>Ga0209486_10000816_pt1 | contig 13785 bp, 7 predicted proteins | sample NCCompost_FD_187518 | JGI IMG/M metagenome (GOLD analysis project Ga0209486, IMG submission 187518) | Agricultural soil microbial communities from Utah to study Nitrogen management - NC Compost (SPAdes) (version 2) | ecosystem: Environmental > Terrestrial > Soil > Agricultural land | place: USA...
GTTGTGGGGCATCAGGCCGACGCCGTTCGGGCTTTTCTGGGCGGTCGGCGCGGGGTTCAATTCGCCCTTCAGGCGCCGCAGCTCGGGACAGCACACGCCCTTCAACAGGCCGAACCGCTTCTGGCAGGCCGGACGGGCACTCTTGTGCTGTTGTCGGGGGACGTTCCGCTCCTTCGGGCGGCAACCTTGCGCCGGCTTCTCGATGCCCACCGCGAAGCCAAGGCGGCGGCGACCGTAGTAACCGCCACGGTGGAACGCCCCTACGGCTACGGCCGGATCATTCGCGTCGGGGGACGGATCGCTCGAATCGTGGAGGAGCGAGACGCCTCACCGGCGCAACGGCAGGTCAGGGAAATCAACAGCGGCATCTATGCGTTCGATTTGTTGCCGCTGTTCGACCACCTGCGAAGCATCGCCACGAAGAACGCCCAGGGGGAGTACTACCTGACCGACCTGGTCGCCCTGTATCGCCGTCGCAAGCTGCCGGTGGAAACGATCATGGTCGACGATCCCGCCGAGATCCGGGGCGTCAACACCCGGAGCGAACTGGCCGAATTGAGCGCAATCATGAGACAGAACAAGAACGAGGAACTGATGGCCGCAGGGGTAACGATCGTTGACCCCGCCACCACCTACATTGACCCGAACGTCGAGGTCGGTCCGGATACGGTCATCCATCCCGGTGTGGTCATCCAGGGACAGTCGAGAGTCGGGTCAGCGTGCGAAATCCACGCGTATGTCCGCCTTACAGACTCTGAATTGGCCGACAAGGTTACGATCAATAACTTCTGCGTCCTCGTTGGTGCGCGCGTTGCAGAAGGAGCGGCGATTGGGCCGTTTGCCCACCTCCGCCCTGCCAGCGACGTGGGGCCGGGAGCCAAGGTCGGGAACTTCGTGGAACTCAAGAAAACCACGCTCGGGCAGGGGGCGAAGGTGAACCATCTGTCGTACCTGGGCGACGCCAAGGTTGGCGCCCAGGTCAACGTCGGCGCTGGGACGATCACCTGCAACTACGACGGCCAGAAGAAGCATGAGACGGTAATCGGAGACGGCGCGTTCATCGGTAGCGACACCCAGCTCATTGCCCCGGTTCGGATCGGGAAGGGCGCGTATGTGGGCGCCGGCTCCTCGATCACCGAAGACGTGCCGGACGGCGCGCTCGGTATCGGCAGGGGCCGCCAGACGAACGTGGAGGGCTGGGTCGAACGCCGCAAGGCGGGGAAGACGAAGGCCTAGGGGACGCGCGACAGCGCGGGAGACAGCAAATCATGTGCGGGATCATTGGCTACATCGGGTCGAAGCCGGTCGTGCCGGTATTGCTCGACGGATTGCGCCGGATGGAATATCGCGGCTACGACTCGGCGGGCGTGGCGCTGGTCAGCCCGGAGGGCATCGCGCTGCGACGATCGGCCGGCAAGCTGATCAACCTCGAGAACACCATCCGTACCCAGCCGGTGGACGGCTTGTACGGCGTCGGCCATACGCGCTGGGCGACGCATGGACGGCCGACCGAGGAGAACGCGCACCCGCACCGCGACTGCACCGGCCGCATCGTCGTCGTTCACAACGGCATTATCGAGAACTACCTCGAACTGAAGCACGAGCTCCAGACGCAGGGACACGAGTTCAAGACCGAAACCGACACCGAAATCGTCGCCCACCTGGTCGAGCGTGAAATGCATGGCGACGGGCTCGAGAACGCCGTGCGCCGGGCGCTGACGTTCATGCGCGGGATGTTCGCCCTCGTCCTGGTGTCAGTTGACGATCCGGAAAAGATCGTCGCCGTCCGCAACGGGCCGCCGATCGTCATCGGGCTTGGCAACGACGAATTCTTCGTCGCCTCCGACATTCCGGCGATCCTCAGCCACACGCGCGACGTCGTCTTCCTCGGCGACGAGGAGATGGCGGTGATCACCCGCTCCGGCGTTCAGTTCACCGACTACAGCGGCCGCGCCGTCTCCAAGACGACGCAGCGCGTGATGTGGGACCCGATTGCGGCGGAGAAGGGCGGCCACAAGCATTTCATGCTCAAGGAAATTTATGAGCAGCCCTCCGCCGCCCGCGACACGATCCTCGGCCGCGTCTCGCTCGACAGCGGGCGGATCTTCCTCGAAGACCTCAACATCACCGACGCCACCTTCCGGGCGCTGCAGAAAGTCACGGTCATCGCCTGCGGCACCTCCTGGCATGCCGGCCTGGTTGGCAAGTACCTGATCGAGGCGCTGGCGCAGGTGCCGGTAGAAGTCGATTACGGCTCCGAGTACCGCTACCGCAATCCGATCGTGGCGCAGAACGAGCTCGCCATCGTCATCACCCAGTCAGGTGAGACGGCCGACACGCTGGCGGCGCTCCGCGAGTCACGGCGGAAGGGCGCGAGCAGCATTGCCATCTGCAACGTCGTCGGCAGCATGGCGACCCGCGAGGCCGATGGCACCGTCTACACCCACGCCGGCCCGGAGATTGGCGTGGCGTCGACCAAGGCCTTCACCTCGCAACTCGTGGCGCTGCAGCTTCTGGCGCTCTATCTGGCGCAGGCGCGCGGCACGCTGTCCGAGAGCGCGATCCGCCGGCACATCGAGGAGCTGCTGCAGGTCCCGCAAATCATCGAACAGGCGATCAAGGCCTCGGCCGCAACTGAGAAAGTCGCCGAGCGCTTCTACAATCGCACCGACTTCCTGTTCCTCGGCCGCGGCATCAACTACCCGATCGCGCTCGAAGGCGCGCTGAAGCTCAAGGAGATCTCCTATATCCACGCTGAAGGCTACCCGGCGGGGGAGATGAAGCACGGCCCGATCGCGTTAATCGACGAAAAGATGCCGGTCGTGGCGATCGCGCCCGACGATCACGTCTTCGAGAAGATGATCGGCAACGTGCAGGAAGCCAAGGCGCGCGGCGGATCCGTGATCGCCATAACGACCGAGGGCGACAATCGCATGGCGCCGGTGCTCAACTCGAACGATGTCAACCTGGCGATGCCGGCTACCACCGCGCTGCTCACGCCGATCGTGATGACGATTCCGCTCCAGTTGCTCGCGTATCACATCGCGGTGCGGCGCGGCTGCGACGTCGATCAGCCACGGAACCTCGCCAAGAGCGTAACGGTAGAATAGGGGGGAGTGGACCTTCTCTCCTCCCTCAATCCCGAACAACAGCAAGCGGTTCTTCAGGCTGACGGTCCACTGCTGATTCTCGCCGGCGCGGGATCCGGCAAGACCCGCGTCATCGCGCATCGCATCGCCCACCTCGTCAGCAGCGACATCTGCCCGCCCGACCGCATTCTGGCGGTCACGTTCACCAACAAAGCTGCAGAGGAGATGCGCACCCGGGTCGAGACGCTGCTCGGCACGGATTGCCGGCAGATGTGGATTTCGACGTTCCACGCCTTGTGCGCCCGGCTGCTGCGCCGCGAGGCGCCTCACATCGGCCTGTCGCGCGACTTCGTCATCTACGATTCGACCGATCAGCTCACCGTCGTCAAACAGGCGATGCGGCAACTGGGCGTAGACGACGCCAGCGTCCAGCCGCGCCTGGCGCTGTCTCGAATCAGTCACGCCAAGAACCGGATGGAGGGGCCGGAGGTCTTCACGGCCAACGCCGCGTGGAACCCCCGCGATCAGCAGATCGGCACGCTGTACGGGATGTATTTGAAGGCGCTCAGCGATGCCAATGCACTCGATTTCGACGACCTGCTGCTGAAAACAGTGGAGCTCTTCGAGACCTCGGAGCACGTGCGCGACAAGTACAGCGAGAAGTTCCGCCACCTGATGGTCGATGAATACCAGGACACGAACCGGCCGCAGTACCTGTTGATCCAGCGGCTGGCGTCGCGCCATCGCAACCTCTGCGTCGTCGGCGATCCGGATCAGTCGATTTACAAGTGGCGCGGCGCGGACCTGCGCAACATCCTCGACTTCGAGCACGACTTCCCGGAAGCCACCATCGTCCGGCTCGAGCGCAACTACCGTTCGACGCAGGTCATTCTCGACGCCGCGTCCGCGGTCATCGCCCAGAACCGCAACCGCAAGGAGAAGCGGCTGTACACCGACCGGGCCGGCGGCGCGAAAGTTCTGTACTACAGGGCCGGCGACGACATCGATGAGGCGGAATTCATCGCGCGCCGCTGCCGCGATGCGCTGCATGAGGATGTCGAGAACCTCGTCGCCATCCTCTATCGAACCAACGCACAGTCGCGAACGCTCGAAGACGCCCTGCGGCGCTCGGGCACCGACTACAAAATCATCGGCGGTGTGCGTTTCTACGAGCGCAAGGAGATCAAGGACATCCTCGCCTACCTCAAGCTGGTGTTGAACCCGCACGACAGCGTGAGCCTGCGGCGGGTCATCAACGTGCCGGCACGCGGCATCGGCAAGGGGGTTCTCGAGTCGCTGGATGCCATCGACGTTGGAGCCGTGGCCGATACGGATTCGCCGTCGTTGCTGGCCGGTCTTCAGCCGGTGGTCACGGCACACTCACTCTGGGCCAGACTGGTTCACGCTGTTGAACGCAGGACGCTGGCGCCGCGGGCGACGGCATCGCTGACGGCGTTCCGGGATCTGATCATCGGGATGGCAGCGATGGCGCCGCGCGAAACGGTGTCGATCGCGCTGGGAAAAGTCATCGACCAGAGCGGATACCTGCAGGATCTGCGCGACGAGCGCACCGAAGAAGCCGAAAGCCGGATCGAGAACCTGATGGAATTGGTGTCTGCCGCTCGCGAATACGAGTTGCGGAATCCAGAACCGTCGCTCGCGGGATTTGTCGATCAGCTATCGCTGCTGTCGGACGCGGACGAGGAAGCCGGCTCCCGCACCGCCCGGGTGTTGATGATGACCCTGCACAGCGCCAAAGGCCTGGAGTTTCCGATCGTCATCATGGCCGGCCTCGAGGAGGGCCTCTTTCCGCATTCGCGGTCGAGCGACGACGAAGCCGAACTCGAAGAGGAGCGGCGCCTCTGTTATGTCGGCATTACCCGGGCGCAGCGTCGCCTGGTGCTGACCTCGGCCGCCAGGCGAAGAGTGTTCGGCGATTACCAGTCAAGCGAGCCCTCGCGTTTCATCGACGAGATTCCCCGCGAACTGATCGAGGAGCTTCCGTCCACCTTCGTTTCGCCATATCAGTCCTCGTTCTCGCAGTTCCGGCCCAATCCGTACGGCAGGGGCGGGCGGCGCATTCGCGAGGAACAGCCGGCGTACGTCTACGAAGACGAAGATCAGTCAGTCCCCGCGGGGCTGCGGCCCGGCGTGCGTGTGCGGCATCCGACGTTCGGGGAAGGCACCGTGCTCAGCATCGAACCGCTTGACGACGATACCAAGCTGGTCGTGCGCTTCAGTTCGGTGGGGCAGAAGACGCTGCGGGCAAAGTTCGCGAAACTGGAAGTCGCGTAATCGCAGCCACCATCCAGCGGCCTTCGACCTCTTCCAGCTTCACGGTCAGCTGCTGGCGCACCGGCGATCCGCCGAGCGGACGCACTCCCGCATCGATCGTGATGTCCCGGGCGCGTCCACCACTGGTCGCACCGGCCTCTTCTACCCGGAGGATATCGAAATCCTGGACGACCCCGTCAGTCGTGGGATTGCACGACGCCGTGGCGAGGCGCGCCAGCACCGTCGTGTCGTAAACGCGGCAGGCCTGGAAGAAGTCGAGCAGGAGCTGGCGATCGGGGGACGGCCACGCGCAGGCGGCGAGGAGCAAAAGAGTCGTCAACGCAGCAGCGCTACGACTCTTCGCCATTCCTCTCGGCGGCGTCGTCATCACGTTCCGCCAGCCGCGCAATCGAGACGGCGCGGTCATCACCTTCGATGTCGATGAGCCGCACGCCCTGGGTGGCGCGGCCGATCGTTCGGATGTCTTTCGAGGCCATCCGCAGGATCTTGCCCTGCTGGGTGATCAGCATCAGCTCGTCATCGTCGGTCACGTGGGTGATGCCGACGACCTTGCCGTTCCGATCGCTGGTCTGGATGTTGATGATGCCGATGCCGCCGCGGGACTGGACGCGATACTCATCGAGCACGGTCCGCTTGCCGTAGCCGCGCTCGGTAACCGTCAGCATGGTTCCGCCGGGGCGAAGCACTTCCATCGCCACCGCTTCGTCGTTGTCGCGCAGCGAAATACCGCGGACGCCGTATGCCGACCGGCCCATCGGCCTGACATCGGTCTCGGCAAAACGGATCGACATCCCGTCGCAGGTGCCGATGAAAATCTCGCCCTTCCCGTCTGACACCTGGGCGTCGATCACCGAATCGCCGTCCTCGACGCCCATCGCGATGATGCCGCCGGCGCGCGGGTTGCTGAACGCGCTCAACTCGGTCTTCTTGACCACGCCCCGGCGGGTGCCCATGACAATGAACTTGTCGTCCTCGAACTCCTTGACGGTGATCAGCGCCGCGATGCGCTCGCCTTCTTCCATCGACACCAGGTTGGCGATTGCCTTGCCGCGGCCGTCCGGACCGACGTCGGGTATTTCGTGGACCTTCAGCCAGTATGCCCGGCCGCGATCCGAGAAAATCATGATGTAGGCGTGCGTTGACGCGACGAACAGGTGGCTGACGAAGTCCTCTTCGCGGGTGCGCATGCCGATCCGGCCCTTGCCGCCGCGCCGCTGGTTGCGGTAGTTGGTGATCGCGGTGCGCTTGATATAGCCGGTATTGCTTACCGTGATTGCCATGTCTTCCTCGGCAATCAGGTCTTCGATGCGGAACTCGCCTTCTTCGGCGAGGATCTGCGTGCGGCGTTCATCGCCATGCTTGTCGCGCACGGCGCGCAGCTCGTCGATGATGATCTGCATCAGCAGCCGGTCGCTGGAGAGAATCGCCAGCAACCGTTCGATCAGCTTGAGCAGCTCGGCCAGCTCGTCGAGAATCTTCTGCCGCTCCAGCCCGGTCAGCCGCTGCAGCTGCATGTCGAGGATGGCCTGCGCCTGGACCTGGCTCAGGCTGAACTGAGCCATCAACCCGTCGCGCGCCTCGGCCGGATTCTTCGCCGCCCGAATCAGCGCGATGACCGCGTCGAGGTGATCGATGGCGATCTTCAGCCCCTCGAGGATGTGGCGACGCGCCTCCGCCTTCCGCAGCTCGAACTCGGTGCGGCGCCGCACCACCTCGCGCCGGAACTCGACGAAGTTGTCGATCAGCTCGACCAGTGAAAGCACCTTCGGCCGGCCGCCGACGATCGCCAGCATGATGATGCCGAAGCTGCTCTGCAGTGCGGTGTGCTTGTAAAGATTGTTGAGGATGACGTCGCCGACCTCGCCGCGTTTCAGGTCGATGACGATCCGCATTCCGTCGCGGTCGGACTCGTCGCGGATGTCCGAGATCCCCTCGATCGTCTTCTCGCGCACGAGCTCGGCGATCCGCTCAATCAGCCGTGCCTTGTTGACCTGGTAGGGGATCGCATCAATCACGATCGAGGACCGGTCGCCCTTCTTGTTGCTCTCGATCTCGGCCTTCGCGCGCATGATGACGGCGCCGCGGCCGGTGAGATACGCCTGCTGGATCCCCTGGCGCCCAACGATGTAGCCGCCAGTGGGGAAGTCGGGGCCAGGCACCAGCTCCAGCAGTTTTCGCTGTTTTTCCGGCAGCGTCGGCGGCTGGTCAGACTGGGCGCTCTCGATCGTCCAGATCGCCGCGTCGATCACCTCGCGCATGTTGTGCGGAGGCACGTTGGTGGCCATGCCGACGGCGATGCCGGCCGACCCGTTGACCAGCAGGTTCGGGAACGGCGCCGGCAGAACGGTTGGCTCGTCGGTCGTCTCGTCGTAGTTGGGAACGAAGTCGACCGTCTCCTTGTCGAGGTCGACCATCATCTCGTCCGACAGCGCGGCGAGGCGTGCCTCGGTGTATCGCATCGCCGCCGGCGGGTCGCCGTCGATCGAGCCGAAGTTGCCCTGGCCGTCGGTCAGCACGTAGCGCATGTTGAAGTCCTGCGCCATGCGGACCAGCGTGTCGTAGATCGACGCATCGCCGTGCGGGTGATAGTTGCCCATCACCTCGCCGACGATCTTTGCGCACTTGCGGTAGCCGCGAGTGGACGACAGCCCCATCGCCTTCATCCCGTAGAGCACGCGGCGGTGGGCCGGCTTCAGGCCGTCGCGGATGTCAGGCAGCGCTCGCCCGATGATTACGCTCATGGCGTAATCCATGTACGAGCGCTTCATCTCGTCTTCGATGTTGACCGGTATTCGATTGTGCGCGGGAGTCGCGGGATTACTCATTAGACGTCGAGGTTCCTGACGTCGAGGGCGTTATCCTCGATGAACTTGCGGCGCGGCTCGACCTGGTCGCCCATCAGCGTGGTGAACATCTGATCGGCCTCGGCGTGGTCTTCGGCGCGCACCTGGAGCAGCGTGCGGTTCTCGGGATCCATTGTCGTGGTCCACAGGGTGTCGGGATTCATTTCGCCGAGACCCTTGTAGCGGTTGACGGCGATCCCCTTCTTGCCGGCGGCAATGAAGAACTCGACGAAGGCGTCGACGTTCTCGAGGGTCGCGTCCGCCTCCTTGCGCGCACGTCCGCCGGCGGCCGGCTTGGGTTCGGCGGCCAGCCTGGTCGCGTCGTCGAGCGGCATGCCGCCGATGTTGCTGTCGTCGGCGGAGGCGATGCCGGCGTCGTCCGGGCCGACGTCGTCCACCGCCGCGGTGGCCTTCACGACCACGGGAAACGTGATGTCGCGGATTTCCCGGAACGCGGCCAGGAGGGTGCGGTACTCGCCCGAGCCAATGAACTCGCCGCCGAGGCTGCTGTGCCGCGGATAGCCCTGGGAGCGATCGTCGGCCACGAGCACAAACGCGTTGTGCTCGTCGTCGCGGTTCACGGTCACGTTCCTCACCGGCGTCGTCATCCGCGCGGCAATCTTGTCGAGCTTGTCGCGCTGCTCGAAGAACGACTTGTCGCGGGCGTCCGCCTGGAGCAGCGCGGAGACGATATCGGGTGGATGTCCGCGCCGCGTCACCTGCTGGAGCAGCTTCCGGAATCCCATGATGTGCTGGAGCGATCGCTCGAGCGCTTCGCCGAAGATCTCGGTGCCGTCGGCAAGCTTTGCCACCCGCGACTCGACGGCGCGGCGTATCAGATAGCTTTCCAGCTCGCGCTCGTCCTTGATGTAGGTCTCGGACCGGCCGCGCTTGGCGCGGAACAGCGGCGGCTGGGCGATGTACACGTGGCCGCGGTCGATGAGCTGCGGCATCTGGCGATAGAAAAACGTCAGCAGCAGCGTGCGGATGTGCGAGCCGTCGACGTCCGCGTCGGTCATGATGATGACGCGGTGATAGCGCAGCTTGTCGACGTCGAAATCCTCGGTGCCGATACCGCAGCCGAGCGCGGCGATCATCGTCTTGATCTCGTCGCTGCCGAGCATCTTGTCGAAGCGAGCCTTTTCGACGTTCAGGATCTTGCCCTTGATCGGCAGGATCGCCTGGAAGCGCCGGTCCCGCCCCTGCTTGGCTGAGCCCCCGGCCGACTCGCCCTCGACGATGTAGATCTCGCTCTGGGCTGGATCCCGTTCCTGACAGTCGGCCAGCTTGCCGGGCAGGCTGCTGCCGTCGAGCGCCCCCTTGCGGCGGACGAGGTCGCGCGCCTTACGGGCGGCCTCGCGCGCCCGTGCGGCATCGACGGCCTTGCCGATAATCCGCTTGGCGACGGCCGGGTTCTCCTCGAGAAACTGGCCGAGCCGGTCGTTGACGATGGTCTCGACGATGCCCTTGACCTCGGTGTTGCCAAGCTTGGTCTTGGTCTGACCCTCGAACTGCGGGCGAGGGATCTTGACGCTGATGACGCCGGTGAGGCCCTCGCGGATGTCGTCGCCGCTGATGCTCGCGTCCTTCAGGTCCTTGGCCAGGTTGTTCTTGACCGCGTACGAGTTGATCGTGCGGGTCAACGCTGACCGGAAGCCGGAGAGATGCGTGCCGCCTTCGTGGGTGTTGATGTTGTTCGCGAACGAGAAAATCAGCTCCGAGTAGCCGTCGTTCCACTGCAGCGCGATCTCGGCATCGATGCCGTCCTTGTCGCCCTTCATGAACACCGGCTTGTCGTTGACGACGGCCTTGTTCTTGTTCAGGTGCTGGACGAATGACACGATGCCGCCGTCGTACTGGAACTTGTGGCTCTTCCCATCGCGCTCGTCGTCGATGGTGATGAGGATGCCGCCGTTCAGAAACGCGAGTTCGCGGAGCCGCTGCGCAAGGGTGTCGAAGCTGTATTCGACCGTCTCGAAGATTTGCGTATCCGGCCTGAACGTGACCTTCGTGCCGCGGCGCTGCGTCGTACCGGTCATCTCGAGAGCAGCGAGGGGGGCGCCACGCTCGTAGCTCTGCTGGTAAACCTGGGCGTTGCGCCAGATCTCGAGATCCAGCCGTTCCGACAACGCGTTCACCACCGACACGCCGACGCCGTGGAGGCCGCCGGACACCTTGTAGCTGTCGTTGTCGAATTTGCCGCCGGCATGCAGCACCGTCAGCGCAACTTCAGCGGCCGACTTCCCGCTCGTATGCAGATCGACCGGGATGCCGCGGCCGTTGTCGACGACCGTAATCGAGTTGTCGATATGGATGGTGACGTTGACCTGGTCGCAGAACCCGGCCAGCGCCTCGTCAATCGAGTTATCGACGATTTCGTAGACGAGATGGTGCAGCCCGGGCGCGCCGGTCGAGCCGATGTACATCGCGGGGCGCTTGCGAACGGCTTCGAGCCCCTCGAGAACCTTGATCTTGTCGGCGCCGTAATCGTCGGCCCCGGCGCCGTTGCCGTTCGGGCGCGCCTGGGCTCCGGCCTCTGTCTCGAGACTGTCGCGATTGTCTTGCGGTTGGTGCTGCGGTTCGGTGTTCTCCACGCCTGTCCTTGTTGTCAGATCCTCATCGGCATGATCACGTAGGTGTAGTCGTAGCCCTGCGCGCCCACCGGCTTCATCACCGCCTGGCTGACTTCATCCTTCAGTGAGAGCACCACCGATTCGGTTTCGACAACGTTGAGAAAGTCGAGCACGTACTGGGCGTTGAACGAGATCGTGAGCGCACCGCCGCTGTAATCGACCGGCAGTTCCTCGCGCGCCTCGCCGAACTCCGAACTGCTCGAAGTTACCTCGACCTTCCCTTTGGTGATTTCGAGCTTCACGGCACGCGACCGTTCGTTCGACAGCAGTGCCACGCGCTTGACCGCGTTGGTCAGCCGATCGCGCTCGAACTCGATCGACTTGTCGTTGCCCTTGGGGATGACGCGCTCGTAGGCGGGAAATTGCCCGTCGATCATCCGCGAGATCAGCATCCGGCCGCCGACGTCGAAAAATAGGTGATTTTCGCCGCTTTCAAACTGTACGTCGCCTTCACCTTCCATCAGCAGCTTGCCGAGCTCGAGCAGCGTTTTCTTCGGCAGGATCACACCGGCCTCGTCGGTCACGCCGACCTTGTGCTTCACCTCGACCAGCGCCAGACGATGGCCATCAGTGGCCACCAGTGTCAGGCTGTCGGGCTTCAGCACGAATTTCGCGCCGTTGAGGAAGTACCGCGTGTCCTCGCCGGTAATCGCGAACTGCGTCTTCGCAACCATTTCTTTCAGCGCTTCACGAGGAAGCGTGGCGCGTGTTTTTCCGCCCGCATCGGGCAGGGTTGGAAAGTCTTCGCGCGGAAGCGTCTGCATCCGCGAATCGAAGCGGTCGGCGGCTACCTTGACACCGTTCTTGTCCTCCGAGATCCGGACATCGGTTTCAGGCAGCGCCTTGATGATTTCGTACAGTTTCTTTGCCGGCAGCGTCAGCGTACCGCTCTTGCCAACCGAGGCTTTGCAGTGGCTGCGCAGCGCAACTTCGAGGTCAGTGGCGAGCATGCGCACTTCGTCGCCCTTGGCTTCAATCAGGACGTTCGCCAGGATCGGGATGGTGTTCTTCCGTTCCACGATGCCCTGGAAAAGTTGCAGTTCTCGCAGAAGCTCAGTCTTACGAACGACGAGTTCCATAGGCTTGTGGTGACCTCAAGCGGCCGGCGGCCTGCCGTTAACGGATCCTCTTAGGGAGGAGAAGAAGAGATAAAGAATTATAAAAGAAATAAGGCTCTGCGCAAAACCTTATTTAGGACTATTAACCCTTGACTATCAATAATTTACGATGTGCATAAAGTTGAGGGTTTGACCCCGCCGAACGGTGTGATTCCTGTGCGGTTTTGGACTGCCGAAATTACCCACAGACGGCCGCGAGACCAGCCTGTGGATGCCTTCGGATTCAGCGGAATGATTCAAGGAAGTTACTGATGAGGCTGTTAAAATCCGCCTCCCTTTTTCGCAGTTCTTCCACCTTCTTGATCGAGTGAATCACGGTCGAGTGGTGCTTTCCCCCAAAACTTCGGCCGATTTCCGGCAACGACGCATGAGTCAGGTTCTTACAGAGATACATCGCGATCTGTCGTGGCATGGCCACGGACTTTGAGTTGTTGCGGGACTTGAGGTCGCCGATTTTCAACTGATAGTGATCGGCGACGAAGCGCTGAATCGTCTCGATCGTCACCGCCTTTGCATCCTGGTCGATGACGTTCTTCAGGACTTCCTGCGTCAGTTCGAGCGAGATTTCCCGCCCGGTCAGCGACGCATATGCGATCAGACGAATCAACGATCCTTCGAGCTCGCGGATATTCGACCGGATCCGGCCGGCGATGTACATGGCTACGCCATCGGACAGCGGCACCGCTTCCGCTTCGGCCTTGCGCTTGAGAATGGCGACGCGGGTTTCGATATCGGGCGGCTGGATGTCCGCGATCAAGCCCCATTCGAAGCGCGATCGCAGGCGTTCCTCGAGCGCCGGAATCTCGTGGGGTGGATGATCGCTGCTCAGGACGATCTGCTTCTGTGCGTCGTAGAGCGCATTAAACGTGTGGAAAAACTCCGTTTGCGTGCCTTCTTTACCGGACACGAACTGGATGTCGTCAACCAGCAGCACGTCCACCGAGCGATAGCGTTCGCGGAAATCCAGGATCCGGTCGTAGCGCAGCGCATTGATCATCTCGTTCATGAAGCGCTCAGACGAGATGTAGGTCAACTTCAATCCGCGGTTGTGCTCGAGCAGGTACTGCCCGATGGCGTGCATCAGGTGCGTCTTGCCGAGCCCCACGCCGCCGTAAATGAATAGCGGGTTGTAGGACCTCGACGGCGCTTCCGCCACCGCGCGGCAGGCCGCGTGCGCGAATTGGTTCGAGGGCCCGACGATGAATGTGTCGAAGGTGTAGCGGGGATTCAGGCCGCCCGGCGAGACCGACGTCGTTTCGACTGGTGCGTCGAGTTCGTCACCAGGTGCGGGAGCGGGTTCGGGCGCCGGCGGCGGCATCGTCGTGCCCTCAGCGACGAATACGAGCGACGCGCCCGTGCGCCGAACCTCAGTGAGGGCTTCCGCAAGTACGACGGAGTAGTGCTTCGTCAGCCAATCCTTGAAGAGCGGGTTGGGTACCCGGACTGTGATCGAGTTTCCCCCGTCCGCAACGAACGCGGTGGGTTTGAACCAGGTGTAAAAGCTGTGGCGGTTAACCTTGGTTTCGACGCGGGAGAGAATCTGATCCCAGATGCTGGCGTCCATTGCGATGTAGCCGAATAAAACCTCGCAAAATCCGATCTTCGCCTCGTCCATCCACGCTTTTCAGGCGCGGATTGCCTCACGACCCGTGATCTGTGCCCTAAAACCTGGCGTTTGCCGACTTTCGCCCAGGGAAAAATGGCCAGAAATCACCTTTTTCGCGTCACCTGGCCCCGGATCGGCGGTTTTTCCACAGTGTTTTCCACAGGTGTGGAAATCTTGGGGCAGAAACCGAAGCGTCGCCCC
>Ga0209486_10000817_pt1 | contig 13784 bp, 7 predicted proteins | sample NCCompost_FD_187518 | JGI IMG/M metagenome (GOLD analysis project Ga0209486, IMG submission 187518) | Agricultural soil microbial communities from Utah to study Nitrogen management - NC Compost (SPAdes) (version 2) | ecosystem: Environmental > Terrestrial > Soil > Agricultural land | place: USA...
TGGTGTGCGCCTCGAGCAGATACCCATATTCGATGCGCTCGCCGCCGGCCTGCATCGACCCTTGGGTGTAGAAGGTCCTGTCCGGAAGCGCTTCCTTCCGCCGCGGCGGGCGGTAGCGGTCCTCGGCCGGCAGCCAGGTGGGCGTGGCCATCCACAGCCGGGTGTTCTCGTGCGCGACGACGGTCGCCTTTGCCACGCGGAGGGCTTCGTTTCCGCCCGTGTGCTCCTCGTGAAAGTGCGTATTGAACGCCGTGTGCAGGTTCGTGCGAAGGGCTTCGACGGCGTCGATCAGACGCTCGGTGAGCTCCGGCGCGCCGCTATCCACTGTCACCAGGCCCTCAGAGGACACGAGGGCGAGCACGTTGGTGCGGGTGGTGGTGATGAGCGACAGCCGATCGGTGAGCGGAACAAAGCCGACTTGTTGGGCGCTGCCGGCGCGTGGGAACACGGCGCTCCCCACGACGCTGCCGAGCAGGCCGCCGACGACGCCCGTGAGGAGCTGTCTTCGATCGAACATGACCGCGCGGCGCTAGTATGCGCCAACTTTCGTGATAAATGGAGCCATGCCGTGACGAACCGTCGGTGCCGTCTGAGCGCCGTCCTCGCGCGCGACGCGCGGCTGGTGCCGACGCTGCCCGCCGACGTGCGCATGACGGAGAACACGGGCCCCATACGTGTCGGCGAAGGGCTCCTTCGCCGGAGGCTCCGCCCGGGCTGTGGACCCCCGGCTCGGGGCACTCGTTCGCCGGTTCGCTCCGGGGCCGCCAGCCGCCTGCGCGAGGGCCGCGCGTTTTCGCGGATACTGGTGCGCTATGACCAATCGTGCCAAGGCCGTGGCCGCGCTCGCGAACGAGTGCGCGGAGGCGGGCGACCGGGACGGGCAGCTGGCGCCGCCTGTCGTGGAGGCGTTTCACCGCGAAGGGCTGCTGGGGATGTGGGTGCCGCGATCGCTGCGCGGCGGGGCCGAACTCGCGCCGCTGCCCTCGATGGACGTGCTCGAACAGGTGACGTATGGCGACGCGTCGGCCGGCTGGGTGCTGATGGCGACGTGCCTGGCCACCGGCACCGGCGGCGCCTATCTCGGCGACGAGGCGGTGGCGGAGCTGTTCGGGAAGGAGCGCCTGCCGGTGATCGCCGGCCAGGGCACGCGGCCCGGAACGGCCACGCCCGTGGCGGGCGGATTCCGGCTCACCGGATCCTGGAGCTTCGCGTCGGGGATCAAGCACGGCACGCACATCCACACGCTCGGCGTCGTGCCCGACACCGGCGAGGCCCGCATCTTCGTGCTGCCCGTCGGCCAGGCCACGCTGATCGACAACTGGGACGTGATGGGCCTCCGCGCGACCGGCAGCATCGACTACCGCATCGACGACGTGTTCGTGCCCGAGCCGTTCACCCACGTGGCGACGATCGAAACGCCCCGCCGCGGCGGCGCGCTCTACTCGCTTGGCGTGATCGGCATCGCCCTCCTGTGCCACTCGGCCTGGGCCGCCGGCATCGGCCGCCGCATTCTCGACGAGCTCGGCGCCAAGGTGCGGGCCGGCGTGGGCCGCACCGGTACGCTTGCCGGCAGCGAGGCGTTCCACGAGCAGTACGCCAAGGCCGAAGGAAAGTACCGGGCGGCCACGGCGCTCGTGCGCGAGGTGTGGGGCGACGTGAGCGCCTCGCTCGAGGGCGCCACGCCGCTCACGGTGCGGCAGCACACGATGATCCGCCTCGCGCTCGCCAACATCACCTGGACCTGCCACGAGGTGAGCGAGTTCGCCTACACGGCGGCGGGCACCATCGCGCTCCGCTCCGGCACGATGCAGCGGCTGTTCCGCGACATGCACGCCGGCACGCAGCACATCACGTCGGCGCCGCCGGTCATCCGGAACGCCGGGCGCGAGCTCGCCGGCATCGCGCCCGGCAAGAAGTGGCTGTTCTTCGACCTGGTGGATCAGGCGTGACGGACGGTCCGGCCGCGCGCGACGGCGCCGCCGGCGGCAAATCGACCGGCGAAAAAAGAGCAGGCACTGCGGAGTTCGTCGCGCTCATGGCCATGCTCACGGCGCTCGTGGCGCTCTCGATCGACATGGTGCTGCCGGCGCTGCCGGCCATCGGCGCCTCGCTCGGCGTGGCGCGCGCCAACGACAATCAGCTCGTGCTGTCGCTGCTGTTCCTCGGCTTCGGCGTGGGGCAGCTCTTCTACGGTCCGTTCTCCGATGCCGCCGGGCGGAAGCCGGCCGCGTTCCTGGGGCTGACGGTGTTCACCGCGGGCTGCTCGCTGGCGCTCCTGTCGCAGACGTTTCCGATGATGCTCGCGGGCCGGCTCCTGCAGGGGATCGGCGTGGCGGGGCCGCGGACGATCACCATTGCGCTCGTGCGCGACCGGTTCGAGGGGCGCGAGATGGCACGCGTGATGTCGCTCGTCACGGCCGTGTTCATCCTGGTGCCGATCATCGCGCCCGCGCTGGGGCAGGCGGTGCTCGGGGCGTTCGGGTGGCGTGCGGTGTTCGTGGTCTACCTGGTGATGGGCCTCGTCACGTCGGTGTGGTTCGGCCTGCGGCAGGAGGAGACGCTGCCGGCGTCGCGGCGGCTGCCCTTTTCGCTGCCGCGCCTGGCGTCGGCCGCCCGCCAGGCCGTGACGAACCGCATGACGATCTGCTACACGATTGCGGCCGGCCTCGTCTTCGGCGCGTTCCTCGGCTACCTCACCTCGGCACAGCAGATTCTCCAGGAGCAGTACGCGCTCGGCACGCGGTTCCCGCTGTATTTCGCCATCCTCGCCGTGGCCATTGGCGGCGCCTCGCTCGCCAACGCCAGGCTGGTGATGCGCTACGGCATGCGCGCGCTGTCGCACTGCTCGTTGTGGGGCATCTTCGGCGTCTCGGTAATCTTCAGCGGCGTGACGGCGCTGTGGTCGGGACATCCGCCGCTCGTGCTCCTGATGGCGTATCTGATGGCGTCGTTCTTCGGGATCGGGCTGCTGTTCGGCAATCTCACCGCGCTGGCGATGCAGCCGCTCGGGGCGATTGCCGGCACCGGGTCGGCCGTGGTGGGTGCCACGTCGATGCTGATTTCGCTGACCCTCGGCACCGTGATCGGCCAGATCTACGACGGCACCGTCTTACCGCTGGTCATCGGCTTTGCCGTGCTGAGCCTGTGCGCGCTTGTCGTCGCGCGCAAAGCGGAAGCGGGCGGCGAGGCGGACGCCGAGACGGCAACGCTCGTGCTCTGAGCGGCGTAAGTTCGTACCTAGGGGCCGCCTTCAGGCGGCCGGACCAGTGGAGGGCACATGCGGGGACTGGTACTGATTCTGGTGGCGATCGTCCTGGCGCCGGCGCTCACGGCGGGCCAGTGGCTGAAGTACCCCACCGACGGAATCCCGCGAAAGGCCGACGGCACGCCGAATCTCGCCGCTCCGGCCCCGCGGCTTGCCGATGGACGGCCCGACCTGACCGGCCTGTGGCACGCCTCCAATCCGAACCGGTGCGTCCCGGGAACGGGGCAGTTCGTGGAGTGCGGCGCCGAAATCGGCGGCTCGCCGCTCGGTGGCAACCTTGGACGCAATCTCCCGGGCGGTCTCCCGTACCTGCCGCACGCGGCGAAGCTGATGGCCACGCGCCACGCCGACGACAGCCGCGACGACCCGCACGTGCGCTGCCTGCCCGACAATCCGCCGCGGCACTGGACGCTGCCGCACCTCACCAAGGCGATCCACAACCCCAGACTGCTGGTGCTGCTGTACGAGGTGAACGCGATGTACCGGCAGGTCTTCATCGACGGCCGGCCGTTCCCCGAGGACATGAACCCGACGTGGAACGGCTACTCGGTGGGCCGATGGGAGGGCGACACGCTCGTGGTCGAGACGCGCGGGTTCCGCGACGACCTGTGGATCGACACCTGGGGAAGCCCGATGAGCGACGTCGCCAAGATGACGGAGCGGATCCGCCGCCCGAACTTCGGCACGCTGCAGATCGAGGTCACCATCGACGACCCGAAGAACTACACCAGGCCGTTCACCGTGCAGTTGACGCAGGACATCGAGCCCGATACCGAGCTGGTGGACGAGTTCTGCATCGAGAACGAGAAGTCGTACGAGCGGATGATCCGATCCCGAGGGAAATAGACCAGTCGTGGGGGCCACCTTTAGGTGGCCCGCCTCACACGCCCGCGATCACGCCGGTGCTGTCGCCGAAGACCTTCTCCGGCTTGCCGGCCTTCTCGAGCATCGTCAGGTGGAGATTGGCGAGCGGCGTCGGCGACGGGAGCTCGATGTGCTGGCTGCCGCGCAGCGTGCCGTTGCCGCCGCCCACGAGAATCGTCGGCAGCGGGTGGCCGTTGTGCTTGTCGCTGTTCGACATGTTCGAGCCGTAGAGGAACATCGAGTGGTCGAGCAGCGTGCCGTCGCCGTCGGGCACGGCGGCCAGCTTGCTCACGAAGCTGGCGAAGCGCTCCACGTGCCACGTCTGAATCTTGATCAGTTTTTCGAGCCGGCCCATGTCGTTGGCATGGTGCGACACCGGGTGGAACGAGTCCGACACGCCGATGTGGTTGTAGGTGCGGTTGGTGCCCTCGGCCACCATGATGTACGTGGCCACGCGCGTCAGGTCAGCCCGGTAGGCGAGCGCGATCAGGTCGAACAGCAGGTCCACCTGCTTCTCGAAGGCGTCGAGCTCGCCGATCGGCGCTTCGGGCACCTCGATGGCCGAGAGATCCCGGCTCGTCGCCAGCTGCACCCGCCGCTCGATTTCGCGCACCGTCTCCAGATAGCTGTCGAGCACGGCGCGGTCGCCGGCCCCCAGGTCGCGCTGCAGCGCGCGCGTGCGACCCGTGATGCGGTCCAGCAGGCTCTTGGTCTGGCTCGAGATCGCGGCGCGCTCCTCGGGCGTGTCGCCTTCGCCGAAGAGCGCCGCGAACACCTTGCGCGGGTTGTATTCCACCGGCAACGGCGAGTGCGCGTCGCGGAACGACAGCGTGGTGTTGTAGTAGCACGCCGAGCTGCTGCACGCGGCCGCCTGCTGCGTGGTTTCCGACGCGAGCTCGAGCGACGGGAGCGTCGTGTCCTGGCCGAGGTGCTGCGCGATCACCTGGTCGAGCGTGGTGGACATGCTCGCCTTGGAGCCGCGCTCCGGCTTCATCCCGCTCAGCCACGTGGCCGGCGCCAGGCTGTGGACGCCGCCGATCATCGCGGCGTTCTGCAGATTCCCAAACGACGTGACGTATTTCTTGTGCGCCTCGAGCGACTTGAGAATCGGACTCAGCTTGAAGCCGGCGCCAGACCCACTGGGCGTCCACTTGTCCATCTCGGGGCCGAACGAGGTGTTACCGAGGATGGCGCCGTGCGGAATGTAGAAGAACCCGGTGCGCAGCTTCGGCTTCGCGGCCGTCTGCGCCAGCGCCGTGGCGGCAGGCACCATCGCGTCGAGGAACGGCAGCGCCAGCGTGACGCCGGCGCCTTTCAGCACCGTCCGGCGGGAGAGATGTCGCTTCGTCAGAAACATACTTAGTTCCTCGCCTGTTGACGGAAAGCATCGCTCGTCACGATGCCGGACACAATGGCCGACAGCCGGTAGTCCCGCGCGGCGGCGCGGCGCACCACGGTGCGAATCTGCGGCATATCGTACGCCCGCAGCTCCCGCCCCAGGGCATACATCGTCAGCTTTTCGGTGAACGCCCGGATGAACAGGTCGCGGCCGCCGAAGAGCGCCTGGCGAAGCTGCGCCGGGCCGTCCACCGCCTGCCCGTCGGGGAGCACGGTGCTCGCGTCGATCGGCGCGTTGGCTTCGGTGTCCGTCGTCCGCCACCGGCCGAGGGCGTCGTAGTTCTCGAGCGCCAGCCCGATCGGATCGATCACGCCGTGACACTGCCGGCAGCCCGGCTTCGACCGATGGCTCTCGAGGCGCGCCCGCAGCGTCTTTGGCGCTTCGCCCTTGGGCTGCGACAGATCGGTGTCCACGTCGGGCGGCGGCGGCGTGGGCGGTGTCCCCATCAACTTGCCCATCACCCACGCCCCGCGCAGCACCGGCGAGGTGCGGTTGCCGTACGACGTGTGGAGCAGCATCGCGCTCTTGCCGAGCAGCCCCCAGCGGTACGGCTCCTCCAGCGTGACGCGGCGGAACTGCGGGCCGAAGACCGACTTGATGCCGTAGTGCCGCGCCAGCCGTTCGTTGAGGAACGTGTGGTTGGCGGTGAGCAGATCGCCGATGCCGCGGTCCTCGAGCAGCACGCTCGACAGGAACGTCTCGGCCTCGGTGGCCATGTCCTGGCGCAGCAGCTCGGTGAAGGTGGGGAACAGGTTGGGATCCGGCTGCGCCTCGGAGAGCGTGTCGAGGTCGAACGACTTGAGCGCGAAGTTGCGAACGAGGCTCACCGCGCGCGGGTCCTGCAGCATGCGCAGCGCCTGGGCGCGCAGCACCGCTGGATCGCTCAGGCGTCCCGCCGTGGCGACCTTGAGCAGCGCATCGTCCGGTCCCTGGCTCCAGAGGAAGAACGACAGACGCGATGCCAGTTCGAGATCGGTCAGCTGTGCCGCCGTCCGTGGCTGCGGGTCTGCCGTACGTGGTTGCGGGTCTTTAGACCCGCCTACATTTCGATAGAGGAATTCCGGGCTCACGAGCACCGCGGCAATCAGGTGCTCGACGCCGGTGTCGAAGCCGCCCGGCAGCGTCCGCCCCTCGTCGAAGTAGGGCAGCAGCGACTCCACTTCCGCGGCGGTCACCGGCCGGCGGAACGCGCGGCGGGCCAGGCCGTCGGCGATCCGCCGCGCGCACGCGCGGTCGTCGCCGCCGGTGGGACGGCAGACGAACACCTTGCGGCGGCTGAGCGTCTCCGATACACCCGTCGCGTTGAAGGGGCCGCGCACGGTCACGCCGTCCACCAGGCGCGGCATGCGGTCGCCGCGGCTGAACTCGTCGCCCGGCAGGAAGCCGACGAACTCGTCCGACTCGATGCGCGCCCGCTCGATGAACGCCACCGCCACGTCGTGGGTGCCCGCCTTCACCGGCACCGGCACGTTGGTGAAGCGCTCCATCACCTTGGCGCGGCCCGGCGCGCCGCCGCGATCCACCGTTCGCATGTCCTCGGGGCCGCCAAGCGACTCGCGGAATACCTCGCGACCGTCGATCAGGAGCACGAGGGTGTGCTTCGTCTCGACGACGCGCGTGTAGAGATCCACGCCGAGGTCCGGGAACGTGAAGCGGTACTCGCCGTCGGCGGGAAACGTGTGGCGGAACTTCATGCCGCCGCGCGTGCCGAGAGGCAGGCCGTCGATGTGCGCCGCCTGGTCGTCGCCCTTCGCCTTCACGTAGTGCGCGCTCGACACTTTCGGCACCGGCTCGCCGACCGCGAGCTTCGCGGCGCGGCGCGCCGCGGCGACGTACTGATCGAGGAACGCGGGCGACACGCTGAGCGCCGTGGCGATGTTCTCGAAGCCGTTGACTTCGATCTCCGCCGGCAGCAGTTCCTTGGCGTCGAGCTCGACGCCCAGCAGGTCGTTGACCGCGGTGGCGTACTCGGTGCGCGTCATGCGCTGCACGGGCACGTGGCCGGCCACCGGAAGCCTCAGGTCCGGGCGCGCGGCGGCGGTGTCGAGCTGCGCTTCCATCCACGTGACGAAGGTGTCGATCTCGCGCTGCTCGGGCTGCTGGCTCCCGGGCGGCGGCATCAAGCGGCCGCGCAGCTTGCGCACCGAGGCTTCCCAGACGTCGGGATGTTCGTGCACGGCGTCAAGCGGCGTGGTGTCGAGCGCGAGGCCGCCCGCCTTGGCGCGGGCGTTGTGGCAGCCGACGCAGTAGGTGTCGATGGTCTTGCGCGCCTGCTCGGCGGCGCGGCTCTGGGGCGTGGCGGGGGAAGCCGCCGGCCGGACCTGCGCAGGCCTGACTTGACCGGCCGCCGCACTCGACAGCGAGGCAACGACGACGCCAATCCAGAAGGGCCGGTTCATTCGGCTGCCACCGTTCGTGGGGAGATGATAGCCCCGGCGGCAGCCGTTGGTGCATTGCCGCCGCTACGGGGCGGCTGGGGCTGGAAGCGGGGTCAGACCTGCCGCCTCCGGCACCACGTTGATCTGATCGATCACGTCGCGAACGCCGTCCGTGGCGCGGGCAATTTCCAGTGCCCGGCTTTCTTCAGCTTCCGATCTCACTTCACCGGTCAGGGTGACGACCTTGTCCTGCGTGTCCACGTTGATCTGCCGGGCCTTCACCAGGTCGTCGGCGACGAGCTTGCCCTTGACCGCGCTCGTGATCCCCGTGTCGGTCTGGGCGCACCCCGCCGCGAACAGCGCGAACGCGCACGCACCGACGAGCATCCTGAATCTCATGTGGACCTCCTCAGAGGAGGTTTCTTGCAACTTCCGCGCACTGAGCCGGTGCCGCCGGCTCAATGCCCGGAAGTCGTTGCAGCAGGGCGGTCTGAAGACCACCCTCTACAGCCTAAAGCTCACCTAGTTGGTCGAGCTTCTCAGCATCCGCTGGTAGGCGGCCGTGTAGAACTGGAGCTTGGCTGCCGGCGCGGCCGTCTCGACCTGCGGCGTGTCGCCAAACACCATCACCTTGCCGCCGGTCAGGGTCTTGTACTCCGGCCACTGCGGCAGGCCGCTGCCGTTCGGGTCGCCCTTCATGATGAAGTTGGCCCAGTACGACGACATCTGATCCGCCACCTTCATGTCCACGTCGGTCCACGTCTGGGTGGGTTGCCCCTTCGGGTTGTTGAACATGAACGAGAGCTCCGCGGTGTGCGTGGCGCCCTGCGGCGCCGGCTGCCCGTTCACGTTCTGGACGTGCGTGAAGAAGTAGGTGTACGCCTTCTTGCCCTTGGCGGCATGCCCCGCGGCCCACTGCCGCATGTTCCAGTTCACCTCGTCGCCGCACGCCACGTGCGCGGCCTTCGGCGCATCGGCGTCGGTGTTGACGCCGTACATCTTCACGAAGGCATCGGCCGCCTCCGTACCAAAGCGCCGCTCTGCCTGGGCGCGGAGGTTTGCCGCCGTCATCGGCGTGCCGCCGGCGCGGCCGTTCAGCCCGGCGCCGGGGCAGATGCCGAAGTTGGCTTCGTCGGCGTTCGATCCCGTCAGGACGTCCACCATGTTCTGCTTGCCGGCCTGGAACGTGAGCGACAGATCCTCGGGGATCAGGTAGCCGTCGATGACGAGGCCCGACTGCCCCTGGATGGTGAGCTCGTTGAGCGGCTTCGCGCGCAGTTCGGCGATGCTCGCAACCTTCAACGCGTCCATCGCCTTCACGCCGTCGGCCTCGGCGGCGCTTGCCGGCCGCATGCGTCCCATCTGCAGCCCCATCCAGCCGCCGCTCTGGGAGATGGCGCGGGTGAAGAGCCCCTTGGCCTGCGGTGAGCCGACGAGCGCGCCGACCATGATCGCCCCGGCCGACTCGCCGGCGATCGTCACCTTGCCCGGATCGCCCCCGAACGCCGCGATGTTGCGCTTCACCCACTGCAGCATCGCGATGGCGTCCATCATCCCGTAGTTGCCCGAGCCGGGATGGCCCGCTTCCTTCGCCAGATCGGGATGCGCGAAGAAGCCGAGCGACCCCAGGCGGTAGTTGAACGTGACGATGACCGGGCCCTTGGCCGCGAGCGCCTCACCGTCGTACCAGGCGAGGCCGCCGGACCCGCCGGAGAAGCCGCCGCCGTAGATCCACACCATCACCGGCCGCTTGTCGTTGGCGGAGGTGGCGCTGGTCCACACGTTGGCGTAGAGACAGTCTTCGGCGCGCGCCGGCTCGCGCGGCGGAGCGGCTGGTGCCGCGGGTGCCTGCGCCGGAGCGGCGGCGCCAGGGGCGGCGCCACGGCCGCCGCCCCCGCCTCGGCCGCCAAACGGAGCGCCGGCCGCGCAGGGCGCGCCAAAGGCGTCGGCCTTGCGGACGCCGTCCCACTTGGCCGCGGGCTGCGGTGCCTTCCACCGGTTCTCGCCGAGCGGCGGCGCCGCGAACGGAATGCCCTTGAAGGCGCGGACGGTGGGCTGCGAGGTGCCAGCGACGCCCGACAAGAGGCCCGTGTCGATGCGCACTTGTTCCGGAATCATGGCCGCCGGCCGGGCGATGAGCGCCACGACGCCGAACAGCGCACAGAGAAGTCCCAGTCGCTTCATGGATACCTCGAAGAAGGGGTGGTTTTTGCCGCCGGGAAGGATAACAGGAACCAGAGGTGTTGCGCCGGCTCAGCAGAACGCGATAGGGTCCAAGGCTCATGGCCCAGTTCACGCGGCGCGCGCTCGACCAGCTGATCGTCCTGCGGGCGGGCGAAGGCCGGAGTGTGGCGTTGATGTTCGCCTACTCCTTCATGGCCATGACCTCCTACAACATCCTCAAGCCGATCACGCGATCGCGATTCATCACCAGCTTCGGCGCCCACAACCTGCCGTGGGTGATGCTGGCGGCGGGGCTGCTGATCGGCGTGCTGATGCACCAGTACGCGCACGCGATCCGGCGCCTGCCGCGCCGCGCCGTGGTGCCGGTGACGCTGGGCGGCATCGTCGCCATGGAGTTGGCCTTCTGGGCGCTGCTGCAGACCGGGTCCGAGGCCGCCTCCGCGGGGCTCTATCTGTTCGGCCAGATCCTCGGCATTCTGCTCATCAGCCAGTTCTGGACGCTCGCCAACGACGTCTACGACGCCCGCCAGGCCAAGCGCGTCTTCGGCTTCATCGGCGGCGGCGCCAGCCTGGGTGGGGCGCTCGGCGCCGGCCTCACCGCGAACTTGGTCGAGAGAGTCGGCAGCGTCAACCTGCTGCTGGTCAGCGCCGCGTCGCTGGCGATCTGCACCGGCATCGTCGTCCTGATCCTCCGGCACCATGATGTCGGCGCGTCGCTGGTGGAAGAGGAGCGCGGGGTGGGCGGCGCCGAGGCGTTGCGGATGCTGGTCGATTCACCCCACCTGCGGGTGATCGCGCTGGTGATCGGAATGGCGGCCGCCGGCGCCGCCGTCGTCGAGCAGCAGGTGAACATGGTGGCCGAGGCCATGGGTGTCAGCGAGGACGGCATCACGGCGTTTCTCGCCAACATCACCATGTACCTGTCGATCGCCGGCTTCGTGGTGCAGGTGGGGTTCACCAGCCGCATCCATCGGTCGCTCGGCCTGGCCTTCGCGCTGCTGCTCCTGCCCCTGAGTCTCGGATGGTCCTCGGCCCTCGTGCTGCTGACCGGCGCCGTCTGGGCGCCGCAGATCGCCCGCGTGCTCGATTCGACGCTCCGCTACACCGTCGACAAGACCACGCGGGAAATCCTCTTCCTTCCGTTGCCGGCCGACCTCAAGTACCGCGCCAAACCGTTCATCGACGTCACGATGGACCGGTTCGCGAAGGCGCTCGCGGCCATCGTCCTCCTCGTGCTGGTGCAGCCGTGGGGGCTGAACCTGGATTGGCGTGAGCTCAGTTACGCGTGCCTGGCCCTTGTCGCGGTGTGGGTGGGCATCTCGCTGGTGGCGCGGCGCGAGTACCTCGCGTCGTTCCGCCACAGCATCGGCGCCCGGATGCTGGCGCCCGATGCGATTCGCGCCGACGTGGCCGACGCGGCCACCGTCGAGACGCTCGTGGAGGAGCTGTCGAACCCCGACGAGCCCGCGGTGCTCTACGCGATGACGATGCTCGAGGCGCTCGACAAGCGCCACCTGATCACGCCGCTCCTGCTGCAGCACGAGTCGCCGCTCGTGCGGCGGCGGGCGCTGATGGCGCTCGCGTCCACGCGTTCCCGCATCGCCCGCAAATGGACGCCGGCCATCGAGCGCATGACGCAGGACGTGGACGTCGGCGTCCGCGCGGCGGCGCTGCGCGCGCTGGCCGTGCTCGCGCACGAAGACGCGTCGGCGCTGATGCGGCGCCACCTCGACGACCCCGAGCCGCGCGTTGCCGTCGCGGCGGCCTCCGCGCTGGCCGACGGCGGCAACCCGGCGGATGCCGACGCCGCCGAGGCGGCGCTGCGGCGGCTGATCGCCGACGGCCGCGACGCCGCGGTGGCGGGACGCGTGGAGTGTGCCGCCGCCCTCGCGCACATCCAGAACCCGCAGTTCCGCTCCCTCCTCGTGCCGCTGCTCTACGAGCACGACCCGCGGGTGGTGGAGGAGTCGATCCGCAGCGCTCGCGTCATGGGCGCGGCCGACGGCATGTTCCTGCCCGGCCTGATGTCGCTGCTGGGGCACCGGACGCTGAAGCACGAGGCGCGCGACACGCTGGTCGGCTACGGCGAGCCGATCGTCAGCGCGCTCGATCACGTGCTGCGCGACCGCCGCGAGCACATCTGGATCCGCCGCCACATTCCCAACACGCTGGCGCTGATTCCGGTGCCGGCCTCGATGGACGCGCTCGTCGCCGCGCTCGGCGAGCCCGACGGCTTCCTGCGCTACAAGGCGATTGCGGCGATCGAGCAGCTGGCGCGGGAGCATCCGGAGATCCCGTTTCCGCGCGCCGCCGTCGAGCGGCTGCTGCTCGACGAGACCTCGCGCTACTGCAACAGCCTGACCCTCCTCGACAACCTGCGACGGCACGACGCCGGCGCGCAGGCGTCGCTGCTCGGCCGCGTGCTGACCGAGAAGATGACGCGGGCGCTCGACCGCATCTACCGATTGCTCGGCCTGCTCTACCAGATTGACGACGTCGCGGCGGCGCGCTCCGCCATCGAACACGGCGACGCGCGGCGGCGCGCCCGGGGCGTCGAATACCTCGACAACCTGCTCAAGGGGGCCGTGCGGCGCCGCGTGCTGCCGCTCCTCGACGACACGCCGCTGCCCGACAAGGTCCATCACGCCAACACGATCCTCAAGAGCCGCCCGCGCGAGCTCGAGGACACGCTCGCCCAGCTCGTTCACGACGAGGACGCCGTCGTGGCGGCCTCGGCGGTGCACTTCGTCGCGAGGCGCCGCCTGTGGGCGCTCTCGGATGACCTCGAGTTCATCCTGGCGCATCGCGACGATCGCAACGCGGCGGTCGTCGAGGCGGCGGACTGGGCGCTGCGGCAGCGGTCCCGGCCTGATTCGGCCGCCGACGCGGCGGGCGCGCTCCCGGCCGCGGAGCTGGTGGACCAGGTGCGCGCCATCCCGCTCTTCGAGTTCGTCTCGGTGGACGAGCTGTTCCGGATCGCGGCGGTGGGCGAGGAGATTCGCCATCCGCTCGGCCGGGAGCTGTTCCACGCGGGCGCGCCGGCGCCCTATGTCGAGTTCCTGCTCGAGGGCGCGGTGGTCGACGACGACGGCGCCAGCGTCCGGGCCCCCGCCGTGCTCGGCCTCCACGAAGTGCTCGAAGGCGCGCCGGTGGCGGCGACCAGCCGCGCCGCGGAGCCGATCGTGTGCCTGCGCATTGCGGCGGCCGACGTGCTCACCGTGCTCTCGAACAGCGTGCAGCTGGCGCAGGGGCTGTTCCGCATGCTGCTGGCATCCGCCCCCGTTCGCCAGGCTCCGCCAGCGCCGGCCGAGATCGACGACGGCCCGATTGCGGACGCGGCGCGGGTGCTGGTGCAGCACCCGCTCTTCGAGCGCGCCACGGCGCCGCAACTGCTGGCGCTGACGTCGGCCACGGTCGACGTGCCGCTGACGGAAGGCGCGGCGCTCTTTCGGGCCGGAGACCGGCCGGCCGTGTTCCTGGTGATGAGCGGGGAGATCGCTCTCGAGAGCCCCGGCGCCGCTTCCGTCATCGTCCGGTCGGGTACGACGCTGGGCGTCGCCGAGACCCTCGCCGGCGTCGATACCGAGGCCGCCGCGACGGTCACCAAGGCGGGACGGGCCTTGCGGCTCGATCGGGGGCCGCTGTTCGATATCCTCGGCGACAACGTTGAGCTCATGCAGGGGCTGTTCAGCGG
>Ga0209486_10000818_pt1 | contig 13781 bp, 15 predicted proteins | sample NCCompost_FD_187518 | JGI IMG/M metagenome (GOLD analysis project Ga0209486, IMG submission 187518) | Agricultural soil microbial communities from Utah to study Nitrogen management - NC Compost (SPAdes) (version 2) | ecosystem: Environmental > Terrestrial > Soil > Agricultural land | place...
GAATAGGCCGCGGCCTGACTCTCTGCCTCTGTCATTTCTACCAGCCGGATAGCGGCAAGAAGACGGGGTGTTGTACCGTTGATCATGCAGTCGAACTGTTCGCATCTCGCCGCCATTCAGGACGTCAAGCATCCGAAGGCGCACGAGTGCGAGGAGTGCGTGAAGATCAAGGCTACGTGGGTCCACTTGCGAACGTGTCAGACGTGCGAGGTCACCCTGTGCTGCGATTCGTCGCCGAACCGCCACGCGAGCAAGCACGCGCGTGCGACCTCGCATCCGGTGGTGGCCTCCGCCGAGCGCGGAGAACGTTGGCTCTACTGTTTCCCCGATGACGCGTTCGTGGAGTATTGATGAAGGAAGTGTCGCGCCGGCTGTTTTCGATCCTCACCATCGCTGCGGCGCTCAGCGCCGGCTGCGCTGAAGCGGTATCTACCCCGACCTCGCCCTCGGCGGGCAGCGGAGCGGGCAACGGATCGGTCACTCTTTCGGCCGGCGACCTCGCCGGCACCTGGCGGCTGCTGTCGATTCAGGCGGCGGGCAGCGCGATGATGCCCACGCCAGCGGGCGCGGACTATACGCTCACCTTTGGTGACGGCCGCCTGTCGACGCGGGCCGATTGCAACATCTGCAACGGATCGTTCTCGCTGTCAGGAGAGCGGTTGACGGCCGGTCCGCTGCTGGCGTGTACCCGAGCGGCGTGCTCGACGATGGAGTTCGAGAACGCCTATACCCGGATCCTGGGGGGCGAAGGCACGGTGGCGCTGTCGGGTGCCACTCTGAAGATGTCGTCAGATCGCGGCGTCCTGCAGTTCACGCGCTAGTACGCCGGGGATCAGGGATCGGATATCGGCGAGGTCCCGATCCCCGATCCCCGATCCCCGATTGTTTCAGTTCCCGCCGACGACGTTGACGAACCCGAACATCCAGTCGTTGAGAAAGTGCGACCGGTTCATGCAGATCACCAGGTAGCGTCCGGTCTTGAGGAACGCATAGGTGATCAGCTGGCCCGGAATGGCGGGCGCGGTCGCCGTGGCGGCGACGTCGCCGAGCAAGAACTGATGCCCGCCGGCGGACATCAGCCGGCCCGGTTCGTACCAGACACGGTTGGTGGGATGGACGTTGGTGCCGGCCGGTTGCGACTCGGCCACGATCACCACGTCGCCTTTGCCGTCGAAGATCACGCGCCCCGTCGCGGCGTTGGTCGTGCCCTCACCGCCAGCGGCGTTGGGCCTGCAGCGATGGTCCAGCACGTTGGGGATCTCCGCCGGGTCCATCCCTGGACACAGGTACTGCCCCAGCTCGTCGCGTGTCGTGTCCTTGCTGACCTCGTAGATCGCCATCGCGTGGCCGCCGCCGTGGATCTGAAAGGTGACCTGGCCCCCCTTCTGAATGGTGACTTCTTCCGGCGTCAGGTGGTGGATCTTATAGGAGCAAGGATCTCCCGGACCGCCGATCCCTCCGCTTTGTAAGCAGGGTGGCGGGCCGAGCGGTCCCGTTGGAAACACGCCGAACCCGACTTCTGCATTGGGTGTCGCCGCGTGTTCGTGAGTGAGATCTCCCTTCTGCGCCCTGATAGTGGCGGGCAGCACGGCCACGGTTGCTGAGAGAACGACAACCGCTGCGAACCGCGTACTCATTTGGACTCTCCTAGGTGCCTCCTAGCCGGCGGAGATCCTACTACCAGTCGCGTGCGCACGTTGCAACGGATCGCCACCAGTGATACAACCGTGTCTCCCTTCGGTCGCCCATGTGGGGCATGACAGGGAAGTCCGGTGCAAGTCCGGCGCGGTTCCGCCACTGTGAGTGAGGGCGTCCCGCTTCGAATACCACTCGGCGTTGTGTGCCGGGGAAGGTGAAGCGGGTTTGCATCCGCCCCGCCGTCGCGCTTTCAGCGCTATGGCGAGACGAGACGCACCCTCCGAGCCAGGAGACCTACCGAAAGGGCCGTTCACACCGTTTTCTGCGGAGAACAGAAACGATGTCCAGCCCAGCTGCGTCCACTCGTGTCTTCACTTCCATCGTTTTTTTCGTGCTGCTCGTGGTGTCGCGTGTGCTTCCCGCGGCCGCGCAAGCCCCAGTCACGGGGATCGTGACCGATGAGCTTGGCGGCGCAGTTGCCGGCGCCGTTGTGACGGTTCGAACACCCGGCGGGCCTGCGGTCGCCACGGTAACCACCGGCGCTGCCGGTTCGTTCTCGATCCCGGCTGTTGCGCCCGGCCGCTACGAAGTGGAAGCCGCGATGCCGCTGTTCGATCGCGCGCGCGTCCTGGTCGATATTCCCCAGAACGGCGAAGCGCCCGCGGTGCGGCTCGTCATGGCGGTGGCAGGCCTGGTCGAGAGCATGGTCATCACCGGCCGGCGCACCGAAACCCGCCTCGCCGAGACACCGCAGAAGATCGAGGTGATCGATCGTCGCGACATCGAGCGCAGCGTCGCCGCCGACATCACCGACGTCTTGAAGAAGAACTCCGGGATAGAGGTGGTGCAGTACAGCGGCGTGCTGTCGGGCATCGGCATCCGCGGCTTCCGTCCCGAGACCTCGGGCCTGAACAAACGTTCGCTGCTGCTCATCGACGGCCGTCCATCGGGTGTCACCAACCTCTCAACGCTGATGCTCGATGGCGTGGAACGCATCGAAGTGCTCAAGGGACCCGCGTCGGCGATTTACGGCGCGTCGGCGATGGGCGGGGTCGTCAACGTGATCACGCGGCGCTCGCGCGGCCCGGTGACTGCTGGGGGCCGCGTTGGATTCGGCCGCTACAGCACGTCCGATCTCGCCGGACATGCCGGAGGAAGTGTGGGGTCCCGTGTGGATTTCGATGTCTCTGGAACGGCGTTCAACCAGCGCGACGACTTTCGGATGGGCAACGGCGTGGTGAGGTCGGCCACCGGCTACCGGACCTACGACGGCTCGGCGCGCGCAGGACTTGATCTGGCGGGGGCGTGGCGGGTGGACGGCCGCGTCAGCCTGTATCGCGGCAGGGACATCAACACGCCCGGCGACGTGTTTGCGGGACTGACGTCGCAGGGACGCAAGAATCTCGAGCGGACAGGCGGCGACGTTCGCATCTCTGGGCCGCTGGCCGGTCACCTGCTGTCCGGGACCTTCTACACAACCGACGAGCAGAATCACACGTTCAACGTGACCACCACGAACCCGCTCGACCTGCCGTTCCTGCCTTACCTGACCTTCGAGAATGCGCTCGGCTGGAGCGGCGCGCAGTTGCGAGACGCGTGGGGGTGGTCGAGCGCCGGCAGCCTGATGATCGGCCTGGACGTCGAGCGCGCCCGCAGCGAGAGCTGGTCGTGGGCGCGGACCGGCGATCCGCTGGCACCGTTCTCCGCTAACAGCCGCAAGAACACGATCGGACTCTATGCCGAAAACACGATCCGTCTGTTCGATGCAAGAACGATCGTCTCGGCAGGCGGACGGATCGATCGGATCGCGGTCGAGACGGTCGCTACGCCGTACAAGACCAACTTCACGCCGTCGACGACGACGTTTACCGTGTTCAACCCGAGCGTCGGGGTGAAACAGCAGATCGTGGAGGGCGTGCGGCTGCACGCGACTGCCGGTCGCGCGTTCGTCCCGGCCGATGCCAGCGCGCTCACCGGTTACACGACGAACATCGTAGGCGGACGCATCCAGATCAACCAGGGCAATCCCGATCTCCGTCCGGAGCACAGCGTCAGCGGCGACGTCGGTCTCGAACTGCTTGCGGCATCGTCGCTGGTGGACGTGACCTACTTCCGCACTTCAGTGAAGGATCGCGTCGTCTCGAACGTGTTGCTGAGCAGTCCGCCGCCGCCCGATCCGATTGTGCTGACTGCGGTGAACAGCCTGGGGGCACGCATCTCCGGCATGGACGTCGACGTAGCGCATCGCCTGAACCCGGCCCTCAGCGTTTTCGCCAACGCGACGCATTACTTTGCGCGGCGCGAGCAGCTCCCGGCCACCGGCGAGCGCAACATCCTGAATGTCGCGACCGACACCGTCCGCGCCGGCCTCGATCTGGATATCCGCGCGTTCTCGGCCCGCTTCGCTGCCCGCTACGTTCATGGCCGGCAGGATCAGGACTTCAACCTGGCTGGTTCACCCGTGGTCGACTATCCGGATTTCGTCGTCGCCGACGTGAGCGCGATGTACCGGGTGCATGCCTACCATGCGGTGCTGCTCAGCGTGAACAACCTGTTCGATCGCTACTACTACGAGAAGAAGGGCTATCCGCTGCAGGGCGTTGGCGTCACGCTGAAGTACCAGCTGGGTAAATAGCTTGTGGTTGGGATTTGGGATTTGGGATTTGGGATTTGATATGGGCAGCATAGCAACGACACGCGGAGACCATGGAGAGACCGGGCTCGCGGGTGGCATCCGCGTGTCGAAAGGATCGATCCGGGTTGAAGCGTACGGCGGCGTCGACGAACTGAACGCGGCGCTCGGCTTCGCGCGGTCGATTTGCGAAGACCAGGCGATCGCCGAGTTCACGCGCAGTGTTCAGACCGATCTGTTCAAGATCGGTTCGTCGCTGGCCACGCCGCCGCAGAGCCCGAAGCCGCAGGTCGTGATTGCCGCCGGCGCGGCCGACCGTCTGACCGCCGAGGTCCATCGGCTCGAAGCGATTGAAGGCATGCTGGCTGACTGGTCTCTTCCGGGCGATCACCGCGGCGCCGCGGCGTTCAATCTGGCGCGTACAGTCTGCCGTCGCGCGGAACGCGGCGTCGTGCGGCTCAACGAGTCGGGCGAGACGATTCAGCCATCGATCCTGGCGTATCTCAACCGGTTGTCGGATCTGCTGTGGCTGTTTGCGCGCAAGCTCGAGCTCGACGCCGGCGTGAACTCATCGCTGAGGGCTCAAACCGGGAAGGATGGCAACCGGTGGTCGCGCGCCTGGTAGGAATCGCCGCTTTCTGGGTGGCGGTCTGGCTGGGTGCAGCGCCCGCCAGTGCCGCCGACCCCGCGCGGCTGGTGTCGACCTCGCCGAGCATCACTGAAACGCTGTTCGCGCTCGGCCTCGGCAATCGCGTCGTTGGCGTGTCGACCTACTGCCGGTACCCCGAGGCGGCACTGCGGCTGCCGAAGGTCGGCAGCTTCATGCGGCCAGACGCGGAACTGATCGCACGGTTGCGGCCCGACCTGGTGATCGTGCATGCCGGTCCTCACACGGTGGCGCAGCAGTTGACGGCGATCGGCATTGCCTCGATCACCGTCGACCGGGGCACGCTGGCCGGGGTCTATTCATCGATCCGCGCGATCGGCACAGCGGCAGGTGTCAGCGATCGCGCAGCACGCCTGGTGACGGAACTGGAATCGCGGTTGGCAGCGGTGCAGCGCGCGGCACAGACGCGGGCCCCGAGAAAAGTCCTGGTGGTCGTCGGACGGCAACCTGGCACGCTGGGAGACTTGATCGCGGTCGGCCGCGGTTCGTATCTGCACGACCTGGTGACGATCGCCGGCGGCACCAACGTCCTCGACGATCCACGGCTGCCGGAGTATCCGCGCATTTCGATGGAATCGGTTATCCGCCTCGATCCCGACGTGATCATCGATGCCGGCGACATGGGAGACACCGAAGCGGAGCATCGGCGCCGCGAGCCGACGACGCTGCGCTTGTGGCGGCTGCAGCCGCACGTCCGGGCGGCGCAATCGGGCGGCGTTCACGCGGTGACGAGCGATGCGTTTGTCGTTCCCGGGCCCCGGGTGGTGGAAGCGGCAGAAACACTCGCCCGCTGGTTCGCGCTGGCGCAGACCAGGTAGCGGTGCTGAGCGTCAGGGATGCCGCGTGGCGCGTCGGCAAAACGCCGATCATCGAGCGCGTCAGCTTCGACGCCGATCCTGGCGAGTTCATCGCGCTGATGGGCCGCAACGGTGCCGGGAAGAGCACGCTGCTCGACCTGGTCGCGGGATTGCGCGTCCCTTCCGAGGGAAGCATCCAGCTCGAGCACCGTCCGCTGGCGCAATGGACGGCGCGCGATCGCGCCCGTGCGATCGGCCACCTGCCGCAGACCGTCCACGTGCACGGCCCGTTGACCGGCGAAGAGCTGGTGATGATGGGCCGGTACCCGCATGCGGATCGCTGGTTTGAGTCCGACGCGGACCGCCAGGCGGTGCATGAGGCGATGGAGGAATGCGGCTGCCTCGTCTTCCGCGATCGCCGGGTGGCGACCTTGAGCGGCGGCGAGCGTCAACGCGTGCTGCTGGCGGCCTGCCTGGCGCAGCGGCCCAGGGTGATGCTGCTCGACGAGCCGGCCGCCTTTCTCGACATCGATCAGCAGTTGCACTGCTTCGAGCTGCTGCGGCGGCAGGCGGCGGGCGGCGCCCTCTGCATCGCGGTGTCGCACGACCTGAACCTCGCGCTCGAATTCTGCACCCGGCTGATCGTGATTAGCGGCCGTACCATCGCGGCCGATCTGCCGGTGGCCGAGGCGGCGGCGCGAACCGATTGGCTGTCGTACTTTTCGACGCGGCTCGAGCGGGTGGTCACATCCGACGGGCGCGCGCGGATCTGTTACCGGTGATTTACTGGCGTGTTCGGACTGATTGAGGACGAGCTACAACGAGTTTCCGAGCGCGAACGGTCCGGCCGCGACAACGGAGCGGCCGGTAGCAATCCAGAGAGGACATGCCTGTAGTGGATGAACGCGCCCGGCGCTGGCTGTGGATGTCGGCGGCGGCATTCGTTGCGGCGGCGGTGCTGCTGCCGTTCGCCGGACCATCGCCGCTCGATTTCTCGCGCCTGCTCGCGCGGGAGGCGCCCGACTGGTCGATTCTGGTGCAGCTGCGCCTGTCGCGCACGCTGCTGGGGCTCTTCGCCGGCGCGGCGCTGGCGCTCGGCGGCTGCGTCTTCCAGTCGATGCTGCGCGACGCGCTGGCGACGCCGTACACGCTGGGCGTGTCCACCGGGGCGTCGCTCGGCGCGGTGATCGCGATCGCGCTGGGACTCGACGCCGTTGGCGGCGTGCCCGCGGTCTGGGTGGCGGCCATTGCCGGCGCTGCCTGCGTACTGTTTATCGTGCTCGGCACGTCGGTTCGCAGCCAGGATCTGTCGCCGTTCGGGCTGCTGCTCGCCGGCATTGCGATCAACAGCGTGTGTTCGGCGCTGATCCTGCTCGTCCACGGGCTGTCCGGGATGTCAGCGACATTCGCGATTGCCCGCTGGCTGATCGGCAGCCTCGACGCCATCGATTACCGCCCGCTGATGGTATTCATCACGCTGGTATCGCTGCTGGCGCTGCTGATCGTCTGGCAGGCGCGCGCCTGGAACCTGATCGCGCTTGGCGATCAGTGGGCGGCCACTCGAGGCACCGACGTCCGCCGCCTGATGCGCTTTGGCTACGTGTCGGGTTCGGTGCTCGCGGCCCTCACGGTCGCCGTCACCGGCCCGATCGGCTTCATCGGACTGGTGGTGCCGCACCTGGTTCGCGCGCGCGTGACTGCCGACGGCCGCGTGCTGATGCCGTGCGCCTTCTTCCTCGGCGGCGTGCTGCTGGCCTCGTGCGACGCGCTCGGGCGGGTCGTGCTGGCGCCCGCGGAAGTGCCGGCCGGGGCGATCACGGCGTGCGTCGGCGGCCCGTATCTGATCTGGCTGGCCCGGAGACGTGTCTAGTGGCGGCGAAACCGATCTTCATCGGCGGGACGTCGTCGAACGCCGGCAAGAGCTGGATGGCGACCGCCGTATGTGCCTGGCTACGGCGGCGCGGCGTGGCGGTGGCGCCGTTCAAGGCGCAGAACATGTCGAACAACTCCTACCCCTGCCGGCAGGGCGGCGAGATCGGCCGTGCCCAGGTCGTGCAGGCGGAGGCGTGCGGCCTGGAACCCGAGCCGGCGATGAATCCGATCCTGCTCAAACCGAACGGCGCCGGTTCGAGCCAGGTGGTCGTGAACGGCCGCGTCTGGAAGACGCTTGCGCCGCGCGCCTACCACGAGCACGTGCCCGAACTGCGGCGCCACGTCAGGGCCGCATACGAAGAATTGTCGCGCCGCTTTGATGTCATCGTGATCGAGGGCGCCGGAAGCGTCAGCGAGCTGAACCTGCGGGCCACCGATCTCGTCAACCTGGATCTCGTCGTCCGGCTCCGTGCGCCCTGGATGCTGGTCGCCGATATCGAGCGCGGAGGCGTCTTCGCCTCCGTCCTGGGTACTATCGGGCTCCTGACGCCCGACGAACGGACGCTGTTCCGGGGATTCGCCATCAACCGGTTCAGGGGCGACGTTTCCCTGTTTGAAGAAGGCGCCCGGACGCTCGAGGCGCGCACCGGATCGCATTGTTTCGGCATCTTCCCCTACGCCGCCGACATCACGATCGATGCCGAAGACAGCCTGGCGCTCGACACCGAGGCGCGCGCGCTCGCCCCGGCCGGCGCCCGCATCGCCATCGTTCGCCTGCCGTGCCTGTCGAATGCGACCGATTTCCGGCTCCTGCCCTGGGCAGACTGGATCCAGTCGCCGCCCGCGGGAGACTACGACTTCGTCGTGCTGCCGGGGACCAAGAACTCCATCGGCGATCTCCGGTGGCTGCATTCCACCGGTCTGTCGGCGTGGATGCTGGGTCAGCGGCGCCGCGGCGCCACGATCATCGGCATCTGCGGCGGCTATCAGATGATGGGGCGACGGATTGACGACCCGCTGGGAGTGGAGGGAGGCGGATCGGCGCCTGGTCTTGGCCTGCTGCCGGTCGTGACGGTGATGAAGCCTGATAAGCGTACCGAGGTGAGGCCGGCCACGACGCGCGGAGGCACCAGGTTCACCGGCTACGAGATTCACATGGGAGAGACGTCGTACGAGGGATCGCCGCAGCCGTTCGCGCGATTCGACGATGGCACGGCGGATGGTGCGTGTCTGCCCGGCGCGATCGGCACCTATCTGCACGGCGCGCTCGAGAACGCGGATGTCTGCGCGGAGCTGTTCGGCGTCCCGATCGCCGCGGTACCCAAGCGCGATCAATACGAACGTCTTGCCGCCTGGCTGGAGCGACATGGACGCGAAATGGAAAGGCTGCTGGCGGGCTGAATGGCGATGACCTGGGAAACATTGCTGGCACGGGACGAGTTCACGCTGAAACGAAGCGGCCGGTATCTGCTCGCCGACCTCGCCGTGCCCCATGCCGTGCTCTCGACGTCGGTGGTCAACGGCGGACAGACCGATCACGTGCGGTATCTCCTCAATCATCAGAGCTGTGAGGGTGCGGGACATCACGACCTGCATCAGTTGATTGTCGAAATCGGATACGCGGGCTACCACCAGCGCATTTGCGCCGAGGTGGGGTTGCCGGCGGACGCGACGGTGATGATGGGCACCGCTGCCAACATGAATTACGCCGCCGTCTCCGCCCACGCCGATGGCGAGGTCGATGTCGTCGCGGTGGTCACGGCGGGCGTTGAAGGGAATGCGACGTGCGCTGGAGATCCGGCCAATTGGCGCGAGACCGATGCCGGGATGGAGAAAGTGCCGGTGCAGGCGGGGACGATCAACACGATGTTGCTGGTGACGCGCCCGCTGACGGCGGGTGCGCTCGCGCGCGCAGCGATGACCGTAACCGAGGGGAAAAGTGCGGCACTGCAGCGGCTCGCTGTGCCAAGCCGCCAGTCAATCGATCTTGCCACCGGCACCGGAACGGATCAGTTCTGCATCGCCGCTCCCATGGGCACCGATCGGATCCGCACGTCAACAAGTCCGCACGTCAAGCTGGGTGAGTTGATCGGCAGGGCGGTCAGGGAGGCGACGCAGGAAGCCCTGAGGTGGCAGAACGGTCTCGAGCCAAGCTACACGCGGGGTGTGTTTCACGCACTCGGACGCTACGGCATCAAGGAGGCGACGTTCATCGACGACATCAGCCCGCTGCTGGACGCGTCCCGCCTGGAGTTGCTCCGCCGGAATCTCAAGGGGCTGATGTACGAACCGCTGGTCGGCGCGGCCGCGCACGCGCTGGCGGCGGTGCTCGATCGGGTGCGGCATGGCGCCGTGCCCGCCTCGGTCCAGTCAGATGCCGCGGTACAGCAAGCGGCCATCCTCGCGGCCAATGCCGCGGGGCGGCCTGATTCCTGGCCTCTCTATCGCGCAGCCCTGCATCGGATCACGGCAGATCCCGCTCGCCAACCGTACGATGCCAAATCGCTCGTGCTCGCGGCGCTTGCCCTTGGCTGGGCAGACAAGTGGCATTCTCCCTAGACTGGCCGCTCGCGCCGCATCCTGTTGCGCTTGGCGTCGCGGTCGCGCTTGATTTCGCCACCGGTGATCCTGAGTACCGTCTACATCCCGTTCGCCTGATCGGCCGCTCACTCGAGCTGGTTGAACGCGGCTTGAGGCGCGTGGGCGCCGACGGCTACGGCGGCGGCATCGCGCTGTTCGCGCTGCTCGCGGTCATCTGGGTGGGCGGCGTATCGGGCCTGGTGATGTCGCTGTCGTCCCTCGGTTCGTGGGCTGGTGCGGCCGCGCATGTGTTCGTGCTCTACAGCTTCCTGGCCCTGGGTGATCTCCTTCGCCACGGGCGTGACATCGAACGGGCGGTTGCCGCGGGCACGCTGGACGCGGCGCGCCGGAACGTGTCCAGGCTCGTTGGCCGCGACACCGAACCGATGGACGGCGCAGCCTGCCGCCGCGCCGCGGTCGAGAGCCTGAGCGAGAACCTGACCGATGGATTCACCAGCGCGGTGTTCTGGTACGCGATCGGCGGCCTGCCCGTGCTCACGCTGTTCAAGATCGTGAGCACGATGGACTCGATGGTGGGGTACAGGACGCCCCGATACCGTGAATTCGGATGGTGCGGGGCGAGGCTCGACGACGTGATGAATTTTGTACCGGCGAGGCTGACGTGGCTCCTGGTCGCGTTGATCGCCGCCGTGCTGCCGGGATATTCCGGACGAAAAGCGCTTCGGGTCGGGATGGAACAGCATGCGCTGCTGCCGGGCCCGAACGCCGGCTGGAGCGAAGCCGCCGTCGCCGGCGCGCTGGGCCGGCGGCTGGTTGGCCCGATCTGGCTGAAAGGCCAACTGGTGACCGAGCAGTGGCTTGGCGATCCCGCTGACCCGCCCCTGGCGACCGCCGCGGATTACCACAGGGCGAGCCGGCTGGTGGCGATCTCGGGCATCACCGCGGCGGCCGGAGCGATAGCGGCGCTGGTGGCTTGACGCTACGGCCGGGGTAGCAGAAATGGGCAGGCCTCTTGCACCCGCGGCGGCTGAGGTGATTGCATGTCCGCACGACGAGTGATTGGTGTGTTGCTTGTGGTCGTTGGGATCGCGGCGCTTGCCTGGGGTGGCGTGTTCTGGACCGATCGCGACACCGTGCTGGACGCCGGTCCGCTGCAGGTTCAGACCGAGGATCGCGAAGGCTTTGCGGTGCCGCCGGTGCTGGGGATTGTCGCGATCGTGGGCGGCGCTTTGCTGATGTTCGTTCCCGACCGGCGCCGCGCCTGAGCCGCAGGCTGCTGCGCCGCCTGGCCGAGGAACTCGCCGCCGAATAGCCCGGCTCTATACGGGTGAGACTGGCGGGCGGTTGCCGATCAGCACGTCCCACCAGCCGAAGTGCGCGGCGACGATCTGGTCGAGTTCGCGGGTCTCCCCCGCGCCGTCGAGCAGATCCGGCGTCGGCAGGCAGTAGGCCGCGTCGGGCGCGGCCCGCAGCATGTGCAGGATCCCGTCGGAGAATCCCTGGCCCGCATAGGCGATGCAGCCGGTCATCGGCAGCGCGCGCAGGTCCTCGAGCGCATACGGGATCTTTTCGTCGGTGGTGCCCTGGCTATCCTGGAACTTGCATTCGACCGCGAAGGCCTTGCCCGAGTCCGACACGCAGAAGACGTCGACGCAGCGATCCTTGCCGATGATCGACTTGCCGATTCTGACCTCGCGGTAGACCTTCAGTCCGCGGGAACCGTAGCGTCGGGAAAGGTACGACGCGACAAGGTTGGCGTACTGCAGCCCCGTCACAGTGCCAGCTTCATAGCGTCGGCTCGGGAACCTCGGACGAGCCGGTCAACTCGAGCAGCCCGGGCTGCGGCGCCGGCGGCAAGCCCTCAGGCTCGTGCCCGGCACCAAACTCACGCAGTCGATCCGAGGCGATCCGCACCGCATGCGGATTCAGATCGGTGCCGGCGAAGCGGCGGCCGAGGCGGAGGGCGGCAACGCCAACACTGCCAGACCCCATGAACGGATCGGCGATCAACTGGCCGGCTTCCGAGCTCTGTCGAACCAGGACTTCAGACACCGCCGCCGGCTTTTCCGCAGGGTAGCCGCCGTGGATACGCGGCACCGAGATGATGTCGGCGACGCCCAGATCATTCAGCCGCCGCTTGCCCTTCTCAAAAAACAGGATCAGTTCGTAACGGGCGCGGTAGTGATAGCCCATGCCGATCGTCCGCTTGTCCCACACCAGCGGCTTCCAGAAGCGGAACCCGGCCTGTTCGGCAGCGGGCTTGGCCACGAACATCGTTTCGGCGTCGCAATACAGGTAGAAATGCGTATCGGGCCGCAGCACCCGGAACGCTTCGGCGAACAGCTCGCCGAACCGCGCGTTCGGGAACACGGCAAACCAGTCGTTGCTCGACGCCTTGCTATGTTTCAACCGCGTCGTCGTGCCGACGGCGCGATGCTTTTCGAGCGACTCGTACGCCGGATCGGTAATGAGCAGATCGACCGACGCGCCGGGCAGCCGGCGCAGCCAGTCGACGGCGTCGAGCAATGAAAGATCGAACACAGGGTCGCCCGGAGCGGATCCGGAGGGCTCGCTCATATCAGTTGGATGTGGCATTGTACGCCTTCGAAGTATCCAGCCGCGGCGTGACAGCCCAGGTCCCGCCTTCGCCAAGGGGAGTTGCCCTATGGATCTCGCGACGCTGCAGACGCTGCTCGATTACCACTACTGGGCTCGCGATCGCGTGCTCGACGCCTCGGCGCCGCTGACCCCGGAGCAGTTCACCAGGAATCTTGGCAACAGCTTTCCCTCGGTGCGCGACACGCTGGTCCACCTGCTTTCCGCGGACTGGGTGTGGTGTTCGCGATGGGAAGGGGCCTCGCCGGAGGCGATGCTCGACCCGGCGGTCTTCCCCGACGTTGCAACGCTGCGCGCCGCCTGGGTGGACCACGAACGGAAAGTGCGCGCGGTTCTCGCGCAGTGTGGCGATCGAGGCATCGCCCGCGTCATCGAATACCGCACCTTTGCCGGGGTTGCCCAGGCGCAGCCTTTCTGGCAGCTGCTGCAGCACCTGGTGAATCACGGGTCGTATCACCGCGGTCAGATCACGACGATGCTGCGGCAACTCGGCGCCGCCCCGCCGAAGAGTGTCGATTTGATCTCGTTCTATCGCGAACGGGGTGCCGCAGCCGCACACTAGGCTGTCGAATTCCTGGCCGGCGTGTTCCGCCGCAGCACAAACGCTGAAACAGCCGCTATCTCCTTGCGTTTAGTGTCCGTCCTGTCTGACCGGGGTCGAAACCGCGTGCGACATCGGAACACGGCGCACCGGTAACATTCTTCGTCCGCCTCGCGCTAACCACCTGCGCTCACGCGAGTTACCACTGCGCCATCGACGCCGGCCGCCGCTGGTGAGCCGCTTGCGTCAGTAAGTCACGGGTCCGTCTGTCGACGGATGTGTCCATAACCAGATTGAAAGGTCTCGGAATGCGTCGAACCATTCTTCCCCTCGCCCTACTCGCGCTGTGCTTGGCAGATACGCTGCCGGACCGCACCGTGCACGCCCAGCCGCGCGCGTCGCTGTCGGCCGACCTGCAGCGTCTCGTGAGCAGCGGCTCCGGCCGGCGCAGCCGCGTGATCGTGCACGGTGACGAAG
>Ga0209486_10000820_pt1 | contig 13776 bp, 14 predicted proteins | sample NCCompost_FD_187518 | JGI IMG/M metagenome (GOLD analysis project Ga0209486, IMG submission 187518) | Agricultural soil microbial communities from Utah to study Nitrogen management - NC Compost (SPAdes) (version 2) | ecosystem: Environmental > Terrestrial > Soil > Agricultural land | place...
CCGGCCAGGTTGAGCTTTTTTCTAAGCGACACGAGCGACCTAATCTTGAATTGGACACTGGAATGCGCCTGCTAGCAGCTTAACCGGCGACGCCAGGCGCATTCCGCAGCATGGTTTCCCAACGCGGACGCATCTTCGAACGGCTACTCGAAGAAAGCTCCCTCGATCAGCACAGGTTTTGCGGCGCCCTGTTCATGAGTTCTACCCGGAATGGCCGAACCGTCTGGGTTGAGCCGCTGATCGGCCTTATCAGATCCGGCGCCGATGCGAGCCATGACGAGAGGGTCGCTGCCCGAGTTGCAAAATTGATAGTAGCAACCCGCGGGGAGCACAACGGCATGATTTTTTTCGGCAGTGACGACCGTCCTGCCGTCTCTTCCAGTGGTGAATTGGGCTTTTCCTTGAAGGACCAAAAACATGTGATCCTCTTTGGTGTGCGAGTGTAGCGCGTTTTCGCCGATGCCGGGAGAATAGCAATGGATACGGAGCGTCATGAGATCGGTCTCGGCGAGCAAGTCGCGCGTGTGACCCTCCTTGACCAGTTGAGTCTTAAGCTGCACAACCTTCGCTTGCTTTTCCATATAGCCTCCTTGCAAATTTTTTGTAAGTAAGGCGATCTTAGGCTACGAGGCGCGTGCTCCGCAAGCCTTGAACAATTTGACGCGGTCGCCGTTGCAAATCTTTGCACACTTCGCCTATTTGAAAGTTCCGATGGATCGAGATCGAACTTGACGCCTTTGTTCGCTGAGATCGTAGCGATGGGGTCGGCGATGGGCTGGGCCGCCGATTCGGTTCTCGTCCGCTTCGGCCTACGGAAATCCAACATTTTCGCCGCCATGCTGGTGAGCTATGTCGTCTCGGTGAGCTGCATGTGGACCTATCTCATCGCCACCACATCGCTTGATTTTCTCACGTCGCCGGCAATGATTTATTATCTGATCAGCGGCTGCATTCAGCCGCTGTTCGCGCGCGCTCTTTTTTACGAGGGCATCACCCGCATCGGCGTCGCTCGCGCCGGCCCCCTGCGCGGTATCGAACCGCTGTTCGCCACGGCCATCGCTATTATCGTTTTTCACGAGCAACCCGGCTGGTGGGTCTTTGTCGGCACGATTCTGATCGTCACCAGCCTATGGCTCATCTCCGGCAAGCAACAGGGCGATCAAAAATGGCGCCTGATCGACTCGCTATTTCCGATCGGTGCGGCGCTGATCTCCGCCATTTCGCAAAGCTTGCGCAAGCAAGCGCTACGAATCATCCCTGATCCGTTTGTCGCGGTGGCGATGGTGACGACGGTATCGCTCATCCTCTTACTCGGTTTCGTTTTCGCCACCCGCAGAACCGATCAGCTAAAAATAACCCCGGAGGCCCTCCGTTTTTTTCTCTGCGCCGCTCTCATCGCCGCTCTGGCACAAGTCGCGAACTTCGTTGCGCTGGCGCGCGGCGAGCTTTCGGTAATCATACCGCTGCTCAACACCACGCCGCTGTTCACGGTTTTTTTCAGCGCCGTCTTCCTGCGCGCGGTAGAGACGATCAATACCCGCATCGTGCTCGGCGCAGGCTTGATGGTCGCCGGCGTCGTGTTGATTACTTCGCGTTAAAGCAACTTGACCAAGCCGACTCTACTTGATAGCCAAAGAGCCGTTACCGATCATTATATTATAAGGAGACAAGCGATGGATAGCCGGGCGTTCGCCGAGTCGATTGAAAAGCAGGTAGCCGAATTTTGCAAAACCCTCGACGCCAAGCTGCCTGCATATAGCTACATTCCCCTGGCCGCGGACACGGCGCGCATCAAAGTCATGCAGAGCCGGTTGTTTAACGAGATCCGCGCGGGCGAGATTTTCGGCGGTTGGCTCAAGAGTACGCCGGAGCTCGACGTGAAAAAAACTCTCGCGGAAGCGGTCCACGAAGAATACGAACATGCCGGCTTTCTCGAAGCAGCCCTGCGCGGCAAAGGAGCAACGCCGTACGACTACAAGCCACTGCCCGCGCAGATGGCGATGTTCAATTCTTTTGAAGGACTGACCGATACTGTCGAACGTATTGCCGCTTTTCCCATGGCCGGCGAAGGGGTCGCCGACTATTTGATCGCCAAAAGTCTCAACGAAGGAACCGTGCCGAGCTGGGTCACCGATCCTTATAAGCGCATCCATGAAGACGAAGCGGAGCACGGAAATTATCCCTTTGAAATCTTAGTTAAATACGCCACCACGGCTGAAAAACAGGAACGCGCCGCCCGCGCTGTAGCCATGAGCCTCGCGCTGCGGCGCGCTTATTTCGATAATCTCGACCGCTGGGTGTTTGAAAATAAGACGTTCTAAACACGTTACCGCCGGCTTGATCTAGTCCAAGTCCTTCCAGCATTCAATTCTCCTCGTATAAAACCCAAACCGGCGCTTAAATGCCATCAATTCAAGCATTTGGAGAGCACTGCTTGATACGCGACAATTTTTGTTAGCACAATCATCCTTAGTCTAGAGTCTAGACGTCTTTGATTTTCTGATTTTTGAAAGATTGTCGCAATGAAGGTCCTCGTCAAGTTTCCAATGGAAATCTACCAAGGATTGTTGGATAGATGTTCCATGTTGAGTCGTGAATATCTGATTCTTAAAAATGGAATTGTCAGGCACGACCAGGAAGAAAGTCCCGACAAGCCAATGGTAGAAATTCTCTGCGAAGTTGAGCGTGCAAAATTCCTGCTCGATCTCGCAACGTTGGTCTATCCCGCTGCGGCTCCCCACATTGAAAGAAGCATCAACTTTGCCCGCGAGCCGTAAACCAGGAGTATCTTCGATACCTTCATGGTGACAACAACCGGACGGCTCTCGCACAGATCCGTCTTATACTTTGGTACTGGCGTGTCCTCGTAATCTATTGCGGGCGAATTCTCTTCGGACTGTTGAGAAAAATCTCTACCCCGGCCAGAGTACAAGACCTGAATTCTTAAACGCTCGACACCGGCACACGCCCATCAGCAGCTTAAAGAAGCGATCGATACGATAACCGCCCGCGAAACAGCTTTTCCGAGCCTCGCCGACGAAGACTGCTAGCCAAATTAGATCCCAAGCTGAAACTGTCCCCCGGGGAATTTGTCAGGTCTGACGCGCCATTGCGTCGGTACAGGCGCAGTATTCCTTCGAGCCTTGAAAGAACTTCCATGAAAACCGCAAGCAAATATAAGTAAGCCGTGCGTTGGTTAGCAGTTTCAATCATTTTCTTACCCAGAATAGCATTATAGCAATGGGGCATTTTCGAAGACAATGTATGTCAGACAGGCCTGCATTGGTTAGCATAAACCTTGCTTATACTCCGTGGTCGAATCGTAAAAAAAGCCGGAAGGGAACCGCCCATGACCAAAGCTTTTTCCAAACGGACAAATTTTCAGCAACCGCTTCGGCTGTTGATCTCCTTGATCCTAACAGTCGGACTGTTCGCGACCCGCGACGCTCTGGCAATCCCCATCGGGGAACAGATAATCGATGGTGGCTTTAGCGTTAATCTCACGAGTTGGACGACGTCCGGGACGGTTAGCGCGCGCGCTAGCGGTAATGTGATCAATACCGCAGGAGGCAACGCCGGCTTCGATAATTTCTTCGGTTCCTCGTTTGCGGTCCTGGGAGATTCCACCGGAGACATTGGCGGCAGCGAGGATTCGGGCACACATTTTATAAGTCAGACTTTTTCGTTGCCGGTCATCTCCGGAACCTATGATCTGACGCTTAGCTTCAACAGTGTTTTCGACGGTGACGATCGCGACAACATCAACCAGATCGATATTTTCCGCGTACTGCTCAATTCAACTGAACTGTTTGCGCAAAATTCCTTTCCGCTGCCGAATTGCGGCCCCGGCAATTCTCCAACTTGCTCCAACAGCCAACTAATACAAAATCCCTTCAGCCAAACGATCTTGGGTCTGCCCGGCGGAAGTTACACGCTGAAATTCGAGCTGGCCGAAAATAATAATGCGCAATCAAACACCGCCGTTGGCATTGACAACGTATCGATTTCGGGGCAGTCGAACGTGCCCGCGGCAAGAGTGCCGGAACCCTCCTCATTGATATTTCTCGCCTCCGGCCTAGGAGGAGTTTTGGTTTTTCTGAAAAGACGAGGATAAGATCATTGATGCAGCTGATGGGCATTTCCAATCTGCGGTAATTCATGTCCCTCCGGCAACAATCTCGGCAAGCTGGTTTAGTTGCAGAGCGTCAAATATCAACTCCTGCATAAGTCAACTTTGCGTCCCCCCAGCAGAGCTAGTGGTTTTTAAGTGTTTCCTCTATCCTCCGTTACGGCGTAATGAGTGTGTATATCGTTTCTAGAGGCTAGCGAAGCGCAGCAGCAAAACTCGATACCCACCAATTCGGCACTGACCGGTATAAAGCCTCAATCAGGCTATAAAGCAGCGCGGACATAGAAAACGCTTCCAGAAAAGGGTTAACAATTACTCTAATTACAGCTTTTGATAGACACCCTGTGCCGTTCATGAACATGCCTGTTTTATCACTAGAACCGTTGCTTGATTTAGCCCGCCCACTTGGTAAACTTTTCGTTAGTCAAGGCCAAGGCGTTCCGCTGTTAGCGTTAGAGAAGGAGATGTGGAGATGGATCTGCCGAAATGCCAGAAATGCAACAATGGGCTGTTAATCCCATTATCCGATTACGGGCAGGATGGCGCGTCAGTACAGTATAAGGCGTGGGCGTGTACCAATCCGGATTGCGGCTTTTCAATCCGTATCGACAAAGGCGAGGTAAGCTACGGCAAGAGAATCGAACCAAAGCACTGAAGCGTCATTCCGCATTCCACAGGCTCCGGGAACTTGCCCGAGCTCATCATTCCACCATTCCAGTACTCCAACACTCCACTCACGCCGGCATGCTCCGGTTAAAACTTTGAATCGCTCTACCGAACAGCTCGCAGCCTCGCTTTAAGGCCGCCAGGCATTTTTGCTGCATCGCGCCATCGGTGACGTAACGGCGTAAAATCTCCGGCGCGATCCACTCGTGTCCTTCTTCGTCGGCGAGCAAAGTGTCGCGATAAATCGCCGCGGTTTCCGGATCGATGGGTGAGACTCGCTCGATAAACGACTTCGAGGTCCGCGGGAAGAATTCTTCGTGGCCGAATTGCACGCTGGCGATCAACTCGCAAAGCGAGCCCAGATTAGCGTGAAAATCCCATAGCTCTTTTAATTCAGGCAGAGGATTGTTCCATAGCGCATCGGGGTCGCCTTTTAGCTCGCTGATCCTCTTGCGCAAAATCGAAGCATGTTTGAGCTCATTAACGACATACTCCGACATCGGCTGCTGCAGATCGAGATCGGGAATTTTTGCGACCCACGGCGTGGTCACTTCAGCGGCCTTGCGCTCCATGACGACGCCGAACTGCAACCGGCGCAAGACGACTGCTGTACTAATAGGCTTTTCCGCGCCGTAACTTTTCCGCTCGGCGTTCATGTTTTCCCAGAACTCTTCTCGGATCGCGACTAATCGCTGAAGAAACTCTTCAGGTTTCAGAGCTTCCATGATTTCCTTCCCGGATCGACGCCCGGCGTTTGACACAAGAAATATTTTAGGTATTAACAATACAGGAATTCCACTCCGAGTAAAGGCAAGATCCGCAGCTAAATCAACGCATTTGCACCGTCATGGAACCCGCCGCAGCCAAAACCTTCGTCGACAATCTTTATAAAGATGTCTACGCGCATTGGGACAAAAAAATTAATCACGGCGCTTTCATGACCCAGTTGCGTGCCGGCACGTTGCCGCTGCCGTGCTTGCGCCGATTCTTCAAAGACTGGGGACTCTTTTCCATCGAAGTCGTCGCTCTCAATGCGGTTTCGTATTATGTTCACCTTCCTTTTTTCATAGAGAATTACGATTTGCTGCCGGCCTTTTCCGACAAGATCGCCGAAGAGCTGATCGCGCCGAAACCTCCCGGCCATATTTTGATTCTGCTTGAAACCGCCAACGCGCTCGGTCTGTCGAAAGAAGAGCTGTTCGAACAGCCGGCCTCCGCTCCCGGCCGGGCGATCAGCGATTACTGCCGGCGGGTTTTTCAAGACGGCTCGATCATCGAGCTCTGGGGCGCGCATGCTTACGAAGAGACCCTCGCCCACTGGTCCAGCCAGTGGGGCAACGCGATTGTGACCCACTACGGCATGAGCAAGCGCCAGTCGATTTATTTCACCGAGCACGCCGAAGCAGACCTCGTGCAACATGAGGAACGCATGGGACATGGCCCGATGAATCGCATGATCCTCCAGCGCATCGTCGAGCAAGGCAAGACTTCACAAAAGCTCGGCTACGATCCCAAATACTGCGCCTTCACCATGGTCGACCTGCACGCCTTGATGGAACAACACGCGCTGGAAAACCCATATCCGGCATAAGTCATGTAGCGTTCGACACCGGCGCTGCTTACCGCGTGTGCCTACGAAGTTCCCGGGTTCCGAGAATTATTCCCTTTTCCTCGAGAGACTGTGTCGCAATGCTACAAATCAGTGGATGTCATGCTGAGCGAAAGCGAAGCATCTGCTTTTCCACGGCTACAGAAAGCAGATTCTTCGCCTGTGGCTCAGAATGACATTCTGACAGAGTCTCGGACTGGGGAAGTCAGGATAGGGGTGCTGTCCGGTTGCAGCCTGGATGTAACCACGCGCGATTTGCGATGTATCTTGCGCGTGGGGCAAGAACTTCGAGGATGGAGGATCACTCTGCGCATGGGCCGCACAATCATCGTCTTCATCTGCTTAGGTCTATTTACTTCGAGTACTCCGAGCCCAGCCGCCCAGCTCCCCGGCAAATGGCAAGTCCGCGCGCCCACCCCGGCGCCACGCAGCGAAGTCGCGGCGGCGGAAGTCAACGGCAAAATCTACCTCATGGGCGGCTATGTTAGGAACGGCGACTTGCTCGAGGAATTCGATCCGACAAAAAATAGCTGGCGCCGTCTCGCCTCGTTGCCAAAATCGCTTCATCATATTGGCGCCGCCGCCATCCACGGAAAAATTTACCTCATCGGCGGCTATATCACCGGTGTCGGTTCCGTAGCCACGGTGTATGAATACGATCCGGTCGTGGATCGCTGGAATATGAAAAGTTCGATGCCGACGGCGCGCGGCGCACTCGCTGTAGGCGTGGTCGATGGAAAAATCTACGCGATAGGCGGCGTCGGGACCAACGGCAAGAATACCAACGCCAACGAACAGTACGATCCCGCTCTGGACCGTTGGACCAAACGCGCCCCTTTGCAGACGCCGCGAGACCACCACGCGATCGGCGTGGTAAACGGCAAGCTCTACGTCATCGCCGGCCGGATCGACGGCAACCACGACCGGAGCATCGCGGCAAACGAAGAATACGATCCCAAGACAGACCGCTGGCGGTCGCGCGCCCCTATACCGACCGTGCGCAGCGGCGTCGCCGGCGCTGCGCTGGCCGGCAAAATCTTCGTCTTTGGCGGAGAGTATAACCGAGCCACCCGCAACGATGTCGAATCCTACGATCCGGCAACTAACCAATGGCAGCGCTGGGCGCCGATGCCGACGGCACGCCACGGCCTCGGCGCCGTCGTCGTCGGGCAATCGATCTATGTCATCGCTGGCGGACCGAAGCCCGGCGCGAGCTTTTCGTCGGTCAATGAAGTGTTTACGCCGTGATCAGCAACGAAGAAATCGATCACGCGCCGCGGCAGCCATTCGAGCCGGCCCGGAAATTTTCCCGTCACGAATCCGACGTGACCACCGTCGCGGGGAAAATCCAGCGTCACTGAATCAGAAACTTCCTCATGGGTCGGTAGCGCGCCCTCCGGCAGAAAAGGATCGTTGCGCGCGTTGATCACCAGCGTCGGCACACGGATCGCCTTTAACCAACGCTTGCTGCTGGTGCTCGCCCAGTACTCGTCGGCGTCCTTGAAGCCATGAAACGGCGCCGTGTAGATATTGTCGATGTCGCGGAACGTCGAACACGCCCGCACCGCCCGCGGTTCGATGGCTAAACCGTGCGCCGAAATCTTGGCCAGCACTTTCGACCTCAGCGTTTGTAAAAAATGGCGCGTGTAGAGAAACTTCTTGAATCCGACGTCGAGCTGCCGAGCGGCGGCCCGTAAATCGAGCGGCGCCGATACGGCGACGGCTCGCGCGACGATCTTTTGCGCTGCGCCGTCCTGTTCGCCCAGCCACTTTAGCAACATGTTCGCGCCAAGCGATATCGCGACAACGTAGATCTCGCGCTTTGGATTCTCCTCTTTGAGCCGGCGCAAAATCCAATCGATCTCCGGGGAATCGCCGGCATGGTACGAGCGCGGCAAACGATTCGCTTCCGCGCTACAACCGCGGAAGTGCGGCACCACTCCGCCCCAGCCGCGTTGCGCCAATTCAGCCATCAAACTGGTCGCGTAATGGCTGCTTGAACAACCTTCCAGCCCGTGAAACAGCACAACCAATTTGGGCCCGTCCAGCGAAGAATCGAGCCAATCGAGATCGATGAAATCCTCATCCGGTGTCTGCCAGCGCTCGCGTCGGTATGGAACGGCAATATTTCTCGTCAGTGATCTGGCGTAAATCGTTTGCAAATGGCCGCCGGGCAGCCACCAAGGAGCAACATACTCACCGGGACCGCCCAGCGGGGTAACCTTTGCGTCTTTGTGACGAAGCATACCAAAAAGCCGAAATTCAAAGCTCCAAATTCGAAACAAACCTCAAAATCCGAAATTTCTAAAATTCGGATGCCGAAATAGCCTTGGCTTCGAACTCGTGTTTTCTGCTCATTTGAATTTGTTTGATGCAGACTTGAATTGTTTCGGATTTCGGATTTCGTGCTTCAAATTTGTTTTTATCTATTTCCGCAACTTCTCCGGCGGTGCAAAGCCATGGCGCAATGTGTTTTCAGAAATCGTCCGAGGTTCGAGAAACTGGAGCAGATAATCAGGGCCTCCGGCTTTGGAGCCGATGCCCGAAAGCTTGAGCCCGCCGAACGGTTGGCGCTCGACCACCGCTCCTGTGATGCCGCGGTTGATGTAGAGATTGCCGACACGAAATTCTTTGCGCGCTTGGTCGATATGCGCCGGCGAGCGTGAAAATATGCCGCCGGTCAACGCGAACACGGAATTATTCGCGATCTCGAGAGCGTGGGTGAAATCGCGCGCCTTGATCACCGAGAGTACCGGTCCGAAAATCTCCTCCTGAGCGATTCGGCTGCGCGGATCGACATCGCCGAAAATGGCCGGGCCGACAAAGTAACCCTCTTTCGGCGCGGCCATTTCCAGGACGCATTTCGCTTCCTTCTTACCCAACCGGATGTAGCGCATTATCCGCTCTTGAGCCTCCGCCTCGATCACCGGGCCGATGGCATGGCTGGGATCTTCCGGCGGGCCGATTTTGAGGCTGCGCACGGCCTCTGCAAGGCGCGATACGAACCGGTCGTGTATCTCACGAACAAGAATGAGCCGGGAAGCCGCGGAGCATTTCTGTCCCTGGTAACCGAACCCCGAGTCGATAACATGGTTTATCGCCTCATCCAGATCGGCGTCGTTATCGATGATCACAGCATTCTTGCCGCCCATCTCGCAGACCACTCGTTTCACATGCTCTTGTCCGGGCCGGTGCGTGTAGGCTTCACGCAAGATTTCCAATCCCACTTCGCGCGAGCCGGTAAACGCGATCAAATGAACTTTTGGCGAGCGAACGAGATGGGCGCCGATCTCGCCGCCGGCCTGAAGAAGCTGACCGGCATCGTCCGGCAATCCGGCGGAGCGCAAGATTTCCATCAAATGCACAGCCATGATCGGCGACTGCTCGGCCGGTTTTATCAAGGCGCAGTTGCCGGTCGCCAACGCCGCCGCGGCCATGCCGGTGAGGATCGCCAGCGGGAAATTCCACGGCGCGATGATCGCGGCGATGCCGCGCGGCTCATAGAAGTAAACATTGGTCTCACCGGGAAGTTCTTGGGTCTGGCGCGGCGTGCCCAGGCGGAGCATCTCGTGCGCATAATAATTCAGATAATCGATCGCTTCGATGACGTCGGCGTCTGCTTCTCGCCAGCCCTTGCCGACTTCAAAAACTTCCCAGGCGGCCAGTTCCCAGCGTTTTTCGCGCATGATGTCCGCTGTTTTAGAGAGAATTTCGGCGCGCTCTTCGATGGACGTGCCGCGCCACTCGAAGAAGAAGCGCTCGGACCGGTCGATCGCTGCCTGGGCCTGGTCGACGCTAGAGACACGCACCCGCCCGACGACTTCCTTCGGATTGGCCGGGTTGACCGAGTCGAGCCATGGGCCGGGGCTTCGCTTGCGGCTTTGTTCTTTGAATTGATCGCGAACTTTTTCTAACGTTTGCGCAAAGCGTTCGCGGTTATCGCGACGCGAAAAGTCGATTGGCGGCTCATTATGAAAAACCTCAGACATGGCTTCGCTCGTTGGATGACGCCCGCGGACTTTCAGCCGGTGTCAGCGGCGGCGTTGGCGGTTTGATTAAACTGGCGATGTCTCTGCGATCCGCGTAGGTCTGGCGCAAGAAAGAAGTATTAGAAGTATTCTCCATCAGCCGGCGGATGAGATAAGACATGCCTGGCAACAATTCACCCGCCGGCAGATAGACACGCACGCGCTGGCCGTATTGCACGATCGCTTGACGCACCGGTTCGGCCATGCCGTAAAGCATTTGAATCTCGTAACCGTCGCTCGGCAGGCCGATGATCTTCGCAGCCACGATGGCGTGCGCCAAACTGCGCAAGTTGTGGCTGCCGAACGCCGCGTCGATCATGTCGTGGTTTTCCAATAGCAGGCGGCTGAGCCGCTCGTAGCCAGCATCGGTCTCGGCTTTGTCCAGGTAGACCGGAATCGGCCAGCTTTTTTGCCTGGCCCAAGCGATCTCGCTGTCCCAATAAGCGCCCTTGACCAGCCGCACCCCCACGCGGCGCTTGCGCCTGCGCGCCCAGCGGATCAGCTCGCGAACATCACGCTCGGCGTCTCGCAAATACGCTTGTAGGGCGATCGCTGCGTGAGGCCGCTCGCGAAACTCATCCTCTTCCAATACGCCGCGAAAAATTTCCAAGGTCAGATCTTTGAAGGCATACTGTTCCATGTCGACGGTGATCGCCGCGCCGAGCCGGCCCGCTTCACGGAATAATTCGCGCAGCCGCTCGCGCACGGTCGTTTCGGTATTCGGATCGAGGGGATCGAAACGCGCGCACAATGCAGAGAGCTTGACGGACAGGTTCACCCGCGGGATTTTTCCTTTCGGCGACTCATCGATTTGCGCGCACGACGGCCAGCCCTCGCTCGCCTTGGCCAGGCGGCGCAAGAGCTCGAGATAGCGCTGCTGCATCGCCTGGGCTTCCAGGTCGCTCACGGTCGCCTCGCCGACGATGTCCAGAGTAAACGCAGCGGGTTCCTTGCGCAGGGTTTCCAGCACCGTAATCAGATGGCCGCTGCTCTCCTCGGCAATAAAACGGCGCGCCAGGTTGATGACGTTGCGGCGCACCACCGGCGCGACCAGCGTGCCCGCATGGAGAGCCTGCGCAAGGACCGCCAAGCCACCGAGCGCGTGATCGACTCGAGCGAAATATTCTTCGAGGTGGCGGCCGATCTCGCTCGACGACTCCAGGCTCGGCAGAACGTCGACAAAGCGAAACAACGCAACCCTGAGCGATTCGTCCTCGAGCGACCAGTCGATCATCCGGCCGAGCAGGTCTTTAGCCTCGAAGAGCGACGGCTTGTGCTGCGCCGCCTTTTGATAAAGTGAACGCGCCAGGAATTGAACAGCCTGCTCAGTGGTATCCGGTCGGATAGTCATTTCTTTGAAAGACCACGAATCATAAATCCATCATTCCCGAATGCTTCTATCGGGAATCGAGGCAAACTCTCTAAGGATATGCCTAAGCAGCATATCCAGAGATCTGATTTGTGTTTGTAACGGTCATCATAATACCATGGCCGATAGGGATTAAAGGCCACAGGGAGACTTTGGTCGTTGCCCTCACCCCAACCCTCTTTCACTTGGTGGGCGAGGGAGACAGAATGAACAAAGATGGCATTCAACCATAAGAACGACATTGGAAGACATTCTTCGAAACTCCTAGATCATGAACACATTCGCTGAGACAACATCTAAATCACTAACCGGCGCCGAGGCGGCGGTAGAGATGCTGAAAGCGCACGGCGTCGAGATTCTCTTCGGGCTGTGCGGTGACACCAGTTTGCCGTTCTATGACGCGCTGGCGCGTTTGCCGCACGGCATGCGTCATATTTTGGCACGCGACGAACGCTCGGCCGCGTACATGGCCGACGGTTATGCGCGCGTGTCGGGCAAGGTTGGAGTCTGCGAAGGTCCGAGCGGCGGTGGCGTGACCTACATTCTTCCGGGCCTCGCCGAAGCGAACGAATCGTCGGTGCCGTTGCTTTGCATCAACTCCGATATTTCCGTGAGCGCACGCGGCCGCTACACGCTGACGGCATTGGATCAGGGCGCGCTCATGCGCCCGCTGACGAAATGGAACACCGTGCTCAATCGCGCCGAGGATCTGCCGCGCGTCTTTCGCGCCGCGTTTAAGCAAATGACCACCGGCCGTCCCGGCGCCGCCCATATCGCCCTACCCTTCGACGTGCAAAACGGCAGGGTACATCGGCCCGATGTATGGGGCGATCCGAGCTTCGGTTGCTGCCCGTCCGAGCGCCTGGCGCCCGACATAGACTTGATCGAGCACGCCGCTCGCTTGTTGCGTGGGGCCACCAAGCCCGTTTTCATCTGCGGCGGCGGCGTGGTCATCTCCGCGGCGGAGCGCGAGTTGCTCACGCTGGCGGAGCGGCTCTCCGCGCCGGTTACGACCACGATCAGCGGCAAAGGCGCGATCAGCGAAAACCATCCGCTCGCCGTCGGCGTCGTCGGCTCCAACGGCGGCACGCCGGAAACCCGCTCGATTGTGGATCAGGCCGATCTCATCATATTCGTCGGCTGCCGCGCCGGCTCGGTGACGACCGAACGCTGGCGCCACCCGGCGCCTGGTACGGCGAAAATGATTCACCTTGATGTAGATTCGGCCGTGCCCGGGACGAATTATCCGGTCGACGTCCCGCTCGTCGGCGACGCGCGTCGAGCATTGGCAATGTTAAACGAAGCGCTCGCCGACCTGCAGCGTCCGCTGGAAGCATCGCTCGTGCAAACGGCCAAGGAACAGAAATTCGCCGAATTCCAGGCGCTCGCCGAGTCCGCGGCAAAGCCGATCAAGCCGGAGCGCGTGGTCGCGGCGCTGGCAGGCGCGCTCGATCCCGACGCCATCGTCGTCGCCGATGCCGGCACGCCGTGCCCGTATTTGTCGGCGTACTATGAAGTGCGCGGCACCGGACGCCGCTTTTTCTCCAACCGCGCCCACGGCGCCCTCGGTTATTCCATGGCGGCGGCCATGGGCGCGCATTTCGCGAAGCCCGAAGTGAAGTGCGTTTCGGTGATGGGCGACGGCAGCTTCGGTTTTACCTGCGGCGAGCTCGAAACCGCCGTACGTTACCGCCTGCCGGTCACTTTTATCGTCATCTCCAACGCGAGCTATGGCTGGATCAAGGCCGGGCAGAGATCCGGGTACAACGAGCGCTATTTCGCCGTGGATTTCGCCGTCACCGATCACGCCGCCGTCGCCGCCGCCTTCGGCGTCAAGAGCTGGCGTGTGACCGAGCCCGGTGAATTAACAAAATCGTTGAAAGAAGCATTAGCGCACGGTGGCCCGAGCCTCGTCGACATCGTTTGCCAGCCGCTGCACGAAGCGAAAGCGCCGGTGTCGGAATGGATCGCGTGA
>Ga0209486_10000821_pt1 | contig 13775 bp, 32 predicted proteins | sample NCCompost_FD_187518 | JGI IMG/M metagenome (GOLD analysis project Ga0209486, IMG submission 187518) | Agricultural soil microbial communities from Utah to study Nitrogen management - NC Compost (SPAdes) (version 2) | ecosystem: Environmental > Terrestrial > Soil > Agricultural land | place...
GGGTCGGCGAGGGACTGGACGACCTCGCGGCCCAGCTGCGTGCGCTCGTCCAGCGACAACGACGCCGAGTCCGGGTGATGACGGATCACCGAGGCGACGTCGCCGGCCGACGGGAGCGGGTCGGGCCGCTCGACGACCAGGGGCAGGACGTGGGCGGCGAGGTCGTCGGCCTCGCCGACGGTGAGGTGGACGGGCCCGCGGCGCAGCATCACGGCGACGTCGTGGGGGGTCCAGGCCGCCGCGCCCGGGCGGGTCGGGCCGCCCGGGCGCTGGTAGACGGAGGGCACTAGTCCCAGCCCTCCGTCGGGGAGGCGCCGTAGTTGATGGCGGCCAGCCACTCCCGGACCGACGAGCCGGGGAGGTGATCCACGGGCTCGTCGACCTCGGCCAGGAGCCAGGTGGCGGCCTCGTGCGGGGTCATGGTCTCGGCCACGAAGTCGATGTCGTCCTCGTCGAAGTCCGAGAGGATCGCGCCGTAACCCAGCTCCTGGGAGAGGGCCATCTCCAGCTCGGTCAGGAACTCGGCCGGGGCCGGGGGCGGGGTGGTGGTGTCGGTGATCTCCATGCCCCAGACGTTACCACGGTTACGGGTCAGGGCGCAACCGTGGTAACGCAGGGCTCCGACAGGTCAGCTGTCCCGGCCGCTGTCGTCCTGGAGGTCACCCGAGGTCGTCGGGTACCCGGCGTTCCGGGCCGCGTTCTCCATCGACTCCCGGGTCGTCTCGTCGACCTGATCCTGGTCGCTCGACGTCGACCGGGTGCTGCGGGTCTGGTCCTGCTTGGTGCTCTCGTCGCGCTTGGCCATGGTCAAGAGGTTCCCGCTGTCGGGGCCGTCAATCCCGGTCCGGCAGTGTTGGCAGCCCGTGAGGGCCAGTGCGGTACTCCCCGCACCGGGCCGAGTCGGGCCCCGACAGCGCGATCTGCACAGCCCAGTCAGTCTCCGCCCGGCGGGCCAGCCGCACCCGACAGGGCAGGTTGCCCAGCGGCCAGGGCCGCAGCGGCCGCCAGGCTGAGCGGAACGACAGTCGGGCGGAGCGTGCCGGCGGTGCCGGCGTCCCAGGCGACCAGGCCCAGCTCAGTGCGGAGACGCTGGAGCTGGTAGTGGGTCGTGCCCCACGAGGAGGCGTGACCGCGCCGGGCGGCGACCGCCCGGACCGTGGCCCGGCCCTCGTCGAGGTACACCCCGAGCAGGGCCAGCATCGTGGCCGTGCGGGCTGGGGACACGTAGTCCGGGTGACGGGCCAGCGCCGGGTGGTCAGCCACCATGGAGGGCCGCCCATCCCGCCTGGCGGTCCAGGACCCCGAACTTCTCGGCGCGGTGGCGCTTCCCTCGGCCGCCGTCGTCGTGGTCCGCGGCGAACGCCAGGGCGCCGTGGGCGGAGATCGTGCCCAAGTGCGACCAGCCCTCCGGGTGCGGGCCCGGGTCGCCGGCCTCGATCTCGACGCCGGGCTGGTCGCCGGGGCCCTGGCGGACCAGGATCACGAGGAACGGGCCCCACCACTGGTAGCCGGCTGTCACCGTCCACTCGTGGTCGGGATCGTGGGCGGCCAGGTGCTCCTGGGCAGCGACCACGATGACCTCGGACGCGGCGGCGGTGCTCACACTCGCCACCGGTGCCGGGGCTCGACCGGCACGGGGACGATGACCGGCGGCGGGCACGGCGGGTTCACGTTGACGTTGATCACCGGGCCCGGCCGGGCCGGCCAGTAGCCCAGGGCCTTGCACAGCCGGTCAACCAGCTGACGGCCGTCGGCCCGGTCCACGGTGAGGGCCAGGGCCGTGACGTCACCGGCGGCGGACTCGGCCAGGACAGTCAGCCCGTCGAGGGACACGTCGATGTCGGCCTCAGCCATGGCGCGGATGGGGCGGGACGTCGTCGCCGAGCAGCTCCGCCCGGATGCGCCTGGCGTCACGAGCCAGGAGGTCGGACAGGTAGGCCCGGACGTTGTCGTCGAAGCCGAGGGCCTCGGCCACAGCGTCCTCGCCGATCGCCTCGGCCAGCTGGGTGAACAGCTCCCGGGCCTGCCCGAACGACATGTCGACGATCACCTCGGCCGGGCCCGGCAGCGCCTCGCCGTTGACGTCAGCGGCGCCGACCTGGAGCGTCAAGGTCAGGTCAGCCACCGGGCTCCTCCTCTGGCTCGTCGACCACTCGGATCCCGAGGACCACGGCTCATGGCGCTGGCCGGTCGTTGAGGGCGGCCTGGATGCGGCGGATCGACTCTGACGGATCCCGGTCGGCGGCCAGGTCGTCGAGCAGCGAACGAGACGCCGCCCGCAGCTGACGGTGCCGTTCGGCGTTGCGCAGGCCGACGGCGTAGGCGGCCAGCACCCCAGTGGTCGCAGCGCTGCAAACGAGCTGGAGGATCTCGATCACTCCGGCCACCCCCTCCGGGCGGCACGAGCGGCCCTGTACTGCGCCACACGGGCCTCCACAGCGTCCCGGGCCTTACCCAGCGCCGCCAGGCCCACAGCCGTCCCCAGGACGACACCAGCGACCAACACGGGGACGTCCGGGGCCGTGTCACGGAACCGCGGCGCCGGGATCGACCGAGGGGCGTCGTAGTCGCCGTAGCTGCGCAGCGCGCCGGTGTCGACCGGGGTCAGGCGGCGGTGGGCCCGGCGGGCGACCTCCGTTGCGCGGCGGGCCAGGGCCTCGTCGAGCGCCTCGTCCCGGGCGGCCCGCACCCGGTCGGCGGCCGTGACGAACCGGCCGGAAGCGTCCCGGGTCTCGTCGAGGCTGACGTGGCGGATGGTCCAGCCCGCCTCGGCGGCGGTGTGGAAGTGCCGGATGCACACGCTGTAGCGCAGCACCGCCGACCCGTCGCCCACCTGCTGCTGGGCCTCGTGGCCCGAGCCGGGCTGGTGGCACGAGACGTAGTCGCGGCCGGGGAGCCCGGACGGGACGCCGCCGTTCACAGGCCAGGCGCAGTCCGGGGCCACGTCGGGGGCGTCCTCGGGGAACCGGGGATCACAGTCGCAGTCGCGGCGGCCGCCGGCCGGGCCGCCGTTGGCGTAGCCCGCGGCCACCGCCTCGGCCAGGTGCTCGTCGCACACCGCCACCCGGCGGCCGTCGACCACGGTCCAGGCGGTGGCGTCCGCCACGCAGAACGGCGCCTCGCGGCGCCAGTGGCACACTCCGATGAACTCAGGCACCGGTCGTGCCCTCGGTCAGGAGCCGCCACACCGCCGTGGCGACGAACACGTCCATCGTCGTCGAGGAGTCGCCCGTGCGCTGGGCCGGGGGCGACATGGCGTAGACGACGGTCTCGACCACCTCGGCGAACGACACCGGCCGGGTCTGGACGTCGTCCATCGTCGAGTAGTCGCCCGGCACGATCAGATCCACGCTGTCGCCGGGCACGGGCAGGCGGCGGCGCATCTGCACCCACCGGGACTCGTCACCCGACACCGCCGGGCCGTTCTTCCACGACTGGGTCGCGGTGTAGCGGAACTCGTAGGTGGAGGGGAGATCCTCCAGCCGGGCCAGCCACGTGGGCTGGCCTTCGACCTCGGGGCCCGGGAACAGCGGGCCGTCCGGCAGCAGGGCCCGGTCGACCAGCTTTGCCGGGAACATCGGCGCCCCGTCGAGGTGCCGGAGCGTCTCGACGTCGTGCACCGCGGCGTTCGCCATCAGGCCGCAGTCGTAGACCCGGGCGGGCTCGGTCACCACGACCCCGCACGCCTCGCCGCGCGACGAGCCCGGAACGAACCCGTGGATCCGGTCGAACGGGATCGCGTGGGCCAGGTGGAGGCGGGGCCGGCCGCAGGCCCACCGGACAGCCGGGTTCTCGCTGTCCTCGTGACCTGGGGGTAGGACCGTGTAGCAGGTGTCCGCGCTTGCGCCGGGGGTGAACGGGTGGGTCATGTCGGGGGCTCCTTGTCGTCGTGGTCCCCCGATGTTACCACGGTCACGGTGTCGTGGTGGGGTTCGTCGCCGGCCAGCCGGCGGCACGTCGACACAGCGCACCGGTCGGTCGCCCCGTCGTGGATGAACCCGTGCGGGCCCACCGGGTGCCGGGCGTGGGTCGGGTGGTCGGGCGGGTACAGGCAGCAGGGGACGCCCTCGGTGTCGGCCGTCCACGCGTGGGTGTGGACCGGGTGGGCGAACGGGGCCATGCCGTCACACACCCGGCAGCGGTCAACGATCAGGGCGTCGGCGACGAACTCGTGGGGGGCGACGTGGCAGCGGCACCGGCAGTGCTCGCACGCCCCGACCCGCGGTACCTGGACGCCGGGGACCGCGCCAGCGACTCGGCGGCGGCACGACGGTTCGTCGTGCGGGTCGTCGTCCTCGTCGACCATGGTGCGGCCGGCGGCGACCTGCTCCCGGACGGCCCGGTCGGCGGGCTGACCGCGGAGCGGGGCCAGGTCGGCCTCGGTGTACAGCCGGGGCGCCATGGTGGCCTCCAGCTCGCGGTGGGCCTCGGCCGTGTGCCAGTGGATGACCACCGCCCGGGCCTGCTCGAACAGGTGGCGGACCACGTCGGCGCCGGTGAACGGCCGCGAGCCGGGGGTGGTCAGGTCCATGGCGGCGAGGCGTTCCTGGAGGCGGTCGACCAGGTCCAGGTCGGCCTCGACCGCGGGCCACCGGTGGCGGGGGATGCGGCCGAGGGCGGCGTGGCGGGCGGTCTCGGACGGCCAGCGCGACGGGCGGGGCTCGGGATCGGACCATTGGGCGGAGACGACCTGGGGGCCGTCCTTGGGTGGCCAATCGAGGTGGAGGACCATGTCGGCGGCGTAGCGCGGGTTCATCCGCGCTGGGTCGACGTCGGGTACGTCCAGGGCGATGATCAGGCGGGGCATCAGACGGCACCGCCGAGACGGGCCTGGCGCCGACGCAGCGCGGCGACCGGCGGCGCCACGGCCAGCTCGACCTCGGGGGCGTCGCACGGCGGCCGGACGCAGGGCTTCATGCCGGTCTCGGGCTCGGGGAGGTGGTCGCCCCACTCGGCGCCCACGAACTCGGGGGCGGTCGGCCAGTCCCGGGAGCGGCGGTCGCCGTCGAGGTCGAGCACCTCGTCCGCGACCTCGTGGGGGTCGGCCAGGGTGGGGTCGACGATGTCGGGGATCTCGACCACGATCGTGAGGCGGGCCACGGTCAGTCCTCCTCCGGGGTGGGGGCGTCGACCAGAGCCAGGCGCTCGGGCTCGGTCTCCTCGACCAGGATCGTTCCGAGGTGGCGGGCGACGGCCCGGTCGAGGTGGAGCGTCTGGTAGGCGGCCAGGTTGGGTCCCTCGGTCTCGGACTGGACGAGCATGGCGACGGAGACCATGCCGGTGGCGCCGTCGGGGCCGATCTCGGTGGAGTGCCCGACGGCGATCCCGTTGGGCACGATGTCGATGTGGCGGAGCCTGAGGTGTTCGGCGGCGACGTGGGCCAGGCAGTCGTCGACCGCGTCGAACGTGGCGCCGCAGCTCGGGCAGGTGTCGGTGATCAGCTGGGCCACGGTCAGGGCTCCTCGCGGTGGGGGTGGATCTCGACGGTGAGGCGGGTCCCGAACGGGGGTGGCGCCATGGCGTCGAGGGGGTGCCACCACTTGACCCGGTCGCCGTTGTCGACGATGGTCGGCGGGTCGACGGGGGCGCCGTCGAGCACGCGGTGGCGCTTGACGGCGACGGCCTCGACCAGGGCCCGGTCGACGTTCGAGCTGGACGCGCCGACGGAGACGACCTGGAGGTCGAGGGTGTGGAACGGGGCCGAGCGGGTCTCGGGGTCGTGGCGGGGAGCACGGTCGACGACGGCGGCGGAGATCCGGTCCCAGGAGCCGGCCACGAGCTGGGCAATGCGGGCGCCGTCGCGGGGGGAGGCCAGGGCGTGGAACACGCCGGGGAGCGCGTCGGCGATGGCGCGGTGGGGGGCGGACAGCATGTCGTCGTGGACGTCGACCGCGAGGTAGAGGCGGCGGGCCATCAGGGCTGGCCTCCCAGGGCCTTGATCAGCTCGCGGCGCTCGATCTCGGTCAGGGTGGCGTCGACCTCGGTGTCGCCGACGGTGACGATCAGGGACAGGACGTTGTGGCGGGCGGGGGCCGGGTTGGGTTCGACCTCGGTCGCGTCTCCGCCGTCGTGGATGTGGATGGTCGCGTGGCGCATCAGAGGGGGGCTCCGTAGCGGTCGGCGACCCAGGTCGCGACGCGGCGGCGGGTGTCGTCGTCGGGGAGGCCGGCCATGGCCTCGGCGATGTTGGCGAGGGTGGTCAGCTCGACGTCGTCGGGGCTGGTGGTGGCCTGGCGGGGGACGGCGGTCGTGGTGGCGGACCACTCGGGGACGGCGGGGGTCTCTCCGGCGTCGGTGATGTCGAACCCGCCGAGGGCCTCGGCGATGGGCTTGTGCTTGTCGCAGACGGGGACGGGGTCGGCGGAGGGGTCGAAGTGGGCGTCGTAGCTGGGGTCGGTGAGGCCGCAGAGCTTGGTGCCGGGGTCGAACATGATGTCGACCTGGTCGGAGTTGACGGGCCAGGCGCATTGCCTGGTGGGGGTGGGTGTGGGGGCCATGGGGTCTCCTTGCGTTACTGGGGTGACGGGTTCAGCGTACCACGGTCACGTTACCGGGGTCACGGATTGGGGGTTATCGGTCGCAGCCTTCACAGCCGCCGGGGACGAGGCGGACCGGGTCGTAGGGCCACGGTTCCAGACCGGCCCGGTCGCGGATCGCGGCCATGGCGTCGAACACGGGGCGGAACGTGTAGCCGCCCACGATGCGGCCGGTCGAGCCCGAGCGGCGGACCCGGGGGGCGTCGTAGTAGGCGTGGACGAAGCCGTGCCAGGCGGCGTCCAGCTGGGAGCGGACCTCGCGTCGGCGGCGGTGGTGCTCGGCCAGGCGGGACGGCCGCCAGACGTCGTCCAGGTCACCCACGGAAGATCCTTCGCAGGCTGCAGCCGTCGAGAGCCTGGAGGTACAGGCCCCGGCAGACCACGGCGAACGCCCAGACGGCGGCCAGCCAGAGCAGAGCCCCCGTCCGGTTGTCGGGGACGGGCTCGCCCAGCAGCACGAACCCGAGCGCGAGCTGGGCCAGCCCGAGCAGACCAGCAGGCACGAGCCGGGACACGAGGTCACCGACCAGGAACCACGAGACGTGGACGGCCGCCATGAACGCGAAGAGGAACAGCCAGGTCATCGGCCGGGCCACCAGCGGCGGCGGGGCCGGGGGAGCGGGACGTTGTGCAGCGCCTCCCACTCGACGGCGACCTCGTCGAGGATGCGGCGGACCTCGGCCTCGACTCGGGCCTGGCGGTCGGACCGGAGACGGATCCGGCGCGTCAGCCCCGACGCGGTCGAGGAGACCACCTTGTAGGGGTCGCCGTCCCACATCACCGGGTCGCCCGCCTGGATCAGCGGCCCCAGGTCCCAGGGGCCCAGCGTCGGGTAGGTGCGGCGCATGATGTCGGCGCCGGCCGTCCCGATCACCGCGCCGGGCCGGTACATGCGCTCGGTGTCGTCGGTCACCGGTCGAGGGCCCTGCGCAGCTCGTCGAACGTGGGGCCGTCCGCCGGTGGGTCGACGACGATGCACGGGGCCCGGTCGGCGTAGGCCTCCATCTCGGCGGGCAGCGGGACACCGGCCCACTCGTCGGGCCAGCAGGCCCGGTGCAGCGCGGCCAGCTCGACGAGACCGAGCGTCCAGGTCTTCCCGTCCTCGATCTCCAGCACCTCGGCGGCCAGCGGCGGGAGCTGGGCCGGGATCGTGGTGGTGGGCGCCGTGACCGGGATCATCTCGGGCTCGGGGGTGGAGGGCACGGGGTCGCTGTTGTCGGTGATCGTCGCCCACGTGATGAGACCGATGATGAGGGCGAGCAGGCCGCCGGTGACGATGTCGCTGTCGCGGCGGCGGGTCATGCGTGGACCCCCTCGTTCTCCAGGTGGAGGATCCCGGCGGCGGTCAGCTCGACGGTCCCGCCCTTGCGGCCGGCGGGGCCCTGGCACCGGTGGATGAGGCCGAGGCGGGCGAAGCGCCGGAACTCGCGGGTCACGGTGCGGCCGTCGTCGTGGAAGAACAGGTGCACGCCGTTCTTGGGGTACCAGGACACCAGCTCGTTGGCGGCGTCGGTGAGGAGCTTGAGCGTGTCGGGGTGGCCGAGCGGGGGGAGCGGCGGGGCGGGTTGGTCGCCCATCACCCGGCGTCCAGGACGAGGCGGGCGTGGTGGGTGAGGGCCTCGGCGAGGTGGAAGGCCTCGCGCTGGATGAGCAGCAGCTGGCGCGGCTCGCCCGGCGGGTCCTCGCCGTCCTGGTGATCGGGGATCAGCACGGAGACGACGCCGGTGTCGTAGTCGGACTCGACCAGGACGGTCCCGTAGTCGTCGACCGTGACCGCGGTTGCGTCGGGGGTGTTCGCCATGGGGTTTACCTATGCCACTTTCGGGTTGGGCCAGGGGGCCGGTGGGCGGGTTTCGGGGGTGAACTGGAGCAGAGCGGGGCCGCGGAGCGCCGTTTCGGGGGTGAGCCGGCGCTGTTGGCGGGTGCGGAGCCGGACCTTGCGGGGCATGTCCTCGGCGGCCGGCGGGTCGTAGCGGGCCGGGCGGACGTCGGCGAACAGGTCGGGGTCGCCGGGCCCGGTCGTGACGTACGGGAGCCCGTAGGCGTTGAGGCCGCGGCGCTCCATCAGCAGCATCCCAGTCAGCGGCCGCGGCCGGGGCTTGGGCGGCGGAGGCTGCAGCGACGACACCGCGCCGACGCCGCCCACCGCGGTGATGAACAGGAACATGAGCGGGACGTACTCAGCCACGGCCGCGTTCCGTCCAGAAGAGGACCGGGACCGAGGCCACGGCCATGCCGATCCCGCCGGTGACCAGCGGGTGGAGGGACAGGGCGTGGTCGAGCAGCGCGGCGATCACCGGGGATCGGTCCCGGTGATGTGCCCGACACGGCCCGGCGGGTCGGGGTCGGGGCGGGAGCCCATGGCCTGGGCGAAGTAGGTGCTGGTGCGGGGGATGTCGACCATGTGGCCGCGGGGCTCGGGCTGGGACTGGGCCATCGGTCAGTTCTCCTTGCGGGGCTGGGGGTTGTCGGTGCGGCCGGTGATAGAGCCGCGGTCAGTGCTGGCCGGGTCGTAGCTCGGGTCCCACGGGTTCGTGCGCGGGTCGTAGTGGCCCTTGAGCGGGACCATCTGGCCGCGGGGCTCACCCACGGTCGGAGTCCCATCGGTCCTCCACACGGCCCGGCCAGAACAGGTGGCCGCCCCGCGCCTCGTTGCGGGTCGTGACCCAGTACCAGCCGTAGGCGCCGACAGCGAGCCCGATGACGGCGCCGATGATCGTTCGGCCGCCGGGGATGTCGGCGAGCCACGCCAGGGCGGTCGCCGTGGTGGCCACGAGCACCACGGCCACGACGACGTGGAGCAGGAGGCCGATCACCACGAACGTGGTGGTGCGGGCCCGGGTGAACAGGTCAGGCATTGGGGTCATCTCCTGTCGGGGGAAGCTGCTGGCGCAGCTGGTGGATGCGATGGTGGTGGGCGGCGATGCGGTCGGCCGGGTTGGTCAAGGTGGTGCCCAGCTGGGCGGCCTCGACCATCAGGGCCAGCTCGGCGACCATCTCGGCCACGGTGCGGTCGCCGCCTACGAGGTCGGCGCAGTCGACCAGGAGGTCGGCAGCGAGCGCCACCATGTCGCCGACGTGGCGGGCCAGGGCCAGCTCGGCCAGCTCGTCGACCGGGGCCGGGCCGTCGGCGCGTAGGGCGCGCAGCTCGTCGCCCAGTTGCCGGATGCGGGCCCGCTGGGTGTCGAGGTCGCGAGCGGCGGGCTCGGGCCGGTAGCCGGTCGCTGCGCACAGCGCGTCGATGAGGTTCTCGGCGCCGCCCCGGTCGAACTGGCCGCCGCCGGGGGCGACGGCGATCGCCTTGACGGTGCGGCGGGCGGCGGTGCCGGCCGCGTACACCGACACCGCCCGATCGGAGCCGAGCACGAGGTGGACAGCGAAGTCAGCCATGGAGCCCGGCCCGGGCGCGGGCCTGGTGGGCGGCCTCGGTGTGGGTGGCGGTGTTCTTGCACCTGGCGCAGCAGGACCGGGCCAGCTCCGAGTCGCGGCACATCTTGTCGCACTCCTCGATCGACGCCCCGCAGGACAGGCAGTCGAGCACGTCCGGGGACACGTAGTCGTTCTCGACCCGGCCTCCCTGGACCGCCCGGGCCAGGGCCCGCGTGTCGGCCTGGTGCTCGGGCATCGACCAGGGCAAGGGGATCCAGGCGCCTCGGGGCCAGCCGTGGCCGCCGCCCCACTCGGGCTGGTACAGCGGCACCTCGGGGCACGCCCGGGCCACGGCCACCTCCAGCTCGTTGCCGGTCTCGCACCAGCCGAACGCCCAGTCGCCGCGGCTGACGGTCCAGCCGACCGCTTCCATGGCCCGGCGGGCGGCGGCCCCGGACGGGGCACACACGATGATGCGGGCGCCTCGGTACGGCTGGGGCATCGGGACGAACCCGGGGCCGCCGTACACCGGCCACTCCTCGGGGCGGCGGGCCATCAGGCCAGCTCCACGATCGGGCGGTCGGTCGACGGGGCGAGCACTCGGCCGTCGGCGTAGACGTTGGCCGCGCCCCACGGGCGGGGCAGCGAGATCGTGACGTAGATGCACCCGAAGCCCTGGCGAGCCGAGCGGCGGGCCTCGGCGACCGCCTTGCGGGCGGCGGGCAGGTTGGCGGCGGCCTGGGTCAGCGTCTCCGCCGAGACGACGTCGGCGGCCTCGGCCGCGTCGGCGGCGTCGAGGGCGTCCTGGACGTCGCCGGGCTGACGGATGCACACCACGAACCCGCGGCGGTAGCCCATGCCGTGGGCCTCGGTGTTGCGGAGGCGGCCGGCGTCGAACACCAGCAGGTGCTCGGTCACGGGGTGGCCGTCACGCCAGTGGGGGACCTCGTGGGTGATCGCCCGGAGGAGGGCGTCACCGAAGTCCGCCACGAGGGCGTCGAGGTCGGGGGTGCGGCCGTAGGCGGCACCGAAGTCCATAGCCGAGAGAACCTGGACGTTGGTGGCGGTGGTGTCGAGCATGGCGGCCTCCGTGGGGAAGGGGTGGGTGTCGGTGACAGCGGTAACGTTACCACGGTCACGACGGTGGCCGCAAGGTCAGATTCGTTGCTCGGCCAGGCCCTTGGCGTAGTCGGCCGGCGGAATGGCCAGCTCGGGAATCAGGAAAGACACGCCCCACACCAGCGCGTCCATGCGGTCCGGGGAGTCCGGGTCCAGCGGCGTCCAGAAGCACATTTGCTCCTCAAGCTGGGGGAACACCCCGACGTGGTGGGCTCGGTGCCCGTCCCGCGCCCGGTCATAGAGCATCGCCACGGGCTCGGCACGGACCCGCTTCCCCCGGCTGGCGCGGACCTCTTCGACCGGCACCGTGCGGTCCTGTAGAGCGATGACGTCGACCACCATTGCCGCGCCAAAGTTGACCTCGGCCACCACACAGTCGGCCTGCCATTTGCGGTAGGCCTCGATCACGACCAGCGACCAGACCTCGGGCCGGTTGGCTACCGACAGGTCGTCGAGAACCCACACGTGCTGGAGGCCTCGGGCGTCGCGGTCGGCCTGGAGCCCGACGACCACGATCCCGCACTCATCCCGGTTGTCCGAGCCCGACGGGTCGACCCCGACCACGATGCGGGACAGGGCCGGCAGCTGGTCGATGCTGCGCCGGCCGTTCTGGATGAGGTCCATGTCCCACAGCGCGCCCTCGACGGAGTCGACGACCTCGCCGTGGATCTCCTGGGCGGCGAGGCGGGTGCCCTCGTACTTCCCGAGCACCGAGGTGAGGAACGCCATCGGGAGGTTGGTCCGGTTGTCGAGCATCGACCCGCGGGTGACGTGGGTCGTGCCGTGCTTGCCGGCCAGCAGGTCGCGGATCACCGGCACTGGTTTGGGGGTGGTGGTGACGACGCCTTGGGGGACCATGCCGTCGGGGCACTGGCCGCGGAGGGCCAGCTCCGCGTTCGTGAACACGGTGTTTCCGACGGCGTCGACCTTGTGCTTGTAGGCGGCCAGCTCGTCGCACCACAGCGTGTGGAAGTTCCGGCCCCGGGGGCCCTCGGGCTCGACGGCGGTGTGGACCTCGAACACGCTCACGTGCTCGGTGCCGTCGTCGCGCATGATCCCGACCTTTGGTTCCAGCGTCGAGTCAGCGCCGATCCACCGGTGGCCGCGGCGGCGGACGACCTCGCGGAGCCCGGACACGCCGCCGATCTGGAGGGCCTTCACGTCGTCGTTGTTCTGGCCGATCAGCCCGACGAGGTGGGCCACCCCGGCGGCGGCGAACTGCTCGCACCGGTCGATCACCCACTCGGCGCCGGTGCGGTTCTTCCCCCAGCCTCGGCCGGTGACGATCACCCACCAGGTCCACAGCCCGATGGGGGCCAGCTGCTCGGGGCGGGCGTGGAAGTGCCACGACCGCCAGAGGGCGTCCAGCTCCTCCTCGGTCTGGGCGCCGAGCACCTCGGCGATCTGGTCGGGCGTGAGGAGCGACAGCTCCTCGGCCATGGACATGCCCACCTACCTGGCCTCCCACGCCTCGACGTCGGCCGCCGACGGGCGGCGCGGCAGGGCCCGGGTCACCCCGTCCACGAGGTTGAACCCGAGCCCGGTCAGGTGCTCCTCGACGACGAGGCGCACGTACTCCGACACTGACGCCGCGCCGGTCGTGGCGACGACGTAGTCGAGGAGGCGGCGCGTGTCCTCCGACACCCGGAACGCCACCGGGGCTGTCCCGCCGTGGTAGCGCGGCGGGGGCGCCATCAGCCCGGCCGGGGGAGCCCGGCGGCGTCGAGCTGTCGGCGGCGCTCCATCAGATCCTCCACGGACAGCTGGGCGCCGGCCGCAGCCTCGGGCTGTACCAGCCACTCCTCGGGGATCTCGAACACGTCGGAGAGGCGGCGGCGCATCTCGGCGGCCATGGCCTGGTGGTCAGCGTCGGTGATGTTCGGATTGCCGTAGGCCCACGAGGGCAGCTCGCCGATCTCCGGGCCCGGGCCACCCGACAGGTCCGGGCACGCTGGCGCGGCCGACGGGAACAGCCACGTCACGATGCGTCGCAGCCGGTCACGGATCATGGCGTCACCGTATCGATCGCGGCCGCCCAACGATCGGTCCACAGCGAGGCCGCCGCAGCTCGGCCGGCGGCCGGGTCGTCGTGGTGTTCGATGATCGCCCCGACGACCTCGGCGGCGCTCACCTGGACACGGCCCGACGCGAGCAGATCGGTCCCGCTCTCCTGCAGCTCGACCCGGTGGCCGGTGAGCGACCGGACCAGCTCGGTGAACTGGGCCGGCGTCAGGTAGTCGGTCGTGCGCTCCTTGTCGACGCGGCCCGGGCGGAGCAGGGCCGGGTCGAGCACGGACCGGTCGTTGGTGGTCATGGCGGTGACCAGCCCGTGGGGGGTGGCCATGCCGTCGAGGGCGTTCAGTAGGCCGGCGAGCGTGAGGCCGGGCCGGTCGGCGTCGTCGCGGGTCTTCGCCGCGTGGACTACGTCGATGTCCTCTAGCAGGAGCATCACGCGCTCGGGCACGTTGGCGAGCAGCTCCATGAGGTTGGCGTCGGAGCCGAGGTCGGACAGCGACACGGAGTAGACGTCGAGCCGGAAGTGTGAGGCTAGGGCTCGGAACGCCGAGGTCTTCCCGGTGCCGGGCGGGCCCGACAGCAGGTAGCCGCGGTGCCAGGGCTGGCCCAGCCGCTCGTAGGCGGCCTCCGCCCCAAGGAACCGGCGCAGGTCGGCGACGAGGTCGTCGAGGTGGCCGGCGGGGAGCACGACCGAGTCGAGCGGCCGGTGGGGGAGGTTGCGGCGCGTCGACCAGT
>Ga0209486_10000823_pt1 | contig 13732 bp, 11 predicted proteins | sample NCCompost_FD_187518 | JGI IMG/M metagenome (GOLD analysis project Ga0209486, IMG submission 187518) | Agricultural soil microbial communities from Utah to study Nitrogen management - NC Compost (SPAdes) (version 2) | ecosystem: Environmental > Terrestrial > Soil > Agricultural land | place...
GCGCGGTCACGCCGGTGAACAGGAGATCCGCGTCCTCGATCGTGCGGTCGTTGTAGTAGTCCTCGGCGTGCACGCCGAGGATCGCCGCCTTGATGCGCAGGTTGATGTCCTTGGACACCAGGGTCACGCGCGTTCCCGGCAGCTCCATCTGCAGCGCGAGCGTGTAGCCGAGCAGCGCGTTGTCGATGCCGTGGCCGTGGCCGGGGAGGGTGTCCGGAAGGCCCGCGGCCAGTTGCCGGGTCTGGAAGTACAGCCGGCCCGACGGCGGCTTCTTGCCGTGGTTTCCCGAGCGGCCGGAGGGCAGCTCGAGACCCTTGTCGATCTCCTCCTTGGTGGCGTTCGCCATCAGCTCGTCGAGGAACCGGCTCACCTGCCGCACGTTCCGCGCCGATTCCGAGAGGCCCTTCTTGCCCGCGTCGAGCTCCTCGAGCACGCCCATCGGCAGGTAGATGTCGTGCTCCTCGAAGCGGAACACGGCCGCGGGATCGTGCATCAGCACGTTGGTGTCGAGGACGAACGCGCGGCGGGCGCCCTTGGCCGGGCGGTTCTTCATCGATTCAGAGCTCCCGGGCCGCGGCCAGAACTTCACCGGCGTGCCCCTTGACGCGGACCTTGCGCCATTCGCGGCGGATCGCGCCCTTCGCGTCGACCAGGAAGGTGCTGCGCTCGATGCCCATCATCTTGCGACCGTACATGTTCTTCTGCTTCCAGGCACCGAACAGCGAGGCCACCGCGTGATTCTCGTCCGAGCCGAGCTCGAACGGGAAATTCATCTTGTCCTTGAATTTTCGGTGCGACTCGAGCGTATCCGTCGAGATGCCGAGTATCCGCGTGCGGGCGCGCCGGAAGGCGGGCGCGAGGTCGCGGAAGTCGCCGCCCTCGAGAGTGCAGCCCGGCGTGTTGTCGCGCGGGTAGAAGTAGACCACGAGATTCATGTCGCCCTGGTCGCCGAGCCGGAACTCGCCGCCCGTGGTCGGGATGGAGAACTTCGGCGCCTTTGCTGCACCCCGGGCTGCGGCCATCGATTCAGTTCTTCACCGGCTCGAGGATCGCGTCGAGGTTCATCTGGTCGCAGAAGTCCATGAACTCCTCGCGCAGCGCCCCGACGTGGATCCGCGAGGGGACGTTCACGACCATGTAGACCGAGAACATCTGGGCACCGGTGTGCGCCGCCGCGTAGTTGCGGGTTGACAGCTCGCCGATGTCGATGCCCCGCGCCGCGAAGAAACCCGAGAGGCCGGCGACAATGCCCGCCTGGTCGATGCACACGACGTCGACCGAGTACGGGACCATGTCCTCGCGCGCGGCGCGCTGCGTGGTGCGGCGGGCCTGGATCGTGATCCCGGACGACTCCGCGAGCTTGGCCAGGTCCGTCTCGATGCGCGCGACCGAATGCCAGTTGCCCGCGACCAGCATCAGCACCGCGAAATCGGAGCCGAGCGCGGTCATGCGGCTCTCGCTGATGCTTCCGCCGCAGTCGGCGACGACCTTCGACAGGTCGTGCACGAGGCCGATGCGATCGTCGCCGATTGCAGAGATTGCGATGAACTGTTTCATGCGGAAAAAGCGGGCTTTTGCGGAGTGTACCGGGATCGGCGGGGCGATGATACGATGCCGCCTCCGATGCCGGCCGTTCGGCCGGGGGGTGACATGTTCCGCGGCAGCCTCGTTGCGCTCGTGACGCCGATGACGGAGTCCGGCGACGTCGACATGGTCGCGTTCGCGCGCCTGCTCGATTGGCACGCGCGCGAAGGCAGCGACGGCGTCGTCGTCGGCGGCACCACCGGAGAGTCCGCGACGCTGTCGGCGGCGGAGGCGGCGGAGCTGCTGCAGATCGCGGTGCAGCGCCTCGGCGGGCGCATACCGGTGATCGCAGGCACCGGCGGCGCATCGACGTCGCAGGCGGTGGAGCGCACGCGCGCAGCGTGCGAGCTGGGCGCCGACGGCGTGCTGGTCGTCACTCCGTACTACAACCGGCCGCCGCAGGAAGGCCTGTATCGGCACTTCAGCATGATCGCCGACGCCTCCAGCGTTCCGCTCATCCTCTACAACGTGCCATCGCGCACCGCTTGCGACCTGCTGCCGGAAACGGTGGAGCGGCTGTCGGGCCACCCGCAGATCATCGGCATCAAGGAGGCGACCGGCAGCGTCGCGCGCGGACGCGAGATCCTCGAGCGCTGCGGCGACGATTTCCTGCTGCTCTCGGGCGACGACCCGTCCTGCCGCGAGCTGATCGGCGCGGGCGCGCAGGGCGTCGTCACGGTGACCGGAAACGTCGCCCCGCGGCTCATGCACGAGATGGTCGAGGCGGCCCTGCTCGACGACCAGGCGGGGGCGAGGGAACTCGACGACCGCCTGTCGGGTCTGCACACTGCGTTGTTCGTGGAGTCGAACCCAATCCCATCCAAGTGGGCGCTCGGACGGCTCGGGTTGATCGGGCCGGGGATCCGCCTGCCGCTCGTCGGCCTGTCCGAGTCACAGCATGCATCGGTACTCGCGGCGATGCGCCGCGCCGGGGTGATCGAATGAGGATTCGCGCGATGCGATTCGCCTTTGTTGCGGCTGCGGCAGCCCTGTCGGGCTGCGGCTGGCTGCCGGATGCCTATACCGGCTGCGAGGAGGCCCAGGTCTACCAGTCGGCACAGGACGTGGGGCCGCTGCGCGTGCCCACGGGCGCCGACCAGCCGGATACGCGGAATGCCCTCAAGATCCCCGAAATGAAGGCGCCCGAACTGCCGCGCGATCCGGGCACGTGCCTCGAACACCCGCCTTCCATGGCGACCAGCGCCGTGGCAACCACCGGCGGCGACTCGCCAGTGGCTGCGGGCGCCGCCGAAACGGCCGTGGCCGACAGCACGCCGGACCTGGAGATGGACGATGGCAGGCCGTGGCAAACGCGCCTGGGCTTGAACTACCAGCTTTCGTCCAATACTGACTTCGATGGCGGCACATCGGCCGAATTCAAAAGCAGCACCGGTTTCCTGGTCGGCCTCGGTTACGACCTTTCCGATCACCTGGAAGTCGGCGCGAATTTCACCTACGACGAGCGTGACTACGACGCGAGGCTGGCTGGAGACGTTCCGGGCGAATTTTTCCCGGTCAAGGGCAGCCTCGAATCCATGGGGGTGATGGTCAACCTCAGTTACTATTTCATGACGGGCCGGTTCACGCCCTATATCACGACGGGCGTCGGCTGGAACTTCGTGGATACGAATATTCCGACCGCGCCTCCCGAAGTCGGCTGCTGGTGGAACCCGTGGTACGGCTACATCTGCCAGGGTTTCCAGGAAACGAAGAACGTCGACGGGTTTGCCTACCAGCTGGGCGCTGGAATGCGGTATCGCCTGAATCAGTCCCTCTCGGTGACTGGCGGCTACCAGATGAGCTGGTTGGACTTTCCGAAGGCCGACGGCACGCCGGGCTATGACGGGCTACAGCTGATCCTGAACTGGGGCTTTTGAGCGGAACCTGGCTTGGTTGCTGCGGGCAGTCCGCGGGCGCCGACCGGCCGGAGTCGCGCAATGAGCGCGAGATCCCCGAACTGAAGTCGCCAGAACCGCAGCGCGACCCGGGCACCTGCTTCGAGCACCCGCCGCCGTACGCCGAGGCGCGTCCCACAGACAGCTGAGCTCCTGCGTTGCCGGCCGACGGCGCCATCTTACGCCGCGCAATTCCGGCTGACGCAGCGGTAGCGTCTGCTCCGGTTCATCCGCAGGCCTGAAATAGCGGTTAATAGTCTGGCAACTTTGCAAGAACAGGACGACCAGCCATGCAGGTAGTAACGCGCAGCCTCTTACCGGTCGCAGCACTCGTGGCTATGGTCGGCTGTTCCTCCGGACCGAGACCTGTCGAGCAACTCGCGCGTGCGAGTACCCTCATTGAGCAGGCCGAGAAAACGGGCGCCGCGCGATTTGCGGCGGCCGACCTCGAGCAGGCGCGCGGAAAACTCAGCCGGGCTGAGACCGCAGCGGACGACGGCGACCAGGAAACTGCCTTGCGGCTTGCGAAGGAGGCGGCTGTTGATGCCGAGCTTGCCCAGGCACGATCCGCGGCGGCCGAAGCGAAGAACTCTGAGGAAGAGCTCAAGCGGAGCCTGCAGTCGTTGCGCGAAGAAGCCGGGCGCAAGCCCGCGACCGGCGGGGCGGAAAGCCCGTGAGGAGATTTCCACGATGAAGTACGCGACGCTGATCGCAAGTGCGACGCTGGCGGGACTCGCCGCGTGCGCGACGACGCCCGAGCGCATGCCGGCAGTCGAAGAGGCGCGAGCCAAGGTGCAGGCGCTGGCGCAGGATCCGATGGCCCAACAGGCCGCGAGCCGGGAGCTGGTGACCGCGCGGGGCACGCTACAGCAGGCGGAGGCGGCACTCGAGCAGGGTGAAGCCCCGGAAGAAGTGTCGCACCTTGCCTATATGGCGGCGCGCCAGGCGGAACTTGGGCAGGCGAGAGTCGACGAGGCACGGTCGCGCGCCTCGATCGCGCAGGCGGAGGCGGAACGCAATCGCGTTCTGCTCGAACAGCGAACCAAAGATGCGGCAGCCGCTACGGCGAGAGCCGAGAGCGCGCAACAGGAAGCGGCGGGTGCGCAGTTGGCCGCCGCGGCACAGGCCGAAGATGCGCAGGCTGCGCGACGTGCGCTGGAGGAGCTCAAGGCGAAACAAACTGAGCGCGGGATGGTGTTGACACTCGGCGACGTGCTGTTCGACACCGCAGCGGCGACGCTCAAGCCCGGCGCCGAGCTCACCATCGGTCGGCTGGCGGACTTCCTGGCCCAGAATCCGGAGACCCGGATCATGGTCGAAGGGCACACCGACAGTCAGGGATCCGATGCCTACAATCAGGAATTATCCCAGCGGCGTGCGCAGGCCGTCGCTGACGCTCTTATGACGCGCGGCATCGCTGCGACGCGGTTGACCGTCATTGGCCGCGGCGAAGGCTTTCCGGTCGCCGCCAACGAGACGACAGCCGGCAGACAGCAGAACCGCCGCGTCGAAGTCGTGTTTTCCAACGAGGCCGGGCAGTTCAACGCAGCCGTCAACCCCGCAAGCTGACAGGCATCCCTTAGACGCGGCAGGTTGCCGCACCACCGATCCTCCGGTAGGCTTCGCCGCCCGGGAGAGGTGGCCGAGCGGTCGAAGGCGCTGGACTGGAATTCCAGTAATACCCACAAGGTATTCGTGGGTTCGAATCCCACCCTCTCCGCCAGTTTTCGGGGTTCGGGCGTCGCGCGAGTCGGACGAACCTCGCTCGCGCCGCCGGAACTTACGCGCTCGCTCGGTTATCCGCCCCGCACGACGCCCGAACCCCGAAGGCTGGCAGCAAGGCGTGGGTGGACGAGCGCACTCGGGTTCGACGAGGCGCGCGTAGCGCGCCCAAGGACGGAGCCGCGAAGCGGCGACGGTCCCGAGCGTAGCGAGGGATGCGCGCGCAGCGCGCACAATCCCACCCTCTCCGCCAGATCCCCTCGAATATAAAGGGGCGCGTCCCCTTCAATCTGCGTCGCCGGGACTGCGGGCGCTGCCGCCGGCAGCGATGGTTTCGTAGGCGCGCGCGAACGCGACGAGGAAGACGGCGGGCAGGCCGGTGTCGCCCGATTGAACCGTCGCGCGGAACAGCTCGCGGTAGCGGTTCCACAGCCGCGCCTGAAGCTCCGCGCCGGCCACGCCCTGCGCGCGACGGCCGAGCTGTTCCTCGAGTGTCTCCGGATCGAGCTTCTCGAACACGGCGGCGAGCGCTTCGCGCAGCGCGGCGTTCAAGGCGACCTCGTGCTGGCGCGCGCGCTGGAACTGAGCACGTATCTCGTCGACCGCGCGGGCGTCGCCAGGGCCCTTGCCCGCGAGCATCATCTCGAGGACCTGCTCGACCGCCGCGATCCGCGCGAACGCCCCTGTTGCATCGCGGCGGCGCGCCCCGGAGGAAATGCCGAACTCGCTCGCAAAGTCCGCGCGCGTGCGCGCGAGTTCCGAGAAGCCGACGAGCGACTCACGCAACAGCTGGCCCGCCTGGGCGAGCGCGATTCCGCGCACCTCGGCGGGCAGAGCGATCGGGTCGATGCCGGCGCCCTTGCACAGCGCGACGAGCCCGGGCCAGAGATCCTGGTCCTCGCGGCCGCGCGCGGACGGCGCCGCGGCGGAGGGTGCCTGCGGGGCGGGGGGCACGTTTCGCGGAGGCACGCCATCGGCACGCGAGCGCGGCGCTGCCTGCGCCTGGCCTTCGCGCTCGCGGCGGCCGGTCGAGATGAAATTCTTCACCTCGAACGAAGCGTCGAGGTCCGAGTCGCTCACCGGCGCGGATTCCTGCGCCGGGAAGTCGTTGCCGCCGGTGATCTCGACCTCGATGTCGTATTCGCCGATGCGGAAGCGGTCGCCGTGCGAGAGCGCGTGCGGACGATCCGGCCCGAGCGCCTCGTCCGAACCGTTGACGAAGGTCCCGTTGGTGCTGGTGTCTCGCAGGAGCCAGGTGCCGCCGCGGTGCTCGATCTCGGCATGGCGGCCGGAAACGTAGCGGTCGGCGTCGCGCAGCACCCAGTCGTTGCTCGCATGGCGGCCGATGCGCCCGCCGTTCACGCCGAACGTCCAGCGCCTCTGGTCGCCGGCCGCTGCCGCATTGTCGCTGACGATTTTCAGCCGGAGCGCCATCGCACGTATAATAGCGCGCCCACGGCAGGGCGACCCCCACCTCGAGCATGGCCGCCAGTCACATATTCAGGATCGTCTTCATCAACCAGGGCAAGGTCTACGAGATCTACGCCCGCAAGGTCAGCCATGGCGACCTCTTCGGCTTCATCGAGGTCGAGGAACTGGTGTTCGGCGAGCGCAGCAGCGTGGTCCTCGACCCGGCCGAGGAGCGCATCAAGTCCGAGTTTGCCGGGGTCAAGCGCAGCTACCTGCCGTTGCATTCGGTCATTCGCATCGACGAGGTCAGGAAGCAAGGCGTCAGCAAGATCAGCGCACTCGAGGGGGGCAACGTCGCCCAGTTCCCGGTCACCCTGTATCCCGCCGGCGGCGACCCGGGCGTGAAGCGTTGACCGGCTGATGCTGCAGTTCAGGGGCGCGCCCGCACTCTCGAGCTTCCGGATCGAGAGGCTGCTCGCGTCACTTCGGCGCATCGAGCCGGGCGTGCGGGCGGTCGCAGTCGAATTCGTCCATTTCGTCGACACGGAGCGCGAGCTCGAGCCCGCGGAGCACGCCGTGATCGTACGGCTGCTCGATGCCGACACCCGGCCGGGGCGCGGCTACGCCGGCGCGAGCCTCTTCACGGTGCCGCGCTTCGGGACGGTGTCGCCGTGGTCTTCGAAGGCGACCGACATTGCTCACGTGTGCCGGCTCACGGCCGTGCGGCGGATCGAGCGCGGCAAGGCCTGGCGCATCGATTCGGATGCGACGCTCGGGCCCGAGGCGCTCGCGGCGCTGGCGGCGCCGCTCTTCGACCCGATGACCGAGACACCGATGTTCGACGCGGCGCAGGCGCGGCGCCTGTTCGAGACGCATCCGCGCGGAGCGCTCGAGCACGTCGTGCTTGGCCCGGACCCGAAGGCCGCGCTCGCGGTAGTGAACGCGTCACAGGGCCTCGCGCTGTCGGAGGGAGAGATCGCCTACCTCGCCGACGTCTTCAAGCGCCTGGGTCGCGACCCGACGGACGTCGAGGTGATGATGTTCGCGCAGGCCAACAGCGAGCATTGCCGGCACAAGATCTTCAACGCCGAATGGCGCGTCGACGGCGCGGCGATGCCGCGCTCGCCCTTCGCCATGATCCGCAACACCCGTGACCGGAGCCCCGCCGGCGTGCTCTCGGCCTACAGCGACAACGCGGCGGTTATCGAAGGCCCCGTGGGAACCCGCTTCTTCACGGCAGGCGACGCCCACGAGTACGCGTGGCGGACCGAGCCCGTCGACATCCTGCTCAAGGTTGAGACCCACAATCACCCGACCGCGATCTCGCCATTCCCGGGCGCCGCCACGGGTTCCGGCGGCGAGATTCGCGACGAAGGCGCGACCGGCAGGGGCGCGAAGCCCAAGGCGGGCCTCGTCGGCTTCACCGTGTCGAACCTGCGCATACCCGGCTTCATCCAGCCCTGGGAATCGGACAACGGGAGGCCGGCGCGCATCGCATCCGCGCTCGACATCATGCTCGACGGCCCGATCGGCGCCGCGGCCTTCAACAACGAGTTCGGCCGCCCGGGCATCCTCGGCTACTTCCGCAGCTTCGAGCAGCGTGTCGCCGGGGACAATGGAGCCGAGGTCCGCGGTTACCACAAGCCGATCATGATCGCCGGCGGCGTCGGCAACGTGAGGCGAGGGCACGTCGAAAAGAAGCCGGTGCCGGCGGGCGCGCCGCTCGTGTTGCTCGGCGGGCCCGCGATGCTGATCGGCCTCGGCGGCGGGGCGGCCTCCTCGCAGGGCAGCGGCGCCGGCAGCGAGGCGCTCGACTTCGCCTCTGTGCAGCGCGGCAACCCGGAGATGCAGCGTCGCGCGCAGCAGGTCATCGACGCTTGCTGGGCGATGGGCGAGGGTAACCCGATCCTGATGGTGCACGACGTCGGCGCTGGCGGCCTGTCGAACGCCGTCCCGGAAGTCGTGGCGCCCGGCGGCGGCCGAATCGACCTCGCGAGCGTGCCGACCGACGAGCCCGGGATGTCGCCCCTCGAAATCTGGTGCAACGAGGCGCAGGAACGCTACGTCCTCGCGCTCGATCCCGCAGGGCTTGCGCACTTCCTCGAGCTTTGCCGCCGCGAGCGCTGCCCGCACGCGGTGATCGGCGAGGCCGCGGGCGACGGCCGGCTGCAGGTGGACGATTCGAAGACGGGCGAGCGCGTCGTGGACATGCCGATCGCCGACCTCCTCGGGCGCCCGCCACGCATGCAAAGGAGCGCCGCGCGCCGGCGGCGGCGTGGCGACAGCTTCGACGCCGTCGAGGTCGATCCGCGCGATGCCCTTGGGCGCCTGCTGCGCCTGCCGGCCGTCGCGGACAAGGGCTTCCTGGTCACGATCGGCGATCGCAGCGTCGGCGGCATGATCAGCCGCGACCCGCTGGTCGGACCGTGGCAAGTGCCGGTGAGCGACGTCGCCGTCACGACATCAGGCCTCTCGGGCGCGGCCGGCGAGGCGATGGCGCTCGGCGAGCGTCCGGGGATCGCGCTGCTCGACGCGCCGGCCTCCGGGCGCATCGCGGTCGGTGAGGCGATCACGAATATCGCGGCGGCCGACGTGCGCGCGCTCGGCGACGTCAAGCTCTCGGCAAACTGGATGGCGGCCTGCGGGGAACCCGGCGAGGACGCGGACCTGTACGACACGGTGCAGGCCCTCGGCGAGAATTTGTGCCCGGCGCTCGGCATCGCTATCCCGGTCGGCAAGGACTCACTCTCCATGCGCACGGGCTGGCGCGACGAGGCGGGTCCGCACCTGGTCTCCGCGCCGCTTTCGCTCGTGGTCACGGCCTGCGCGCCGGTTGCGGACGTGCGGCAGACGCTCACGCCCGCGCTCGCCGTCGACGCGGGAGCGACGGTCCTCGTCCTCGTCGACCTCGGCGGCGGGCGGGACCGTATCGGGGGTTCGTGTCTTGCGCAGGTTTATGGGCGGACGGGCGACGTTCCGCCCGACCTCGACGACCCGGCGCAGCTCTCGGGGTTCTTTGCCGCGATCCGCGAGCTGCGCGACGCTGGGCTCCTGCTCGCGTACCACGACCGGTCGGACGGGGGGCTCGCGATCACGCTGCTCGAGATGTCGTTCGGCGGCCGCGCCGAGCTCGAGGTGGACCTCGGTGCCATCCCGCGGCCCGTCGCCGCGCTCTTCGCCGAGGAGCTCGGCGCCGTGCTGCAGGTGCGCGAGGCGGACGTCGAACGCGTCGAGGCGGAGTTTGCACGGCACGGGCTCGCCCAGATCACCCGTCGGATCGGAATTGCTCGTCCCGGCGGGCGCATCCGCATCGCCGCGGCTGACCGCGTGCTCGTCGACGAGGACCGGCGCACGCTGCATGCCGCGTGGTCCGAGACCACGTGGCGCATGCAGAGGCTGCGAGACGAGCCGGGCTGCGCGGACGAGGAGCGCGAGGCGCGCCTCGATGCAGGCGACCCGGGCCTCGCGTGGCGCCTGTCCTTCGATGCCGACCAGGACGTCGCGGCTCCTTTCATCGCCTCCGGCCGAAGGCCGCGGGTCGCGATCCTGCGCGAGCAGGGTGTCAACAGCCAGGTCGAGATGGCGGCCGCCTTCGATCGTGCCGGATTCACCGCCGTCGACGTGCACATGACGGACCTCATCGACCGGGGCGCGGCACTCGACGGTTATCACGGCATCGTTGCCTGCGGCGGGTTCAGCTACGGCGACGTGCTGGGCGCGGGCGAAGGCTGGGCCAAGTCCATCCTCTTCAACCCGCGCGCGCGCGGCCTCTTCGAGGACTGGTTCGCGCGGGCGGACCGCTTCACGCTCGGCGTCTGCAACGGCTGCCAGATGCTGGCCGCGCTCGCGGAACTCATTCCCGGCACTGAAAACTGGCCGCGCTTCCGCCGCAACCGCTCCGAGCAGTTCGAGGGCCGGCTCTCGATGGTGGAGATCGCCGACACGAACTCGCTTTTCTTCGCCGGCATGGCGGGATCGCAGCTGCCGATCGCCGTCGCGCACGGAGAGGGCCGCGCGGAATTCGCGGGCGCGTCCGGCGAGGCGGCTGCGCAGCGCCTCGTGACGCTGCGGTTCGTCGACAACGGCGGGCGCGTCGCCACGCGCTACCCGGCCAACCCGAACGGCTCTCCCGGCGGCATCGCCGGCCTGGCATCGAGCGACGGGCGGGTCACGATCCTGATGCCCCACCCGGAACGGGTTTTCCGCACGGTTCAGAACTCCTGGCACCCTGCGGCCGCCGGCGAAGACAGCGGCTGGATGCGGATTTTCAGGAACGCGCGCGTCTGGGTGGGGTAGGACGCTACGCGCCTGTTGCGCGGGCGGGACCGCCTGCGCAGCCCGCGCGCCCGGTTGTCGGTTCTTCAGGAGCGGGCGCCGGGAAGGGGCGTGACGTTGGAGGAGTCTTCGGCGAAATAGCGCCGCACCATCATGGCCTGCTGCAGCCGCCCGCGACGCACGTAAGCCTGGTAGAGCAGGTCCTTCATCACCTCGAGCATCACGCCGGCCTGGAAGGCGTCGATCACCGGCAGGTTGCCGCGACCCGGCTCGTCGAAGTCGAACAGCACCTTCTTGACCACTTCGAAGGTGGCCTCGTCGATCTCGGCGAGCCGGCGCACGTCCGCGAGCTCGTTATACAGCTCGAGCTTCCCGTCGGCGCCGAGGTCGGCGAACGTGCGCTGGGCGACGCGCCGGCACATCGATGCAAAGGCGTTGTAGCAGGCTGCCGTGAAGCAGGCGAAGGTTTCCTTCAGCAGCGCCTCGGTGTCCTCGGGCAGGTAGGTGAAGTTGAACTTCTCCCTTGCGCGCTCGAGCTCGACGAAGCTCGGCGCGAGCTCGACGCGGCTGCCACCGTAAAGCTTCACGGTGAAGCGCAGGAAGACAGGCGCGTTGCAGGCCGCGCAGCGGTACACGAGGCCGACCTGGGCGGGCTTGTGCTGCTGCAGCACGTTGAAGTCCGGCACCGAAACCGGGGTGATGTGCGCGAGCACCTGGCAATGCGGGCAATGGAGGGCGATTCCGCTCTCCTGGTCGTGGTGCAGGCGTCCCGAAGAGTCGATGTAGACGGCCATGCCGAACCTCGCGTTGCGGCGAGTCTAGCAGGAGGGGACGCGCCCCTTCAGCACCATGTCGCTCAACGCTGCGCCGGTCGGTTCGCTGAAGGGGCGCGTCCCCTTCGCGCTGAAGGGGTGCGTCCCTTCGTGCCATCCGTGCCGCTACGCGTGCAGCGGCTTGTAGCGCAGGCGATGCGGCTGGTCCGCGTCGTCGCCCTTGCGGCGCCGCAGGTCCTGCACGTACTCCTGGTAGTTGCCCTCGAACCAGACCACCTCGCTGTCGCCCTCGAAGGCAAGGATGTGGGTCGCGATGCGGTCGAGGAACCAGCGGTCGTGCGAGATCACGACGGCGCAGCCCGGGAAGTTCAGCAGCGCCTCCTCGAGCGCCCGCAGCGTTTCGACGTCGAGGTCGTTGGTCGGCTCGTCGAGCAGCAGCACGTTTCCGCCGCTCTTCAGGAGCTTCGCGAGGTGCACCCGGTTGCGCTCGCCGCCCGAGAGCTCCCCGATGTGCTGCTGCTGCTGGTTGCCCCGGAAGTTGAAGCGCCCGACGTAGCCGCGCGAGGCGGTCTCGTAGTTGCCGACTTTGATGATGTCCTGGCCGCCGGAGATCTCCTGCCAGACGGTCTTCGAGTTGTCGAGCGCGTCGCGCGACTGGTCGACGCTGGCAATCTGCACCGTCGGGCCCGTGCGGACCGTGCCGGCATCCGGCTTCTCGGCGCCCGTCAGCATGCGAAACAGCGTGGTCTTGCCCGCGCCGTTCGGCCCGATGATCCCGACGATTCCGCCCTGCGGGAGGCGGAAAGAGAGGCCATCGATCAGCAGGCGGTCGCCGTAGGCCTTGCGCAGGCCCTGGACCTCGATCACGAGGTCGCCGAGGCGCGGGCCCGGCGGGATGTAGATCTCGTTGGTTTCGTTGCGCGCCTGGAATTCGACGGACGACAGTTCTTCGAACTGGCGCAGGCGTGCCTTGCTCTTCGCCTGCCGCGCCTTGGGGTTCGCCCGCACCCACTCGAGCTCGCGCGCGAGTGTGCGCCTGAGGCCTTCCTGCTGCTTTTCCTCCTGGGCGAGGCGCTGTTCCTTCTGCTCGAGCCAGGAGGAGTAGTTGCCCTGCCAGGGGATGCCGTGGCCGCGGTCCAGCTCGAGGATCCAGCCGGCGACGTTGTCGAGGAAGTAGCGGTCGTGGGTCACGCAGATGACGGTGCTCGGGTACTGCTCGAGGTACCTCTCGAGCCACGCCACGGATTCCGCGTCGAGGTGGTTCGTCGGCTCGTCGAGCAGCAGCATATCCGGCTTCGAGAGCAGCAGCCGGCAGAGTGCGACGCGGCGGCGCTCGCCGCCCGACAGCTGCGAGACCTTGGCCTCCCAAGGCGGCAGGCGCAACGCGTCCGCCGCGACGTCGAGCTGGCGCTCGAGGTTGTGCCCGTCGACGCTCGCGAGGAGGGCCTCGAGCTGGCCCTGCTCGGCCGCGAGCTTGTCGAAGTCCGCGTCCGGCTCGCTATAGAGCGCGTACACCTGCTCGAGGCGCGCGAGCGCGTCCTTCACCGGCTTCACCGACTCCTCGACGATGGTCCGCACGTCGGCCTCGGGGTCGAGTTGCGGCTCCTGCGGCAGCAGGCCGACCTTGATGCCGGGCTGGGGCCGGGCCTCGCCCTCGATGTCGGTGTCGGTCCCCGCCATGATGCGCAGCAGGGTCGACTTGCCCGAGCCGTTGAGGCCGAGGACGCCGATCTTGGCGCCCGGGAAGAACGACAGGGAGATGTCGCGCAGGATGTGCCGCTTCGGCGGCACGACCTTGCCGACGCGGTTCATCGTATAAATGTACTGGGCCATGCGATTCCGGGGGCTGCAGGGGGCCGCGGATTATCTGCGATGCAGGCGCCCGCCGCCAGCCGTGCTAGGCTCGGGACCGCCCCCTCGAACCGCGGCGGCATCGCGTGGCTGAAGCTCCCGGACCATCCACCTGCGTCGTCGCCGGCGAGCGCATCGCCCGCTACGGTTTTCCCGATGGCCACCCGTTCGGCCCGGACCGGCACGACGCGTTCTGGCGCGAGCTCGTTGCGCAGGGCCTCG
>Ga0209486_10000824_pt1 | contig 13720 bp, 12 predicted proteins | sample NCCompost_FD_187518 | JGI IMG/M metagenome (GOLD analysis project Ga0209486, IMG submission 187518) | Agricultural soil microbial communities from Utah to study Nitrogen management - NC Compost (SPAdes) (version 2) | ecosystem: Environmental > Terrestrial > Soil > Agricultural land | place...
TCGATCCCGTCGACAGGTTGTCGAGGACGATGACCTCGTGCCCGTCGGCGAGCAGCCGCTCGGCGAGATGCGAGCCGACGAAGCCGGCGCCGCCGGTGATGAGCGCAATCATGCGACGACGTTCCCGTCTTCGCTGACGCGACCGTCTCCGCCAGGGCTCCGGCGGACAGGCCGGTGCGCAGCAGCGACGACGCGTTGGAGGTCAGCGTCCGTGAGGCCAGGATGCAGCGGCAGCGACAACAGCTCGCGCGCTGCCCGTGCGGCGACGGGCGTTTCTGGTGCGGGATACGCGGCCAAGGCCGCCTGTTCGTTGAGTGGCACTGGGTAATGAATGAGACTCTCGACGCCCGCCGCGGTCAATGCCGCCTGCAGCGCCTCCCGCGCAGATGCGCGGACCGGGAATAGATGATAGACGTGCCCGGGATCGCGTTCCATCACGGGCGTGACAGTCGAAGGCAGCGTTCGGCGATAGACGGCGGCCAGCTCGCGTCGCCGTCGGGTCCAACCCTGCAGCAATGGCAGGCGGACGCGAAGGATTGCCGCCTGCAGCTCGTCGAGGCGGCTGTTCACGCCCGGCTCGGCGTGAACGTAGCGGCTCGTCTGACCGCCATTGCGAAGACGTCGGACGCGCTCGGCGACCTGATGATCGTTCGTGACGGCCGCTCCACCGTCGCCGAGCGCACCAAGATTTTTCGTCGGGTAGAAGCTGAACGCGCCGCCCACGCCGAAGGTGCCCACTGCCGCGCCGCCGCAGGTGGCGAGGTGCGCCTGGCAGCAGTCTTCGACGATCGCCAGATTGTGCCGCTTCGCGACCGCAGTGAGCGCCGGCATATCCGCCGGCTGACCGTACAGGTGCACCGGCACGATGGCCCGCGTGCGGCCGCCGATCGCTGCGGCACACGCTGCCGGGTCCATCGTCAGCGTCTCGTCATCGACGTCGACGATGACCGGGTTCGCGCCGGCCGCAATGACGGCCAATGCGGTGTAGGCCGCAGTGATGGCCGGCACGATCACCTCGTCTCCCGCGCCGATACCAGACGCGCGCAGCAGAAGCGCGATCGCATCCGTTCCGCTGCCGGTGCCGACGGCGAAGGAGGCGCCGCTCGCCGCCGCGAATTCCGATTCGAAGGCGTCGACCTCCGGCCCGAGGATGTACCAGCCGCGTGCGGTCACTCTGGCGATCGCGTCCCTGACGGCCGCGGCGTCTTCGCGAAGATGAAGATCAAGGAACGGAACGCTCGGCTGGCCGCTCACGACGCTGGCACGGCGGCTGATGCGGGCACGTACCGATCGAAATGCTCGCGGTAGAACTCGACCGTGCGGCGCAGCCCCTCGGCGAGGCTGACGGTCGGCGTCCATCCGAGCGTCCGCTCGATTCGCGTCGAATCGGCGTAGAAATCGCCGATGTCGATGGCTTTCTTCTCCGGCGGCCACTCGACGAACCGGTACCGGCCCGAGCCGGCAATGCCGACAAGCAGTTGCACGAGGTCGCGGTGCGCAATCGGCTCGAGACCGCCGACGTTCAGCACCTGTCCGTTGCACGCCTCGTCCGCGCCGGCACGCAGGAACGCCTCCGCCGCGTCGTCGACGTACACGAAATCGCGCAGCTGCGACCCATCGCCGTAGATTTGAATCTCGCGATCCTCGATGGCGAGGCGGATGAACCACGCGATGAAGCCCTGTCTGTTGTGCTTCAGCAGCTGCCGTGGACCGTAGACGTTGGTCAGGCGGAGGGAGCACGCGCGGACGCCGAACACGTTGTTGTAGAGCAGATGGTAGTACTCGCCGGCCGCTTTGTTGATGCCGTTCACGTCCGCCGGCCGTACGAGGTGTGATTCCGACACCGGCAGGCTCTCGGCTTTGCCGTAGACCTGGCGCGTGCCGGCGAACACGATTTTCACACCCGCGTTGTAGTTGCGGCACGCTTCGAGGATCGACAGCTGCGCGCGGCAGTTGATCTCCAGGTCGGTATGCGGATCCCGCATGCTGTCGATGTGGCTGACCTGTCCCGCCAGATTGAAGATGACGTCCTGCCCGCGAACCAGATAATTCATCGTCGACTGCTGGCGGACGTCGGCGATGTTCACGCGAAGGCGATCCTCGAGGCCGCAGATGTTGAACAGATTGCCGCCGTACTCGTCGATCAGCGAGTCGACGATGAGGACGCGGGCGCCGAGATCGGCGAGCTTCCATGCCAGGTTGCTGCCGATGAAGCCCAGGCCGCCGGTGATCATCACCGGCCGATTGCGATAAAAGCCGCCGTAGTCGGTGGCGCGGACGCCCGCGGCTCGGGTCACGCGGCGATTCTAGCAGACGGTTTTCGCCTGATCTTGTCCACGATCATGAGCTCGAACCAGATGACCGCGAGGTGCAGATAGGTCTGGAGAATGCGGCCGGGCCTGAAGAATTGCGACTGGCCCCACCGGCGTGCGTAGTGGTGCACCGACACTTCGCGGAATCCGGCGCCGGCGCGCTGGGCGTGCTTGACCAGCTCGACGCAGATCGATCCGCTGGTGCTGCGCAGGTTGATGCCGGCGAGGACGCGGCGGCGGATCAGGCGGAAGTCGCAGTCGACGTCGTGAATCGGCAGCCAGAACAGCCAGCGCATGAAGAACCGGTGAAGGTTGCCGGCGTGCACGCGATACGCCGGGTCCTGACGCGTCATCTTGATGCCGTTGACGAAATCGGTGTCGTCGGTGAGCAGCATCAGCAGCACCGGCAGCTCGCGCACGTCGTACTGGCCGTCGCCGTCGGTGTAGAAGATCAGATCCTTCGTTGCCGCCGCGAACCCGCTGCGCAGCGCGCCGCCGTAGCCGCGGTTCGTGTCGTGCGTGACGACTTTGAGCCGCGGCGTCCGCGCCGCCAGCTCGCGCAAGACATCCGCGCTGTCGTCGGAGGAGCCGTCGTTGACCACGATCACCTCGTAATCGTCGGTCAGCTGCTGCAACTGGCGCTCCGCTTCGACGACCAGTTCGCCGATCGTCATGCTGTCGTTGTAGCAGGGGAAGAAGACGGAGATGGACGGGCGAGTCATTGATGATCGATGAATGATGAATGATGATTGAAGTGGGTCAACGATATTGATTGAATCGGCTGCTGACACGCAGCAATCATCAACGATTCGATCACATCATCAACCATCAATCATCACTCATCGATGATCGTGCCCCTGCATTCGCAGCGCCGCAATCTGCTCCGACACCAGTCCAACGAGGAACACGATCACGGCAAAGAGGAGCAGGACGACGGCACCGTTGGGAAAACGGCCGACGGACACGAAGTTGGCGATGCCGTACGTCGCACCGCCGGCGAAGGCCACGGCGCTGATCGGCGCGAAGATTCGCAGCGGGCTGAAGATCGTGATCAGCTTCAAGAGGATCATCACGAACCGCGTGCCCTCGCGCGCCACGCGCATCTTCGACTCGCCGACACGCGTGCCCGCATCGATCGGCTCGAATGTCACGTTGTAGCCGGCCTTGATGCACGCCAGCGTGGTCGTCGTCGGCGTCGAGAAGCCGTTCGGCAGCAGGTGGAGGAATTCGCGCAGCACCTCCCGGCGGATGCCGCGAAACCCCGAGGTGAGGTCGGGAATGCGCCGGCTGGTGAGGTAGCTGGCGAGCCAGTTCAGCGCGGCGTTCCCGGCCCGGCGCGTCAGCGTCGCCTGCGTGGCCGCGCTGCGCGCGCCGATCACGAGGTCGAATTCGCCGAGCCGGGCGGCGAGCCGCCGCGCGTCCGCGGCGTCGTGCTGTCCATCCGCGTCGACGATGAGCACGAATTCGCCGGACGCCTGCCGTGCGCCCGTCTTGACGGCAGCGCCGTTTCCCTTGTTGTAGGGATGCCGGATCACGCACGCGCCGGCAGCGCGGGCCTGTGCCGCCGTCGCATCCGAGGAGCCGTCGTCCACGACGATGATCTCGCGCCATGGCGCCGCATCACGCAGGCCGCGGACGACGCCGGCAATCGACAACGCTTCGTCTTTGGCGGGGATGACGATCGAGACAGCGGCGGGATCAGCCAAGTCGATTTCTTCGCGCCCTTCGCACTCTTCGCGTCCTTCGCGATTACGTCGCAAAACGGAAGTTGATGATATCGCCGTCCTGCACGACGTACTCCTTGCCTTCCAGGCGCACTTCGCCGTGCTCGCGCGATGCGGCCATCGACCCGCGCGTGGTGAGCGAATCGTAGGACACCACCTCGGCGCGGATGAATCCGCGCTGGATGTCGGTATGAATCTCGCCGGCGGCAAGCTGCGCGGGGGTGCCGCGCGCGATCGACCAGGCGCGGCATTCGTCTTCGCCGACGGTGAAAAACGACATATACCCGAGCAAATCGTAGGCGCCGCGAATCACGCGATCGAGGCCCGATTCGCTCAGGCCGAGATCGGCGAGGAACGCCTGCTGATCGCTGCCTTCGAGCTGCGCGATCTCGAGCTCGATTTTCGTACAGAGCGCAACCGTTCGCGTCGCTGCGTGGGCGCCGAACGCCGTCAGCCCGGCTTTGGCCGCTGCCGAGGCCGCATCGGAGCCGACGTCGGCGACGTCGGCTTCATCGAGGTTGATGACGAGCAGCAGCGGCTTGGCCGAGAGGAACTGAAATCCGCGCAATCGCTTCAGATCGTCCCCGGCGAGCTGCAGCGCGCGCAGCGGCGTGCCCTGCTCGAGCGCCTCCTTGCAGCGGTGGACGATGTCGCGTTCCTTCTCGAGGTCGGGCGTCTTCCCCTTCTTGAGATCCTTCTCGAGGCGTTCGAGACGCCGTTCGGCGACGCCGAGATCGGCAAGGAGCAGCTCGTCCTCCATCGCCTGCGCATCTCGCGCCGGATTGACCGATCCGGACGGATGCGGCACCGCCTCGTCGCGAAACGCCCGCACGACGTGCACGAGCGCGTCGGCGTTCTTGTAGCCCGCGACGTCGACCAGGCCCTGAGCGCCGCTCCGCGCCGGAGCGATCAGATCAGTGAATTCGACGGTTGCCGGTACCCGCTTGCGCGGGTTGTACATCGCCGTCAGCGTGTCGAGACGCGAGTCGGGGACTCTGGAGATGCCGATCGCCACGTCGCCCTTGCCGCGCGGGGCGTCCTTCACGCTCGTCATCAATTGAAAGAGAGTGGATTTTCCGCTCGAGGGAAATCCGATCAGGGCCGCACGAAGCACGTGAGCCAGCCTACTTCACTTCCGTGGCGCGCATTTTTTCGAAATGCCCGCAATGTTGGGGTCAGGCCAGCCAGACCTCCATCCGGCAGGGTAGAAACGATAATTTAGCGAAAATACCGGCCGTCGAAACTAGGGCGAAACAAACACGTAACCCATACGGGATCAGCATCTTGCGGTTGACAGCATCTCGATCGCGCTCTACTATCCGTGTGGATTTTAGTGGACTTAAGTGGACCAAAAGGGGCTGAGAGGCAGCTCGGCCGCCCGGATCGACGAGAAGGGGCGGCTGAAGGTGCCCACGGTGTTTCGGGGGGTCATCCACGACCAGCATGGAGCGGACGTCTTCGTGACGAGCGTCACCGGGGAGAACGTCCGCATCTATCCAATGCCGGTCTGGCTCGAGATTGAGCGGAGGCTCTCTCAGATGCCCGGTAACCATCCGTCACGCCTCAAGTTTCTCGACCGCGTCAATTACTACGGGCAGGAGGGGGAGCTCGACGGTCAGGGCCGTGTCGCGATTCCGCCGCACCTGCGCGAGAGCGCATCTATTGTCGGCGAGGTTCGTGTGTTCGGACGCATCGACTACATCGACGTCTGGAACGCAGAGCGCTTCGCTCAGAAGCTCCAGCGCGAGGCGTGGACCGACGACGATGCGTTGCTGCTGTCGGAGCACGGGATTTGAGCTGGTTGGTGGTTGGTAACTAACCACCAACCAGCTCACACGCCGGTGATGGTGGCCGAGGTGCTCGAGCATCTCGCCCCTGAACGCGGCGGGGTTTTCGTTGACTGCACGGTGGGCCTCGGGGGGCATGCGCGGGCGCTGCTCGAGGCTGGGGCGTCGCGGTTGATCGGTCTCGACCGCGACCCATCGGCGATTGAACGCTCGCGCGACGTCCTTGGTGCGTTCGGCGCGCAGGTCGAGCTGGTTCACAGCGACTACCGTGAACTGACCAGCGTGCTCGACGCGCGCGGCATTGACCGGGTGGCTGGGGTGCTCGCGGATCTGGGCGTGTCGTCGATGCAGCTCGACGCGCCGGACCGCGGGTTCAGTTTCAGGCGCGACGACGTGCTCGACATGCGCATGGATACATCGCGGGGGAGCACCGCGGCGGAAATGGTGGCGTCGGCTGACGAGCAGACGCTGGCGGACGTGATCTACACGCTTGGCGAGGAGCGACACGCGCGCCGGGTGGCGCGGGCGATTCTGGCGGCGCGATCCCAGGCGCCGATCACCACCACCGGCCGGCTCGCGGACGTCGTCCGCCGGGCGATTCCGCGCAAGGGGTATTCGCGGATCGATCCGGCGACGCGCACGTTTCAGGCGATCCGCATCTGGGTGAACCGGGAACTCGAAGGGCTCGACGGCTTTCTTGGCCGGGCCGTGGACCGTCTCGACGACGGCGGCCGCATGGCGGTGATCACGTTCCATTCGCTCGAGGATCGGATCGTGAAGCACACGTTCCGTGCGCTGCAGTCGCAGGGGCGGATCGCGATCCGGACCAAACGGCCGGTGGTTCCGGCGCCGGCGGAAGTCGAGAGCAATGCCCGTGCGCGCAGCGCCAAGCTGCGGGCGGTTGAGAGGAAGTAGCAAGTAACAAGTAACAAGTAGCAAGTGAGTTTCAAGTCCCAACTTGGAACTTGTCACTTGACAGTTGGCACTTGCCCAGCACGACGGGGAATCGACATGAGTGAATCGTTCGAGTGGGCGATCAAGAAGGACGTCCGGAACAATCCGATCGTCCGGGAGGTCGATCTCGAGCGCCATCGGGAGATGTGGCGCTCCGTCGGCCTCAGCGTCTTCCTCGTCGCCGTGCTGCTGTTCACCGCCTGGCAGCAGTTCGAGCTGCAGCAGTACGGGTACCGCATGGAAGAGACGCAGGAGCTGCTGGACGAGGAAGCGGTCATCAACCGGCGGCTGCGCCTGGAGATGGAGATCATGCGGTCGCCGAAATTCGTCGAGCCGAGGGCCATGCAGGACCTGCGAATGGTTGAACCCGGCCCTGGGGAGGCGATGGTCATCGAACGCGTCGTCGAGCCGCCTGCGCCACCGGCGTCAGTCATCGCTCAGCGGTAAGGGGTTCACCGTGGCCAATCAGCTCGACAATTCCTGGCGCCGGACGCTGAAGCGCCGTCTCGCGGTTGCGACCGGAGTTCTCGTTATCTGGTCAGTGGCCATCGAGGCGCGCCTCGTCTACCTGCAGGTCCTGCAGCACGACGCCCTCCTGGCGGCCGCCGAGGACCAGCAGCTCGAGACGATCGAGCTCGAACCGAAGCGCGGCGACATCCTCGATCGCAACGGGCACCTCCTTGCCTATAACGTGGACGCGGAAAGTGTCTGGGTCGTACCCGGCAAGGTGACGAACGCGAAGCGGCTGGTGGAGGAGCTGTGCGGAGCGCTCGTTCGGGGGTGCACACGTCAGGAACGGGAGACGTACATCAGCCGGCTGACCAGACGCGACGCGAAGGGTAAGCTGAAGAAGTTCGTGCGGCTGGCGCGATGGATCTCGCCACAGGAAGCGCTGCGGGTCTCGGAACTCAAGCTTCCCGTGACTCTTCGGCGCGAGACGCGCCGCTACTATCCGCACCGGGAGCTGGCCGCTCACGTCTTAGGTTATGTGGGCGACGAAAACACCGGCCGCGCCGGTATCGAAGAACAGTACGACGGGCTGATCGGCGGGCAGACGGGGCAGGCGTTTCTTCAAATAGACGGGAACGGGCGGCCGTTCAGCCGCCTCGAGGAGCCGCCGACGCCGGGTGCTTCGCTCATCCTGACCATCGACGAGCAGATTCAGCACATCGCCGAACGCGAACTCGCTGAAGGCGTGCGAACGAGCGGCGCGGAACGTGGTTCCGCGATCGTCATGGATCCGTTCACCGGCGAGCTTCTGGCGATGGCGAACTACCCGACGTTCAACCCGAACAACTTCAAGGCCTACAAGGATGAGGTCAAGAAGAATCCTGCCGTCCAGGACGTCTACGAGCCAGGGTCGACGTTCAAGGTCGTCACCGCCGGCGCGGCGCTGGAGGAGAAGCTCAACAAACCGTCCGACCTGATCAACACAAGCCCCGGCGTCATCAGGATCGGCGGCGACGTCATCGACGAAGCGAAGGGCCACAATTACGGAACGCTGACCTTCGAGGACGTCATCGTGAAGTCGAGCAACGTCGGCGCGATCAAGATCGGCCTGCGGCTCGGCGCCGCTCGCCTCAGCTCGTATGTGACCCGATTCGGGTTTGGCGCGCGAACCTCCAAGTACGACTTTCCGGGTGAGAGCCGGGGCATCGTATGGGCCGCGGCGGACCTCAAAGACAGAGGGGTGGCCTCGGTCTCGATGGGCTACCAGATCAGCGTCACGCCGCTGCAGATGGCGGCCGCCTTCAGCGCCGTCGCCAATGGCGGCGAACTCGTCGAGCCCCGTCTCGTGCGCGGGGCGGTCCGCAACGGCGTGCGGCAGATGGTTCAGCGCAAGGTCGTCCGCCGTGTGCTCAGCACCGAGGTCGCGACGCAGCTGACCACCATCATGGAAGGCGTCGTCGAACGCGGCACCGCCAAGACCGCGCAGGTCGAAGGCTTTACCATCGCCGGCAAAACCGGCACCGCGGCAAAGGCGATCCCCGGGCACGGTTATTCGACGACCGACTACAACGTCTCGTTCGTGGGCTTCGTGCCCTCCCGGAACCCGCAATTCACCATCCTCGTGGTGATCGATTCGCCGCACAAGGTCTCGCCGTACGGCGGCACGGTCGCCGGTCCGGTCTTTCAGAAGATTGCGGCGGCGGTGCTGCGCCACCGCGGCGTGCCGCCGTCGCTGAATCCGCCGGCGCCGGTGCTCATCGCGCGCCGTGATCAGCATCAGCCGCAGCCGATCTCGGGACCTGCGGAGCCCGCGATCGTGACTCTGGCCGCCGACGCCCCCGAATCGCCGTCCGTGTTTCCGGACCTCGTCGGAATGAACGCACGCGATGCGGCGCGTCTGCTCGCCCGGCTGGGCGTCAGTCCGCGGCTGCAGGGAAACGGCACGGTCGTCAGTCAGCGTCCGGCCGCGGGCAGTCCGCTCGATGTCATGGACTCCGCGACGCTCTGGCTGGAGCGCCGCCCGCGGCAGCAGAAGGCAGCGGAAGAGACTCAGCCTCTGGCGACAGGTACTGGCGGCGTCTCCCGGGGCACGCCGTGACAGTCGGCGAGTTATTGCGCGCGTTCGCGCGCGCGATGCCGCCGCAGGATCGCCCGGCGCATGTCAGCGACGCCCGTTCGCTCGAAGTCGAGTGTACGGGCGTGGCCTATGACTCCCGGCGCGTGACGCCCGGGATGGTGTTCGTCGCAGTCCCCGGCCTCAAAGCCGACGGGCTGCAGTATGTGCCGCAGGCCATTGCTGCGGGCGCGGCGGCGATCGTGACGGAGCAGCCCGCGACCGGCGTGCCGGTGCCGTGGGTGGTCGTCACGTCCGCCAGGCTGGCGCTGGCGCTGCTGGCGGCGGAGTTTTTCGAGCATCCGAGCCGCGCGATGCGCGTCGTCGGCATTACGGGGACCAACGGCAAGACCACCACGAGTTATCTGACCGCGGCGATTCTCGAAGCGGCAGGACTGCGGTGCGGAATGATGGGGACGGTGACCTACCGCATTGGCACACGTTCAATCGACGCGACCCGGACGACGCCGGAGGCGCCGGAACTGCAGGCGTTCATGCGCCGGATGGTGACGGAAGGATGCGGTGCATGCGTGATGGAAGTGTCGTCGCACGCCCTGTCGCTGCGGCGCGCCGACGGGATTCAGTTCGCCGCGCGCACCTTCACGAACCTGACCCGCGACCATCTCGACTTCCACGCGAACATGGAAGAGTACTTCGCGGCGAAGCGCCGGCTGTTCGAGATGGCGCCCGCGGATGCACCGTCGATTATCAACGTCGACGATCCACGCGCGCAGGCGCTCCTCGACGTCTCGCCCCGTGCGATCACCTATGGCATCAACAAGGCAGCGGACGTGGCGCCCGGTCCGCTGTCGTTCTCTCTGGAGGGGCTGCACTTCGACGTGCGTCTGCCCCAGGGCGTGGTGCACGTACGCTCGCGGCTCGTCGGCCGGCCCAACGTCTACAACATCCTGGCGGCCGTGGCCACGGCGTCGGCGCTCGACGTGCCGATCGAGGCCATGGACAAGGGGATCCGCCAGTTGCCCGGTGTTCCAGGCCGCTTCGAGCTGGCGTCGAACCGCGACGACGACGTGACGGTGATCGTCGATTACGCGCACACCGACGACGCGCTGAGAAACCTGCTCGAGACGGCGCGGCAGCTTGCGCCGCGCCGGCTGGTCACCGTGTTCGGCGCCGGCGGCGATCGCGATCGCACGAAGCGGCCGCTGATGGGCATGGTTGCTGCCCGGCTGAGCGACGTCGTGATCATCACGTCGGACAACCCTCGCGATGAGGACCCGCAGCGAATCATCGACGAGGTGAGGCGCGGCGCCGATGCCGAGACCCGTCAGAGCAACGCGGACGTCCGGACGATCGTCGATCGGCACGACGCGATCCTGCACGCCATCAGCGTGGCCGAGAAGGGCGACATCGTGCTCGTCGCCGGCAAGGGGCACGAGAAGTACCAGGAGATCGCCGGGCGGACGATGCCGTTCGACGACGTCGCAGTGGCGCGCGAGGGGCTGGAGGCGCGGCGGGTGAAGTCGCGCGCGGGGTGAAGGTCCGGCTGACGCTCGGATGGATTGCGGGCGCGGTCGGTGGACGGCTGACGGCCGCGCGCGCGGACACGGAGGTTCGTGAGGTCGTCATCGACAGCCGGGTCGCGGGGCCGGGCGATCTGTTCGTGGCGATCAAGGGGCCCCGGTTCGACGGGCACGATTTCGTCGCGGATGTGCTGGCACGCGGAGCGGCGGCGGCCATTGTGGACGGTCGGCCTTTCAGCGGGCCGGTGATCGAGGTCGGCGACACCGTCAAAGCGCTGCAGGACCTGGCGCACGCGGTGCGGGCGGCAGCCGGGACGAAGGTGATCGCCATAACGGGTAGTGCGGGCAAGACGACGACGAAGGAAACGATTGCGGCGTTCCTCGAGCGGCGCAGGACGGTAGTGAAGAACAAGGGCAACTTGAACAACCACATCGGTCTTCCGCTCTCGCTGATGCAGGTGCGGCACGCACCCGATGTGGCTGTGATGGAACTGGGGATGAACCACGCAGGGGAGATCAGTACCTTGGTCGCGATTGCCGAGCCGGACGTCCGCGTCTGGACGAACGTCGGCGATGCGCACCTCGGTTTCTTCGCCTCCCCCGAAGCGATTGCGGATGCGAAAGCGGAGATCCTCGAGGGCGCGACTCCGTCAACAGTGCTCGTCTGCAATGCGGACGATCCGCGCGTGATGGCGCGCGTCGCGGCCTTTCCCGGCCGCACGATCACGTTCGGGGCGTCCGATCGCGCGACCGTCCGGGCCACGTCGATCGACGATCGCGGACTGTCTGGAATGCGCGCCCAGGTGACGACGCCAGCCGGCGGGACGGTCATCGAAACCCCCTTGCTCGGGCGCGGCAATCTGTCGAACGTGCTGGCCGCAACCGCCGTTGCCGCGGAGTTCGGCGTCACCCTTGACGAGATCGCAGAGGCGGCTGCCCGGCTCCGTCCTGCCGACCGCCGCGGCGCCGTTCATCGTCTCCGCTCCGGAGTGACCGTGGTGGACGACTCGTACAACTCGAGCCCGTCGGCCCTCGCCAAATCGCTCGACGTCATGGCGCATGAGAAGAGCGCGACGCGGAAAGTCGCGGTACTCGGCGAGATGCTGGAGCTTGGCGACCACGCGGAGCGGCTTCACGCCGAAAGCGGACGCGTCGCCGCGCAGAGCGGCATCGATATCCTGTTCGCGATTGGTGGTCAGGCCGCACGGGCGCTGGCAGCGGCCGCGATCGACGCCGGCATGCCCGCAGATGCCGTGACCTGGTTCGCCTCGAGTGAGGAAGCCGCACCGGCAATCGCCGATGCCGTCAGCGCCGGCGATCTCGTGCTGGTGAAGGGCTCCCGCGGAATTCGCACGGACGTGGTCGTCGATCGTCTCGCGGCGGAGCGTGCCTGATGCTCTTTCACCTCCTGCCGCAGTTCGCAGACGTGTCGTATCTCGGCGTCCTGAACGTGACGCGCTACATCACGTTCCGAACGGCGGCCGCGAGCCTGACGGCGCTGGCGATCAGCCTGATGCTGGGCCCGTGGATGATCCGGAAGCTCCGCGATTTCCAGGTCGGCCAGGTGATCCGGCAGGAAGGGCCGGAATCACACCGCGCGAAAGCCGGAACGCCGACGATGGGCGGGCTGTTGATCCTGTCCTCGGCCCTTGTTCCCACGCTGCTGTGGGCGGACCTGCAGAACCCGTACGTCTGGATCGCCGTGCTCTCGACGCTTGGCTTTGGCGCGGTCGGCTTCGTGGACGATTACCTGAAGATCGTCCGCCGCTCCCATCACGGTCTGCGGCCGCGCTACAAGATGGGCGGACAGATTCTCGTGGCACTGGCGGTCGGCGGCTCACTGCTGGTGCTGGCCGAGCAGACACCCACGCCCCTCTACAACACCCGGCTGATCTTCCCGTTCTTCAAGAACCTGATTCCCGATCTCGGGTTCATGTATCTGCCCTTCGCGGCGTTCATCCTCGTGGCGTGGTCCAACGCGGTGAATCTGACCGACGGGCTCGACGGCCTTGCCATCAGCACGTTCGGCGTGGCGGCCGCCGCCTTCACCGGTCTCGCGTATGTGACCGGCCACGCGCGACTGGCGGCGTACCTCGACCTGGTGCGCTTCTCGGGAACCGGGGAGCTGACGATCTTCTGCGGTGCCCTGGTCGGCGCCAGCCTCGGATTCCTCTGGTACAACTCATTTCCCGCGCAGATCTTCATGGGCGACGTCGGCTCGCTGGCGCTCGGCGGCGCGCTGGCGACGGTGTCGCTGCTCATCAAGCAGGAGCTGCTGCTCGTCATCGTCGGCGGCGTCTTCGTGATGGAGGCGGCGTCGGTCGTGATTCAGGTCGCGTCGTTCAAGCTGACCGGCAAGCGCGTGTTCAAGATGTCGCCGCTGCACCACCACTTCGAGCTGAGCGGGTGGAGCGAGCCGAAGATCATCGCGCGCTTTCTCATCATCGCAATCATCTGCGCGTTGTTCAGTCTGACGACGCTGAAACTGCGGTGATGGGATGGCGCAGGGCGAGTTCTCGGTCAGCGGCAGGCGCGTGGTCGTCGTCGGTGCGGCGCGCAGCGGGATCGCGGCCGCCGAACTGCTGGTGCGGCGGGGGGCGCGGGTGACGCTGACGGAAACGCGGCCCACGTTCGAGCAGGCCGTACGGCTGCAGAAGCTTGGCGTCGCCCTCGAAGTCGGAGGCCACCGGTCGTCGACCTTGGAGACCGCCGATCTGATTGTGACGAGCCCGGGCGTGCCGCTCGAGCAGCCGCTGTTCGATGCCGCGCGCGCCACAGGCATCGAGACGATCGGCGAGCTGGAGCTGGCGTGGCGCTGGCTCCGCGGATCCGTGATCGCCGTGACCGGCACCAAGGGCAAGTCAACGACGACGACGCTCGTCGGCCGCATGCTCGCGGC
>Ga0209486_10000825_pt1 | contig 13712 bp, 9 predicted proteins | sample NCCompost_FD_187518 | JGI IMG/M metagenome (GOLD analysis project Ga0209486, IMG submission 187518) | Agricultural soil microbial communities from Utah to study Nitrogen management - NC Compost (SPAdes) (version 2) | ecosystem: Environmental > Terrestrial > Soil > Agricultural land | place: USA...
TACCTGCAGCGCGCCCGCGGCGCCACGACTGCGGAACTGTCGCGCTTTCTCTTCACCCGGGGGTTGTGGCTGGTGGTGCTGGAGTTCACCGCCGTGCGGATCGGTACCTGGTTCAACCTCGACTACGCGTTCCTCGGGGTGATGCAGGTGATCTGGGCGATTGGCGTGTCGATGGTCGTCCTCGCGGGACTGGTGCATCTTCCGTTCACCGCTATCGCCGTCTTCGGGGTGGGGATGATCGCGCTGCACAACCTGCTCGACGGCATTCAGGTGCAGGGATGGCAGGGGCCAGGGTCGCCGGTGCCCGGCGTGGCCGCGCGCGTGTGGATGATGCTGCACCAGGGGAACGAGTTCTTCCCGTTGTTCACCTGGCCCGGGCCGGTGGTGCTGCTGATCTATCCGCTCGTGCCCTGGATCGGCGTGATGGCCGCCGGCTACGTGTTTGGACGCATCTACGATTTTGATCCCGCGCGGCGGCGCCGCTTGCTCGTGGGTACCGGTTGGGGACTGATCGCGGCGTTCGTCGTCATCCGCGCCTCGAACATGTACGGCGATCCGTCCGCGTGGAGCGTGCAACCTTCCGCCGTCTTCACGCTGCTGTCATTCGTCAACACCACGAAGTATCCGCCGTCGCTGCTGTTCCTGCTGATGACGCTGGGCCCGATGATGCTCGCGCTTGCCTGGCTCGAACCGAAGCGGCTGGACAACGGGCCGGCCCGCGCGCTGATCACGTTCGGCCGCGTGCCGATGTTCTTCTACCTGCTGCAGTGGCCGGTGGCTCACGGCCTGGCGATTGTCGTCAGCCTGGCGGCGGGAAAAGAGGTGGGCTACTACTTCGTCAGCCCGCCGGCGTTCTTCACCGATGTCCCGCCGAACGCGGGATTCGGACTCGCCACGGTTTACGCCTGCTGGGTGACCGCGGTGGTGATTCTGTATTTCCTCTGCCGATGGTACGCGGAGGTCAAGCGACGTCACCCCGGATCGCTGCTGCGCTACCTCTAGAAACAGGGCTATCGCTCGTGGTGCGAGGTGCTATCGACCCGACGTCGCTATCGCTCCGTCGGTACGGCGGTCGGTGTCCTAGTCGCGAAGCGCGAAGGTCAGCAGCGAGTTACCTGAAATCACCGCGACGTACTGCTTGCCGTCAACCTGGTACGTCATCGGCCCGTTGACGATCTGCCCGCCGAGGTTGACCTTCCAGAGCAGCGATCCCGTCCGCGCGTCAAGGGCGTGGAAATATCCTTCGCGGCCCCCTGTAAACAAGAGATCGCTTGCCGTCGTGAGGATCCCGCTATCGGTCACGTCGTACTGCGTGAATTTCCACTTGTGCTGGCCCGTCCTGGGATCGATCGCGATGACCGCCCCGTTGGCGACCACGTTCGTCCAGTTGTTGATCGGGGACCGGCGGCCAATGCCGGGAGTCGGCGCGTCGGGGGACGGCGCGAGCACGCGGAATCCGCCGCCGGCGAAGGCGCGTCCCGGTATGAATTCGACGGTCTCTTTCCTGTAAATCGAGGCGTAGTTTTCCCACGCCGATACGTAGAAAAGCTCCGTGCGCGGCGAGTACGAAGGCGAATACCAGTTCGTGCCGCCCTGGTTGCCGGGCCACGTGGGTGCGCCCGCCGGCTGCGGCGTCTGCATCGGCCGCCCGCCTTCGTCGAAGCCGCTGGCCCAGTTCACTTTCACGAAGGGCGTTCCCGACAGGAACTGACCGGTCGCGCGATCGAGCACGTAGAAGTAGCCGTTGCGGTTCGCCCAGAGCATCACCTTCGCGGGGCGACCGCGCCAGTTCATGTCGGCCAGCACCGGGACCTGCACCGAGTCGTAGTCGTAGCCGTCGTTTGGCGTGAACTGGTAGTGCCACTTCAATGTGCCGGTATCGGGATCGAGCGCAACGACTGAGTCCGTATAGAGGTTGTCACCGGGGCGCTGATCGGGGTTCCAATCCGGACCTGGATTGCCGACACCCCAGTACGTCAGATTGAGCGTCGGATCGTACGAGCCCGTGACCCAGACCGATCCGCCGCCATGTTCCCACGCGTTGCCACTCCACGAATCGCTGCCCGGCTCGCCCGGGCTAGGAATCGTGTGGAACTTCCACAGTTCCTTGCCTGTGCGAGGGTCGTAGGCGGCAATGAAGCCGCGAATGCCGTACTCGGCGCCGCCGACACCGACGATGACCTTGTCTTTCACGACGAGCGGCGCAAGGGTAATCGAATACGCCTGCGCGGAATCGCCGACCGCGACGTTCCAGAGCGCCTTGCCGTTCCTGGCATCGATTGCGACCAGGTGAGCGTCGAGCGTTCCCATGAACACCGTGTCGCCAAGGATCGCGACGCCGCGGTTGTTGGCGCCGCAGCAGACGCGCTGATTCGTGGCATTCGTATAGTGATACAGCCAGAACACGCGCCCCGTCTTGGCGTCGACCGCCAGGACGTCGTTCGGGCGCTGCGTCACGTACATGATCCCGTCGACGACGATGGGGGAGGATTGCCAGGCACCGAAGACCTGGTTCGGCAGCACCCATTTGAGCTCGAGGTTCCTGACGTTGGACGGATCGATCTGCTTCAGCAGGCTGTACCGCTGGCTCATGTAGGTGCCGGAATACGTCAGCCAGTTCTGCGGCTCGCTCGCCGCGCGCAGGATCCGATCGAAACTCACCTGCTGGGCATCGAGCGGCAGCGACAGCAGCGCGACGATAAGCAATGACCATCTCATGATCACTGTCCCTTCAACGAAAGCAGATAGGCGATAAGGTCCGCCGCCTCATCTTCGGTCAGCGTCTTCTCGTAGGACGGCATTGCGGAGGTCGCGGCGAATTCAACCGTGGCGAGATCGGCCTTGTTCAGCGAGACGAGCCGCTCCTGTTCGTCCATCACCTGGATCGTGTAGGTGTCCTCGTTCAGTCGTCGTCCGCGGATCGTCCGGCCGTCCTTCGTGACCGCACGGAGCGCACGGCTGGCGGGCAAGAGCGATCCGTTGGGATCGAAGATCGCTCGCTGCAATGCGGCCGGCGAGCGAATCGCACCGATGTCGGTCAGATCCGTCGCCATCCGCGGACCGCGCCCTTTCAGCCGGTGGCACGTCGCGCATCCGCCCTTGCCGTCGAACACGGCCCGGCCGCGCTGGGCGTTGCCAATCCGCACCGCCGATGTCGCATCGAAGCCCGCCCGGATGTAGGCGACGATGCCGGTCATTTCGGACGGCTGCAGGGCGAACGGCGGCATGCCGGCGCCCGGCTTGCCGTTGGCAATGACGCGCGCCAGGTCTTCATCAGAGGCGACGGTCTTGAACTGGCCGCGCCTGAGGTCGACGCCCGCAATCAGATCGCCCGTCGCACCGTGGCACGTGACGCACTGCGCTGCGTAGAGCCGCGAGCCTGCCTCGATGTCGGCGCGGTCGTATTGGCCGGGATGATCCTGCTGAATTGGCGCCTGGGCGGCGAAGGTGGCCGCCGCGACGAAGAGGATCGCTGCCGCCAAGATAGGTCGACGGTTCATTCGAGCGCGAACACCCATATAGCGCCGCCCTGAGGCGGGGTCGGTACTTCGCCCGGGAAGAAGCGCGCGACGGTGTTGCCCATGCCCCGCGCGTCGCCGTCCCACCCCGACTGCACGGCGAGGTACTGCTTTCCCTCCACGGTGAACGTGGTCGGCGGCGCAATGATCCCGGAGTTGGTCGCGAACTCCCACAACAGCTTGCCCTCCGTCGCGTCGAACGCGTGGATGTTGCCATCCACGGTGCCGCCTGTGAACACCAGCCCTCCGGCTGTCGTCAGCATCGGTCCCCAGTTCGGACTCCGGCGATAGCGGTGCGTCCACACGCGCTCGCCAGTGTCGACGTTCCACGCCTGCACTTCGCCCACGTGGTCGGCGCCGGGATTGAGGAAAGCGGGTTCGGGCGTGACCCCCGTGAACCCGCGGCCCGCGACGTAGGTGATCGGGACACCGGTCAGGACTCCGCAGATGTTGTTGTTGGCCGGAATGTAGATCATCCGCGTCTGCGGGTTGAACGCGATCGGTGGCCAGTTCTTACCGCCGTGCTGGTTCGGGCAGAACTCCGCCTTCTTGCCGGTGCCGGGCTTCCGGGCCGGATCGACCTCAGGCCTCCCGGTTACCGGGTCGAGCCGGGTGAACACGTTCTGGTTGACGTACGGCTTCCCCTCCACGAACTTGATCGGACCGCTCGCGGTCCGCTCGAGGAACCACAGGTAGCCGTTCCGGGCGACGTCGATCAGCCCCTTCACTGTCCGGCCGTTGCGCTGGTAGTCGACGAGGATGGGCGGCGAGACTTCGTCCCAGTCCCACGACTCGTTCGGGGTGTATTGAAAGTGCCCCGTGATCTTGCCGGTGCGGACGTCGATGGCCACGGTGGACGCGACGTAGAGATTGTCGCCGGGGCGCGTGTCGCCCATCCACGGACCACCGTTGCCGGTTCCCCAGTACGACGTGTTCGTCGCCGGATCGTAGTTGCCGGTGACCCAGACTGGCGCTCCGCCAGTCTTCCACTGCTCGCCTTTCGGCCACGTCTCGCTGCCCGGCTGACCCGGCGCGGGAATGGTGAACGCGCGCCACAGCTCACGGCCGTTGTCGGGATCGAACGCTGCGACGAACCCGCGCACTCCCGTCTCACCGCCGGAGGTCCCGATCATGACCTTGCCGTCGGCGACGAGCGGCGCCAGCGTCGTGTAGTACGCGGCGCTGTTGTCGGCAACCTCTTTTTGCCAGAGCTCGCGTCCGTTCCTGGCGTCGAGGGCGATGAGGACCGCCTCGCCGGCGGTGAAGAACACCTTGTTCTGGTACAGGGCGACGCCGCGGTTCGGCTGGTGCCGCACGATCGCGTCCGCCGGGCGCGGCTTGCGGTAGCGCCAGAGCACCACGCCGGTCGACGCGTTGAGCGCCATGACCTGGTTGTTCGGCGTCGTGACGAACATGACGCCGTTGTTCACGAGTGGCGCCGACTGGTGCGCGCGCATCTCGCCCGTCCGCACCGTCCACACGAGCTGCAACCGCGCAACATTCTCGGTGTTGATCTGTGTCAGCGGGCTGTAGCCCCAGCCATCGTAGGTACGGCGGATCATCAGCCAGTTGTTGGCGTCCGGGTTTTTCAGCCGCTCGGCGGTCACCGGCTGGTAATCGCGGAGCACCGTCGCGACGTCAGGAGGCGGAGGGGCGATAGGCGCGGGCGCCGCAGGAGCGGGCGGGAGTTGCGCCAGGAGGGCGACGCAGCCGCCCGCCAGCGCCAGTGACACCGAGAGCCCAACACGCGAGCGCGACGGTGTGAACATAACTTCCCCTGCGAGTGGCGGCGATTCTACCCCATCCGGCGAGAGCGCCACTGCACGCCGTTCATGGCCGCGCCTCGCACCGACGAGCGCCAGCGCCTCGCACTGACCCGCGATGCGTCTCGCACCGACAATCGAAGCCGCCTCGCACCGACAAGCGTCAGTTCGATCGCACCCCCGAGTACTCGAGCATCTGCGTGGTCAGATCCCGTGGATAGGCGATCGTCACATCCGTGATTGTGCCGTCGGCGCCGGTCACGGCGGTGAGCTTTGGCATCACGAAGCCGGTGTACGACGGCAGCTTCAACGCGTCAACGCGCTTGACCACTTCGTCGCGCAGTGCGGGTTCGAAGTGAATACCGTAGGTGTCGAACAGTTTCGCCGCGGCCGCGGCATCTCCTTCCGACTTGATCCGCTGCACTTCCGCCAGCAGCCGTCCGACCCCCTCCTGGAACGCGGTGGGGTCGACCATCACGAGGTAATGCTTGCCGTCGCGGGTGCGTTCTTCGATCGCCTTGGTGTTGGCCATCAGCCATCGCACCACCATCTGGCGGTTTCGCATGTGGTCTTCCTCGAGCTGCGTGCCTTCGCGCACGCGCCGCAGCTGGACGAGCGCGTTGCGGGCGTAGGCCTCGTACTCGGCGCGGACGACGGCCTCCTGATCGGCGGCCGGGATGACCCCGAGCTCGACCATCTTCGGGTTGGGGAGGAAATACAGCGCCACCAGGTCGGCACGCGCCTCTTCGAGCGCGGAGAAGTGCTCCTTGATCAAGGCCTGCGGCGTTCCCTGTAAGCCCTCTTTTTGCCGTCCCGACGCGTGACCAAGTACTTCGTGGAGATCGGTGTGGAGCTCGCCTCCCAGCGTCCCGAATGTCCCTGCTCGTTCAACCTCGTCGGGCGACCATGCGAATTCGCTGCGCATGGCCGGGGGCGTCGACTTGTCGTAGGCCTCGTTGACGTTCGCCAGCGAAATCGATTTGCTGCCGTACTGCTCGCGGATGCGCTGGTCGTTGGGCAGGTTGATTCCGACCGGCGTCACTGGACCGGAGTCGCCGGTCTCGACGACGACGTCGATGGCGTTGGCGATGATGCCGGTGACCTTCGGCTTCCGGTAGGCGGCATTCCACGGCATCCGGTCTTCGAACCATTGCGCGTTGCCCGCCAGAGTGCGAATACGCTCGGTCTTTTCCCGGTTGACGTAGAAGACCAGACTCTCCCACGAGCCCTTGATCCCGCGGGGATCCATGTAGACCTCGATGAAACCGTTTATGGTGTCGACCGGCGAATCCTTGTCCTGCACCCACGCGATGTCGTACTTCGCCCGGTCTGCGTCTTCGCCGGTGCGGTAAAAAGTGATCAAGGCGCGGAGTGCATTTGCCATCGGCGCCGACGCGAACGGAATCGCCGCCTCGAGGTGCCTGATGATGTTCGCGATCTGCGTTCCGTACCGGCCGTCGAGGCGATAGACCTCTTCGACCAGCCGTCCGTCACGCTTGACCAGGCGCGAGTTCAGGCCGTGCTTTTCGGTGAATCCAATCAGATCGGCCATGCTGACGCCGGAGTAGAGGTTGTTGGCGCTCGCCGTGAGGATGTCGCGGCCTGGCCCCGGCGTCTTGTTGGTCACGATTGGATCGACGTTCGGATCGAACAGCATCGGCCCGAGCCGGGCGAGCATGGCGTCGACGGTTTCGCCCTGGGGCGGTGTAAAGGTCGCGCCCGCCGTTGCCGCGGCCTTGACGGCGGCAGAGAATGCCTGCGGCGAAAGGTTCAGCACAAACTTCCGCGCCGTCAGGTTGTTGTAGGGCCCGTTGTTGATCCAGAACAATTTCGCGTAGCGCTGGATCTCGCGAAGCGCGGCGGCATCGACCCCTTGCGGATGCGCGATGACCTGCTCGAACACGCCGCGGATCTCGAGCGAGTTCCGATGGCGCTGATCGATGAAGATGTCGCGGCCGGCGAGCGCCGCCTGGTAAAGGTGGTAGACGAGCGTCTTCTCGCGCAGCGGCAATGACGAGAAGCCGTCGGCATACAGTTGGACGACCGCCGCGTCGTCGACCTGCTCGAGGAGGTACGGCCGCTCGGTCGCTGCCGGTGCGGGCGCGGCGGCGGGTGCGCCCTCATCGTCGTTTCGCTGGCTGGAGCACCCGGACGCGAGCACCGCTGCAGCCACCAGCCAGATGAATGCTGTCAACACCATCCGATCACGATATCAAACGTCGCCGCGCCTCACGCCGAAGCGCCGAAGGCGCGAAGGCGCGAAGGCGCGAAGGCGCGAAGGCCGGGCAAACCGCTGTGCTAGCATCCGCCCGGAAGGGAGAGCTCGATGCCCGCCGTGTCGCTCGTGGCCACGCTGGTGGCGACTATCCTGGGGTTTGTCCTCGGCGCGCTCTGGTACGGGCCGCTCTTTGGCGCGCGCTGGATGGCACTCGCAGGTATCTCCCCGGAGCGGGCGCGGCGCGATTTCAATCCCGTCGTCACCTACGGGCTCACCTTTGTCCTGGGCTTCATCGCGTCGTACGCGTTTGGTCTCTACGTCGGGCCCAACCCCGGCCGGGCGTTCGCGATTGCCTGCGGCGCCGTCGCCGGGCTGTGCTGGGTCGCCACGTCGCTCGCCACCAACTATCTCTTCGAAGGGCGTCCCGCCTCTCTGATCGCCATCAACGCCGGATATCATGCTGTCAGGTTCACGTTGATCGGGGTGGCGTTTGCATTTCTCGGGTAGAGTCCGCGCCTCGGCGATAGCCGCCATGCTGCTGCTGGCAGCCGGGGCGGCGTACGCCCAGTTTGACTTCGGCTTCCGTGGCGACAGCAACATGGGCCCGGTGTTTCCGCCGGCACTCCGCACCGATCGCGCGTTCTCTTTCTGCCGAATTCTCTACACCAGCGTTCGCCGCGAGCCGTCGGGCGGCGGCTGGCGCACCGACTACCCATACGGCGAGATCAACCTCATGATCCGCCTCTCCGAGCTCACCAAAACACCGGTCCCGTTCCAGGCGGCGCGCCAACCGACTCATTACGTCGTCAGGCTCACGGATGACGCGCTCTTCGAGTGCCCGCTGACGATGGCGTCGGATGTCGGGACGATCGGTCTCAGCGACGCCGAGGCGCAGAAGCTGCGGGTGTATCTGCTGAAGGGCGGCTTCCTCTGGGTCGACGATTTCTGGGGTACCGCGGCGTGGCAACAGTGGACGCGCGAGCTTGCGAAAGTACTGCCGCCCTCCGAGTTCCCGATCGAGGACGTGCCGATCAGCGATCCCATCTTCAGCGGTCAATTCGTCGTCACCCAGGTGCCGCAGATTACGAACATCGGTTTCTGGCGGCGCTCGCGCGGCCGCGAGACGTCGGAGCGCGGCGAGGACAGCCGCGACGTTCACTTCCGCGCCATCCGCGACACCCGCGGACGGATCATGGTCGTGATGACGCACAACACGGATATCGCAGACTCCTGGGAGCGCGAGGGCGAGGATCCGGGTTTCTTCTACCAGTTCTCCCCGAACGGCTACGCGCTGGGCATCGATGTGCTGCTCTACGCGTTGACGCACTGAAGCGCCGACGCGTTTGAGCGACAAGCTTCCAGGCGTCCACGCGCGCCGCGTCATCTTCATCGACCTCGCCCGCGCGCTCGCCGTCGTCCTGATGGTGGCGGGACATACCTCGAGCGCGCTGCTTGCGAGCAGCTACCGTGACGGCAACTGGGTTCATGCGTGGGAGTTCCAGCGCGGGCTGACGTCGGCGCTGTTCCTGCTGCTCTCTGGCTTTGCCTTCAGCATTGCGACCACGCGGCATTGGGCCTCCCACATCCGGCCGTCGTGGGCGCTGGTCAAGCGGGTTCGCCGGTTCGGGCTATTCGTCCTGCTCGGGTATGCACTCCATTTCCCGGTGCCGCGCTTCTCGATGCTCGTGACGGCCACCGACAGCCAGTGGCGGACGCTCCTCGCCGTCGACGTGCTGCAGCTCATCGGCGTCACATTCATCGCGGTTCAGCTGCTGGTGCTGATTGCGCAGTCGCGCCGCGTGTTCATGGTGCTGGCTTTGGTGCTCGCCGCAGTCGTGATCGGAGCCGCCCCGATCATGTGGCGGACCGACTGGACGGGGATGTTTCCGCTCGCGGTCGCGTCGTACCTGTCACCGGCCACCGGATCTCAGTTCCCGCTTTTCCCGTGGGCCGGCTTCGTGCTCATCGGCGCGGGCGCCGGACAGATTTATGCGCGCTGGGGCGCGGCGCATCTCGGCGCTTTCGCGACCTGGGGATTACTGGTGCCGGGCATCGTGCTGACGTTGATTGCGCTCAACATGTCCAGCTTCATGCCCGTAGCCGGCGTTGACGATTTCGGCTGGGTGCCCGGCCAAATCCTGCTGCGCACCGGCGTGTGTCTGGCGATCCTGGGGTTGGTGGCGCATGCCAGCGCCCGGATCGATCAGCTACCTCATGTGTTTGGAGCGGTCGCCCAGGAATCGCTGGTGGTCTATTTCGTCCACCTCTGTATCGTCTACGGCTCGATCTGGAACGCCGGCCTTTATCAGTTCTATGGCGACGCGCTCGGGCCGGGCGTGACCGTCCTTGCCGTCGTCGCGGTCGTCCTACCAATGATCGCGCTCGCCTCGCAGTGGAATGGGCTCAAACACCACCGCCCGCGGGTTGCCCGGCTCGTGGCCGTCACGATCGGCGTGGGGCTCGCCGGGTGGTTGATCTAGAGGCATGGATCTAGGGGTATGATCGCCCCTCACCGCGGCCTGCTCATGTAGTCGTCCACCGTGGCCCGAGGCTGCGGCGAGACCGGAGATACCCGTGTTTGACGCCATTTTTCAGACACTCTTCAGCTACCGGCCGATCGTCTTCCAGCAGGGGGAGTTCCGCTTCGACATCACCACCGGCGCGCTCGTCGCGACGGTGCTCGCCGGCGCCGTGATGGTGGCGGCGGCCGTGACCTACCGGGGTGTCCGCGGCAAAGGGCGGATGCGCGATCGCGTCGTGCTGACCATCCTGCGCATGGCGGCGCTCGCGCTGGTGCTTTTCTGCCTGTTCCGCCCCACGCTGATCGTCCGGGCCGCGGTTCCGCAGCAGAACGTCGTCGCCGTGCTGCTGGACGATTCCCGGAGCATGCAGATTCCCGACTGGGGCGGGCAGCCGCGCGGCGAGTTCGTCAAGCAGTCCTTCAGCGCCGCCGAGAGTCCGATCATGAAGGCGTTGTCGGACCGGTTCCTCGTCCGGGTCTTCCGGTTCTCCTCGACCGCGGGCCGTCTCGAATCGCCCGACGATTTGACGTTCAACGGCTCGCAGACCCGCCTCGGCCGCGCTCTCGACGGGGCGCGCGAGGAGCTGGCCGGGTTGCCCGTATCAGGCATCGTCCTGGTGTCGGACGGCGCCGACACGAGCGACACCTCGATCGCGGATGCGCTGCTCGGGATGAAGGCGGAGAAGCTTCCGGTCTATACGGTAGGCGTCGGCAGCCCGCAGCTTCCGCGCGATATCCAGATTGACCGGGTGAGCACGCCGCGCAGCGTCCTCAAGGACGCGTCGCTCATCGTGGACGTGGTCGTCACCCAGACCGGCTATGCCGGCCGCACCGTCACGGTGGACGTGGAAGACGAGGGGCGGATTGTCGGCTCAGAACAGGTCCGGCTGCCGGCGGACGGCAGCCCCGCCACGGCGCGTGTCCGCGCCGCCGCTTCCGAAGCTGGTCCGCGCCTGTTCAAGTTCCGCGTCGCCCCGCTCCCGGACGAGGTCGTGACCCAGAACAACGTCCGCGAGACGCTCATCCAGGTTCGCGACACGCGTGAACGCATCCTGTACTTCGAAGGCGAGCCGCGCTTCGAGATGAAGTTCCTGCGCCGCGCCATCGCCGACGACAAGAACCTGTCCGTCGTGTCGCTCCAGCGCACGGCCGACAACAAGTTCATGCGCCTCGGCGTCGAAGGCGCTGAGGAGCTCGAAGGCGGCTTTCCGAAGACGCGCGAAGAGTTGTTCTCGTACAAGGGCCTGATTCTTGGCAGCATCGAGGCGGCCGCCTTCACCGGCGACCAGCTGCAGATGATTGCCGACTTCGTCGACCGCCGCGGCGGCGGACTCCTGATGCTCGGCGGCGCGCGCTCGTTCGCCGAGGGCGGCTACGGCGGCACGCCGGTGGCGGATGCGCTGCCGCTCGCCATCGACCCGCGCACCCGGGCATCGGATCCGTCCGACCTGATGCGGCTGCAGATTCTGCCCACCCGCGCGGGGCAGACACATGCGTCAACCCAGATCGCCGCCAGCGAGGCGGCATCCGCCGCGCGCTGGCGCGACCTGCCGCAAGCGACCAGCGTCAACGCCGCGCTGCCGCCCAAGCCTGCCGCCACCGTGTTGCTGACCGGCACCGACGAACGCGGGCGCTCGCAGCCGGTGCTGACCTGGCATCAATACGGGCGCGGCAAAGCCGTTGCCCTCACGCTCCAGGACACGTGGCAATGGCAGATGCACGCATCGATCACGCTCGACGACCAGACTCACGAGAACTACTGGCGGCAGATGCTGCGGTGGCTGGTGGACGGCGTTCCGGGCGTGGTCGAGGCGCGGACGACGCAGGAGCGTGTCGAACCGGGTGAGGCCGTGACCGTCGAGGCGACGGTCATGGACAAGACCTACGTCGAGCTGAACGATGCGAGCGTCACCGCGCGCGTCACGCTGCCGAACGGCGGCACGACGGATGTTCCGCTCGAATGGAGCGGTGAGCGCGACGGCCTGTATCGGGGCACGTTCGTCAGCACCAACCCTGGCACCTACGAAGTGGCGATCGACTCTTCACGCGGTGCGTCGATCATCGGCAGCGGCGTCGCATTCATGCGCGCGGGTCCGAGCGACGCCGAGTTCTTCGATCCCACCATGCACGAGGGGCCGCTGCGGCGGATTGCCGAGGAGACCGGCGGACGGTTCTATACCCCCGACACGACGGCCGGGATGGCGGAAGACGTCCGCTACGCTGGCCGCGGCGTGACCTCGGTCGAAGAACGCGAGCTGTGGAACATGCCGATCATCCTGATCGCGCTGATGGGCATCGTCTGCGCCGAGTGGGGCTACCGGCGAGCGGTTGGACTGTCCTGATGTTGAAGGCTTTCCTGCTCGTCATCGTCGGCCTCGCGGGGGACCCTGAGCACGGCGCGCAGTTTCATAAGTGGGGTACGGCGCTCGTCGACGCGTCCGAGAAAGTCGGCATCGAGCGCAGCCAGGTCACCTACCTGGGCGACGCCAAGGAAGGCGGCCCGCGGGTATCGGGACCGGCAAGCAAGGAACAGATCAATCAGGCGTTTGCCGCGATCGCCAAGGCGGCCGGGCCTGAAGACGTGCTGTATGTCGTGCTGCTGGGCCACGGCAATTACGACGGCAGCTCGGCCCGGTTCAACCTGCCGGGTCCCGACATCACGGCGCCAGAGTTCAACGTTCTGCTGCGCAAGGTGCCGTCGCGCAACGTCGTGTTCGTGAATACCGCCAGCTCGAGTGGTCCGTTCGTCGAGGATCTGTCGGGCCCGGGACGCACGATCATCACCGCGACACGCAGCGGCGCCGAGCAGTACACCACGCTCTTCGGCGGCTACTTCGTCGAGGCGTTTACCGCCGAGGCCGCCGACGCGGACAAGAACAAGCGGGTCACCATGCTCGAAGCGTTTCTCTATGCCAAGGGAGAAGTGACCCGCGCCTACGAGCGGGAAGGATTGCTCGCCACCGAGCACGCCACGCTCGACGACAACGGCGACCGGAAGGGAAGCCAGGACCCGACTCCGACCGGCGCGGAAGGCAAGGTCGCCGCCGCGCTGTCGCTCGGATCGGCGGCCGACGCCGCGCCGCTGCCGGCCGATCCGAAGCTGCGCGCGCTGATACTCGAACGGCGCGAGCTCGAACGCCGGGTCGAGGCGCTGCGGCTGCTGAAAGACAGCCTGCCGCCCGCGAAGTACACCAGCGAGCTCGAACGCCTGGTCACCGACCTGGCGCTGAAGACGCGCGAAATCCGAACTCTCGAGGGAGACTCGAAGCCATGAGTGACCGAAGCGTGATGAACCAGTACGTGAACGACGTCGTCGACCTCGATTCCGCGGACGATATCGCGCTCGCCGAACGCATGAAGGTCGGCCGGGAGCAGATCCTGACGGAGCTGCGCAAGATCATCGTCGGGCAGGAAGAGGTGATCTCCCAGGTGCTGCAGACGCTGTTTGTCGGCGGCAACAGCCTGCTGGTGGGGGCACCGGGTCTGGCGAAGACGCTGCTCATTCACACGATGGCGCGGGTGCTCCACCTGAAGTTCTCGCGCATCCAGTTCACGCCCGACCTGATGCCGTCGGACATCACCGGCACCGACCTGGTGCAGGAAGACGCAACCACCGGGCGCCGCCAGATGGTGTTCGCGCCCGGACCGATCTTCGCCAACATCGTGCTGGCGGACGAGATCAACCGCACACC
>Ga0209486_10000826_pt1 | contig 13711 bp, 13 predicted proteins | sample NCCompost_FD_187518 | JGI IMG/M metagenome (GOLD analysis project Ga0209486, IMG submission 187518) | Agricultural soil microbial communities from Utah to study Nitrogen management - NC Compost (SPAdes) (version 2) | ecosystem: Environmental > Terrestrial > Soil > Agricultural land | place...
GGTTCCTCCCACATCCCACCTCCCACGTCCGCTTTCGGATCACGGTTTCCACGTTCCCCGCGCGACTTTGGGAATGAATCGCGTCAACGTCGAGGGTTGATACCGCAGCGTCTTCCCCTGCTCCGCACTCTTATACGCGGTCATCAGCAAACGCACCACGTCCACGCCATCCGCAAACGTCAGTCGCGGCTTCTCCTTCCCGAGGAACGCGCGCACGTAATGCCGGTCCTCGTTCGTGTAGCCGTAGGCCAGCCATTCCTCGGGCACCACCGGCATCACGCCCACTTCGGCATTCTGCTTCTCGACGAGATCTTCGCCTGCTCTTCCCTTCACGGCCCGACTGAAGAAGAGCTGCAAACCGCTGTCGAGCGAATTCCACTTGAGTGAGTACTCGGGTCCCAGCAGCTCCGCCGATAGCCGCAGGCCCGCTCCGACGAAACTCCACGACGTGGTCGCCTCGCCGATGACCTTGTGACCGTCGTTCGTCTTGAACTCGATCGTCATGCTGGCGAAGTCCTCCGCGGGCGCCCGGTCGTAGTCCACGTCGCGGCTCATCTGCTGCTTGAGCTGCCGGACGTACCGTGGCCTCGTCCACTTGAGTGAGGCAATGTGACCGGTGACGCGCACCGGCTTCACGGTGCTGAGCGGCTCACCCGGCCGCGTCAGGAGGTGCCTAACGACGAGCGCCGAGTGACACATCATGTCGTTGAGCACCCCACCGCCCTGCAGGGCGCCCTGCCAGAACCACGGCATATGGGGCCCCGCGTGTTCCTCGGCGGCACGCGCCAGGTAGGGACGTCCGGTGGTCGCCGCCCCGCGCGCCCACAGCAGTGCCTTCCCGGCCTCGACATGCGGAGCAAAGAGCTGGTTTTCGAGATACCCGGTCGGCACGCCGACACTGCTAACCATCAGGTCCAGCCGCTCCGCCTCAGCGACGTTCCGCGCCAGCGGTTTTTCGCAGGCGATGCCCCGCAACTCGCCGCGCCCGCGATGAATGGCGTCCACAATCTGCTCGACGTTCTCGATCCGCGCATGGTTGGGACCGCACAGCCAGATGGCGTCGACTTTCTTGTCAGCGACCAGGTCGCTGATCGAGCGATACGGCTTGGCCTGGCCGACATCCAGCTTTCGAGCCAGTGCCGCCGCGGAGGCCGCGTTCGCCGAGTGCGGGCTCCAGATGCCTACAACATCAGCATCGCGGACGCCACGCCAGCCTTGAAGGTGAAATCGTGTGTTGAAGCCGCTGCCGATGAATGCTACGCCAAGGCGCTTGGAAGGCATGAGGAGGCAGATTACAGATTGCAGAAGGATTGCGGACTCTGATTCTGCACTCCACACGCTCTACTCTGCAATTCTGCCTTTACGGGCGCCGGGTGACTTGTATCGATCCGGCTCGCGTTTCGGGTACGTCATACGTCTCGATCGTGTTACGAATGCACACTTCGCGCCCGTTCCGGACTGCCCGCTCGGCGCAAACCTGGCGGCGATGTTTGATCTGGACCGTAGCGGACCATTTCGAAAACCGAACGGGATTCCTGCGGTCAAACTCGAGCACCGCCGAGCTGCACGCGTAACGAAAGATGCCCGCATTGCTCGCGTGGCCAATAGGCTCCGACCGGATGTTCGAGTTGCAGCCCTCGACAGGGCTGAAGAACATCGTGTCGGCAGCAACCTGCAGTGTTCCACGGACTGCCTGGCCCGGGACTGTTGCGACAAAGTCGTACGTTCCCTCGACAGGTGCGGCGGTGCCACCGGTTGTACTTCCGCCGCTCGCGCATGACAGAAGCGTCACGAGAGTCAGAACGGCAATCAATGCTTTCATGTCATACTCTCCGAGCGTTGACCGAGCGGTCTTACTGAATCAGCCGAAGCTGTACGACGCCGGTTCTTCGCTGGCTCTCGTAAAACGTTTCCGGACGCCATCGAAGGCACCTCGGGGACCGTGCGGCATCGCGAGGCTCGTATTGGGCGCAGACGTTTCGCTGTTTCGGGACCTGAACGACACTGTACCACGTTCCCGACTTCAGATTCCGACGATCGAAGTTGAGCGACGCGCCACCGCAGTTGATTGTCGCCGCACCCGGCCTTAGGGGCGCTTGCCCTACCGCAGGGCGATAGAGATAACAACCGGAGTCGGGCTGAACGTACAGCGAATCTCCTACCACACTAAGCGTGCCCTGCACCCGTATTGTCTGCCCGACTTGATGGGGTACGCTGGCGGAATACTCGTAAACACCTTCCTCTGACCCAAAGTTCGTGGCGGGAGCACTTCGTGAAGCGCCGCCACAGGCAGTAATCGCCACGCACGCGATCAGGAGTCTCGCTCGCATCGGCTCAGGAAGCTCGCCGCACTTGTATTACTCCGGATCGGTTTTCGGTGACGTAATACGTTTCGGTACTCCGGCTCACGCAAACCTGCCGACCGCCCTGCGTCTCATAGCGCGCGCAAACCTCGCGGCGCCGGGGAAGTTGCACCGAAGCAAACCACTTCGCCGAAGTTGGATTGCGGCGATCAAACGTCAGCCACGCTCCACCGCAGTAGTGACGCGAAACTGATGTGGAAGACGGCATGCCGCTCGGCATGCCTCTGGTAGTCGCTTCGGACTGGCACGGCGTATCGAACTGGACGTCCATTGCGTCTGAACTAACGCGAACCGTGCCGCGAATGACCTGAGTGGGAGTGGTCGCGGAAAACTCATACCGCCCTTCGCTGGAGGCCGTGGGCGCCTCGACCGATGACGCGCCGCGGGAAGAACCTCCACACGCGCCCAGTGCAATGCACGCCGTCACTGCGTACCACCGCTGCATCGCTGCCTCCATGTTGGTCGGGCTTGATAGCGACCAGCCTGCTACCACCGCAGTGCCAACACGGTTCCCAGTTTGGCCCTCAGCTCGTAGTCGGTGCGCGACGAACCTGCAAATTGCCCGACCGCGTTTCGGTCGTTTCGTACGTCTCGGTGGTCATCTGCACACAGACCTGGCGGCCATCACGAACCGCGTATTGCGCACATACCTCCCGGCGGCGCTGAACGCGCATCGTCGCGTGCCACTTCGAGAGCTGCATCGGGTTCCGGCGGTCGATCGTGAGCTGAATCTGCTCGTACGTGCCCGTCCCTGTACACGTGTACTTGATCGCGAATGGATCCGGCGGGCCCACGGTGGGCCGGCAGTAATCGGTCAGCGGTTCGACCAGAACCGTGTCACCAACGATACGCATCGTTCCGCGCACCTGCAGGCTGGGCAGGTTCGCCATGTATTCGTAGTTGCCTTCACTCGTACCACTCGGTGCCGCGGTCACTGGCGGCTGACTGCCGGAGCTCGCGCACGCCACGAGTGTCGGCAACGCCAGCACGTTCAACAGGCGATGCGTCAAAGCGCTCATGGAATGCACGCTCCGCTGACAGCGCTCGTATCGCAACGAACACGCAACCGTCGCGGTGCCGATGGATCGGGAGTCCGACTCGTGTCCGGCTGCTCGGGCCAGCCACGCACCACCGTGATCGATCCGTTGCGATCGACCCATTTGCGACCATATGTCCTGACTCCCTGAACACACATGCCATTCTGGTACATCGTACATCGCTCGTCGGTATCCAGCACGAGGGTTCGCTGGTACCAGCGAGATTGATTGACCGGATCAACCTCGCTGATGCGAAGCCGCAGGCTGGCCCCGCTTGGCCGTCCCTGTGTGCCGGCCACGCATTCGAACCAGGAAGCCCGAAGCGCTTCGGAGGACTTTGGCCCCTCGATAGGCACGCATCTCCTGGGTTCGATCATGTGCGCCGTCGACTGAGCGACGATGAAGCGGCCTTCCATCTTGAACGGGTTCGCGATGGTGAAGGTGTACTTCCCGTCAATGCCCGTCAGAGGTACCTGTGGCGCCATTTGGCGAGGTTGATGACACGCGGCTACCGTAACCAGTAGCACTGCGAACCAGCCGCGCCTGCGTCGCATCATGGAACCTCGCGTTGCTGCCGTTGCGCTGTTACGCGACCGAGTGTGCCATTGTTCCGCCGACCACCGTGTGCACCACACGAATATCCTTGATCGTATTCGGGTCAACGTCGTGCGGATCCTTCTCGAGCACCACGAAGTCGGCGTATTTGCCGGTGGAGATCGAGCCCTTCACCTTCTCTTCGTACGACGCGTACGCGCCGTTGACCGTTGCAATGCGCAACGCCTCGTCGATCGTGACTTTCTGGTTTGGTCCCCACTCGCGACCACGGTAATCGCGCCGCGTCACCATGCTCTGGAGCGCCATCAACGGTTCGAACGGCCCGGGGCCGTAGTCGGACGCTCCAGCGACCGGGATGCCGTGATCGAGGAACGACCGATGCGCGAACATCCAGCGCATCTTTTCGTCTCCATACTGCGACCACTTCTCGCCGTGATAGTAGACGTAGGTCCAGAACGGAGTCGGAATCACGCCCGCTGCCTTGATGCGTTGCAGGAGCGACGGATTCACGAGTGAACAATGTTCGATGCGGTGACGCCGGTCGGGGTGCGGCCACTGTTTCTGCACCCGCTCGTAGGCCTGTAGCACCATGTCGATGGTGACGTCGCCATTGGCGTGAATGCCGACCTGCCAGCGGTTGCGATGGGCATCCTCCACCGCCTCATGGATCTCCTGCTGCGTCATCGTGAGGATGCCGTAGTCGTTGGTGCCGACGTACGGGGTACTCATGCGCATCGTGCGTTCCGACGCCGAGCCGTCGGCGCCGTATTTCACGCCGCCGACTCGAATCCACTCATCGCCGAAGCCCGTGTAGATGCCGGCGCTGCGCAGCTGCTGGTATGCGCCGCGCAGCATCATGTAGGCGCGATGCTTGAGCTCACCGTTAGCGCGCGCGTCTTCGTAGGCACGGATCCGGTCCGCACCGGCGCCGGCGTCGTGGACTGTCGTTAGGCCGGTTGCCGTCAGCAATCCGGAGATGTGCTTCATCCCCTGGCGCGCACGGTCACGATGTTGTTCCGGCGTAAACTGCTCATGCTTCCCCGCCCCACCGAGGGCGCCGCGCGCTGCCTCGGCGGCGCGGCCGGTCAGCTCGCCGGATGCGTCGCGAAAGAAGCGACCATGTTCCGGGTCGGGCGTGTTCCGCGTGATACCGGCCAGCTCGAGCGCCTTGCTGTTGTACCAGGAGGTGTGCCCGCCGCGGTGGTTGACCTCGATCGGGTGCACCGTAGATGCCTTGTCGAGATCATGGCGGTCGAGCGGCGCGGGATCCGTCAGCTTCGTGTCGTCGAAGAGTTCCCCTTCGACCCAGAATCCGGGTGGAGTCGATGCGGCTTTCTTGCGAAGAGCCTCGATCAGTTCCGCCTTCGTCTTGAGTTGCGTGACGACGACGCCAAACAGTTCGTTCACGCCGCTTGGATGGCAGTGCGCATCGATGAAACCGGGAACGACGCACATACCGGCGGCATCGATCACTCGCGTGCGCGGTGTGGCAACATTGCGGATGTCAACCGTCGATCCGATCGCAAGAAAACGGCCGTCCTTCACCGCGAACGCCTCGGCGCGTGGTAGCGCCGGATCCATCGTCAGGACGCGCGCGTTGATCACGACGAGATCGGCTTCGATACCGGCTCCTCGCTGCGGAAGTGGAGTCGGTGGCTGCGCGTTCAGCTTGCCGAACGGCACTTTCGTCAGCCCGACAGCCCCCGCCAGCATCGCGCTTAACGAGAGAAACTCACCGCGAGTGTATCGACGCATGTGAAACTCCGAGAAAGGGAGTTCGCTCACCCAGCACTCAGCACCAGCACCAGCACCAGCACGCAGTACAAGCAGCAGCAATCAGCAATCAGCACTCAGCCTTCTTTCAGCGCCTTCTGCCTCGCCTGATCCGAGCTGATCACCGGAACCACTTCAAAGTCCATCAGATCCGCCCAGTGCGAAATCCATTCATCGAGCAGTGAGGGATCGTTGGTCTCCATCACCTGATAGCAGCGCGCCATGTCGTCCGTGATCCAGCTCCCCACGTACGTGAGCCCGGCCGGCATGTGGCGCCCGGATTCCGCGAGGCGGCGATAGACGTCGCCGACCCTGCCTGGCTTGAAATCCTCGATGACCATGTAGCGCACCCCGGATACTCAACCCGGAAATGCCGCCCCGGAAGGGGCATGTGACCTCAGGACGGCGTCACGCGGAACCGACACGCTGGGCGATCGCCGTGCGTGCAAAGCTGTTCAGCCTGTACACCCGCATGCTTCTCGAGCAGCGCTTCGATGAGGAAACATGTAGCCGGCTCGTTTCGCACTGCAGCCGCAAGAGGGCAACTCGCGCCTATGACGGTCGCGCTTCCCTTCGTCTGCGTGACAGTGGCGCTCCCACCGAGCGTGTCGATGAGCGCGGCACATGATGCTGCACGCTCCTGCAGTGTGCCGCTGTCCTCTGGCCTGATTGTCTCCGCCAGGCGCCGTCCGGCTTCGAGAAAGAGCGCTCGTCGCGCGCGCGGATCCAGCCGATCGCCGATAGCTGAGGCCAACGCAGCCAGCGCCGCCGGGTAAGCCGAGGAGAGTGCAAGTTCACCTGAGGGCGTCAGGTCGTATTCGGCGGCCGGCTGGCCGACCATGCCCGATCGCACGATGCCAACGCGTTTGATGAGTCCGTCTCGCTCCAGAGCGACCAGGTGGACGCGAACAGCGTTATCCGAGATCCGGAGTTGCGCGGCGAGCGTATTAACTGTGCGCTCACCTCGGCGGATCAGGTCCAGCACGGCGCGACGAGAGGCGGGGAGGGCCGACATGTCTTGAATATAGAAGTGCTGCAATAAGTCAATCAATTTCTTGACTTATATATTCCCGTCAGCCATTCTCTGGGCGCACCTCACTCTCTCCATCATTCTCCCTCCTGAAGGACGGAAACATGCGTACGCTGTATAAAGCGCTTCTCGGCACGGCCGTCGCGTTGCCGGTCATCCTGTTTGCTCAGGCGAAGAGCCCAGCACCGGCCATCGACGATGCGGCCATCGTCGGCATCTTCGACATCGCGAACACCTGGGACATCGCGACCGGGGCACTCGCGGCGACGAAGGGGACGCGCCAGGATGTCAAGGATTTCGGCGCCATGCTGGCGCGCGATCACAAGGTCGTGCAGGACTCAGGACGTGCACTGGCCACCAAACTCAAGGTGACGCCCACGCCGGTGGCAGCCGATTTTCCGCTCAAGGTCCAGCACGAAGAAGCGATGAAGAAGCTGCAAAGCCTGAGTGGCGCTGCTTTCGATCAGGCGTTCCTCGAACATGAAGTCGCGTATCACAAGGCAGTGATCGACGCTCTTAACAAGTCATTACTGCCCGCGATCAAGAGCGTTGAGCTCAAAACGCTGGTGCAGAAGATCGCGCCCGCATTTGTCGCTCATCAGGTAGCCGCCGAGCAGCTGCTCAAGAAGCAATCGGCGAAGCACGACCATCGGTAAGCCTATGGGTCAGACTCCATTGAGCGAGCTCGGGAGGGCTTTTCAATGGAGTCTGACGCTTTGCCTGCCAGCAATCAGTATCGGGCCAGGTCTTTCGCAATAATCACGCGGCCCGTGAATCCCCCGCGACGGATGCCCGCGAGAACTTCCTCCTCACTCGCGCCCATGAACAGGACGTGCGTCAGCAGCAGGAGGCGCGGCTGGGCAGTGGCCGCAATGCGACCAAGCTCCACATCGGACGTGTGAACCTCACGCAGGTAGCGCGGCCAGAACTCGCCACCAGGCCGATTTTCGGTCGCGATGCGCGTTTCCGGATACACCTCGTGCACGAGCACATCGACGCCGCGCGACGCTCGCTCCAATGCCTCGCTCCGTCGCGTATCGCCGGAAATCACGATGCTCCGTCCGGGGGCGTCGACGCGATACGCGAACGCGTGCTCCCATTCGCCGTGAGGAACCCTGATGGCGGTGACCTTCACGCCGGCACTGTCGTACACGACGCCCTCGCCCGTTTCGCGCACATCGAGCCGATACCCGCCGGGACGCCCTCGCTCCAGGCCGAGAACACGCACGAGCGTGTCTTCGGCCCACGCCGATAACAGCAGGTCGGTCATGCGACGAAGGCCAGGGGGCCCGGAGATCCGCATGGGCGTGCTGCGACCCATGACCCAGGAGGTCAACATAAGGTCCGGCAGGCCTAACGTGTGATCGCTGTGGAGGTGGGTGATGAACGCCGCCGTCACGCCATCGATCGGCAAGCCCGCCGCCGCCAGTCGTCGCATGACGCCGGGCCCGGCGTCGAACAGCAGCACGCGCCGCCCCACAACCACCGCCGTGGCCGGGCCCGACCGCTCGGGATTCGGCACTGGTGTTCCGGTGCCTAACGTGATGACAACGGCCGAATCGGAGGACGGAAACGCCGGTCCGCCGGGAAAGACGCGCTGGCCCAGGACGGGCTGGCTCGCCAGCGCGAGCATGATCGCCACAATCTTCATGAGAAGCACTGAGTCCCGGTCACGTTTTCGCTCGATCCAGCACCCAGCACCAGCACGCAGGATCAGCAGCAGCAATCAGCAATCAGCACGCAGCCTATCTGTCGTAACGCACCCCGAGCTTGTCCAGTGCATCGGGCGGGCATCCGTTCCATTGCGCGATCGGCCGGTTCCCCATGTACTGCAGGTCGTCGACCCCCATCTGGCTCGACCAGAAGCCGGATGAAGTGAAGTTCCGGAAATTGTTGAAGAACCGGACACCGGCCTGCATCTCCGGCCGCGCACGACGCGGCCAGGCGATGTCGTCGAGGACGGCCTTGCGCTGGGCATCATCGCAGTCGACGAAGGCCTTGGTAAACCGCTTCTTGCATTCGTCGTCGAGCCACGTGAGCCCGGTGCGCATCCAGGTGCGCATGTTCTCGCGCGTCTCCATGAAGACGTCCATGAACTCCGGAACCTGCGCGTCGGTCGCGCTCCCCGACCGCGCATCGCGCGGGATGACCAGATCCACCAGCACGCGCGCCGTGTTCCACTCGTGCGCGTTGAACACCTTTGGCTGATACTGCTGGCCACGCTCGGCCAGCGTCTCGAGTGTCTCGCGCGTGCGAATCGCGGCTTCTTCGAGATCGAGCGCCGTGACGGCGAGATGTGCCATCGGCGCCGCCGCCATGAACTTGATGAAGTCTCTGCGTTCAGTCATCAGCGTGAACCTCGTCTACCCGTTTACCCGTTTACCCGTTTACCCGAAGTCAGAGTGCTCCTGCCTTTCGCTGCTCGAGAATCCGGTCGGCGGTGCGCATAGCCAAGGCCATGATCGTCCACGTCGGATTCTTGTCCGCCTGCGAGACGAACGGACCACCATCCGCGACGAACAGGTTCCTGCAGTCCCACGCCTGGCACCAGGAATTCAGCACCGACGTCCTGGCATCGCTCCCCATCCGCACCGTGCCCAGCTCGTGGATGATCGCACCGCCCGTCGCGATACCGTAGCCACGCTCCTTCGGTGGCATCGCCGAGAAGACTTCGCCGCCCATTTCCGCCACCAGGGCACGGAATGTCTCCTGCATGTGCTTGACCTGGTTGAACTCGTGATCCGTCCACTTCCAGTGAAAGCGCAGGACGGGAATCCCGTACTTGTCCTTGGTGTTCGGGTCCAGCTCGCAATAGCAGTTCTCGTTAGGTATCTGTTCGCCGCGGCCCGAGAAGCCGATCGTCGATCCGTAATACCGGCGGTAGTCGTTTTTCAGGGATTCGCCGTATCCCCCGCCCGGCTCATATCGTTCGATCCCGCCCATGAAGCCGTACGACGGCACGCCGAGCCCGCCCCACACCTCGATGTGATAACCGCGCGGAAAGTCGAGCTTCTTGTTGTCCAGCCACCACGGCATGTAGATGTGTCCACCCCCCACGCCATCGCAGTTGTGCGGCACATGATCGACCAGCTTCGGGATGAAGCCCGCGACGTCGCTACCCGTGGTATCAGTGAGGTACTTCCCGACGACGCCACTCGAATTGGCCAGACCTTGCGGGAACTGCGTGGATGTCGAGTTGAGCAGGATGCGGGAGGATTCGCACGAGCTGGCGGCCAGCACCACGACCCTCGCGCGGATGTGCTCGTCCCGGCCGGTCGCCGTGTCGATGTACGACACCCCCGTGGCCAGCCCCTGGTCATTCACCGTCACCTCGCGGGCCATCGCGTTCGTGATGATGCGCAGGCGATTCGTCTGCTGGGCGGGGAACAACAGCACGTTAGGCGACGAGAAGTTGGAGTTCGTCATGCAGCCGCGATTGCACTGGCCGCAATAGTGGCACGGGGCACGATCCCCCAGACGCTGCGTGATCACCGAGAGGCGCGCCGGGATGCACGTGACGCCCATCTTGTCGCAGGCCTGCTTGACGTACAGCTCGTAGCAGCGCGGCCGCGGCGGCGGCTGGAATTTGCCGCCCGGATGATTCGGCAGGTCCTCGTTCGTGCCGAAGATGCCGACCAGCTCATCCACCTGGTCGTAATACGGTGCCAGGTCGTTGTAGGTGATTGGCCAATTGTCGCCCAGGCCATCGAGGCTCTTCCGCCGGAAATCGTCGGGACCGAAACGGAGCGAGATGCGTCCCCAATGGTTCGTGCGCCCGCCAAGCATGCGGGCGCGCCACCAGTTGAAGCTCGTCCCCTCGGCCCTGGTGAACGGCTCCCCGGGAAGGTCCCACCCGCCGATACAGGCATCGAATTCGCCAAACGGTCGATCAGGTGTGGACGCGCCCCGATTCGGTGTCTGGTAGGGCCAGCGCAACATCGCGCTATTGCTGGTCGTGTTGTCCCACCAGCCGCCGGCCTCCAGCATCACCACACGGGCCCCGCCTAACGCCAGCCGGTGCGCGGCCATCCCACCACCCGCGCCGGAGCCGACGATGCACACGTCGTATTCGGCCTGCTGTCGTTTCAGAATGTTCATCTCAATTCTCCAATCACGTCCATCTGGCCTCTGGCCTGTGGTCTGTCAGTTACCACTTGATCGCGCCAAGGACGTCTGTGTAATCGTCCGTCCAGAGTCGCGACGCCGGCCAGTTTCCGAGAGCATACCACCCGTCGATCTTTACCAGCTCGGCGAGGGTCTCCTTTTTTTTGGCCAGCACCATCCAGCGACTGCCATAATACAGCTTCCCGCGTTCCTCGGTATCCGGTGAGCGCTCGCCCAGCGCCCCCGCCGCCTTGGCGTCGTTCGCCAATGCGATGATCACCGGCCTCAGGTCGAGGTATCGATTGCTGATGTGGATGGCAATGACGCCATCCTCCGCCAGCTTCTGGAAGTACAGGGCGACCGCTTCGCGTGTGATGAGGTGCGCGGGGATCGCGTCGGACGAAAACGCGTCCAGCACGATCAGGTCGAACTCGCCGTCCGCGGCGCCCGCCAGCGACACCCGGGCGTCGCCGATCACGGTGTTCGTGCGCGGTGCACAATCGCGAAGGTACGTGAAGTACATCGGGCTGCGCGCGATCTGCGCCACCATCGGGTCGATTTCGTAGAACGTCCAGTGTTCATCAGGGCGTCCGAAGCACGCGATGGTGCCCGTCCCCAACCCGACCATGGCAACGCGTCGCACCGCTTTCTGCACCGTCGTCGCGAAGATGTCGCCGAGCGGTCCGCCCTTGTAATAGTAGGTGAGGGGGTCCATGCGCCGTGCGAGCTCGCGGCTCTGCCCGCCGTGCGTGGTCGTGCCGTTCTGCAGCACGTGATACTCCGCGATGCGGCGCACCCGGTACGTGCCAAAGAAGCTCCGGTCCTGCATCAGCACGTTGCTGTTCGCGTTTCCCACGAGCTGCATCGCGGCGTACATCGCGCCGGCACCGAGGGCGAGCCGGAACGGGCGCTTCCAGAACAGGAGCACCACCATCGCCATCGAGATCAGGAACAGCTGGGAGCCGGCGCCGAACCACTCGTTAGGTGGCTTGGGCAGGCGATACGCGAACCAGATGGTCGTCCCCACCGCCAGCGGATAGAGCAGGTCGCGCGCGAAGTCGAGCCGCGTGCCGTACGTGCGCTCCAGGCCCGGACGAAGCCCGAACGCCACGACCAGGGCGAACGGGTACTCCACCAGCGAGTCATACAACGCGGGAGCCAGCAGGACGTTGAACACCCCGCCCAGCACTCCGCCTAACGACATCCAGAGGTAGAACTCGGTCAGGTATTCGGCGCGCGGCCGGCTGTCGGCCAGCTCCCGGTGGCACATCATCGCCGTGACGAAAAACGCCACCAGGTGCAGGACCGCCGGTCCGATGATGCCGCGGCCGGCGCCGAGGCAGATCGCGACCATCAGCGTCAGGCCGAGCACGAGCTGCGCGTGCAGAATGAACCAACGCGGGAACAGCGGCCGGCGGGCGAAGACCAGCACAAACGTCAGCAGGTATAGCGCCAGCGGAATGACCCAGAGGAACGGCACCGAAGCGATGTCGGTGCTCAGGTAGGTCGTCGTTCCGATCAGGAGGCTCGATGGCGCGAACGACAACAACACCCAGCGCAGTCGCCAGTTCCGGTCTGGTACGATTTTCGGTTCGAGAATGGGCGCGTCTCGCCCCTGCAGAAAGCGCCGGATGACCGAAGGATTCTCCTCGATGAGGAATCGCATCGACCCCCGAAGCGCGCCTCGACGCTTCAAGTGCACGCCCGCTTCGTCCTGCACCAGTGGCGTCGCTTCACCGGAAGCCGGTGGATCTGCTGCGGTCGGTTCAGCTTCCGGAGCCGTCGTCGCCGTCGAAGCGGAGGACATGCGCTTGAAGATCACCGCACCGACCGCACACAAGGCGATGAGCAGCAGCAGTGCGTAATAGACTTCGAGCCACGTGACCGACTGCTCCGAGATCCGCATCCGGGGTTCGATGAGGAACGGATACGCGAGGAGCGACGCGAAGCTTCCCAGGTTGCTCGCGGCGTACAGGAAATACGGGTTCTGCGCCGACGAATGCCGCGTCTCCGCGAACCACCGCTGCATCATCGGCGCGCCCGCGGACAGCAGGAAGAACGGGAGCCCGAGCGAGACCGTCAGCAGGCCAAGCAACCACAGGATCGGCATCGCTGTCCCAGGTGGTTGAGACCACGATGCAGGAATGTGGATCGGCAGTACCGCAATCGTGGCGACGAGCAATCCGATGTGGACAATCGCCTGCACCTTCGCGCTCAACCACTTGGAGCTCAGGTGCGCGTACAGATAACCACCCAGGAGTAGCGCCTGGAAAAAGAGAAGGCAGGTGTTCCAAACCGCCGGACTCCCGCCAAGGAGCGGCAGAACCATCTTCGTGAACAGCGGCTGCACCGAAAACAGCAGCGCCGCGTTGAGGAAAATGGCGGCCGAGAAAACCGAGACGAGGAACACCGCGTTCGACCGCTTCAAGGTTGACCCCGCTGGTCTGGCGGTCGGCGGGATTGCCTCGGTGAGAGACTCGGAAGACATGGGCACGGAAGGTCGCTTCTTGCGCAGGCACCGTCCACGTCCAGCCTCCTCGCCACCAGCACAGCACCCCAGGCAGCACCAGCACCAGCACCAGCACTAGCACCAGCACCAGCATAAAGCCCGAGCAATCAGCAATCCGCACGTAGCACTCAGTGTCAGTACGTCTCACCCTTTTATTGCACGTCCTGTCTCACCCCCGTCCCGACACCAGTCGGGTTGGGTTACCGTATGGAGCGTTCGAACCCGGCTCCACCGCCGGACGTCTCGCTTCGAAAAACGTCGTTCGCGCTCGTGCGACGGCGGTCATTCACTGGTGTGACTCATGAGCTCTCGTCGTGATTTCCTGAAACAGGGCAGCGCC
>Ga0209486_10000827_pt1 | contig 13701 bp, 13 predicted proteins | sample NCCompost_FD_187518 | JGI IMG/M metagenome (GOLD analysis project Ga0209486, IMG submission 187518) | Agricultural soil microbial communities from Utah to study Nitrogen management - NC Compost (SPAdes) (version 2) | ecosystem: Environmental > Terrestrial > Soil > Agricultural land | place...
GGACGTGACGACGGTCATCACAGTGCCGCCTTCGCTGGACGACGAGACCTTCGAACAGGTCTTTGAGCAGGTGGCCGCCGTCTCCGCCGACCAGAAAATCCTCGTCGACGCGCGTCACACGCGTTGGTCCTCGCCCTACGGGCTGACGGCGCTCCTCACATTGGGGCAGTCGCGCGCCGAGCAGGCTGCGTTTGCCGGGCCGGAAGCCGAAGATACCGCCAGCTACTGGGCACGAGCCGGGTTCTACCGGCACGCCAGCGAGATCTATGAGATGCACGGCAAGGTGCCGCGCACTCGTGAGGCGCCTACCGAGTCGAATGTCCTCCTTGAGATCACAGAAGTGGCACGCAGTGACGATGTCCACACGGTCGTGGAGAGAATTCAGAGCCGGGCGCAGGCGATTCTGGTTCACGAGCTGCACCTCGATCCCCAGGCGACCATGCGATTCGCAATGACGCTGTCCGAAGTCTGCCAGAACATCGTCGAGCACGCTGGTCAGGGAGGGTGGGTCGCGGTCCAGACGTACCAGTATCGCAAGCGGTTAGGCAGGCGCGCGGTAGTGATCGCCGTGTGTGATGCGGGCCTGGGCTTCCGCCGTTCACTCGAGAGTACTCCGGGGTGGAAACCGCGCGATCGCTGGGACGATGCGGCTGCGCTCGAAGACGCTCTCGTACGCGGCGTGAGCCGGTACCGTGATCCAGGACGCGGACAGGGATTGGCCGGCGTACGACGTTTTGTCGGCAAGTGGGAAGGAAAACTCGCTATACGCAGCGGCACCGCACGCATTACGATTGTCCCGGAATGGGATGATGCAGTTCCATTAAAGGAAGGATTGCCCCACTTTCCCGGAGCTCAGGTTCAGATCACCATCCCCGAGCGAGTGCCCCCAGCGTGACACACCACATCGACATCGGGTCTCTGCTTCGCCGGACCGTCTGCGATCTCTATTCGAACCTGGTCACCCGGCCAACGGGTGCCGCGGTGCGCAAGGAAATCGAAGTGGTCCTGAAGGGACTCGATGAGCCGAGCCTGACGGTGATCGACTTCTCGCAGGTCGGACTGCTCGATTACTCCTGCGCCGATGAAGTGGTCGGCAAACTCCTCGACGGTGTGCGCCGGCAGGTGATCCTGACCGACGCGTACGTGCTCGTGCGTGGGGTTCGCGATGACCATCTCGAAGCGCTCGACGCCGTTATGCAGCGCTACGACCTGGCGGTCATTGCCGAAGGTGATGATGGCGCATGGCGGGTCGTGGGTCCGCTGGACGACGGCATGCGCCGCGTGCTCGATGCGGTCCATCGTTGCGGCCGGGTGATCAAGTCGGACCTGGTGAAGGCCGTGGACACGCCATCGTGCGACGTCGAGGCGTCGCTGGATGGCCTGCTCGCCCGTCGTCTCGTTATGCGCGACGACGACGCGTACGTCTCGTTGCAGAGCGTGATGTGAGGCTGTACAACCCGCCGCTCCAGGTGGTGGGGTTTGTGGGAACACGGCGAGGGGATCCGGACCGTGGCCCGCAGGTGCGGTTGCGTGGCGATGAAGCAGCGCTGCGGATGTTGTCCGACGGCGAGATGGCGTGGATCGAGGGACCACGCCGGCAGGAGCTGGCAACGATCATCGTCGACGACGCGGTGCCGAAGGGTGGTGTGGTCGTCCGTGACATCGCCGGCCTGGTGGTGAGCGAGATCGTCACCCTGCGCAAGCCGGATCTCGACACGCCGCCACGCAAAGACCTGGTGTGACGCGCACGGACGTGAACCCGCCCAAACACTCGATTGCCACCCGGGTCGTGCACGGCGGCCACGCGCCGTCGGCTGGTGAGCCGGTGGTCACCCCGCTGGTCCAGAGCGTCAACTATGTCGAGGAGATCGGGACTGCCGAGGGCTTGCGGTACCCGCGGTACGGCAACGTGCCTAACGCAGAGCACGTGCAGCGGCGGCTGGCGGCGCTGGACGGGGCCGAGGCGGCGCTGGTCCTCGGCAGTGGAATGGGGGCGCTGGCGTGCGGCATGCTGGCGCTGCTCCGCCCGGGCGATCACCTGCTGGCGAGCGAGTGGATCTATGGGGGCGCGCGCCGGCTGTTCGTCGAGGAGTTCACGCAATTCGGCATCGGCGTGTCCATGGTGGATCCCACCGGATCGCGCGAGTGGCGCCGGCACCTGCGACGGGAAACGCGGGCAATGTTCCTCGAGTCCCCGTCCAATCCGTCCTGTCGGGTCATCGATCTCGGTCCGTTACGGCGTCTGGCGAGCGGTCAGGGTCTGGCCCTGGTGGTCGACTCCACGTTTGCGAGCCCAGTCAACTTCCGGCCCCTGGAGCATGGCGCGGACGTCGTGATTCACAGCGCGACCAAGTATCTCAACGGGCATAACGACGTCCTTTGTGGCGTGGTGGCCGGCACGGCACCCTACATCGAAGAAGTGCGCCAGAAGATGATGTTGTGGGGCCAGGCGCCGGATCCGTTCGCCTGTTGGCTCCTGGAGCGCGGCCTCAAGACGCTCGACGTCCGTGTGCAACGACAAAACGCCAACGCGATGGAACTCGCGACATGGCTCGCCGGTCAAACGGACAAAGTTTCGCGGGTCCACTATGCCGGATTGCCCGGGCATCCGGACCACGAGATAGCGAAGAACCAGATGTCGGGGTTTGGGGGAATGCTGGCTTTTGAGCTGAATGGAGGCGGCGTCGCGGCGGAGCGCCTGTTGAAGCGCCTGACGCTGATCCGACATGCCCCCAGCCTGGGTGGGGTCGATACGATCGTCTCGGAACCGCGCTTTACGTCCCACGCACACCTGACGCCGGAGGAGCGTGCAGCCGCCGGGATCCCGGACGGGTTCATCCGGATGAGCGTCGGCATCGAGGCGGCATCGGATCTCATTGCCGACCTGGCGGCGGCGCTGCACGCGTAGTTGCGAGTTGTGGCCTTGCCGCAACGATTTCACCGTCCAGTCGTCTAACGAAGGAACCGCGTCCAGTAACGGCCAAAATGATTCGTTTTGCCAACGTCTATAAGGAATACCCGCGCTCGGGAATGGCGCTGAACAACGTGTCGTTCATCGTGGGGCGCGGCGAATTCGTGTTCCTCACGGGTGCAAGCGGGTCCGGGAAGAGCACCATCCTGAAGCTGATTTACCTCGATGAAATGCCGACCAAGGGCGCCGTCTGGATTGGCAGCACGAAGTCGCCCGGCATCAAGCGCGGCGGCATCTCGCAACTTCGACGGAAGCTTGGCGTTGTTTTCCAGGATTTCCGCTTGCTCGAAGACCGCACGGTCGAGCAGAACGTCGCGTTCGCGCTCGAGGTGGTCGGAACGCCGCGTGACAAGATCGGCCCGAAGGTGAGCCGGTTGCTCACGCGCGTCGGACTGGCGTCAAAGGCGACCAACTTTCCGCGCGAGTTGAGCGGTGGCGAACAGCAACGCGTCGCCATCGCCCGCGCGCTGGTGAACGATCCATTCGTCCTCATCGCCGACGAACCGACAGGCAATCTTGACGATCGCGCCACCCGTGGGGTGTTCCAGCTGCTCAAGGACATCAACAACGCCGGCACGGCGGTCGTGATGGCGACGCACAACATGGAACTCGTCAGGCGGAATGAATACCGCGTGCTCGAGGTCAATCGTGGCCAGCTGGTGTTCGACTCTGCCGACCAGCCGCAGCAGCGGGTCGCGGAGGGTGGACGATGAGGCTCGCGCTTCGCGAGGCGCTGCTGGCCTTCCGGCGATCCCCGCTGCTGAGCATTCTCGGTGTTACGACGATCGCCTTCTCACTGTTCGCGTTCGGTCTCTTCTCGCTCGTCGCGCTCAACATCAAGAAAGCGTTGCGCACGGTGGAAGAGCGCGTGGAAGTGCGTGCATTCCTCGTCGACAACACGCCCACTGACAGCATCGCCACGATGATGGAGGAACTCGGCAAGCGCGCCGACGTGCTGCGCGTCGAGTATATCGACAAGGAGCAAGCCCTGACCCGCGCCCGTGAGGAATTGGGCGAGTTCAAGGACGTGTTCGAGGCCGGATTTCTTCCCGCCTCGATCGACATCCGCCTGCGCGAAGGGTATCGCGACCCGCGCGCGGTGCTTCTGGTCGCCGATGTCGTTCGAACCATGCCGTACGTGGAAGACGTTCGCTACGGCGCTGACTGGATCGAGAAGTTGCACCGGATCCGCAACATCGCCACCGCCACCGGCGTCGTCCTCGGCGTCGCGTTCGCGGCGGTCGCCATCATCATCATCAGCGCGTCGATCCGTATGACGGTGCTGGCGCGGGCGCGCGAGATCGGAATCATGCGCCTGGTCGGGGCGACTGATGCCTTCGTGAAGGCGCCGTTCCTCGTCGATGGATTCACCAAGGGAGTGTTCGGCGGGATCCTGGCCCTGTTCCTGACCTGGGGAGCACATACCGTCGTTTCCCGGAATTTTCTGCAGACTGATTTCTTCCCGCCCCTGCTCATCGCCCTGGGCGTTGTTGCCGGCGCAGCGTTAGGAACCGGCGTCAGCGCGCTCTCGGTTCGCCGCCACCTCAAGCGAATCCAGTAGTGCGACGAGTTGCCCTCGGTCTCCTGCTCGCCTGCGCGAGCGCGACGACGGCGTGGGGGCAGAACGCCGAAGCGCGCTTGCGTGCCCAGCGCGACGAGCTGGATCGGATCCGCTCGGAGCGGGATTCGCTACAGGCGGAATCGCGCAAGCTGCAGGGCCGAGTGCGTAACCTGCAGGATGAAGTCCTGCTGCTTGGCCGTCAGACGGCGGCGACGACGCGTCTTGTGAAGTCGCTCGACCAGCAGCTTGCGACCATCAACGCCGAAGTCGACACGGCCAACAAGCGTGTCGATGCCGCGCAGGCCGAAGTGGCCACGCGTCGCGACCGGCTCAAGGGCCGCGTGCGCGACATCTACAAGCGAGGTCCGCTCTTCGCGACCGAAGCGTTCCTGGCAGCGCGTTCCTTCGGTGAGCTGGTTGCGCGGTACAAGTATCTCCACGAGCTCGCCTTGTACGACAAAAGCACTGTGAAGCGCGTCGAGGACCTCGTCAAGCAGATCGACGGACAGCGACAACTCCTCGTCAGGCTCCAGGACGAGTTCGAGCGCAGCCGTGAAGAAAAAGCGCGGGAGCAGATTCGTCTCAAGGACCTCGAGGTGCAGCAGCAGCGCGCCCTCTCGCAGGCGAAGAAGACCTCACAGCAGGTGGACGCCCGCCTGGACCAGATCCGTCGTGACGAAGCCCGCGTGGCGAACGTCATCGCGGCCGCTGAAGCGGCCGCGCGCCGAGCCGTGCCGGGCTCCGCGGATGCGGCGCCGGCCACGAGCGCACTGAAGACCACCGATTATGGCGCGCTGGACTGGCCGGTCGACGGCTCGATCATGTACAGCTTCGGCCGGGCGATCAACCCGAACAACACGTCGATTCGCTGGAACGGCATCGGGATCGAGGCCCCGTTAGGCTCGCCGGTGAAGGCGATCGCCGATGGCGAGGTCATGGTCGCCGAGCCGATCGGCACCTACGGAACCACGGTGATTCTCCAGCACGGCGGCGGCGACTACTCGGTGTACGGGTCGCTGAGCCGCACGGCGGTGAACAAGGGCTCGAAGGTGAAGAAGGGACAGGTGATCGGCACCGTGGGCCAGGCTGACCCGGACCTCGCGCCGCACCTCCACTTCGAGATCCGCCCCAAAGGTCGGGCGACGGATCCATTGACGTGGCTGCAGGGGCGGCAGCGGTAAACCCGGATGGCGGATAAGGGATGGCGGATGGGAGATTACGCCTCCCGCCATTGGAGTCTCGCGTATTCCGCCATCCGATATCGGCCTTCTGCCATCCTTTCTTCTGGGCGCACACGTCTCCACCAGCGGTGGTGTCGTGACCGCGTTCCCTCGCGCGGCAGCGATCGGCGCGAACGTCATCCAGATCTTCACCAAGCAGGCGAGCCAATGGCGTGAACCCGCGATCCGCGAGGAGGATCGGGTCACCTTCCGTGAACAGCGGGACTCGTCAGGCGTCGTGTACACGTGCGCACACGACAGCTACCTGATCAACCTGGCGTCCCCCAGCCCGATGTTGTGGGCGCGATCGCTGGTGTCATTCATCAGCGAGCTGCGCCGGTGTGAGGCGCTGGGCCTCGACGCCCTCGTGTCGCATCCCGGCAACTACATGGACGATCGCCATGAGGGACTGGCCCGGAACGCGGCCGCGATCGGTATCGCGTTAGGCACCGTGCCGGGGCGCACGCGGCTGCTGCTGGAGATGACGGCCGGGACCGGCACGGCGCTGGGGCGTTCGTTCGAGGAAATGGCGATGCTGATCAGTCTCATCCCGGCCGCTGTGCGACCGCGGGTCGGCGTCTGCGTCGATACGTGCCACCTGTTCGCCGCCGGCTACGACATCGTCAACGACTGGGATGGTGTGTGGAAACACTTCGACGACGTGATCGGATTCAGCATGCTTGGCATGCTCCACCTGAACGACTCGAAAATGCCGTTGGGGTCGCATCGCGACCGCCATGAGCTGATCGGCGAAGGATGTATCGGGCGGGAAGCTTTCCAGCGCGTCATGACGGATCCGCGGCTGGCAACCGTACCCAAGGTCATCGAGACGCCAAAGCTCAACGACGCAACAAAAACCGACAACAGGATGCTCAGGCTCCTTCGGCGTTTGGCGACCCGGGGGAACAAATCCCCCGTCTGAAACAGCCCGGACTGGACCGCGGGCCGTTGAGCAGGGTAGACTAGCCTGATGCTCTTCCGCCTTTTCCCGAGCCAGCGCATGCGCGCCAGCGGACGATTGCCGCGCGCGCTTGTTGTTGCACTTCTCGGGCTCCAGTTCCTCATCTGGGGTGGCGGTTCGATTGTCGAGGCGCGGGCAGCCGCCGAGTCGTTGTCGCGGTATTCGCACATCGAAGACCAGGCGACCAAGTGCCCGCCGATCCACAGTCACCTCGACTGCATCATCTGTCGCACGCTGAATGGCGGCGCGGGCGGTGTCTCTGCGCCCTCACTCGTTGCCATTGCATCTTCTCATGCGACTCGGCCCGTGTCGCGGGAGTACGCGCCGGCCGATCGGGGTCTTTTCAGCCCACTCGGATCACGAGCTCCACCGCTCGCGTGAGCGCCTTCGCGCCGCGTACCTAACGAGCCCGACCGGCGATGCCGGCGGACTGATGTAACGCGGATCCAGGCATTGCGGTAACACTCGCAATGCGGAGGGGCGCTCCCAGGACTGTTGGCCGTGGCGTCTTGTCCCGCTACGGGTACTTCTGGTTCTCGATGTCGCGGTACTCCGACCGTCCCATCGGGCACCTCAACCGGCCTGAAGGTGAACCGTGATCACAACACCCCCTTTTCCGACTGCAGCAACGTTATCGCTGGCAGCACTTGTTACGCTGATGGGCGTGCCGAGCACGCTCTTCGCGCAACAGCGCACCACTCCGTTATTCACAGCGGGTGTTGGTCGGCCCACCGGTGCAGCAGCCACCTCGAAGCGCGCCAGCACTCCTCAGGGCGCGGCAAATCCGCGCTTGTTGCCGGACATCAGCGTCGTCGGTGACCTGATTGCCGATTTGTCACCGGACGGAACAACACAGGAAGACGGAAGTCGGCTCGGCCTTCGAGAGGTGGAGCTGGCCGTGCAGGCGGCGGTCGACCCGACGTTCAGGGCTGATGTCTTCCTCGGATTCTCTGACGCCGAGGGCGTGCACATCGAGCAGGCGTTCATGACGGCAACTTCCCTACCGATCGAAGTGCGACTTGGCCGGTTTCTCACGCCGTTCGGTAAACAGAATACGACCCATCGTCATGACCTCCACACCATCGATCACTCGCTGGTCGTGCAGCGTTTCCTCGGTGAAGAAGGTCTGAAGAGCACTGGACTCTATTTGGGTCACAGCCTCGCGCCCTTCGGATTCTTCCAGGAGCTGATCCTGACGGCGGCCGATCGGCTCGGCGAAGCGCCGGAAGGCCTGGTGACCGAAGAGCCCACGAGCAAGGACGTCGCCGACCTCGCGTATGGGGCACGCCTCCGGAACTACTGGGATCTCTCAGAAGCATCCAATCTCGAGATCTCAGGCTCAGTTCTGACGGGGCTCAAGGAGCGTGAGTTATCCGCACCGATCGGCGAGGTGACCGCGCGCGCCTTGCGACAGACGACGCTCGGCGCCGACGTCACGTTCCGCTGGCGACCGCCGGCGCAGGGCCTTTACAAATCGTTCATCCTGCAGAGCGAGTTCATGGTCCAGCAGAACGAGGATTACGATCTCGCCGATTCACCAGCGCCCATTAACATCGGCGATTTCACGGGACTCTATGTCTTCGGCCGCTACCAGGTCGGGCGGCGTAGTTACCTGGGCGCGCGGTTCGACACAGTGGAAGATCCGGAGTTCGACGGTGAACGCACGAATGCGTTTTCCGGTATCTGGCAGTTCTATCCGAGCGAGTTCTCCAAGCTCGTCGCAAAGTTCGAACGGGTGAGTCCGAAGAGTTTCGAAGCGTTCAACCGTTTCGTCCTCCAGGCCACGTTCGCGTTAGGTCCGCACAAGCCACACCCCTTCTGAGGTATTGCTCCCATGATGAATAGATTCCTGCGTTTTGCGCTTTGCGGGTTTGCCCTCGGCGCCACCGCAAGCTCGACCGCGCTCGCCCAGCTCAAGGTCGTCACCAGTACCACCGACCTGTGGGACATCGCGCGCGCCGTGGGCGGCAACCACGTGAAAGTCACTTCCATCGGCAAGGGATACGAAGATCCGCATTTCGTCCAGCCGAAACCGAGTTTCATCCTCCAACTCCGGTCGGCGGACGTCTGGGCCTACGTCGGCCTCGACCTCGAGATCGGCTGGATGCCGCTCCTGCTGGACGGGGCGCGAAATTCGAAAATCCGGGCCGGCGCGCCGGGGCACATCAACGTGTCCACGGTGATCCCGGTCATGGATGCGAACCGGGCGGTGGATCGCAGCCAGGGTGACGTTCACCCGTTAGGCAACCCGCATTACTGGCTCGATCCGAACAACGCCCGGAAGATCGCCGGGCTGTTCCGCGACCGGTTCAGTGAGCTCGATCCCAAAAACTCCGCCACGTACCGTTCCAACACCGGGGCCTGGGAGGCCAAGTTGAGCGCCGCCGAGCAGGAGTGGCGGGCGGACTTGGCCAGCATCAAGGACAAGCCCATCGTGGCGTGGCACACGAGCTGGCGATACTTCGCAGCCTATACCGGACTCCGGATCGTCGGCTTCATGGAGCCCAAACCCGGCGTACCACCCTCCCCGTCGCACCTGTCGTCCCTGGTCGCCACGATGAAACAGACCGGCGCGAAGGCGATCATCATGGAGCCCTTCTACGACCGCAAAACGGCTGATAAGATCGCCCGGGAGACCGGAGCCAAGGTTCTCGTCGTGCCCCCGTCTGTCGGCGGCGCGAAGGGACTCGACGACTACATCGAACTCATGAAAGCCAACATCCGCATGGTAGCCGCCGCGGTCAGATGACCGCACTGGTTTCGTTTCGTGATGCAACGTTAGGCTATGGCCGGCACGCCGTCCTGCGTGGCTTCAACCTCGACATCATGGACGGCGACTTCCTCGGGATCGTGGGCCCGAACGGGTCGGGAAAAACCACGATCCTGAAGACCTTCCTCGGTTCCCTGAGGCCGATGGGGGGCACGGTCACGGTCGCGCCCGGCCTGCGGTTCGGGTATGTCCCCCAGCGGGACGTCGTCGATACGCTCTTTCCCTTGCACGTGCTCGAAGTCGTGTTGATGGGCCGGTACGACCGGATCGGGCTTGGACGGCGGCCGAGTGCCACTGATCGCGAGCTTGCCCGGAAGGCGCTCGAACGCGTGGGCATTTCGCATCTCGCCGACCGGCCACTCAATGCACTGTCCGGCGGACAACGCCAGCGCACGTTGATTGCCCGGGCACTGGTCGGCGAGCCTAACGTGCTGGTGCTCGACGAACCGACGAACGGGATGGATCTCGTTGCCACAACGCAGATCCTGGGCCTCGTCCGTGACCTGCACGAACGTACCGGGTTGACGGTGGTGATGGTCAGCCATGCCCTGAATGAAGTGGCGAACTATGTGGAGCGGATCGCGCTGGTGCACGAGGGTGGATACGTCGTCGGCTTTGTCGAAGAGGTCATGACGCAGCAGGCGTTGAGCGCCATGTATGGAATCCCGGTCGAGGTGAGCTCGTTCGAGGGGCATCGCATCGTGCTCGCCAAGCGCCAGCAGACCGGAGAACACCGGCATGCTTGAAGCGGTCCTCCTGTTCCGCGAGGCACTGTACGGGTCATTGATCATTGCCGTCACCTGCGCGGTGCTGGGCGTGTACGTGGTGCTGCGACGGATCGTGTTCGTCGGTGCCGCGCTGGCGCAGGTATCGTCAGCCGGCATCGCGCTCGCCTTCTGGCTGGCGGGTCATGGCATTGCGACTGCACTGGCGTCGCACCCGGAAGCGTTATCCCTGGCCGCAACGCTCGGCAGCGTGATGTTTTTCGCCAGGCCGCTCCGGGGGCCGGTCCCGCCTGACGCGAGGATCGGTGTCTGGTACGCCGTTGCCGCGGCCGCGGGTATCCTGCTCATCGCGAAGGCGGCCGTCGGCGAAGCGCATGACATCTTCCTCGAAGGCAACATCCTTGGCATCACCAACAGCGACACGCTCGAGTTGCTCGTCGTTTGCACACCCGTGCTGGTCGCCTTGTTCGCCTTCCAGAAGGAACTGCTGTTCACGTCATTCGACCGTGACACGGCGCGGACGCTGGGCTACCACGTCGACCTGTGGGACCTGGGATTCTACCTGGTGCTCGGCGTCGTGATCTCGATCTCGATGCAATTCGCAGGCGTGCTGCTCGTGTTCAACTTCCTGGTCCTTCCCGCGGTGACGGGCCTGTTGCTGGCGGGCGGCATGGCCTCGACGTTCGTCTTCTCGCTAGGCTCTGCCCTCCTGGCCGCGATGGTGGGGTTTGCACTGTCGATTCGATTCGACCTGCCCACAGGACCGTCGATGATTGCGGTCTCGGGCGCGCTGGTCATTCTGGCCTGGCTCGTTAGGCGGGTGCAAAAAAGGGCGTAGGGCCTGGAGCCTGGGCTTCATAGGCTACCAGAGCACGCCGTAACAATGCCCTCGCGCCGGGATTTGCTTCTGTCATCGTTACGCCGGGGACGGTGACCTCCAGGGGGCGCGACTCGCGGGCGTAATTGCGCCGCGCGGACAGTGCGGGTCTGAGAAGATCGTGAGAGTTCTCTCAATAAAGTCGAAAGACACGAAAGCGCCGTCAGTATCCACTCCGAGGATGATGTTCGGACCCAATCGCACACTCTTGGAGGCGGAGTCATGTTTCAACGAATCTCGCTCGCGTTACTGGTCACCGCCGTCGCCGCGTGCTCGGCGGATCGCGCAACCGGACCACGACATCTCCCAATTGATGAGGCAGCAGCAGGGGTCACTGCCAAAGGTGGCAGGGCCGCTTCAGGAGGCGTCGTCTTTGTGACGAGTCAGCGCCTCTACTATGACACGTTCGTCGCGCAGGATCCGCTTCCGATGAACGGCCCGTTCCAGCTCATCGCAAACGGACAGACGCAATACGGTCCCGGAGATCCCGGCTACCTGGGCGGACGCTGGTGGGAGGATACGAACGGCAACGGCATTCAGGATGCTACGGATCATTACTTCCTTTGTCCCCTGCTCGGACCCGGCCGCGCAACGCCGTAACTGGTGGACGACATTGCTCGCAATCGACATATATCGCGAGAGCTCTCGAGGCGTCGCTTGACGATGGTTGACAAACAGGGCAGGCAACGGATGGGCCGATGACCAGGCTGCGTGCATGCGACTCCTGATCGTCGAGGACGACCGGAATCTCCGCGGGTTCCTTCGCAAGGCGTTTCGGGAGGAGGGATACACGGTCGACGAGGCCGCCTCGGGCGATGAAGGGCTCGAGGCGGCTTTCGCTGCCACTTATGACTGCATCGTGCTCGACGTGATGCTTCCTGGCCGTAATGGTCTCCAGGTACTCGACGAATTGCGGGGCCGCGGGCTAGCCACCCCGATCCTCCTCGTCACCGCGCGCAACGAAGCGTCGCATCGCGTGCATGGTCTCGAGCGCGGCGCCGATGACTATCTGGGCAAGCCATTCGACCTGGCCGAGCTGATGGCGCGGGTCCAGGCACTCGTCAGGCGGTCTCGGATGCGGGTCGAGGATCCCACGCTGCGGGTCGGGCACATAACTCTCGATCCGCTTACACGGCGCGTTACTTCGGGCGATCGCCTGGTTGATCTTACGCCGCGCGAGTTCGGGCTTCTGGAGTTTCTGATGCGAAACGCCGGTCGAACCCTCTCACGGGCACGAATCGCCGAAGCGGTCTGGAATTACCAGTTTGATTCCAACACGAACGTTGTGGACGTGTACATCACGTACTTGCGCCGCAAATTCGGCGACCTCCCCGACGGGACGGAGCTGGTCACCGTTCGCGGCGTGGGATACCGACTGGATGGACCGCGGGTGGGCACATGACCCCGCGCAGCTCAGGACGCGAGGCGAGTCTCTCCGCCACGCTCGTCCGTCGGTTCGCGCGACTTACGTGGACGACGCTGGTGGCCTACGCCGCCCTCGTCGTCGTGACGTTCGCACTCTTCAGTGAAGTCCTCATCACGCGATCGCTCGGCCGCGTGGCCGACGGGATCCAGGCGCTCCTCGGCATGTATGCCGATCCGGGAGGCGCGCGAACGACGGTCGCACCGGACATGCTCGCTACGCAACTCGTCGGGGTCGGCGCCCGCTTCGTCATAACGCGAACGAAGCCTGCTCAGGACGGGATGCCGGTGGTGTATTATCTCTCGCCGAACACGCCGGCGCGGCGTATCGAGGGGGCGGCCGGCTCCTCGACCCCCGCCGACGTTCAAGCGGCCATAGTGAGTGCGCTGGACGATCAGGGCTGGCGTTACCGGGTACTGCACCGAAATGCCGGCGATTTCGATCTTTTCGTCGCCGAGGACCGGCTGCCTAACGTGCTGGCGGTGATCGCGCTGAGCCTCGCCGCTCTCCTGTTCCTCCCCGTGGCCGCAGTCATGTCGCGCCGGGCGACACAGCACGCGGTGGCTCGTGCCATCGAACCGCTCGAAGCCGTCCGGCGACAGACGCTCGACATCGGACCCGATGACCTCAGCCGCCGTATCGGGGAGCCGACCGGCATCGCTGAAGTGACCGATATCGCTGAAACGATCAATCGGCTCATCGAGCGGGTCCAGCGAACCCAGAACGCGCTCGCGGCATTCACCGCCGACGCCAGTCACGAGCTGCGGACGCCACTGACGCACGTTCGGGCGCAGGTGCAATGGGCGCTTGACGACCGGCGCTCGCCGGCCGAAGTCAGGGAGGCGTTGGCGGCGGTTGGCACCGAAGTCGAATGGACCGTTCGGATGATTGACGATCTGTTGCTGCTGGCGCGCGGTGAAAACCGTGAGCTCACCGTGGCGCGCCACCCGTTCGGGCTGGCGGCGATCATCGATGACGTCAGCGAAATCACGCAGCTGATGGCCGCGGAGCGGCCGTTGACCGTCCGGCGGATGCCGACGGCCGATGGTGAGGCGTTAGGCGATCCGGCGTACACCCGGCAGATTCTGCTGAATCTCGCGTCAAATGCAGTCCGGCATGCCGGCGCGGGTGAGGTGAGCTTCGACATTGTCCGAAACGACGGAAAGATCGGGGTGACCGTTCGCGATTCGGGG
>Ga0209486_10000828_pt1 | contig 13677 bp, 9 predicted proteins | sample NCCompost_FD_187518 | JGI IMG/M metagenome (GOLD analysis project Ga0209486, IMG submission 187518) | Agricultural soil microbial communities from Utah to study Nitrogen management - NC Compost (SPAdes) (version 2) | ecosystem: Environmental > Terrestrial > Soil > Agricultural land | place: USA...
TTTTGCTGGCTTCAAGGAGCGTTATTCAGGAGTCGTCAATCCGGGGCAGAGCACAACGATCAGCTTTGAGGTTCGACGTTGCGAGCTTGATGCGATGCTCAATCAAAACTATGGCAACGAGACGCTCCGCTTCGAGCTCCTCGATGCAAGCGGACGACTTGTGGCTTCATCAAGCGACAAGCGATTAAGGGTTACTCACCTGCCCGACGGCACTTATTACTATCGAGTAACTGGCGCCGTATCACGTCCGATCGATTTCACGATTAAGAGCACGCAGGGAGTCAGCGGCGAGTAAGTGGCCTTTGCCGACAGACCAAAAAGAACAAGGGTCGAGGACTGAAAGAGTTAGCAACCGTGCAAACGGAGGGGACAAATGAGACGCATAAAAGCCGGGTTTATGCTGATTTTATTGATCGGCTGCGCAACCTTCAGCGCAAAAATAATTAGCGCCGCGCCTAAGGTTGACCCAGTTCTCCAAGATCGTCTTTCGACCGCCCAGACTGATGCATTGTTCGGCGTGATCCTCACCTTTCACGCCGATCGCATCAGTGCCCAACACATAACGCAGATACAGTCCCTGGGCATTAGCGGAGGCTATCGGATGAACAACCTGCCGATCCTCGCCGTCAATGCCACCGCAGCGCAAATCACGCAGATGGCCGGCTGGTCGTCCCTGCGATCCATCTACCTCAACGCGCCCGTCGAGCTTTACCTACACCAATCGAAACCACTCATCGGTGTCGATAGATTGCGCACCGATGCCGATATTACCCGGCGCAATGGAGGCGTCCCGGTCTCGGGTCGAGGAATCACTATAGCGATCAACGATACTGGAATTGACGGGACGCACCAGGATGTGAATTACAACGTAACTAATCCCGCTTCCGGCAAAACAATTCAAAATGTATTCGTCAACATGAATGACCGTGACGGCTTGCTTGTGCGCAGCAATACACTTGGCAACATCTTTGAGGGCTTTATCCCCGCCGTTTATTTGGAAAACCAAGTGAACAGTGATTCGCACGGCGGTCATGGAACACACGTCGCGTCGATCACGGCGGGTAGCGGAGTGGCCAGCGGCGGACTCTATCAGGGAGTCGCTCCAGGGGCGAGCCTCGTTGGTCTGGGCTCCGGAGTTGGCTTATTCATCATTGGCCAGATCGCGGCATTCGATTACTGTCTCTCGAATCAATTCATCTATAACATACGTGCCGTAAACAACTCTTGGGGTAACTCGGCGAATAATCTCGACCCTGACCATCCGATCAATGTCGCCTCTCGAAGGCTACATGACAATCACATAATCGTAGTTTTTGCGAACGGAAATGATGGACCCGATGCAAACTCGCAAAACCGTTGGGCCTCCTGGCCGTGGACCATGAATGTCGGTGCCGCCACGAAAGACGGCCGGCTGGCAGGCTTCTCCTCGCGCGGCATCTTTGGCCACGCTACGATCCATCCGGACTTTATAGCTCCTGGGACAGGCGTGCCGGACGACGATGATCCACTAACGACGGAGCCATTCACGAGTGACATCGTTGCGGCTCGGTCACGGAGCAACGTTGCCGCTAGTGGTTTAGACGCCGACGAGCAGATTCCGCCGGCGTTCTTGCCGAACTACACCCAGGTTAGCGGCACGTCGATGGCTGCGCCTCACCTCGCCGGTGTAGTCGCGAACGTTCTCGAAGCAAACAGATTTCTCTTGCCTGACGATGTGAAAAACGTAATTGCGCGCACAGCCACACCATTGTCAACTTACGATGAGTTTGAAGTGGGAGCGGGGCTTGCTAATGTGCACGCCGCCGTCGACCTGGCGATGAATCCTTCGAAGACTTACGGAAACTTTGGGTTTGTAGGCAAGGGGCTCGATCTTGCGAGACACGACCACGTGGCAATTTCCGGAACTATCGCACCCAACAGCAGTCGTACGCACGCTATAACAGTGCCCGCTAACAGTCGCTTCACCTTTGTTGAGGTCAACTGGGGCAGCATCGGCGAGGGTGAGATCGTCATCGACAACACCAATCTGGTCATCAACGACTTAAGATTAGATGTTCAGCGAGGCGGGCAGACGATTGCATCTTCAAACGGAACTAACCTGGGCGGCCTGTTCGGCACGCGTGAAGGAGTGAAGCTTGAGCTGCCCATCGATGGAGCGTACACCGTACGCATTGCAGCCGGACTTGCGGGTGCCGGCGTTGTGGCGGATCAACCTTACACGGTGACCATTACACATTACTTGTATGATCCGAATCAGGTTTCCGATATTTTTAATTTTGATGGAGTAACGCAGAAGCAGATCTATCGGCTGGTTTACGATCGAATCCTGAGCGCCGATGGCGGCAGCTTTCGCCCGCACGATGCGCTTACCAGAATTGAGTTGGGCCGTGCGTTGATGCTCGGTGCGCGCGTGCCCCAGTACCTTCCAAATCAAGCCAATTTCACTGACTTAGCTGTCGGATCTGCTGAAGCGTTGTATGCGGAGTCGCTGCGAAAAGAGGGGGTAATGGGCGTCTCCGGGACGACCTTCGATGCGACGAACCAGGTCAACCGGCTCGAGCTGGCAGTGGCAATGGTGCGTGCGCTGCGACTGGACGCTCAGGCAAAAGCCCTGGCGGGAAGTACCGTTACCTCAGCTGGACAGCCACTCACCGATAACGCTCAGATTCCCAGTGCGTCACGTGGTTACGTTCAACTGGCAATTGACAGGGGGTTGCTCCAGGCGTTTCCGCCCGAGGTCAGAGAAATTGCACCCGGCCAGTTTGCCGCGATACCTGGTCCACGGTTCGAACCAAACCGCATGGTACAACGCGTTGACATGCCTGGACCGCTGGTGAGATTGTTGTCGTTAATGTTCGGCGAATAAGAGCGAGTTTCGAAGCTCCTTCCATTCATCAGCGACGGGAAACCGTCTAAGCCTCGGCTATAACCGTGCTCTTCGATTTGCATCCGAGCGACGTGGCATAATACAGCCTTCCCAACAGGTCTTGTCGTAGCGATGCAGGACAGAAACTTTTTTCTCCGTACAAAACTGCTTCCCCCGCGCGCTGTCCCCGAATTACTGGCTCGCCCGCGGCTTACTAAAAAGCTGCAAGCAAACGTGGGCTCTGCCGTAACAATGGTCGCGGCGGATGCCGGATGCGGCAAGACCACTCTGATCGCTGACTTTGTTCGCAGCCAAAAACGACCCACGGTGTGGTACCAGCTGGACCATACTGATGCCGATCCGGTCGTATTTCTTGGTTATATAGCTCACGGCATCAAGAATCTCTATCCGGCATTCGGCGAGGCTATATTTCCGTACTTGAGCGAAGCTAACGAAGAGGTGCTTCGCTTTCCTGAACGATCGGCCGATCTGTTGATAAACGAGATACTTCAATCGGTCGAGCAGCCTTTCATTCTTGTTCTGGATGACTATCACCATATCGGCCGCGATACCATCGTTCACACGCTGGTAGATCGGCTCCTGCAATATTCGTCTGACCTTGTCCATTTGATCATCACGACTCGCGACCTTCCGCCGCTCGCGATCATGCGACGAAAAACACAGTCGGCAGCGTTGGTGATAACGCGCGAAGATCTCCTTTTCACCGACGACGAAGTGAAAGAACTGTTCAAACAAACGCTCAAGGTCGAGCTGAAAGACGAAGAGATAGCCGAGTATCGCGGGCGAACCGAGGGGTGGATAACTGCGCTTCAGCTCGTCTGCCAAGTTGCCGAGCAGGAGATGCATTCGGCAAACGGACCGGCGGCGTTGGACCTTCATGAGATTCTGCGGCAATCGGAACGCGGCATCTTCGATTATTTCGCCGAAGAGGTTTTTTCGCATGAGCCGGCTGACACGCAGAGGCTGCTGATGGATCTTTCGCTGCTCGACTCGCTCCAGCTCGATCTGTGCAGCGCGCTGTTCCCCGAGCTGCGCTGCTCGGCGGCGCTCCCTGAACTCGCGCAGAAGAACGTGTTTCTTACCGTTGCCGGTGATCGTCAGACCGGCGAAGAATATAGATTCCATCCTCTCTTCCGCGACTTTCTCGTCCGCAGGCTTCGAGCCGATGTGGGACAGGCACGCGTGGCCGAAGAACGGAACAGGCTCGCCGACCACTTTCTCAAACGCAGAAAGTGGGAAGTGGCCTTGCCCTACCTGCTTGACGCGCGAAACTTCGATCGCGCGGCGTCCGTGATCGCAGAAACAGGGAACGAATGGATCGCGGCTGGCGCGTTTACCTCACTTGGGTTGTTCGCGGAACAGATACCCGACCGATCGTTGGAGTTACATCCTCGCTCGCTGCTGCATAAGGCTGAGGTCGCACGGCTTCATGGCGAGGTGGAAAAGTCGTCAAAACTTCTGAACCGCGCCGTCGAGCTTCTAAACAAAACTGGAGATTCGACCGGAGAAGGAGAAGCTCTCCACTCTCTCGCAAGTCTGGCGCGTCGCCGCGGTCGATACGACGAGGCCTTCTCACTTATCGAGCGTGCCGAAACTCTCGTGTCGCATACTTCGGAAACATTCATGAAGTGCGCGAACACGCGCGGCCTTTGTTTGATCGTGCAAGGGAAATGGACCGACGCGGAACAGCAGTTCAGGTTGGCCCTCGAACTTGCTGAAAAACTTGGAAACGACCAATACGTTCGCCTCGTCACACACAACCTTGCGCTTGCGCCGGGCTTTCGCGGAGATTTCGGTGAGGCTTTGCGTTGGTTCAGACGCATTTTTCGCGAGGGCCAGCCCGACAAGCAACTGCCACAGGAAGCGATCGGTCACTTGAACGTGGCACGCCTGCATCTTTACCGCGGCGAATTCGAGGACACCGAAAAACACCTCTGCCGCTCGCTCGAGTTATGCCAGCTCTATAATCTTCGGTCTTTGCGCGGCGAAATATTCGAAGCGTACGCGAACTTCTATCGCGAGAAAGGCGACCTCGCTCACGCTGAGGAATTCTACGAGCGCGCCTCGAATGCATATGATGAGGCCGAGATCGACATCACGTCGAGGGAGTTGAACGAAGAACGGGCGGCTTTCTTCCGCATGCGTGGTGACCTCCCGAAGGCGCGCGCGTTACTGGAGGCTTTGACCACGCGACGTGAACGACAGGGAAACGAACACGGAGTCCGCACCGCGCGTCTCCGTTGCTATCAACTTGATCTTGCGGAAGGCGCTTCGAAGGGCCTCGATGTGCACCTCCGTGAACTGCTCGATTACTTCAACCGCCACAATCACTACTACGACGAAGCGTTGACCGCGATGCTTCTCGCCGAGACGTACCTCGTTCAGGGAAACACAAAAGGCATGATCGAGTCCGTACGACGGGCGTTGGATCTTTCGACCCGTTTCGATTACGAGTATTGGCTGCGGGGAGAGATCCGGCGCAATCCGGCGATATTCGGCCATGAAGACATCGCGGAGCGCCTGCCCGTTGATCTTCGCGAGGAGCTGAGTGCTGAACGTTCCGTGGGGCCGGCGCGCGTGCCGTCTCAGTTAGAACCGTCTGCCTCTATCACGGATCTGACGATACGGGTGCTCGGCCCAGTGGAGATCTTTCGCGATCCTTCCGTTCAGTTTGCCGCCGACGCCTGGACCACGCGGCGGGCACGGGACATTTTCTGCTACATCGCAACCAGCAAAAATCGTCGCGTTCTTAAGGAAGTGCTGATCGAGGCGTTCTGGCCCGATGAGGATCTTGAAACGGTTGAGAAAAATTTTCATCCGACGATCTCTCATATCCGAAAAGCGCTCAACAGTCGTCAGCCCTTCAAGCAGAACTTTCTTATCTTTCGCGACGGCGCGTATCAACTGAATCCCGAGCTTTCATATTCGATCGATGCAGAAGAATTCGAGCGATTCATCGTCGAGGCGGAAAAAGCAAAACGCGAGAAAGACGTAGGGCATCAACGGGCGAGTCTCGAGTCCGCCCACAAGATCTACCGCGGGGAATTCATGTCGGGCGTTTATGAGGATTGGGCCGAGGAAAGACGCCAGTTTTACTCAGAACAGTCCGCACGTGTCGTTGCTGCTCTCGCAAGACTCTCCCTTTCCGAAAAACACTGGGCAGATGCGTTAAAGTACGCGAGCGAAGCCTTGGCGGGCGATCCGTTTCGCGAGGACATGCACCGGCTGACGATGAAAGCGTTCGCCGCCCAGGGCAAGCCCGCGTCCGTTAAGAACCATTTCGAAAGAATGAAAAAAACCCTCCACATCGAACTCGGCATCGAGCCGGCCGAAGAAACAAAGCGTTTGTTTTCAGAACTTATAAAATAGACGCACTCCAGCCTCAAGTTCGCCTCAACCCTCGAGAGCCCGGCTAACTATTTATCAACAGCTTTCCATTATCTTCGCCGACAATTGATTTCCCGAATTGATCGTCAAGCAAACAAGGACGGTGAACTTTTCAGAAGAGAGAACCTATTAAGAAGGACGCTCACCCTTCTGTTTCGTTTTCATTGAGTGCCGAATTATGGCTGATGCCCGATGCCAAATCCGTCCCTCACTGCTGCTGTATCAGCGCAAGCTGGAAGCGCGACGCCTAGGCGGCGCTGAGCGTCCGTCTAGCGGGAGTCGCGAACGACGCCGCAATGACCAGATCTCTACTGCGCCGCAATCAGATCCTCGGAATTCATGTCGACGGTGATGGTCCATCCCGACGTACCCTTGAACTCGAACGGTGCTGGTCTGGGCCCGCGACGATAAACGAGAGTATCGACACGCATGATATTGAACCCGTTATTCCGAGGGGCGGCGAAATACTTCATGTGCTTGATGACAGTCGTACGTTTACCCGTCGCACCGGATGATCGACTCATCACCACTTCAGCGGCCTTTCCCCCATCGAGCTTGGCCTCGGCGTGCGTCGCTTCGACTTTCCAATCGATCTTTGCGTCGGGTCCCTCAGTAAATGAGGTCCACTTTTGCGGCAGGAAATGGGCCAAGAACACGCGAACCCCTTCCCGCTGCTCTTTGGTCGCGGAAGGCTCGAAGGTGAGTTCGACGGTCTTGGCGTCACCCTTGTCTCCCGCGAACCAGAACTTCAGACCATCCAGCTTCGCCTTGCCATAATTGCCCTTATTGACCTTGAACGCCGCGTTGAAGTAGCAGGAGGTTTTCCCCTCATGCTTGTGGGTTCCGACTGTACCGACTTCGGCGGGCGATTCAAAGATACATGGACACAGCATGCGGCAGCTGCAGCCATCGATGATCGTCGCATTCACCGCCCAGTTGACTGAGTCTTCTTTCGCGAGCGCCTGCGGGTAAATGCCGGCAACGAGCAAGATCGCAAGAACTAAATGACCTCTCATTAGATCCTCCTTGAGCTCAAGTGTGCGTCTCCAAAAGCTGAACGGGATGCTGCTGGAGCCCCTTCGGCCAGCGCAAGGCACGGCCTGTGTTTCGCGGCGGACTTGCGCGGGTCTTCGGTGTCGTCATCGCTTCTCCTCTTTCGACGGCCACATCAGACCACCGGGGACTGCGGCTGTAAAGTCAAAAATCTGGACTTCACAACCGAAGGTGAGTGCGCAATACTCACGTCGTGAGGACGTACGGCCAATACTGTCCCATCGCTCGCGGCGCCGAGATCTTCGCCGAGCGCTGGACACCGCTGATCATCCGCAACCTGTATCTTGGCTGCGGAAGCTTCAGTGAGATCCTGGAGGGCGCGCCCGGACTCTCCCGTACCCTGCTCTCACAGCGGCTGGACCAGCTTAAGCATTTCGGCATTGTCGAATCGGCACGCAAGCCCGAGGGACGAGGGCACAACTACAAACTCACGTCCGCGGGCCACGAGCTTTTTGCGGTCTGCCAGTCGCTCGGCGAGTGGGGTGCGCGTTGGCTCGAGATCGCCCCCGAGAATCTAGACCCCTTCGTGGCCCTGTGGTCGATGTGCAACGCGCTCCGCCGAGACCGGCTCCCGGATCGACGCATCGTAATCCGCTTCGACTTCACTGGCCGCCCGCGCAGTGAACGCTATTGGCTGCTCATCGAGCGGGGAGAGACCGAGATCTGCAGGACGTACCCCGGCTTCGACGAAGACCTCTACATCACGGCTGAAGCCGAAGCCTTCGTCAAATGGCATGCCGGCCAGCTTAGCTGGGCCCAGGCCATGGGGGAGAACCGCATTCAACTCGACGGCCCCTCGGCGCTCGTAAGAGCCTTCCCAACCTGGAACGCCCGCAGCATGTTCGCCCACATCAGGCCGGTTTCCCGTACCACGAGCCCCGCAAGCTAACATCCACCTCGTAGGCTCAAGGATGATAGTCACAAGTGCGACATTCTGGTGATTGCGTCGGCGTCCCAACCCTTCGGAATTGGAACGAGATGGTCGATTGGGTGAAAGAGATGGAACCGCTGCGAAGGCCGACTGTTGATGCTGGAACTTTTCAGAGAGTCATGGAATTACGCTTTCAACTGATCCGTTGCTGAGTTGGAATCATCTGGATCGTGGTTTTGGAATTCGCCATTGTGGATTTGAAATGCAATCGATTGGGGCATATGATCGCCCCAACCAACCAAAGACGAAACCCGACGGTTTAACCGGTTTCGCAGGAACGCACTTCGTTCCCCGGAACCTCCAGCCATAAGGAGGTCACTGCAATGCCAACAACAAAAGAGTTGTCGATTCAGCTGGATGATCAGCCCGGCGCACTGGGCAAGATTTGTAATTCGCTCGCCGATCGTGGAGTCAATATTCTGGCATTCGACTTGAAACCTTCCGAAGAAAAAGGCAAGGGTCAGGCAAGAGTGATTGTCGATAACCTAACCGCGGCCAAGTCAGTCCTGGATAACCAGAAACTCAGATATACGGAAACGAAGGTTGCTCAGGTCAAGCTTCCGCATCGGCCGGGTGAACTAGCGCGAGCAGCTTCGAAACTCGGAGATGCGAACATCAACATCAATCACGCTTACTGTGGACTCGACCCTCAGACAAACGAGCCATTGTTAATCTTCGCCACTGCAGATGCTGAACGTGCAGCCAAAGTTCTCGACGAAGTTGCGGCCGCGGCTAGAACCTGACAATCATTTCCGGCACGTCTGCAAACAAGGCGAAGAAGGAAGACATACGGCGAACTGGGGAAATCTGGGTGCGAATGTTGTGCGCCCTTTTTGACGTCGTCACGCACGATCGTAAGGGGCTCAACTGTTGACTCGGCGGGGCATCGCTATTTCCCATACGCAAGCTCATCCATCATCTCCGCAAACCGGCTCCACGGAATGCGCTTTCTAATCTGGCGCCTCTTGCCAAACCAAAACAGTGAACCACGACCTAGGATAAGAGTTCCTATTTTTTCTTCATTGGCAAAGATCTCGAGATTCAGTGACGATCCAGCCTTCGTCAACTCTTTCGCATTCAATGACGCCTTAACTGAATGCTTCTTGACTGCTTTCTTCTTAGCCATCGGGTTACTCCATTATATAAGGGCAGTCTTATGCTCGATGTCCACATAGCGGACTCTTATTTTGGGAAAGGTCTCATCTTACAAGGAGTTCTGGGCATCTCCACAGAAAAATCTCAGGGCCGATGATGGACCACGGATGTAATCTCAATTGCCGGCTCGTTGTCTTATTGCTTGATGAAGAGCTCCTCCGCATTCCACATCGAGTAAGGGAACATCGGGCTCGGCGAAAAGTTTCCCACGCGTGAGTTCGCCGCCGAAACAACGTGGCGGGTGACGATCGTGATGACAGGCGATGCGTCTGCCACGATTCGCTGGATCTCGTGAAATTTCGCCTTCCGTTTTTCAGGATCGGACTCGCGGGCCTGCTCGGCGAAAAGTTGATCGACCTTCGTTTCCCAATCGGTCGAAGGCGATTTTTGATTCGGCCTCCATTGATGCACATCGCCACTGCTCAGCAGCAGGTTGGCGTAGCTTGATGGCTCAAGGTCCGTAACGGACAGACCGAGCAGTATCGCATCGTATTCATAGGACTTGGTCCATGCGTTCGTGACAGCGGCAAACTCGATTGGAACGACTTGCATTCTTATGCCGAGCTTCGCCAGGTCTTCCTGGATCACTGCGGCCATGAGCTTGCGAGCTTCGTTCTCAGCAGGGACCAGCAGCGAGAACTCGACGCGATTGCCTTGCGCGTCAACCAGCTCCGGGGCATTGGCCGTTCCGCGTTTGGTGAAGCCAGCTGCTTCCAACAGCGAAGCTGCTTGAACAAGGTCGTACGCGATCTTCGGTAGATCCGGATTGGCCCACATTCGGTTCGCCGGTGATACGACGCCGTAGAGTGGTGTTGCCAAACCCTGAAGAGTCGACCTGGCGATCGAGTCGCGGTCAACCGCCATTGAGATGGCCCTTCTAAACCTCGCATCCGAGAACCAAGCGAGCTTGGTGGGATTCAGCGGCGTGCCGTCCGCCTTGGCGGGATTCAGATTGAACCAAATGTAATCGACCCCAAGACTCGGACCGAGGTCAAACGCTCTCACACCTCCGCCTGCGTTCAGCAGGGAAGCGTAATCCGGCGGGCGTATACGATCCACGATATCTATCCTGGCCTGGTCCAACCCGGCGCGTGCTTGATTCGCATCCGGCACTACCTCGAGGGTCAGTTCATCAAGATACGGGAGTTGCGTTCCCTGTGCGTCCCGTTTCCAGTAATGAGGATTGCGTTTGAGGACGATGCGTTCGGCGGCCGCTGATGACGCGACAGTGAACGGGCCGCTCGTTACCACGGATGCCGGCGGCGCCGTTATCTTCCACGCCTCGGAAAGGCGGCCCGCTTTTTGATCGGCTTCAAGAGCATTCCTGGGCAGCACGGCAATGTTATAGAGGTAATTGTCAGGGGCCGAGATCGTCTCAGGAAGGACAAACTGGAGATTTCGATCGTCGATCACCTTTACAGATATTGGCTTGCCGTTGATGAGGAGCGCGTCACGGAATACTTCTGCTTTGTTCCGCTCATCGTACATAGCCTCCAGCGTGAACGCGACGTCACTACTCGTCAGAGGTTGCCCATCCGAAAACTTCAGCCCGTCGCGAAGCCTGATGTCGACGGAACGGCGATCGGGGCTTGTGGTCCAGGCTTCCGCGAGGCCAGGCACGTAAGTTTGGGTCGAATGATCGAACTCCACGAGCCGGCTGTTGAGCAGGAAGAACGCCGTTACGATCGACGGCTCGTCGTTGGCGAGAAGATAGTTGAAAGTTTTGGGCGGTGAAGATACACGATAGACCAACTTCCCGCCCCGTGTGCCGATTGTTCGTTGTTCGGGTTTTCCGGTGCCTGTCGCAGTGTTTGATGCGGGCGGTTGCCGGCATGAAAGCAAAAGGGGAAATAGAAGAAAAACAGCGAGTCGGGAGTATGTTAACGGCCGCATGATGGTATTCTCCGGCAGCAAGATAGGGAAGCCGAAAATCCGAAGGAGTAAGCAATTGAGAGTGTAAGAACTTTTGTTTTCTAGATCAAAGAACAATAGTGAGGAATAGCCGTATAGACCGCGGGCGGCGTTCCTCACAACACGCGATAATGATCACGTTGCTGCTGAGAAAATGTCTGCAAGGACTCATGATGATACTGATCGTTTCGGCAGTGACGTTTGCGTTACTTGGTTTTGCGGGCGGCGACGCTCTGACGCAGTTGCGAGATAACCCGCAGATCTCAGAGGCGACGATCGCTCGCCTTCGCAGCGTCTACGGACTCGATCAACCACTTCCGATACGATACTTTCGGTGGCTTTCCGCCGCCGTGACCGGCGACTTGGGTGAGTCGATGTACTTTCGCGTGCCCGTGAGCAGCCTCGTATGGACACGCTCCGTAAGTACATTTCTTCTCGGGGCCGCCGCCTTTGCAATCGCACTTGCGTTTGCGGTGCCGCTAAGCCTCATCGGCACGCGATACAAGTCAACGACGATTGATGCATTCATCGACTTGTTGATCCTTCTGACAGCCTCGATGCCGCGGATCGTCCTCGCACTCGTCGCGCTCGCGGTATCCGTCCGGTTGAGTGCGTCCGCTATGGACAGGTCTTCGGCGATTCTGTTTTGGCTCGCGGCGTTGACCCTGTCGGCACCGCTGATTTCGGTTTTTCTGGCGCAGCTTCATGGCGAACTACAGCGGACGATGCGGGAGGATTTCATCAAGCTTGCTCGGGCGAAAGGCTTAAGCGAGAGTGCTGTGATCCTTCGCCACGCTGTCAGGCCTGCACTCAATCCGGTGCTGACGATCGCCGGCCTCTCGCTTGGCGGTGTGCTCGGAGGTTCCGTTATCGTCGAATCCGTGCTCGGACGCCAGGGACTGGGAACATTGATGGTGTCAGCAGTACGCGCGCGTGATCTGCCCCTGGTGATGGGAATCGTCCTGTTTACCAGTACGGCGGTTTGGCTCGGAAATGCCCTCGGCGAAATGCTTCAGGCGATCAACGACAAGCGAATTCGCGACCTCAGCTTTTGAACGAACAATCAACAAGAGATGGTTTCAGTCGGCGGCGAACCGATCGCGTAGCGGTCATTGGTTGGCTCGTTATCGCGGTGTTCGCGCTGTCGGCTGTTTTCGCCGACTCTCTTGCGCCTTACGATCACCGCGCTCAGTCACGGCTTGAACCAGCCACGCCGGCGACGACGATCCACTTCAGTGGTTTAACTCCGATCATTTATGCACGCCGGGTCGAAGATCCACTTCGACGCACGTACTCGGAAGACACCTCAGTGGCTTATCCAGTGGGCTTCTTCGTCCGGGGCTATTCATATAAGTTGCTCGGCATAGTAGAAACCGACTTACATCTGTTTGGTGTTAGAAGTACTTCGGGCGTCGCTCCCAGGATCAATCTACTGGGAACTGACCAATTAGGCCGCGATCGCTTCTCGCGCTTGCTGTACGCGGTGCGGTTCTCGCTCGTCGTTGCGTTCATCGGCGTTCTCGTCGCTTGCCTGGTTGGCTTTTTAGTAGGAGGAGTGAGTGGTTATGCCGGACGGTTCGTGGACACGTTTCTGATGGGTGTGACGGACGCCATGCTTGCCCTGCCGACACTAATCCTGATTCTAGGGGTGCGTGCGGCTTTTCCGCTTGAGCTGCCGATGACGCGCGCGGCGTTGCTTCTATTACTCATCTTCGCCCTGACCGGCTGGGCCGAAATGGCCCGGTTGACACGCGGACTCGTGCTGTCATTGCGAAAACGCGAGTTCGTTGTCGCGGCGATCGCTTTGGGCGTGAGTCAAACGAGAGTTTTGTTTCGGCACATTCTCCCGAATATTTTGCCGTCGCTGCGAACGCGGGCCTTCCTGCTGCTGCCAACTTTTTTGCTTGCTGAGGTTGCTCTGTCGTACCTTGGCGTCGGGCTGCAGGAACCGGAACCAAGTCTTGGAAATATGCTCACTGCCGCAAGCGATCTCGATCAGCTTCGTTCGCAACCTTTCAGCGTACTGTCACCGGCATTCGCCGTGTTGTTGTTCACACTCGGGGTACGATTGATCGGCAGAAGCGATCGTGTCTAAGAAGTCAATCTCGAAGTCTTGTGTGTGTCGCGGGAATTGGGGCGGCATGTGGGTCTCGAACCCACGACCTCCAGATCCACAATCTGGCGCTCTAACCTACTGAGCTAATGCCGCCATACTTGGGTTTTGGTGTGGTGCCCCCGGCAGGACTCGAACCTGCGGCCCTCTGCTTAGCTTCCAGCATCAGGCTTTCCCTGACCGCCCTTCAAACCGGGGTTGCTGGCTGGACTATATCTTGGACGTCACAGTCCCGACCCG
>Ga0209486_10000830_pt1 | contig 13662 bp, 12 predicted proteins | sample NCCompost_FD_187518 | JGI IMG/M metagenome (GOLD analysis project Ga0209486, IMG submission 187518) | Agricultural soil microbial communities from Utah to study Nitrogen management - NC Compost (SPAdes) (version 2) | ecosystem: Environmental > Terrestrial > Soil > Agricultural land | place...
GAGACGGTCGACGGTATCGATTCCGGCGCCGACGATTACGTGGCGAAGCCGTTCCGGATGGAAGAGGTGATCGCCAGGCTTCGCGGCCTGATTCGCCGTGCCGCCGGGCACCCGCAGCAGCTGCTACGCTGCGGCGCTGTGGCGCTCGATCCGCGGCTCGCTCGAGTCACGAAGGATGGCGTTCAGGTCAAGCTCACGAGCCACGAATTTCGCGTGCTGTCGTATCTGATGCACCATCGCGACCGCGTCGTGTCTCAAGGTGAGCTGACCGAGCACATCTACGCACAGGATTTCGACCGCGACTCGAATACCGTCGAAGTGTTCGTCGCGCGCCTGCGGCGGAAGCTCGGCTCCTCGCTGATCGAGACGGTCCGCGGTCTCGGCTACCGGATGGGCGGATGACGCTCTCGCTGCGCACTCGCGTTCTGCTCGGCGCCATCCTGTGGACCATCGGCCTCGTGGTGCTGTCCTTCGTCATCATCGCGGCGGTCTTCCACTTTGCGCCCGATCTGCCGGTGCTCGGCAAGCGTGGGTCGATTCACTTCATCTGGTCATCGCATGCGTTCCTCCTCGTCGTGACCGCGATCATCGCCATGGCCGGTGGCGCGTTTCAGGTCCGCCGCGGGCTGGCGGGAATCGCCCAGCTGCGTGAACGTCTGGCGGCTGTCCACCACGGTGTGGAATCGCGTCTTGGCGGCGACTATGCGGCGGAAGTGCAGCCGCTGGTCGACGATCTGAACGCGCTCATCGAGCAGCGCGAGCGGGCGATCGAGCGCGCCGTGGCGAAAGCAGGCGACCTCGCGCACGGTTTGAAGACGCCGCTCGCCTTGCTCGCGCTGGAAGCAGAGCAGGCGTCGGCCACCGGTCAGGCGGATATGGCGGCCGCCATCCGCGAGCAGGTCGATCGCATGCGCCGGCAGGTGGACTATCACCTCGCGCACGCTCGGGCAGCAGCGTCCGGCGCGACCGCCAGCGTCCGCACGTCGGTCGCCGAATGCGCGCAGGGGCTGGCGCGCACGCTGCCCCGGCTCTACGCCGACCGGACCCTCGCCATCGACGTGCTGGTCGATACGTCCCACGTGGTTCGCGTGCCGCGCGAGGATCTCGATGAGATGCTCGGCAACCTGCTCGACAACGCCTGCAAATATGCACGTGCCCGCGTGATCATCGGCTCCGCGCGCACCGGCGAAACGCTCGCCATCACGGTGGACGACGACGGGCCGGGGCTGCCAGCGGAGATGAGGGAGAAAGTGCTGCAACGGGGAGTCCGGGCCGACGAGAAGGCTGCCGGCTCCGGGCTTGGTCTGGCGATCGTTCGCGATCTGGCGGAGGTCTATCAAGGCGCCATCGCGCTCGACGCGTCACCGCTCGGCGGCCTCCGGGCCACTCTGAGGTTGCCTGGGTAGCCTGGGTGGCCTGGGTAGTTAGGTTGCCAATTCCTCGAGCATCCGCTTCTGCCACGCCGCCGTCGTGTCGATGGCGTTGAACGTGAACACGTGCAGGCCATGGACGCGTGCCGCCGGGTCCTCGATGATCGGCGCCAGCGAACGGAGAAACGCGTCGGGTCCGAACGATCCGGCAGACGCGATGTGGCCGAGCAGACCGGTGTTCTTGGACAGATAGCGCGCGGAGTCGGCAACCCCGATTTGCGTCGCGATGCGCATCAGCTTGGTCAGCTCGACGACCCCGGGAACGCCGAGATAGAGCGGCAGGCCCACCCCCTCACGACGAACCTTCAGAATCCATTCGCCGACCTCGTTCGGGTTGAACGCCATTTGCGTCGCCATCGTCTGGGCGTGCGGCTGCTTCTCCTTGAGGGCGCGCATCAGCGCGTCGCTGGGAATCGCCGAATGCCCCTCCGGGTACGCCGGAACGCCGATCTCGTCGAGTGGCTGGCCGGATTCCGCGACCGCGCGCACCAGATCGACGCCGTCCTTGAAGGTGCCGATCGCGTCGCCGTCGCCGCCGACCACGAACACTTTGCCCATGCCAGCGGCGCGGATACGCGTCAGCAGCTCGCCGAGGTGCGAACGGTCGCGAACCAGCTTCGACGACAGGTGCGGGATGACGTCATACCCGCGGCCGGTGCGCGTCAGCCATTCCGCCAGTTCGACGGTCGCCTCGATGCCTTTCGCCGGCGAGGCGGTGACGGTCACGGTTGATCCGGCGGGCAGGGCTTCCGATTTTTCCTGGATTCCCTTGAGCGGGATGATCTCGAACTTCGATTTCCGGACGACGGACGTCAGCGCGGCGCGCTGCTCCGCCGAGAGCGTTGCCTTCTCTTTCGTGCCAAACGGCCACAGTGCCATCCGCCTATGCTAATCCGAATCACACGAGGGAACGGAGGGGGCGGAGGGAACGGTGTCACAGGAGAAACGGAGGAACGGAGACGAACGGAGTTTTAACTACGAAGGTCACGAGGGTCACGAAGAGCGAGGCGTTCGATTGGCCGCCGAAGGCGGCCTGCCGGGATGTAAGAGGACGCAGATACAAACCGCACAGGCGCTGTCGGCGGCTTGTATCTGCGCCCTCTTACATCCCGGCTGTCGGCGCGCTGCGCGCGCCGACCAATCGAACGTCTCTCCGTTCCTCTGCTGCTCCTGTGAGACCGTTTCCTTCCGTCCCCTCCGTTCCCTCCCCTCGACGGCGGGCAGCAGCGCAGGATAGACTGCCCGCCTTCGAAGATCTTCAAAGGAGCACGCTGATGCTGAGTGAATTCAAGCAGTTCGTCATGCGCGGCAACGTGATCGACATGGCGGTTGGCATCATCATCGGCGCGGCGTTCGGGACGATCGTCAGCTCGCTCGTCGCCGACGTGCTGATGCCCCCGATCGGTCTGGCGCTCGGCGGCATCGATTTCACCAACATGTTTGTGACGCTCAAGGACGGCGCGAAACAGGCAGGGCCGTACGCGTCGCTGGCCGAAGCAAAGGCCGCGGGTGCGGTGTCCGTGAATTACGGCGTGTTCGTCAATGCGATCGTCAGCTTCCTGATCGTTGCCTTCTGCGTCTTCCTGCTCGTCAAGGCCGTGAACAGCATGAAACGTGAAGCGCCGGCGGCACCCGCGGCGCCGACGCCAACCGAAGCGCTGCTGGCCGAGATCCGGGATCTGTTGAAGCGCTCCGCCTCGTCTATGCCGACGCGTTAGCGGGCTAGCGCGCCGAACAGGGCGTCGGGTTCCAGCCCGTGGCGCCGGGAAGCTTCTTGAAGTCGGTTGTGGTGATGTAGGGCCGGGTGAGGTAGACCGGATCCTCGACCTTCGTCGTAACCGTCAGCCAGGCGTCGCCGTTGGCGAGCGCATTCACATCGAAATATTCGGTGACGACGGCCTTGTCGCTGTGCGGCGCGCCGTTCTTGCGGACGTATCCGGCGCGCAGGTTGGTGGTGACGACCTTCAGGTTGCCGAGACGCGCGGCGCCGCGCGCCCCGCCCGGCGCATACTCCCATTGCGCCACCGAATGTCCCTGCCAGCTCGGGGCGGCAGCGGCCGTCGCGGAGACGAAATTCAGCAGCCGCGTCTGGGTTCCGGCATCCGTGTCGATCTGCAGCGTGGTGGCGTCGCGCCACGTGATGTGCAGGCGGCCTGGCAGCCGCATGACGTTGGCCGCCGTGTAGGCCCTGCACGCCTCGCCCGCGGCTTCGTCCCTGGCCGGATCCCACCCCATGCCGACCTTACGGCCTTCGCCGTTCAGAGGAATCGAATCGAACACGCCGCTCTTCGGCGTGACCATTCGGTATCTCCAGTCTTCCGTGATGACCGAGACCCAGTAGCCGGTGAGATCGAGAGCGGCGCCGTCACGAGGTGTAGCGGCCGGACCGCCCCGGCCGGCGCCGCCGCGCTGCGCATCGAGCGCCGTCGCGAGCAGGACGATGGCAATGCAGAATGCAAAATTCAGCATGCAGGCACGACGAGGACGCTGCGGCATGGTCGCTCGACTGCTTGAATTCTGCATTCTGAATTCTGAATTGCCGGCTTCAGTCAACAACCTCACCACCGCGCGAGCCCCACGTGAAGCCGTCGCTCGGGCGGATCAGGCGGACCATCAGCACGCGATACTCACCGCTGACGCGCGACGGCCGTGCCGTGATGACGACCTGATCGCCGACCTTCAGCGATTCGCGGGTGACGCCGGTGTTGGCGAGCTGCGAGGTCCCGGCCCACTCGACCGCCCATCGCTGCATCGCGCCGCCGGTGTCCGGTGCCTCGACGTGCACGAACGAGTGCGGATTGCGGTACACGAACTGGACCAGCTTCCCTTCGAGCTTGATTTCCTGCTTCGTGTTGTAGGTGGCGCCGTAGGAGTGGTGCGCCCACGCGGCGCTGGCGGCGACCGTGAACCCGAAGAGAAGAAGCATTACTGTGCGCATCTCACGTTCTCCTGACTTCCGCCTGCAGGCGAAAGCGACGACTGACGAAGGCTACTTGCGAAGGCTGCGATACACCGCCTCGACGAACATATCGGTCGTCCAGGCGCCCGTCGTTGATCCGTAGCGCCGATCGAAGTCCATGGTCGGCCGTGCGGCCTTGACCTGCTCGAGGGTCATCCCCTTCTTGATCATGTCCTGAACGCGGTCCCGAATGATGTGAATCATGTTGCGATAGGAGGCCACGTCAGCCGTATCCGAAAGCCGGCCCCGGCCCGGAATCACCCAGGTGCCCCCCTGCGCGCGGTACTCGGCGACCGCCAGGTCGAGAATTCTGTTCAGCCCGTTGAGCACGCCATGAATGCTCCCGCCCTTGTCGACCTCGATCACCGGGTAGCTGACCGTCGAATACAGGTTGCCGGCGCTGATCACTTCCGAATGCCGGAAGAACACGATGCTGTCGCCGTCGGTGGTGGCGGCAGGCGCGTGATACACGATGACCGCCTCGCCGTTGACGAATTCCGGCAGCTTGTGGAACTCGTCGAAGTAGGTGTCCGTCGGCTGAGCGACAGGCGGAAAGGCCGCCTGCTTGCCCACGGTCGCCGACATGCGATTCAGCACGTTCTCGTGAGCGACGATCGACGCGCCGCGTCCGACGCTGGCCACGGCGGTGCCGAATCCCTGCACACGCGGGAAGAATCCGGACGTCGCGAGTTTTTCGTTGCCGCCGACGTTCTCCGCCGCCACGCTGGTGTTGATGATGTAGCGGAGCGGCCGCGCCGGCGCCGGGGAGCTGATGACCGCGTTCATATACGGGCTGGTCCATCCCCACGAGCCAGGGCAGTTCGCCCCCGAACAGGTATTGGTCGCGGCCTGCGCCTGGACGCTCGTCGCCAGCTGATTCACCGCCGCCTGCAGCTTCTCGGTCATGTGCGCGGCGCCGGTATTGACCATCAGCACGCCGTCGCGTCCAACCTGCGCGGTCACGTTGTTGCCGTCGACCACCAGCATGTAGACGCTGCCCTGCACCGGCAGGACGTGCACTTCGCCGTCACGCGGCGCCTGGGCGGCGATGCGCTTCTCGAGATCGAGCGCGCTCTTCGACGCCGGCACGGTCAGCTTGCCTTCCGGAACCGATCCGTTCAGCGTCGCTCGAAACTCGGGGTACGTCGTCTTCACGCCGCCGAGCGCAGCGATCTCCGGGATCCAGCTGTTGTCCTTCAGCCATTCGGCCCGTGCGTCGGCGTTCTGCCCGGGAAGGAAGTGCGGAACGTGGTGGCGGTTCGTCCCGCCGTTTTCGGCAAATGCCGAACCGTTGCAGGTCTCCATCGCCGTGGTCGCGGTGGTCTCGATCTGATAGGTGGTCGACTGGACGTAGGGCTCGTCCTGATAGACCGGGTCGTCCGTCACGCTGACGATCGTCAGGAGCTCACCATGGCGGCTGATGAACTCCGTCATCGTGTACATGTCGCTGACCTGCGGGCCGCCGCGCTTCAGATAGCCGTCCTTGAAATGTGTGGCGGTGATCTTCAGCGTGTTGCCGATCCACTCACCGGTCGAAAAACCGGTCCAGCTGTGCGGCGCATATGCCGGCGGATGCGGCCGGCCATCCATGAAGACCGGACGGTCGAGTGAGCGCATGAACTGAATGTGGTAGACCTTGACCTCGCGCGTGAGCGGATCCTGCTCCTTGAGGATGCGCGCGCCGCCGAGCCCGCGCCACTGGTGCGGCGCCGAGTGCGGCCGGCACTGGTATTCAGGCGTTCCCCAGATCGACTCCGCGGTCGTGTCCGACCGCAGGCGGCCGGCGGCATTGAACGGAATGCCGAGATAGTCGCCGAGCGAAGGCTGGGCGGTCGTGTCTTCTTCGTTGTTCTCGAGACGCCACTCGCCGGCGATGTCCGGCGGCGTCGCCGGCCGCGCGGGCTGCGTGAAGACGGGCACGCTCGCGAGCACGGCCGCGGCCGCGAGCAGCAGAAGCGCGGACGACGAGGATCGCGTCACCAAAACATACTCCCTGGACGGCGCTGATTATACGATCCGGCCCATGGAAGTCCGCACATTTCCGAACTGGATCCGGCCGGGTGTCGGCATGAAGCCCCGCCGCGAGAACCAGCGGCCGCTGTTGCCGCAGCATGCCCGCCATTGCCCCGTGCTCGAGGCCGGCAGCGGGCTCGGATTCATGGTCTATCCGGCGCTCGAGCCGCACGAGTCGTATCACGTCGAGTTCGAGGGCGAGGGGCAGTATCAGTTCACCTACCTGCAGACGGCAAAGGCCGGGAAATGGGAGCCGATCTACACGCTCAAGATGGTCCTGCCCTTCGGCGGCATCGGCATGATCAAGGAGCAGGTCGAGTTTCACGTCCCCACTCCGCCGTTCGCGCCCGAGGATGCCAAGCAGGTCACGCGCGCGTTTATCGTGCCCGAAGATCTCGGGACGCCGCAGGGCGCGATCACGCTGCGCGGGAACATCAACTTCAGGACGCCCGACGGCTGGGACACGATCTACACGCCTGTCTTCAACAACCTCGAGCGTCCTGTCGCGCCGATGCTGATCGTGCGCGTCGAGACCGACTGGTACGCGCACGACAGCGAGTTCCGCTACGTGCTCCAGCCGGGCGAGGGGATCGCCGGCGCGCACAATCTGCCGATCGGCCAGGTGTTCTTCGTGCCGCGGGAAGACGTCACGATGCGCGAGTGCACCGACGACGAAATCGCGCTCGTCCGCGAGGCGAAGGCCAATTTCTTCCGCGAGAAGGAGGCGCATCGCGTGACGACGCCGCACGGGCTGCATTACAGCCCGCACTATCTGCGCGAGAGCCGGGCGAGAAAGGGTTAAACCCTCCGCAATATCTCCTACCTGACGACCCGCATTTCGCCACGCGTCAGCAGCATCGGACCGAACGTCGGTGTTCCAAGCCGTCCGGCATCCACGCCGACGGTTCCTTCCAGTTCGTACGGCACACTGCCGCCGACGGCTAATCTGCGGAGCGCGCTGGCCAGTCCCGGCAGGTCCGCGAAGCTGATGGAGAGATCCAGCGGAATCACCGACTCCTGGCGTGCAGACAGCGGGAGACCGAGCGGGAAGTCCGCGTCCGCTGCGCGACTGCCTTCGAGCGACAACGCGGCGTTGATTGTGCTCAAGGTGAAGCCGAACGCGTTGGGGTTTGTCACCTTGAGCCAGAGGCGAACACCGGCACCGCCAACCGGCATCGCGCGTGATGGGCCGAGTATGCGCAGCTGGGCCGGCTGGCCCTCGGCCTGCTCGAAGCGCGGCGGCTGGATGATGCTCGACAGGCCGCCGAGGCTCGCGCATCCCGCTCCGGACATTGTGGCGACGATCGTCAAAATACAGGCAAATCGCATACTGGCCCGACTGCAACTGGAGCGCCACTTGCCCTAGAATCCGATCCCATATGAAACGACGTGAATTGCTTCAGAAGATGACGGCCGCTGCGGCCGTAACCGCCGCAGGGCGCGGACTTTTCGAGTCAGCGGCGCTGGCCCAGACGCCCGCCGCCGAGCCCGCGTCGACGGGTCAACAGGCGGGGGAGATGAGCAAGTTTCTCCCTGGCTTTACAGTTTCGAAGGTCAAGACCACCGGGACGACGATCCACGTCGTCAAGGGTGGGCAGGGCCCGCCGCTGCTTCTGCTGCATGGCGCGCCGATGTCGCACATCACGTGGCGTTTCATCGGCCCGCAGCTGGCGAAGCAATACACAGTCGTCGCGCCCGACCTGCGGGGATACGGCGACAGCGGCAAGATGCCGGACACGCCGGACCATGCGAACTACTCGAAGCGCGTGATGGCGCTCGATCAGGTCGAAGTGATGAAGCACTTCGGGTTCGACAAGTTCCCTGTGGTCGGCCACGACCGCGGCGGGCGCGTCGCGCATCGGATGGCGCTCGATCACGCCGACAAAGTGACGAAGCTGGCGGTGCTCGACATCCTGCCGACCTATTACCTTTACACGCACGTGACGAAGGACTTCGTGCAGGCGTACCCGCATTGGTTCAACTACCTCCAGCGCGCGCCGGGGCCGGAGAACGATTTGAAAGCCGCGGCCGATCGGCGGCGCGGGCAGCAGATGTCCGACGTGCAGGCCGAGTACTACCGGACGACCAGCACGATGGAGAACATCCACGCGATGTGCGAGGACTATCGGGCGGCGGCCTCGATCGACCTCAAGCATGACGAGGCCGACCTGAACAGGAAGATTGCATCTCCGCTGTTGACGCTCTGGGGAGAGCGTGGACCAATGGGTCGCTTGTACGATGTACTGGGGGTGTGGAAGGAGCGCGGGGTGAAGGTCACCGGCAAGGGCTTGCCCGGCGGGCACAATCTTCAGGAAGAAGAGCCCGTCTGGAATCAGGTACTTGCCGAGCTCACCGCCTTCTTGAAGGCATGATTCTTCGAGTCGTCCTTGTCGTTCTGGTCGCGACCGCCGGTGTGAGCGCCGCGCAGTTTCAGCGCGCGCTCTCCTTCGGCGAACGCATTGCCGCGGAGAACGACTTCGACGGCCGCTTCAACTTCTGCCGTCTTGTCTATGACGGCAACCGCAACGGCGGCAGCTGGCGGACAGACTTTCCCGCCGCCGACCTCAACATGTCGATCAGGTTCTCGGAGCTCACGAAAACGCGCGTGGCGTTTCATCCCTCCGGCGAGCCGAAGCACCTGCTTGTTCGCGCGACCTCTCCAACCCTCTTCAAGTGTCCACTCGTGATCATGACGGCGCCGGGAAGCGCCATCTTCGATCGCGAGGAAGCCGATGCGCTTCGCACCTACCTGGCAAAGGGCGGCTTCCTCTGGGCGGATGACTTCTGGGGCAGCGACCAGTGGGAGCAGTGGGAATATGAACTGCGGAAGATCCTTCCCGCCGCGGAACACCCCATCGTCGAAGTACCGATGGATCATCCGATGCTGCGCTCGCAGTTCGTCGTCACCGAAATTCCGCAGATTCCGAACATCGGCTACTTCCGGCGCTCCGGCGGCGACACGTCGGAGCGGGGCCGCGACAGCGAGGTGCCGACGGCGCGGATCATCAACGACGATAGCGGCCGGGCGATGGTGCTGATGACGCACAACACCGACATCTCCGACTCATGGGAGCGCGAAGGCGAGGACGCGAGCTACTTCTACGCCTTCAGCCCGAAGGGGTACGCGCTCGGTATCAACGTCCTGCTCTACGCCCTGACGCATTAATCATGTCGATCACCGCCTCGACGACGGCCTGCGGCTGGCTCGAGGCGATCAGGTGGTCGCTGCCAGGAACCACCTTCCACACACCGTAGTCCGAGCCCTGGGCCAGGCGCTGATGCGTCTCCCGTAACGCTGCCGCTGAACTGCCCATATCGATCCAGGAGGCCATCGCCGGTGGCAGAAGCGCCTCCCGCGTTTCGGCGCTCAACGCAGTGACGGGGAGATCTCGCGGCAGCGGCGGAGCCTCGCTGAACTCACGCAGCGTCGATTCACCCGCCCGCACCATGCCGCACAGCATGATCCACGGCTTCGATCCGTACATCAGGCTCGCGGATCGAGCCGCCTGGTCGGTCTCTTGATCCCGGAGGTTCCACGGATCGAACAGGCGCAGCAGTCCGACTGCGCCCGCCGCGCGCACGCCGCCGCACGCCGTGGTTGCCAGCGCGGCGCGCTTGTTTTCGCGCAGGCGGACGATCGCGTAACTGTTGCCGGCGTCGAGAAACACCAGACCCGCGATGCGTTCCGGGTGCCGCCGGGCGAAGAATTCGGCGATCACGCCGCCGATCGACGAGGCCACGAGAATCACCGGCCGATCGGGCTCGAGCTCGTTGAGCACGACACCGAGATCATCCGCCAGCATGCTCACCGGAATCTCCGGCGGCCCTGGGTCGCTCCAGCCAATGCCCGCGCGGTCGTAGGCGCACACTCTGGTGCGCCGCGAAAGCGCCGATCGCGCGTCTCGAAAACTCATCGAGTTGCTGAAGCCGCTGACCTCGAACAGCACCAGCGGATTTCCACTGCCGGCGCAGACGTAGTGCAGCCGCCGCGAGCCGGCGAGAACGAACTCGCCGGGCGGCGGGAACCGTCGCGCGTCGCGCCGTGTCGCGTACTGGTCGTATGTCCACCCGGCCGCGGGCGCGGCGACGAAGGTCAGGAGCAGCGCGATGACGATGCGGCGCCGGCGACTCCATCTCCGCGTCGGGCGCGAGGTGATCGCATCGAGAGGGCCGACGGGAGTGGAGGTCACGTTCGGCATTCCGAGTTCAGAATTGGAAGCGGATGCCGGCCTCAATTTCCCTGGGATCGGAGGCGCTGGTGATCCGGCGGAAGTTGGGCGACGTCATCACCCCGGAGGGCGTGCCCAGGTGCACGTGATTGAAGGCGTTGGTCATGTTCGCGAAGACGTTGACGTTGATGCCTGACGTCGAACTGCCTGGCGCGCGGCGGAAGAAGAATGCCTTCGAGACGTTGAAGTCGAAGTTCAGATACTGCGGACCGCGCTCGCTGTTGGGAACGCCGCCCGGGGGGCGATCCGTGAGGCTCGAGTCACGATTGTCGTCGCGGCCGGTCGTGATCGTGTAGAACCGGCCGCTGTGGTAGTCCATCGCCCCCGACACGAAGATGCCCAGCGGAAGCGAGGCGTCGAGGCGGGCGCTGATGTTGTGAGTCGGCTGCGGCCAGCCGCCCCAGTCGGCCCGCTCGTCATAGGCATTCGTCAGCAGCGTGCCGGGGCCGCCCTGCACGTCGCCGCGGACGTGCTGTCCGGTATAGTTCAACGCGCCTCTGAAGATGCTGAAGCGCTTCCGGACGCTGAGGCGCAGCGAGTGCCTGATTTCGTTACCCGCCGACTCGAGGCTGATGATGTTGCCCCGTGAGGGGTCCGGCGTGACGCACACGTCAACCGGCGTCGCCGCCGAACACGCCTGTCGCGGCTCGAAGCGGGCGTCGTACGGCGCATTGAGGTTTCGCGTGCGGAGCCGGTTGTACTCGCGTACGCGATCCCATGTCGCCGTGATCAGCAGGTTGGAGAAAAACGTCCGCTCCAGCGACACCATCGTCACTGCGACGTATGGAGCCACCAGATTCGGATCCGTGACGCGCACCGATTGCAGAGACTGCCTGATCGTGCCCCCGGCCAACGGATCCGGGTACGACGGGTTGTCGATGACAATCTCGAATTGCTGCGTGCCATCGAACCGGCGCTGGTTCGCAACCATGCTGCTCGTGAGCCGGCTGTGGAAGATGCCACCGCCTGCCCGAATCACGGTGTCCGTACCGGGCGAATACGCCACCGAGACGCGCGGATCGAGATTGTCGTAGTCGTCGAGATACTGCTGCGCCTCGTAGCGGACGCCGAACATCATCATCAGCCGCGGGTTGATCTGGAAGTCGCCCTGGAAGAAGCCCGCCATCTCGAGCTGGCCGTGCTCGAAGCGCGGGTCGCCGCGCGTCACGCGGTAGGTGGACGGCACGCCCGCGAGGTAGGCGTCCAGGCTCGAAAAGGTGAAGGTCCCGCCGAAATTGTTCATGGACAGCGAGCGCTGCATCCTGTGCGCGCCCTCGATGCCGGTCTTGATCGTGAGCCGCTCTCCGAGCCGCGTGAACAGATTGCCGAACTCGATGGTCCGGTCGGTTTCCTCCGCTCGGTTCTGCGCTCCGCCGATGTTGAATGCGTCGAGGACGTTGATCCGGATCGCTTCGCTGAAGGGCACCGTCTCACCGCTTCCCACGTTGTAGCTGAGCCGCGCTTCGTGGATGCTTCGCGAGGAGAGCGTCGAGAAGGCGTAGATGTCGGTGTCCCACTCGCGGTAGAAGGCGTCCGAACGCCGTTCGGGCAGCGTGAAGCCGCCGATGCCGTCGTCCCGGCTCGTTTCGGTGCCGCGGCCGATCGAAATCTCGATCGAATGCGATGGCGCGAGCTGGTAGGTATTCTCGATCTCGAAGCCGCGGTTCATCCGCGGTCGTGTGATCCCGAGGGCAAAGACGCCTTCGGGCAGTGTCGCGTGAATGGTCCCCACGTTCTCGGCATTGCTCTGCTCGAACTCGAACGACGTAGACATCCGCCCCGGAATCGAGGGGCCGCTCACTTCGAAAGCGATCTGCCGCTCCTGATACGGCGGCTCGTTGTCCGCAAACGCGTTCCGCGCATTCAGTCCATCGTCCTTGAGCAGGAACTCCGTATTGCCGTGCCAGGCCCCGCCGCCTCCTCGCGGAATGACGTCGGTGCCGCCCCCTCCGGCGTTGTAGCCGTTGTTTTCGGCGGTGAAGGAGTTGTTGTTGATGCGGACGTATTGGGTCTCGCGCGCCGTCTGCCGTGACGAGGTGGGCTCGGCGCTCCCGCGCGTGGCCAGATGGGCATTCCACGCGGCGGCCTGCGCCTCCGTGAGATACCCGGCGAGGTTCTTGAGAAACTCGCCCCGCATCCAGTCGATCGCCGATCGGAGACGGTCTTCGTCGGCCCCCTCCGTCGGACCGCCGCTGAAGTCGAAGAGGTCGCCGAAGAGGTCTTCGCTGGCGCGGCGTCGCTCCTCCATCATCAGCGCGATGGCACGCTCCTGGTTCTCGGTGAAGGGAACCTGCGCATCCGCCAGGACCTGCTTGACCTCGCGGTTCAGAGTCGCCAGTGGATTGGCCGCGCCTTCCACCGGCGTGAGAGAGGCCGCTTGGGCCGACGCGCCGGAGGGCCACAACAGCAGAACGGCGAGCGCAGAGAGAAGGGCTCTCAACGTGAACGATCCTACTTTTATCTGACGAACCGATGGTTATTTCGTCACACCACTTTCGACTGGTGCTGTGACGGGCCCGCCGTCGAGGACGAAGACCATCAGCTTTGGCGAAAACGGCGTGACCTGATTGCCAGGCCCGGCGTTTCCGCCGGCGACTGTGCCAACACCTCCCATCACGGCGACGTGCTGGCGGCCGTCGAGGCGATATGTGATCGGCGTCCCCATGCCGCTGCGCAATCCGGTCTGGAGTTCGAGCAGCTTCTCGCCTTTGTCCGCGCTGTAGGCGAGCAGCCGGCCATCGCTCAATGCCTGGAAGACGAGATTCCCCGCGGTCGTCAACGTGCCGCCGCCGATGCCGCCGCCCCCGGGACGCCGCCAGCGCATCTCTTGCTTCACCGGATCCCACGCGACCAGCGCGCCGCGTCCGCCAGGTCCTTCGATCGGCGGAGGGCCGATCGCCGGAGGCGGTGGGCGCACTGGTGTCGGCGCCGGTCTGACGGTGCCGGTCATGCGGCCTGGCTGAGGGTTGAACGTCGGCTCGGCCGCATACGAGAAGCTGTTGTTCGTGGACGTGGGAATGTAGACGAGCCC
>Ga0209486_10000831_pt1 | contig 13659 bp, 12 predicted proteins | sample NCCompost_FD_187518 | JGI IMG/M metagenome (GOLD analysis project Ga0209486, IMG submission 187518) | Agricultural soil microbial communities from Utah to study Nitrogen management - NC Compost (SPAdes) (version 2) | ecosystem: Environmental > Terrestrial > Soil > Agricultural land | place...
GCCGATGACTGGGGGGATTTCTGGCGCGATCGGCGGCTCGGATTCCAGCTCGATCGCGCGGCGGAAGGCGGCCACGGCGGCCGCCTGCAGGATCGCGGCCGCCGGCTCATCGAGCGGATTCCCGCGTTCTTCGCCGGCTACCGCCCGCTGCCGTCCCTGCTGCACGGCGACCTCTGGGCCGGCAACCGCGCGATGCTTGCGGACGGGACGCCGGTGATCTTCGATCCGGCGGTGTACTACGGCGACCGTGAAGCGGACGTTGCGATGACGCGATTGTTTGGCGGCTTCGGCGCGCGCTTCTACGAGGCCTACTCGGCCGAGTGGCCGCTCGACGCGGGCGCCGGCATACGCGAGGACCTCTACAACCTCTATCACGCCCTCAACCACCTCAACCTGTTCGGCGGCGGCTACCAGGCGATGGCCGAGTCCATGATCGACCGGTTGCTTGCTGCAACCGGACCGTAACTACAGGCACGAAGGGGACGCGCCCCTTCAGCACCACACAGGTTGATTCTCGCTCGACTTTTCGCTGAAGGGGCGCGTCCCCTCCGATCACCTTAGCGCCGCGGCGACCAGGCGCCGATACAGCCGCTCGCGCGGGCCGCGCGGCTCGGCGAGACCCATGCGTGCGAGCAGCGCGCGGGTTTCAGCGTCGCGCGGCAGCGGCCGCAGCAATTCGGCGCCGATGCCGGCCTTGCCCGTGAGCGTCTCCGACCGCGCCTTGAGCCGGCGCAGCGCGCCGCCGAGGCGCACCTCTTCCGGGCTGAGGTCGGTGCCGAAGGGCAGGGCACCGAAGCGCCCGGCCGCGCGGTGCGGCGCGAGCGCGCGCTCCAGGCGCTCCGGCAGGTTCGCGCGCTGGGCGTCCGGCATCCGCCATGACGCCGGCAGCTTGCCCGCCTGCTGCGCCTCGGCGAGGAGCGCGGGCTGGAAGCGCGAATCCGCGATCGCGAGCAGGGCCATGGCGACCTCGGCGTCGCTCTTGCCGCGGATGTCGGCGACGCCGTACTCGGTGAGGACGACATCGCGCAGGTGACGCGGGATCGTCGCATGCCCGTAGTTCCAGCGGATGTTCGACTCGACCCGCCCGCCGCTCGCGCGCGTCGCGCGCACGGCGATGATCGAGCGTCCTCCGGGCAGGTCGTGCGCCTGTGCGACGAAGTTGTACTGCCCGCCGACACCGGAGACGACCCGCCCGTCCGCGAGGCCGTCGGAGACCACCGCGCCACCGAGCGTCGCCAGCAGCGCGGAGTTGATGAAGCGCGCATCGCGCCGCTGGGCCACCTTCGTCGCCCAGTCCGGGCCGAGCAGCTCGTTGGTGAAGCTGACCGGCATCATCCGGAACAGCGCGCGCTCGGCGTCCGGCATCGCGCGCAGCGACTCGTAGAAGGCGCGCGGCCCGAGCATGAAGGCGCCGTGCAGCAGCGCGCCGTCCGGCTCGACGCGCCGCTTCAGGATCCCGGCGCGGTACAGGTCCAGGAACCCGTCCACGAACATCTCGGTGACGGCGTACAGCCCCTGCTCGAAAGGCGCATCGCCGCCCATGGCGCGCATCTCGTCCTCGAAGCGCGGCAGCAGGCCCAGGTCTCCGAGCGCCCGGCGCCAGTCTGCGTTCTGGCGATGCCGCAACGTCATCGCGTGCACGATCGCGTCGCCGAGCTCGCCGATGCCGATCTGGACCGTGCCGCCGTCCCGGATCAGGAGGCTCGCCCCAAGTGCGATCGCATGTTCGGCGGTCCGGATCGGCAGGTTCGGCGGTGCGACGAGTTCGTGGTAGCCGCCCGGGTCGTCGACCAGGAAATCGAACGTGGACGCCGGCACTTCGGCGTCGCCGAACATGAACGGCACGCGGTCGTTCGCATGGCCGACGATCGCGACAGGATGGCCGGCCCGCTCACGCGCGCGCAGCATCGGGATCAGGTCGGCGGTCACGTCGGGATTCGTGCCGAGGCTCGCGCGCCCGCCCGGGCGCAGCGCGACCTGCTGTGCGATCACGTTCGCGCCCTCGGCGATCGCGCTGCGGGCAACGTGCGTGTAGTTGATGCTCGCATATGCCTGCTGTACGACCGGGACGTCGAGCCAGGCGCCGGGTTCCAGGAAGAATTCCAGGACATGTACGTTCGGCTCCAGCCTTCCGGCGCGAAGCGGCGCGACCCATTCGGGTTCCGGCGCGTTGCCGAAGACCTTCGCGGTGATGGGCGTGACCAGCCGCCGCTCGAGCTCGCTTCCGGGTTGCGGCCGCGCGAGCGTGAGTCCGGTCAGGATCGTGAGCTGGATGTTGGTGTCGGCGACGGCACGGCGATAGAAGGCGTTGACCAGCGCGACCGGCTTGCCTGCGCCGATCGGCGTACAGAGCACGATGCGCCGGCCGACTTTCGCAAGTACGGCTTCGACGCAGTCCTCAACGCCGTCGAACTGACGTGGCGCGGTCGCATTCATGGATTCGGCCTCAGCCGACGGGCGCGAGCCTCAGCTCGAAGCGGATGTCCACGGCGTCGCCGACCCACTCGGTGGATGCCCATTCGCCCTGGCCGAGACCGAAGTCGAGGCGCTTGAGGTTCGCCGTGCCCTGCATGATCGTCGCCTCTCCAGCAGGCGCAAGCGTGAACGTGACGGGCACGGCCCGCTTCTTGCCCCGTATCGTCAGCTCGCCGTCGGCGCGCCAGCCGTCGCCCGTACGCTCGAATCGCTCGGCGTGATACACCGCCTGCGGGTACTTTGCTGCCGAGAAGAAGTCCGGACCGCGCAGGATCTCGTCGCGCTCGCCGTCCTGCGTGTCGATGGACGCCGTATCCACGGTCACGTCGAGCCGGCCCGCTGCGGGCTGGCCGGGATCGAAGTCGAACACGACCCGGAACTGCTTGAAGGCACCGGAGAACCGGGCGTCCGCCTGGATCGCCGAAAACTCGAGCGTGCCGGAAGCCGCATCCGCTTGCCGTGGTCCCGCGAGCGCAGCCGGGCAGAGCGCGACGGCGAGCGCGACGGGTAGCGCGAGTTTGCGCAGCATCATCGCGCGCGCCACGGCAGCATCCGGAACAAAAGGCCGTCGCGGTCCAGGAACTGGTGCTTCAGCGCGGCCGCGACGTGGAGGCCCGCGAGCACGAAGAGGACGTTCACGAGCAGCTCGTGCGCCTCCTCGAAGGATTCCTTCAGCCCGGGGTCGGGCGCGATGAAGTCGGGCAACTGGACGAGCCCGAACCAGCTCGCCGGCCGGTTCGCTGCCGACGACATCAGCCAGCCGGTCAGCGGCAACGCGAACAGCAGCGCGTACAGGGCCCAGTGATTCAGCCGCGCGGCGATATCCTGCCAGCGCGGCATCGGCACCGGGGGAGGCGGGCGGTCAATCCAGCGCCAGGCGAGGCGGACGACGGCGAGACCCAGTATGGTTATGCCGACGGACTTGTGACGGGCCATCAACACCAGCCGTTCGAGCCCGACCGGAAGTTCGTGCGCGATCTTGCCGAGCGTGACCTGGATGATCAGCAGGACGACGATCGTCCAATGCAGGAACTGCGCCACCGACCCATAACGCACGGAACTGTTTCGCGCCGGCATCAGGTCTTGGAGAATACCCCAATGTACAAGCTCCCGTGGATCCTCCTGTCCGCCGTCGCGCTGGCGGGATGCGCCGTGCCGCCGCGCGGCGAAGTGCCGCCGGGCGCGTCGCCGCCGCCGATGGCCGCGGGGCCCGCGGAGTCGCGGCATGGCGCACAGTCGTGGACGGTCGTCGCTTCGCGCCTTGCGGTGCGTGTCTATCGCGACGGCCCGATGCAGAAGCTGGGGCACGACCACCTCATCACCTCGGATGGCCTCGTCGGCCGGATCGCGCTCGGAGCGCCGCTCGCGGAGACGGCCTTCGAGCTCAGCCTGCCGCTGGAGTCGCTGGTGATGGACGACGCGTACGCGCGCGCCGCGGCTGGCGGCATTTTCGTCGCGCCCGTTCCGCAGAAGGACCGCGACGCGACGCGTCACAATATGCTCGGCCCGAAGCTGCTCGACTCCGCGCGCCAGGACACGATTCGGCTCACGTCGGAATCGGTCGCCGGTGGACCCGGCAGCTTCGACGCGCGCGTGCGCGTGTCGCTCGCCGGCCGCGAAAGCCTGGTCTCGGCGCCGTTCACCGTCACCATCGACGGCAATCGCCTCGAGGCGCATGCAGGCTTTCGCCTGACGCACGCCGATCTCGGCCTCGAGCCGTTTGCGGTGGCGCTCGGCGCGCTCCGGGTTCGCGATGACTTCGACGTCGAACTGACGCTCGAGGCGAGGCGCGGCTCGTGAGCGGGATCCGGTTCCGGAACCCCGAAGTCCGGATGTCCGCGGCGCTGGCCGCGGCGGTCGCCTCGGTGCGCGACCCGGCGCTCACGCTGCGCGACCTGCTCGCATCGCTCGGAGAGCAGGGACTTCTGGTTTTCTGCGGGGTGCTCGCCGCGCCTTTCCTGCTGCCGGTGACGGTCCCGGGCATGAGCACCGTGCTCGGGCTGCCCATGCTGCTCATCGGCTTCGCGGTGATGGTGAGCCGCGTGCCCTGGCTGCCGGAGCGGTTGCTCAATCACAGCCTGCCGGCGGTGACCGTGCGCAAGGTCCTGCAGAAAGTCGGCGGATGGGCCGAGCGCTTCGAGCACCTCGTGCGCCCGCGCTGGCTCGCGCTGACCGGCGGCCGCGTGATCAACGTCGTGAACGGAGTTCTCGTGATCGTTGCGGTGCTGCTCCTTATGGCGCCGATACCGCTCGTGCCCTTTGTGAACTCGATCCCGGCGCTTGCCATCATGCTGCTGTGCTTCGGCATGGCGGAGCGCGACGGTGCCGTCATCGCGCTGGGCTACGTGACGACCCTGCTGTCGGCCGCCTACGTCGGAGGCCTGATCGTGCTCATCTTCTATGCCGGCCTGCGCCACGAACAGGCGCTCGAGCTCGTGCGCAACTGGTTCAACTGAGAAAAATACAAGGGTGCGATCGTCAAGGTTAAGGTCGCGCAACTCTGATCGCGGACCCGGCGATCGCCGCGGCCCGCTCAAGCGCACGCCGGGCGGGTCCCCGAGCGAGCGCGTAAGTTCCGGCGGCGCGAGCGAGGGTTCCCGCCCGGCGTCCGCGTCAGTGAGCGATCAGCGCTTGTCGATCTCCGCGAGCAGGTCCTTCGCGCCGTAGACCTTCTCGAGCGCGGTGCGGATGTAGGCCGGGTGCACGCCGATCGAGCGGTTCATCCGCTCGTCGAACCAGTAGCTGCCCGAGATCGAGTGGATGTTGCCGTCGAACGCGAGTCCCACGATCTCGCCCTCCGCGTTCAGCATCGGGCTGCCCGAGTTGCCGCCTACGATGTCGTTGTTGGTGGTGAAGTTGGCACGTGTCGACATGTCGAGGCTGTCCTTCATCGCCATCCAGCGCTCCGGGATCCTGAACGGCGGCTCGCCGGTCGCACGCTCGAATGCGCGCGAGAGCTCGGTCCACGGGCGCACCGGCTGGCCTTTCTCGTCCCAGCCCTGCATCGCGCCGAACGACAGGCGCAGCGTGAAGGTGGCGTCCGGATAAATGCTCGTGCCGTACTTCGCGAAGCGCGCTTTCGCGATCTCTTCCTGGGCGCGCGCGACCGGTCCCTCGACCTCCGTCTCGAAGGTCTTGCGCAGCGCGCGGCCTGCCGGGTCCACCGCCACCGCGAGCCGGATCATTGGATCCTGGCTTGCGTCGATCGCGGCCTGGCCGCCCTCGTACAGCGCCACGCGCGCCTTGGCGTCGCCGAGCGTGCTCTGCTGCACCGCGCGGTTCGCGAGTGTGTCAGGCGAGTCCTTGCCGAACACCTGGCGGACGACCGGGTCGTCCGGGCCGAGCCACTCGCGCATGCGCTCGAGTCCGAAAGATAGCCGCAGGGCCTCGAAGTCCGCGTAGATCGGCGTATCGGCTCCCAGCGCCTGCACCACGGCCGGAAGCCTCGCTTCCGTGAACTCCGGCAGGCGCGCCTCGTTCGGCTTTGCCCGCTCAGCCGCCGCGCGCACCAGCGTGCGTGCGTGCGCGAAGAGCTGGCTGTTGAAGGCCGCGCCGCTCTCGATGAACGTGTACGGCACGAGGATGTTGCGCCAGGCGTCCTGGGCTTTCGCGACCTGCTCGAAGGATGCAGCGGCCGCGCCGAGCGCCTGCTCTTTTTCCCGGGCGTTGGCGATGAGCGCCGGGTCGAGCAGGGCGTCGAACTGCTTGCGCCGCACCTTGATCGAGTTCTCGACGGAGTTCAGGTAGGACTCCGCGATGCGCCGCGGCTCCTCGCCGGTCTTCGAGTACTGGATCATGCGGCCGCGCAGTTCCGAGAAGCGCATCAGCCAGAACGGCATGAACGTGTCGCGCTGCACCTCGAGCTGGGCCGCGGTGAGGAGGCGGTCGGTGTTGCCGGGGTGGCCGGAGACGAACACCGCGTCGCCCGGCTGGGCGCCGTCCCAGTCGAAGCCCAGGTGGTTCGGCGTCTTTGCCGGCTTGCCGCCGTCATAGGCGCGCAGGATCGACATGTCGAGGCACCAGCGCGGGAACTGGAAGTTGTCCGGGTCCCCGCCGAAGGCGGCGATGTCGCGCTCGGGCGCGAACACGAGGCGCACGTCCTCGTAGCGGCGGTACTTGTAGAGCCAGTGCTGGCCGCCCTGGTAGAGCGACACGCCCTCGCACTTGAGCGCACCGCCCTTGGCCTTCTTCGACTCCTCCTCGCAGGCCTGCTCCATCCTCGTGAGCGCCGCGCGGCGCTGCTCGACGACCTTGTCCGGCGCGACGCCTTCGAGCGCCGCGGCGACCTTCGCCGTCACGTCCTCGGTGCCGACCAGCACGGATACCGCGTCCTCCTTGCACTGCAGCTCCTTCTCGCGCGCGCCGGCGAGGAAGCCGTTCGCGTTGAGGTCGTTGCCCTCGGAGGAATTCTGGACGATGCATTCCTCGGCGCAGTGGTGGTTCGTGAGGATCAGGCCGTCGCCCGAGATGAACGAGCCCGTGCAGCCCGTCTCGAGGCGCACCGTTGCCTCGCGCACCCGGTTGAGCCAGGCGGCATCCAGCTTTGCCCCGTATTTCTGCTCGATCGCGGCGGCGGGCGGATTGTCGAAGGTCCACATGCCCTCATCGGCGGCGGCGGGCAGGGCTGCGAGCGCGGCAAGCGTCGCGAAAGGGACGAGCTTCATCGGGAACTCCAGGAGGGCCAGGGCCGCCCGGGGCGGCGAAGGCGTCATGGTAGCGGGTGGCCGGCGTCCCGGGACAGGGCGAAACACCGTTCGACGCGGCAGGCCTGCCGTTCATCGTGCCGGGTGACCCGTGGCGACGGCCGCTTTCCTGCGGGCGACTCGCGGTCGGGTTCCTGCGTGCCGGGGCAGGTCGCGCGGGCCGGGTCGAACCTGAGCGTCAGGAGCGCCGTCGCGGGGATCGGCATGCCGTCACGATAGGCGGGCGACAGACGCGAGCCGCGCGCGATGGCGAGCGCGGTTGCGTCGAACAGGCCCTCCGGCGCGGAAGAGAGGATGCGCGCTTCGCGCACCTGGCCCGAGGCCTCGGTCTCGACCTCCAGCACGACGCGGCCCTTGGTTCCCTGCACGCAGGCCGCCATGGGGAACGGCGCGCTCGCGAGCAGGGTCGCGGGCGCGACATCGAGGAAGGTGCCGGGCAGGCGGAAATCGAAGCGGCGCGTCTCGGTGCGGCCCGGCATGCCGGCGGCGGCCGGTCCGCGCCAGGCGCGTACGGCAGCGAGCGCGGACTTCTCGAATTCACCGCGCGGCATGGCGCCGACGATCCGCGGGTCGTTCACGACGCCCTCCGCATCGAGCTCGTACTCGACCTCGGCATAGCCCTCGATGCGCGCCTGCAGCAGCGCCGGCGGGTAGACCGGTTGCGGGCGGTCGCCGCCTGCGGCCGCGGCCGCGGTTGCTGCGGTGTCCGTCAGCGTGAAGCGCACGCGCGTGCGCATGCGGCATTCGATCGGCTGGCCGTCGAGGGTCGCGGGCGCGAAGCGCCAGCCGCGCACGCCTTGCGATGCGGCCTGCTCGAAGTAGCCGCGCGGGTCGGCGCGCATCACGCGCACCCAGCCGACGCTGCCGTCGCGCAGGACCGTGAGTGCGACGTCGACCGTCCCCTCGATGCCTGTCGCCCGCACCACCGGCGGATAAGCCGGCGCCTCGCGGTGGATCGGCTTCGGCGGTGTAACGCCTATCTGCTCGCAGGGTACCCACGCCGTAGCACCCGGGGCAGCGGCACAAAGCACGGCGAAGAGGATGGTTAGCCTCATTCGACGGTCGAGAGCAGCAGTTGCGTGCCTTCGGGCGCGACGAGGAGTGCGTGCCGCGAGGCGTTGAGCTGGCCGGGCAGGCGGCGCGCAAACTCGAATCCCGCTTCTGCGAGCTTCGCGATGCGCGCCGGCATGTCGGCATCCGTGAAGACGAGTGCCGGGGCGGGCAGGCTCCCGGTGTGCAGCAGCGCGACGTTGAGCGAGTCGCTGGTGAGCCCGACGTGCGGGTAGGGATCGTCGCCTTCCTCCGCGGGCACGAAGCCGAGCCGTTCCCATGCGGCTTCCGCGCGCTTCACGTCGGCAACGGGCAGGGCAAGCTCCTCGAACCAGCCGAGGCGCGAAGTCTCCCCGGGACCGAACGGCGGCGGCGAATGCGTGCGCGCCTCGAGCAGGCGCACCGACTGTCCTGCAACCTCCAGGCGCGCCTCGTTGAAGACGTCGTCGCCGAGCCGGCGCTCCAGGATCTCGATGCCATCGCGCTCGAGCCTCACGAGTTCGTGGCGCAGGTCCGGCAGCACGAATGCGGGCAGCGGCGACTGCGGCAGCTCGCGGCCGTGCAGGCCGATCGCGAGCCGGCCGTCGCCGACAGCGGCGTACGGGTACGGGAACGCCTCTGTCGTCGTGACCTGCCCGAAGCCGAGCCGTTCGTAGAATGCGAGCGATTCCGCCGGATCCGGCGCATACACGCTGACCTCGTGGAAGCGCCCGATCATGTGGCTTGCCCCGTGCCCGCGCCGAACCGCGCAACGACGAGGCGCGCGAGGCAGTCCACCTGCGCCGCGTCGTCGTTGAGCGCCGGGACGTACGCGAAGTCGATTCCGCCGGCGGAAATGAACGTCGCCGAGCCGCGGATCGCGATCTCCTCCAGCGTCTCCAGGCAGTCGACCGCAAAGCCCGGGCAGGCCACCGCGACCCTGTCGACGCCGGACCCGGCCAGCGCGCGCAGCCGGTCCTCGGTGTAGGGCCCGAGCCAGCGCGCGCCGCCCACGCGGGACTGGAACGCGATCGACCAGCGCCCGGCGGCCAGCGCGAGCTTTTCAGCGACGAGCCGCGCCGTCACGAGGCAGCGCTCGCCATACGGGTCGCCGCGGTCCGCGTAGCGCTGCGGAATTCCGTGGAACGAGAACAGCAGATGATCGAAGGGTGCGTGCGCCGCGCGGATGCTCGCCGCGAGCGCATCAATGTAGCCGGGCTCGGCGTGATAGTCCTCGATCACGAGCCGCTCGGGCGGCGCGGGCCATTGCGCGAGCTCGGCGTCCACGCGATCGAGCGCGGCGGCGGTCGTTGTCGCCGAGTACTGCGGGTAGAGTGGCAGCACGACGATCCGTGTCGCGCCCGCCGCCCGCAATTGCTGTAATGCGCGCGCGATGGAGGGGTTGCCGTAGGTCATGCCCATCGCGACCGCGGGTGGCTCCGCCTGCAGCACCGCGAGCCGGCGCGCGAGCGCCCGCGTCAGCGCTTCGGTGCCGGTGAGAAGCGGCGATCCGGCGGGAGTCCACACCTGCTGGTATGCGAGAGCGCTCTTCGCGGGCCGGAACGGCAGGATCAAAGACCTGAGGATGACTTGCCACGGAATCCGCGGCAGGTCGACGACGCGCGGGTCCGACAGGAACTCCGCGAGGAAGCGCCGCACGGCCTCAGGCGTCGGCGCGTCCGGCGTGCCGAGGTTGACGACGAGGACGCCGGTCGTGGCGGGCATGGGGTCAAGATACCGCAAGCTCCGCGCGCGCGGTACGAAGGCGGCGGACGAAAAAAAGCGGCCGGGAGAAGCCTCCCGGCCGCCGTGGTCGAAGCGCGGTTCAGAAACTCGCGCGCACGTAGGCGAGGATCGTCGAGGTCTCGTCGCCGTCCTGGTACTCGGCGCCGAGCGCCCAGGTCTCGTTGAAGTGGAAGCGGCCGCCCACGAACAGCCCGGTCGAATCGCCACGGTCGCCGAAGTCCGTGTAACGGACGCCGCCTTCGAGCTCGACAGCATCGCCGACGCGGCCACGCAGGCCCGCGTCCACGAGGTAGCCATCATCGTCGACGTCGATCGGTCCGGAGCTGATCTCGACCTTCGTCCAGCCGATGCGGCCGACGAGATCGAGGTTGTCCGCAATCCGGTAGTGTCCGCCGATGCCGACGGCGTAGGTGTCGAGATCCACGCCGCTGACGCTCTGCGCCGCGAATTCGCCGAACGCGAACCAGTTCTGCGCGAACCCGACCGAGCCTCGTAGCCCGAAGCCATCCAGCGACGGTCCGACGTCGTCGACTTCCGTGTCGATGTAGGCCAGGTCGACGTAGGAATAGCTCATGTCTTCGGCGAGCGCCGCGAGCGGCGCAGCCGCCAGCAAGAGTCCGCCCAACATGACTTTCAGGAGCTTCATGATCTTGTTCCTGTGTGACAAGGGGGAAGGGAAAGGACGATCAATAATGGGATGTTAAATAGGGGTTTCGCGCCGGGATAGCACGGCGTGGTGTATTTGTGACCGCCATCAACCGGCCGATGCACAAGTGCGAAATGGCGCCCGATTCCGCGGCAAAAAGCGGAGGCTTTGGTCGGCGGCAGTTGTTGTTTTCGCGCCTAAGGCGCGGCGAATCAGGGCGTCACGCCACCGACGCAGACGTACTTGATCTCGGTGTAGTCGAGCAGCCCGTACTTCGAGCCCTCGCGTCCCGTGCCGGATTCTTTCACGCCGCCGAACGGCGCGACCTCGGTCGAGATGAGTCCCGTGTTGAGCCCGACGATGCCGTACTCGAGCGCCTCGGACACGCGCCAGGAGCGCGCAAGGTCCCGCGTGTACAGATAGGACGCGAGCCCGAACTCGGTATCGTTAGCCATGGCTACCGCTTCCTGTTCCGTCTTGAACCTGAACAGGGGAGCGACGGGACCGAACGTCTCCTCACGCGCCACCGCCATCGCGGGCGTCACGCCGGTCAGCACGGTCGGCTCGAAGAAAGTTCCGCCGAGCGCGTGGCGCTTGCCGCCGAAGGCGACCTTCGCGCCCTTGCCCGTCGCGTCGGCAATGTGCTCTTCCACCTTCTTGACCGCAGCCGCATCGATCAGCGGGCCCTGTTCGGTCTCGCCGGCGAGGCCGTCGCCGACGCGGAGCTTCTGCACGGCGGCGACGAGCTTCGCCGTGAACGCCTCGTACACGCCGTCCTGCACCAGCAGCCGGTTGGCGCAGACGCAGGTCTGGCCGGTGTTGCGGTACTTGCTTGCGATCGCGCCCGTGACCGCGGCGTCGAGGTCGGCGTCGTCGAACACGATGAACGGCGCGTTGCCGCCGAGCTCCAAGGAAACCTTCTTCATGGTCTTCGCGCACTGTGTCATCAGCAGCTTGCCGATTTCGGTCGACCCGGTGAACGAAAGCTTGCGCACGCGTGCATCGCCGGTCAGCACGCCGCCGATCTCGCGCGCCGGCCCGGTGACGACATTGAGCACGCCCGCCGGGATGCCGGCGCGCGCGGCGAGTTCGGCAAGAGCGAGCGCGGAGTAGGGCGTCTGCGTCGCCGGCTTGCACACCACCGTGCAACCGGCCGCGAGCGCGGGCGCGACCTTGCGCGTGATCATCGCGGCCGGGAAGTTCCAGGGCGTGATCGCCGCGACCACGCCGACCGGCTGGCGCAGCACGAGGATGCGCTTGTCCGGCTGGTGGCCGGGGATCACGTCGCCGTAGACTCGCTTCGCTTCCTCGCCGAACCACTCGACGAAGGATGCCGCATAGGCGATCTCGCCCTTCGACTCGGCGAGCGGCTTGCCCTGTTCCGCGGTCATGAGCCGCGCGAGGTCGTCCGCATTCTGCAGGATGAGGTCGTGCCAGCGACGGAGCAGGATCGCTCGTTCCTTCGCGGTTTTCGCGGCCCACGGCGGAAAGGCTGCGTGCGCCGCCGAGACGGCTTTTTCCGTCGCTGCCGCATCAAAGGCAGGCACGGTGCCGAGCTGGCTGCCGGTCGCCGGATTGTGGACGGGCAACGTCGCGCCGCCCGGGGCGTCGAGCCAGGCGCCGTTCACGTGGCACTGCTGCCTCAGGAGGCCAGGGTCCTGGAGCTGGAGCCTGGTGGCGGGAGCGAGGCGGCTATCGTCTTTCGCGCGCATCAGGAAGCCTTCACGACGCGCTGGTCGATCGCGCCGAAGATGGAGCTGCCGGCGGCGTCACGCATCTCGATCCGCACGCGGTCACCAAAGGAAAGGAACGGAGTCATCGGCCTGCCCTGGTCCAGGGTCTCGAGCATGCGCCGCTCTGCGAGGCAGGTCGAGCCTGAGCTGCGGTCGCGGTTCGACACGGTTCCCGATCCGACGATGCTGCCCGCGCCGAGCCGGCGCGTCTTCGTGGCGTGCGCAATCAACTGGCCGAAGTCGAAGGTCATGTCGACGCCGGCGTTGGGATGCCCGAAGGGGCCGCCGTTCAGTTCGACGACCAGGGGCAGGTGCAGGCGCGCATCGCGCCAGGCATCGCCGAGCTCGTCGGGCGTCACCGCCACCGGGGAGAAGGCGGTCGCCGGCTTCGACTGGTAGAAGCCGAATCCCTTCTCGAGCTCCGCGGGAATGAGGTTCCGCAGCGACCAGTCGTTCGCGAGCAACACGAGCTGGATGTGCCCGCGCGCGTCGCCGGCCGGCGTCCCCATCGGCACGTCGTCGGTGATCACCGCCACCTCGCCCTCGAGGTCGATGCCCCAGCTTTCGCTGCCGAACGGCGCGTCGGCCGTCGGCGGCAGGAAGTCGTCGGAACCGCCCTGGTAGACGAGGGGGTCGGTCCAGAAGGATTCGGGCATCTTTGCCCCGCGCGCCTTGCGCACCAGCTCGACGTGGTTGACGTAGGCGCTGCCGTCCACCCAGTGGAACGCGCGTGGCAGGGGCGAGGCGGCATCGCGCGCGTCGAAAGGCGTGCTGCCCGCGCGCCCGGATTCCAGCGACGCCGCGAGCGATTCCAGCGCAGGCTTGGCTCGCGCCCAGTCGTCGAGCGCGGCCTGCAGCGTCGGGGCGATGCCGGTCGCCGGCACGGCGAGCGTGAGGTCACGGCTCACGACGACGAGCCGGCCGTCCCGGCCGCCCTTGAGGGACGCCAGTTTCACTATTTCGTGCCCTTCCAGCTGTCGACGTAACCCTTCCACTCGACCTGCGCGGCTGCGGGAGAGACCTCGAGCGCGTCGCGCGCATCCACCATCACCGCATATTCGTCGGTCGCGGGCTTCTGCTGCACCAGCATCCGCGACAGCGCCTTCGGGTGCGGGCCGTGCGTGAAGCCGCCCGGGTGCAGGGTCACCATGCCCGGGCGGATGCTGTCGCGGCTGAAGAAGTCGCCCGCGTGGTAGAAGATGACCTCGTCGTAGTCGTCGTTGTTGTGGAAGAACGGGATCTTGATCGCGCCGGGATCCGTCTCGAACGGCCGCGGCACGAAGGTGCAGACAACGAAGCGGCTGCCGACGAAGGTCGTGTGCGCAGA
>Ga0209486_10000832_pt1 | contig 13656 bp, 11 predicted proteins | sample NCCompost_FD_187518 | JGI IMG/M metagenome (GOLD analysis project Ga0209486, IMG submission 187518) | Agricultural soil microbial communities from Utah to study Nitrogen management - NC Compost (SPAdes) (version 2) | ecosystem: Environmental > Terrestrial > Soil > Agricultural land | place...
CCACCGCCACCGCGACCTCCCCCGCCAGGCCTGCGGCAGCGAAGCCCGCCGCCGTGAATCCCACGCCTCCCGCCGGCACTACCGCGCTGGCTGAACCACGCGGAAACGGGTTTGTCGTCCAGGTGGCCGCCGTCCGCCAGCGGGCCGAGGCCGACACGATCGCGCGTCGTCTATCCAGCAAGGGCTACCCGGCGTTCGTCACCACCGCCGGCGCCAACTTCCGCGTGCGGGTCGGCAAGTTCGACGATCGCCGCGAAGCCGAACGGATGGCGGGCCGGCTCGAACGCGAAGAGCAGTTCAAGCCCTGGATCACGCGGTAGCCTCGCGCGTCGCACCCCGCACCCCCGTACCTCGAACCTCCGCACTTCTTCACCGCGTTCTATAATCCGCCCGCCATGAACACTGACCTCACTCGCCGCCAGTTCGCTCAGCTCGTCGGCACGGCAGTCGGCGCCACGATCACGGCCAGCCCGCCCCCGTCGGCGGCCTCGGCGCCGCCGGTCCAGGCGGCGGGCGCCGAGCTGTGCTTCATGAGCGTGGTTGACCTCGCGGCGGGGATCCAGCGCAAGAAGTTTTTGGCGCGCGAGGTGATGTCCGCGCATCTTGCGCAGATCGAGCGGGTCAATCCCCAGGTGAATGCGATCGTCACGCTGGTGGCCGATCGGGCGATGGCGGATGCCGCGCGCGCCGACGAGCTGACCGCGAAAGGGCGATCGCTCGGCGTACTGCACGGACTGCCGGTCGCGCACAAGGATCTGGTCGATACCGCCGGTATCCGGACGACGCGCGGGTCGCGCTTCTACCAGGACCACGTACCGACGCGCGACGCGCTGATTGTCGAGCGCATCCGCGCCGCAGGGGCGCTGACGGTCGGCAAGACCAACACTCCGGAATTCGGCGCCGGATCGCAGACGTTCAACGCCGTCTTCGGTGCCACGCGCAACCCCTACGATCGTGCCAGGACGTGCGGCGGCAGCAGTGGCGGCGCCGCGGTGGCGCTGGCGTGCGGCATGGTGCCGATTGCCGACGGCAGCGATACCGGCGGCTCGCTGCGGAACCCGCCATCCTGGTGCAATGTCGTGGGAATTCGTCCCGCGCCGGGGCGGGTGCCGGTCGAATCCGGATCCTGGTCGCCGCTGAGCGTTCAGGGGCCGCTGGCGCGGTCGGTGGCCGACCTCGCGCTTTTCCTGAGCGCCATTGCCGGTCCGGACCCGCGTAGTCCACTCTCGATCCAGGAAGACGGCGCGCGATTCCGCGCGTCGCTCGACCGCAATTTCAAGGGCGTCAGGGTGGCCTGGTGGCGCGGCCTCGGGGGAATTCCGTTCGAGCCCGAAATTCGGCGAGTGGTGGACGGTCAGCGCCGTGTCTTCGAACAGCTCGGCTGCATTGTCGAAGACGCGGAACCGGATTTCGAGGGCGTGGCCGAGGCATTTCCGGTCCTCCGCTACGCCGCCAATCATCCCCAGTACGCGCCGCTGGTGGCTCAGAACCCCGCTTGGGTCAAAGACACGATCAAGTTCGAGGTGGCCGAGGCCGAACGGCTCAAGGCATCAGACATCGGCCGTGCGCTGGCGCGTCAGGCACGTATGCACGAGCAGAGCCGGCAGTTCTTCGAGCGGTTCGAGTACTTCGTCCTGCCCGTGACCCAGGTCGTGCCGTTCGACGTGACCACCGAGTACCCAACCGCGATCAACGGCGTGGCGATGACGAGCTACGTCGACTGGATGCGCTCCTGCTGGTACATCACCTTCATGGCGAACCCCGCGATGTCGGTGCCCGCCGGGTTTACCTCGGACGGGCTTCCGGTCGGCATTCAGCTCGTCGGGCGGCACCGCAGCGAGTGGAGCCTGCTGCAGCTCGCGCATGCCTTCGAACAAGCCACGCAGCACGGCCGCCGCCGCCCAACAGTTTTGTAAGGGGGTCGGGAGTCATTTTTAGAGGACACCCTGTTAGAATCCGGCGGGGAATGGTTCTTGAACTCTCTTTGTTTAATAGAGAGGGGAGCTCAAGATGGGCACATTCCGTCGTAAGTCAGCCGAACAGGAATTAAAGGGCACCGGTCAGAAGCTCAAGGGCGTCGCGCAGGAAATCGTTGGCCGCGCCACCGGCGATGACGACCTGCGCGCCAGGGGCGAGGGCAACCAGGTGGGCGGCCACGTGCGCAGCCGCCTGGGCGAAGCAGGCCGGAAGATCAGTGGCGCGATCGAACGCGAACGCGATCGCAACAAGAACCGGGGCCGCTAGCTTCGCCGCGGCCGTTTAGGGCTTCGTCGAGACATACCGTATCTGCTGAAGCACCTGGACGTCGCGGGGCAGCTCGGTGGTGCCGGCGGGGAAGCCGCCGACGCGCAGCATGTGGGCGACGATGTCAGCCTTCTGCTGCGCGCTCACCTTGCCGGGGTCGTCGACGGGCATCGACATGCGGATTCGCTCGAACAGATCGCCGACCGACAGGCCGTCCCAGTTGCTGTTGAATTCAAATCCCGTCAGCGCTGGTGCCGCTTCAGCCCCGAGCAAGGTGCCGCCGTGGCACGAGGCACAGTGCTGTCCGTAGGCGGCCTCGCCGCGCTTTGCCTGTTCCGCCGTGTACACAGCATCCCACACTGATCGTGACGGCTGTGCGCTGAGCGCGCTGGCATACGCGGCGCCGGCAGACAAGGCCAGGCTGAACACAACTACTCGTTTCATCGTGAAGACGTTGGCGCGGCCGACTGCGGGGCCCGGAACACCACCAGCTCACCACTATAGCCTGCGCCCGAAATCGGCACCGCCAGATACTGGCGTCCGTTGAGCATGTAGGTCATCGGCGAGCCAGTCTGTGGTGCCGGCATGGGCACGGCGCCCACTTCAGCGCCGGTGGCCTTGTCGTAGGCGCGCAGCATGGCGCCGCGCTGCCCGTTCGGCATCGTGAAAAATCCGGGCTCGCCGGCGATCACCAGAGTCTTGGTCACAAGCGTGCCGATGCGCCCGGCGGGGCGGCCGGTGCGGGGGATGTTGAGGCCCTTGAGGGCCGGATGATTACGCACGGCATCCGGCGTTTCCCCATGCGCCACCTGCCAGACGATCTCGCCGCGATTCAAGTCGGTGGCGGTGATCGTGCCGTAAGGCGGCTTGAGCAGGGGAAGGCCTTGCACGGTAAGAGCAGGGCCTCCGCCTTCACCGGCGACGGCGCCAGGCGCTGCGGGTGCCGCGGGTGCCGGCGGCGGCGCGTTCGGATCACGCGCCTGGCCATTGATGAAGTTCATGTCCGAGCGAGCCGGATCGTTGATCATGCCGATCACCGTCGGCTGGCGGAACGAATAGATGTAGAGGATGTTCGTCTCGGGGTCGAGCGATCCGCCCGGCCAGTTCGCCCCGCCGGTTGAGGACGGCACCATGATGAGCCCGCGCGGACCCTCCCACCGGCTCACCGGTGGCGGTGTGAACAGCGGGCCGATCTTGTAGCGCGAGACGAGCTTCACCGCTTCCGCGCGCAGTTCGGGTGTGAAGTCGATCAGGTCGTCGATCGAGACACCCTGCAGATCGTACGGCGCCGGCTTGGTGACAAACGGCTGGGTTGCGGCGTACCACTCACCCGGCACGTCGCCCTTCGGCACCGGCCGCTCTTCTATCGGCCAGACCGGCTCGCCGGTCACACGGTCGAACACGTACAGCCAGTTCTGCTTGGTTGGCTGCGCGATCGCCTTGATCGTCCGGCCGTTGACCGTGATATCGGCCAGGATCGGCGCGCACGGGATGTCGAAATCCCAGATCCCGTGGTGAACGAGCTGGTAGTGCCACTTCCGCTGCCCGGTTTTCAGGTCGAGGGCAACGAGGCTCTCGCCGAACAGGCCATTCCCCGGCCGGTGCCCGCCGTAATAGTCGCCGGTTGGCAGCTCCACCGGCATATAGAGCCTCCCGAGTTCTTCGTCGATCGTCATCTGCGCCCAGACGCCGACGTTCCCGGTGTACGCCCACGAATCCTGCAGCCAGGTCTCGTTGCCGAACTCGCCGTTCTGCGGCAGCGTGTGGAAGATCCACAGGCGCTTGCCGGTGCGCGCGTCGTAGCCGCGGATGTAGCCCTTTTCGTGGATGCGGCTTTTCGGCGTTCCCCCCGGCAGGTGCGCCGCGCCGACAATGATGACGTTGTTGGAGATGATCGGCGCCGCATGCAGGCCGACTTCGCCCGACTCGAGATCGATCGGCTGGTCCATCTCGAGCTTGAGATCGACGACGCCGTTCCGGCCGAAGCCGGGTACCCGCCGGCCGGTCCTGGCGTCGAGCGCGATCATCTGGTAGCCGGGCGTGACGTAGACGATCCGCGACTCGCGCCCGTCGGTCCAGTAGGCCAGCCCTCGCCCCGACAGCCGCCGTGGCGCCGCCTCGCCGCGCTTGCCCTCGTCCTCCCGTGACATCCACAACATCTCGCCGGTGGCGGCGTCGAGCGCGACCACCGCGCGGCGTGTGCCGGCAGTGGTGTAGAGCACGCCGTCCACCATCAACGGCGTGGACTGGAAATTGAACTCCGGCCGCGGGCCCAGTGCGTCGGTCTTGAACCGCCAGGCGACCTCGAGGTCCTTGAAGTTCTCGCGATTGATTTGATCGAACGGCCGGTAACGCCGGCTGGCCAGGTCGCCGCCGTAGGTGGCCCACTCGCCGTCTCTCGGGCGAACCTGCCCGAGCAGACCAGCGCCCGATGCGACCAGGATCGGGAGCATCAATACGAGGATCGTGAACGGACGGAGCAGGCGCGGCATTGCCCGCGGATTATACGCTGGCGCCCTGCGGAGCTGCCTCGACCGGCCGGCGGCGTTCTGTCGTGCTGCGCAGCGTGCCGCGGCGATCGTGGCCCGAGCGGCGATCGAACGGCAACAGGCGATAGCCCTGGGCGATGAGATCCTGTTCAATCGCAAGCTGGCGCCGCTGCCCGCTCTGTGTGTCCTCGCGGTGGATGACGGTCGCGCGACCAGGCCCGTTCACGACGAGGCGCACGTGAGCGCCGCCTTCTTCGATCCGGACGAGGCGGATCGAGGCCGGCCCCGACACGAACAGCCATTCGCGTTGTCGCCGTTCGAGTACGCGGACGATGGCTCGTTGCAGCGATTCGGGAGACACCGGTGTGCGAAGCACGGTCGCGCCCGGAAGGTAGGGAAGGTTGTACACCCCGCTGATCACAATCACCGGCGGGACGCTCCCGGTCTGGCTCCGCGCACGCAGCTCCTCGTAGACCATTGTGCCGGGCACGCGCGGTACGTTCAGATCGAGCACGACCAGGTCGGGCTGTTCCTGATCGAGATAGCGCAGTGCCTGCAGGCCATCGTCACAGGCGTGTACTGTGAAATCAGCCAGGCTGAGCGCCAGGCGATAGAGCTCACGCAACGTGGAGTCGTCCTCCACGATCAACAGGACGGGTCGAGGCGGCATGGGGAGCCGCCTCTAGTATCTACAAGAACTGCCCGTTCGTGAATGGAGAATTGTCAGTTCACCGTCCAGAGCGTCAGGGTCGAGACATCTTTGACGAAGATTCGGTTGCCCGAGACCGCCGGCTGGGCCCAGGTCTCGGCGTCGGCCACCTTGTAGCGGCGCACCTCCTCGAGGCTGGCGGGGGTGGTTCGGAAGATGACGAGCTCGCTGTCGTTTTCCAAGGAAAACAGGATGTTGCCGGACCGTACGAGCGCCGCCTGCGCCGCCTGGCGGGGCTCGGAGTTCCAGAGCGTTTTGCCGCTCTTCCCGTCGACCACGTAGTACTGCCCCATGTTGCGGCTGGTGAGCCCGTACATGACACCGCCGGCAGGGATGGAATTGCTCATGCGGCCGGGAAGGTCCGCTTCCCAGGCGGTCGTGGCCGTCCACTGGCTGCCGTTCCGGGCCACCGTAAACGCGGTCATCGGGCCCCCGTGCCCCCAGGCGACCACGGTGTTGCCGAACTGGACGGGCGTGATCGAGTTGGTGAAATTCGGACTGACGAGCGGCTGCTCCCACAGCAGCGCCCCGGTGGCGGCGTTGACGCCGACCAGCTTGCCCTGCGTGATGGTCACGAGTTGCCGCGCGCCACCGATGTCGGCCACGATCGGCGAGCCATACCCGGGGCCGTCTCCCGTCCACTCCCATCTCACCTGCCCGGTGTTGACATCGAACGCGGTCAGCGCACCCTTGTTGTGTCCGCCCACGTGGAAGATCACGGTATTGCCCTCGATCAGGGGCGAGAACGCGTGACTTGTGTACATCGGCACCGGGTTCGCCGCCGGCTTCTGCCAGACCTGCTTGCCGCTGGCGGCGTCGAACGCGGTGACGACGCCCGTCATCCCGATCGAGTAGAGCCGGCCGTTCGAGAAGATCGGCGTCGATTTCGGGCCAGGCCCGTGCGGCCTCGCCGCGCTGTTCATCTCGAACGGCGCCGGGTATGCCGTTCGCCACAGCACCTTCCCGCTCGCCGCATCCAGCGCGCTCATCACCTCGTCGTCGCCCTGGCGCGAAAAGACATAGACGCGGTTGCCGACGACGATTGGTGTGGCGTAGCCGAGGCCGACCTCCACCTTCCAGCGCTGCGTGAGCTGCGCCGGCCACGTCGCAGGCGCGGTGAAGCCGGTGATGGTGCCGTCGCGGTTGGGCCCGCGCCACTGCGTCACATCGCTGGCAGCCTGTCGCGCCTGCGCAGCGGCGGTCAGACCGCAGAAGAGAACAAGGATGAATGCTGCACGCCGCATACGATCTCCTGCTGGACTCTACTTTGCCCGGATGTTGTAGGCGGTAAGGATACCCTGATCGCGGATGTACAGGCGCCCGCCGCTGACCACCGGGTGGGCCCACGACGGCCAGCCCTGGTCGGAAATCCGGAATCGTCCCGTCTCGCGATAACCGGCCGGCGACGCGTCCGCCATGCCGACCACGTTGTTCTCGCTCAGGATGTAGAGCGACCCGTCCGCATAGGCCAGCGATCCCTTTCCGACGCTGCGATTCCGCCACATCACCTTGCCGGTCGCAAACTCCAGGCAGGTGAGAATCGCGTTGTGGAAGCCATAGAGATAGCCGTTGACGACCACCATGCCGCCATGATGGTTTTGCATGTCGCGGGTGAAGTAGACCTCCTGCGCCCGTACTTCACCATTCTGCGATCGCAGCGACAGCAGCGCGCCGCCGGTGCCGTAGTTCGAGCTGTAGAAGACCTTGTTGTCGAAGAACACCGGACTGGCGATGTTCGCGGTGCTGTTCGAGACGGCGGGATGGTGCCACATCAGCTTGCCGTCTGAAGCGCGCACGCCGATCCCGGCCTCGGAGGTGAGCGTCATGATCGTGCGCACGCCCTGCACGTCGGCGACGATCGGCGAGGCGTAGCCTGCGCGGTCGTTCAATTCCTTGCTGACCCACACGGTCTTGCCGGTCGCCTTGTCGAGCGCCACCATGCCGGCGCCGCGTCCGCCCGGCGAGACGATGACGTTGTTGCCGTCGACGAGCGGTGATTCGCTGATCAGCCAGTCGATGTTGCGGCCGCCGAAATCCTGCAGGATGTTCCGCTGCCAGCCGATCGCGCCATCCTGGACGCGAAGCGAGGCGAGGTCGCCGCTTTCGGTCAAGACGTAGAGACGGTCGCCGTCCACGGTCGGCGTGCCGCGCGGACCGGGTCCGCGGTCGTTATCCGACGCGCGGCCAATCGGTCGAACCCACACGAGCTTGCCGTCGGCCCGGTTCAGTGCCGAGACCACGCTCTGGGAATTCCGCATCCCCTGCACATAGATGCGGTCGCGGCTCACGGAAATCGATCCGAACCCGGCGCCGAGATTGGAGGTGCTCCACGCGCTGGGTGGTCCGGCCGCAGGCCACGAACGGAGCAGGCCGGTTTCGGGCGAGATTGCGGATCGGGACGGACCGCGCCACTGTGGCCAGTCCGTCCCGGTGTTAGGAGCAGGAGTCTGGCCGCGCGGCGCCGCCGCGCATGCCATCAACACTACGCAGGCGACGAGCAGCCGGGCCATGACCGTATGATCAGCGGGCCGGGACGGGGCGTCCTTCGGCTGCAGCCGCGTCGGCGTCCTCCTTGCCCTCTTCGAACAGGTAGGTCTCGGAGCCCGCCTTGCGAATCGACAGCAGTGAGCCGCGGCTTTCGACCACTTTGCCGCCGTAGCCTTCGAAGATCACCTTCTCGCCCGGCACCAGGTCCCGCGGTCCCCATCCCTGGCGGCGTATCCGGTTCGGACTGGTGAGCTCGAGGTTCCAGTTCACCACCTTGCCGTCAGCGCCGGTCACGTCGATGTAGACGCGCATGTGCGGGTTGGTCCACGCCACCTGGGTGACTACTCCCTCGAGCTTGACCTTCTTCTTCGCGTCGTACTCGGTGTCGAACCCGTGGTGCGCGAGAACGGGTGCGAGGCTGAGACAGACACAAATCCCAAATCCCAAAACCCAAAACCCAAAGCGCTTTGGGATTCGGTTCTTGGGATTTGGGATCTGGGATTTGGGATTCTCCACAGTTGTTTTCATGTTGTCCCCTACTTGCCCGATCCCACGCCCTCGATGCCCGCCGCTGCACCGTACTGATTGTCCTCGAGGCAGATGAACTCGAGGAGATCCTCGCCGTCCTTGATCCCCGGCCGGATCAGGCTGGCGGTGAAGTTCAGGGTGACGGTGCGCGAGAATGCGCCGGGGTCGTCAATCGTGAACTGGTGCGTCATGCGGCCGAAGTTGATCCGCGTCCAGCGCTCGATCGTGTGCAGCTGTTCGCTGTGCGGTGTACCGCGGCTGTCGAACCAGAACTTGTCGTTGTAGCCGATCGTGTCGATCACGAGCGCGTCCTTCTCGAACCGGCCGATCGAGTGTCCCCACCAGGTCGGAATCGGGTCCTCGGGGTGCTTGCGGCCGTCCATGTAGATGACGCGGTGCGCGCCGGCGTCGCCGGTTTCATGGAGCTGGTAGATATGCGTCAATCCCTTCGCGGTGTAGGTCATCGCGAATTTCCACGGGTAGGGATTCACCCGCGGCACGCCCATCGGCAGGCACGCGGTGTACGGTTCGTCCTTGGGCACACGCTTGGACTTCAACTCGCGGGCCCACGGCAGCAGCGGCAGTTCTCCAGGTTTCAGGCCGCCTTCCCGCTCGATATCCCCGTTCGATCCGCCGCCGAACCACGGCCCGGTGATGTCGATCGTGCCGTCAGGCAGGCGCGGGATCGGCTGGCTGTTCACGTCCTTGTCCGCCACGACGGGATTCGCCGGCGCGATGTGACGTACCTGCTCCTGCGCCTGGACCTGGGCGACGATGACGATCGCGGCGGCCATCAGTGAGAGTTTCTTCATAGTCGTCTCCCTCAGAAACCGTACTTCACACCGAACTGCATGATGCGCGGATCGCCCTGCTGTCCGGTGATGCGGCCGAACTGGCCGGATCCGAGATTGGTCGTCGGGTTGCCCCAGACGAAGCTGTTCAACAGGTTGAACGCCTCGATGCGGAGCTCGAGGTTCTGCGTGCCTCCGAGTCCGATCAGACGGCGCAGCGCCAGGTTGACACCGTTCCAGTAGCTCGGCCCCACGAAGCCGTTGCGCGCGCTGGTGCCAACCGTGCCCGGTGCCGGCGAGGCAAACGCAGCGCGATTGAGGTAATTGATCAGGCGCCCCTGCGCATCTTCCTGCGTGTCGCCGTAGACGTCATCCGACACCTGGTTCGCGCGCTGGGCGCTGATGCCGCTGAACGCGTTGTCGACACCGGTTGTGACGCTGAGCCGCGAGCCGGATCGCGCGGTGATGATCGCCGAAACGCCCCAGCTCGAGGCGATCGCGCGGAGCACCGCGTTGCTGAACTGCGGAGTCTCGATGCCAACGGTCGCGTTGGCGATGTGCGTCCGATCCTGGTCGCAGTAGCCGCGATCGTTCTCGTGATTGTTCGGGTCGGTGTAGGTGGCGCCGAACTGCGCCGCCGTGCCCATGTCGAGCCCGTAGCAGCGTGACAGCGTGTAGTTGGCGCTGAAGCTGAGGCCGGTGGCCGCACGCCGCTGCACCGACAGCCGCATGCCGCGGTAGCTCTGGTCACCGTCGTTGGTGTACTCGTCGAGGATCCCGATCAGCCCCGCCGATCGCGGGTTCTCGTTCGACAGCGACAGCACGCGCCGCTGCTGCAGGTTCCCGTTGGTCGTGCACACGGGGATCGCGACGCCGTTGAGGGTGCAGGGGCCGAGCCCGAGGAACACGCCATAGTTCACCGCATTGAAGCCCCACAACCGGTCGGAGTAGCGGCCAAGGTAGCTGGCCGACGCCTGCCAGTTGGTGCCGAGCTGCTGTTCGACGGTCACGTTCCACGACTGGATGCGCGGCGCGTTCAGATCGGGATCGATCGACGCAAAGGTCCCGGACACCGGGAACTCGGTATTCGGGCCGGGCACGATCGGGTGCGGATCCCCGCCCGGCAGATGGCCGTAAGGATTGTCGAAACCTCCGGGAGGATCGGTCAACCGGACGCGGTTGCCGTAAGGCGGCGCCGCCGCCGGATTCGACATGAACTCGCCGGTGGGGTAGTCGAACGAGAGGCCGTACGACGAGCGGATGGCCAGGCGGCCGTTGCCGTGCACGTCCCAGCCGATGCCCACCCGCGGCGCGAAGTTCATCCACTTCGTATTCAATCCCGTCGCGCCCTCCGGAAAGCCGGGATCGCCGGGATAAATCAGCCCTGCCGGTGCGTTTCTGAACTGCGTGGTGATCTCGTTGCGGGCGAAGCCCTCGCGGTCGAGACGGGTGATCGCGCCGCGCAGCAGGTTCTGGCTGAAGAACGGTTCCCAACGCACCCCGCCGTTGATGGTGATTCGTTCATTCGTGCGCCAGGTGTCCTGCAGGTAGGCGCCCAGGTATCGCTGATCGAACGTGATGCCGGTCAGGCCCGAGTGATCGAGCACGCCGACCCGCCCCACCAGAAAGTCCGCCATGCCAAGCCCGGTCGCCTGGCCGGTGAAATCCCACTGGCCCGATCCGCGCGCCCACGTCTGCTGATCGACCTTCCAGTACGCGACGCTGACACCCATGCCGAGCTGGTGGCTCCCTTTGATCAGCGACAGGTCGTCGTTCAACGCGTAGGTCTGGTTGCTCGCGAGCCCCTTCGCCGCGGTCGAGGCGCCGATGTTGAAGCCACCCGTCACGTTCAGCGTCATCTGGTCCGGGATATAGCTGTAGGCCTTCGCGCCCAAATCAGAGGGATCGAAGAAGGCGTTCTGGCGATCGACAAAGGTGTCTGTGTAGGCAAATCGCAGCGAGTTGACCGCGTTGGTGCCGAACACCTGGGTATCGCCAATCGTCAGCGCCTGCTGCAGGTTGTCCAGCGCCGGCTCCGTCGTCGTCAGCGGGTTGTTGGTGCGCTCGAACGCCGCGAGCGTGTTGTCGCTCGTGGCCATATACCGCCCGAAGATCGAGTGATTGGCCGAGAGCTGGTAGTCGACGCGGCCGACGAACTGACCCTCAGAGCGATCCAGCGGAATCGAATACAGCGTCTCGCCGCATGGATCCGTGGTCTGTGGCAGCCGGCCCGCCAGGTTCACCGCAGCCGGGCTGAGGAGTGACGGGCTGACGCGATTACCCACGAACGGCGCGCGCAGCGTCACTGCCGCACCCTGGCAGGCGGCCGAGGCAAAGGTCGTGAAGTCACCGGCGAGCATTTGCGCGGTGGGCACGCGCGCGAGCAGCGACGCCGGCTGCTGCGTGGTCTTGGTGCCCTGGTAGCCGCCGAAGAAGAACAGGCGATCGCGGATCACCGGGCCGCCGATCGTGCCGCCGAACTGATTGCGCGTCAGCCCGTCGTCCATCTGCTTGCCGTCGGGACCGATCGGCGCAAAGCGGCTGATCGAGTTGAATCGTGCGCCGCGGTAGAACTCGAACGCGTTCCCCGAGAACCGGTTGGTGCCCGACCGCGTCACGGCGTTCACCGACGCGCCCGATCGCACGCCGTTGTCGGCCGTGAGACCGCTGGTCGCGACGCGGAATTCCTGCAGCGCGTCGGGGAAGGGCAGTGCCAGCCCGGCCGCATTCTGCGGGTCGTTGTGCAATGCGCCGTCGAGCAGATACGAAACACCGAAGGACATCCCTCCGGCGACGGCGATATTGACGCCGCCCTGGAAGCTGCGGTTGTTGGGCCTCCCCATTTCGACCGCCGCGCCCGCCAGCACGATCAGGTCGGTGACCTGCCGTCCCTGCAGCGGCAGCTCGACGATGCGTTCCTGTTCGACGACCTCGCTGATGCCCGCGCTCTGCGTGTCTACCAGCGGCGCGGCGGCTTCGACCGTGACCGTTTCAGCCAGTTCGCCGAGGCCGAGCGCGACGTTAATCGAGGGAGTCGCGCCGACCTGCAGCACGATGCCGGTCTGGGCGTAGGTCCGGAAGCCGGCCAGCATTACTTCCATGCGGTAGGGTCCGAGCGGAAGGTTCGGCAGCACGTACACGCCGCCATCGTCAGTCACGGTGGTCCGGGTGAAACCGGTGTCGGTCTGAATCACCGTCACGGTGACGCCCGGCAGCACGCCGCCGCTTTCATCCGTCACACGGCCGCTCAGTTGCGCCGTCGCCTGTGCGTAAGCAAGGGCGCTCGTCAGGATCAGAGCCACGGTGCCAAGCAAGAAATGCTGCAGAATCCGCTTCATTACACACTCCCGGTGGATATCAGAGATTCGGCCGAAAAGTAGCCGAAGGCGACATTATGCGTCAATCCGCGCCAGCGGCGGCGCTATCATCTCAAACGCCGGGAGGTCGGTGATGGTGAGAATTCGGAGCGTAGCGGTGCTGGGCATCTGGATGCTCGTCGCGTCGGCGGGTGTCGCGTCCGCCCAGATCAAATGGACCAACGAGCGGCAGATCAACCAGCTGACCGAGCATGTCTACCGGTTCGGCACCAGCATGAACCACCTGTTCATCGTCACGCCCGAGGGAATCATCCTCGTCGACGGCGACTGCGACAACATGGAGTGGCTCAAAGGCGAGCTGCGGACCCGGTTCAAGGTACCAGTCAAGTACGTGGTCATGAGCCACGATCATCAGGGCCACATCTGCGATACCCAGGTGTTCGCCGATACCGCCATCGGCGTCGGCCACGTCAACCTCAAGCCGCACATCGTCCGCGAGAAGCGGCGCGCGATCGTTCCACAGGTCATGTTCGAGAATTCGATGGTGCTCGAGCTGGGCGGGATGCACGTCGAGCTCCTGCATCTCGGGCCGACGCACAGCGACAACATGATCTACGTCTACATCCCGCAGGAAGGCGTCCTGTTCGCCCCCGACTTCGCCCGCGGCAAGAACATCCTGCCCGATTTCCGCGACCTCGAAATCAACAACGCGCTGAAAGCGCTGCGGACGCTGGCCTACCTGCCCGACGTCAAGGTCGTCCTCGAGGGGCACGATCGGTCGACGACGACGCAGCAGGCGTTTCTCGATTTCCACCGCTACCTGCTGGCGGTGCGCGATCGCGTGCTCGAACGCATCGTCGCCGGAAAGACGCTGACCGAGATCCGCAAGGAAGTGACGATGGCGGATTTCAAGGACTACAACCAGACCCCGCAGCGGGTGCTCGTGCACGTGGATACGACGTTTGATTACCTGTGGCGGCAGCGCGAGCCCACCGTCGGCGGTCCGCAGATGCCCGTCCGCGCCCCACGCGACTAGGAGGATTTGTGAGATATCTCTCCATCGCCGTCATGCTGCTCGTGTGGACCTCGAG
>Ga0209486_10000833_pt1 | contig 13641 bp, 12 predicted proteins | sample NCCompost_FD_187518 | JGI IMG/M metagenome (GOLD analysis project Ga0209486, IMG submission 187518) | Agricultural soil microbial communities from Utah to study Nitrogen management - NC Compost (SPAdes) (version 2) | ecosystem: Environmental > Terrestrial > Soil > Agricultural land | place...
GAAGAAGAAAGACCTCGTTTACACGGCTGCGGCGACTTGCTTGGACTTTCGGACAAATTGTCACTACGGCACGTGTGCCGTTCCTGTCGTCTCCTTAGACTCCTTTTCACGGCGTGATCTACAACCCCGTATTCATTCCTCTTTGATATGTGATGGACGACTTTCCCTCAAAGTTCCGCGGCCGATGAGCGAGCGCTCGATCTTTGCGTGATAAAGCTTCATTAACTCCGCCCGAACCAGACTACCTTCGATCACGCCGAGAGCATGAGCGATGGCCTGTAATGTGGCCATGCCTTCCGGTCTACTTTGCGTCCGTAGCTGAAATATCGAACCGTTCGCGGCGCCGATCTTTACCCGTGGCAAAGCTCTTAATTCCGTATAACGCAAATAAATTTTACTCGCCTGTCGCCAGGTGCCGTCGGGAACAATAAGCTGTATGGGAGTCCGCTCTTGTGCGACCAGCGTCTCATCCAATTCTGCGGCGTCGGAAGTCGGGAAGAACATGTACGTTCGATACTCCGGCGTCAGGATATCTTTGAGGTCGAGAGACTCTCTTCCCTCACCTCGGATGCGCATTTCGCTGTTTACCAAGGCTCTTAGCGCGAGCAGACCAGTATTGCTGTTGCGCGACAGCTCTCGGTGATGAATGAGCAGACAAATTCTCGTCCGTAATTCGATTCTCGGCACCATGTCGCACAGGCACAATATTCGCGACGCTCCACAGATAGGACACCGCGCTTTTATTTTTCGCTTGCTGCTCAACTTACTTCAGGCTCAAAAGGCAGGATGGAAGCTTCACGCGTTCATGAAGAGTCCTCCGAATCATGCCTCGCGTTTGCCGATCCCCATCACGAGCGTATTTTATATTTACGTTCGATCTCCTCGACGTAACCGCTCTTGACTATCTTCGTCAGTATGCGCTGGTCGAGCAGGTCCTCGACATTGTATCTCGCTATCTTCGGATCACGCAGAGCAATGATCTCCTGGACTGTTTTCAGGCCTTTTACCGTAATGAAAGTATAGGGCGTTAGATCGTCGAGAAGATTTTTATAGCCTATCTCCGCGAGCTGCCTGTCGGTCTTGATATGTCTTTGCAGAACGGCGAGACCTCGTTCTTTCTGCGCACGCATAATCGTGCTCGCCTCGATGAGCGCTTTGATAAAGTTCTCGACGGCCTGAGGATTTTTTTGAATGTACGCCTCCGCGCTCATGAAAGGACTGGCCGGAAAAGCGACCCGGCTCAGGTCCAAAAGCACTTTGATCCCCAGTCCCTGAAGCCTCACGGATTGTAATTTATCGAGCGCCGCCCCATCGATGATTCCTGATGCCAGAGATTGAGCGATCACGGTGCTGTCGCCAATGGCCTGAATACTGATGTTGTCTTTCTGCGGGTCCAAGCCCATCTCTCGAAGCGACAACATGGTAAGGGTCCAGAGCAGACCGCTAAAGTCTTGCACGCCGATTTTCTTGCCTCGCAGATCGCGCGGGTTGGTAATCGATGGGGAAACCAGAAAATCGTAAGACGCCCGCTCGGCGAAAAGCGAGAAAAGAATCTTGAGTTTCGCCCCCTGCGCCGCGGCGGTCAGCATGCTCGAGGCGCTCCCCCGAACAAACTGCACTTCGTTGGAAACCAAGGCCGTAACCTGCAATGGAGCGCTGCGCACGGCAACGAGATCCGCCTCTAATCCGTGCTTGGTGAAGATCCCCTCCTCTTTGGCGAGCCAGAGCGGAGTTCCCGCCGCCGATACACCGGAATAGGCAATCTTAATCGGCTCAGCCTTAACCGGCGCCACAGTAAGAGCCACGGCCAGAATCAGCCAGAACGATCTTGCTACCATGGGGTTTCCCTCCCTTCACTCTTATCCTGTTCAACCCTCTCCAATCACAACCGCGCATTCATCTTCATGTTGGAGAATGCAACCTTCACACAGACTCGCGCCGCAAGTAAAGCAATTGAACTCATCTCCATGGCGAATGTCGTGCCTGCATTCACCGCATTCTATGGTTCCATTGATGTATTGAAACATTGCTGCTCGAAAATGATCCGAAAGAAGAAAGCGATTGCGGTATCCCGGTAGATGGGGCTTTAACACGGTTTCACTAGACCAGCAATGAAAAAAGTGCCGCGCTGAAATATGGATAACTACTTATTCAGGACCTCTTCTGACAGTCACGAAAGTGCTCGCCTTCTGTCTATTGAGTGAGATCTTTTTGTGCATCATCGTTTCCTTTACTCCACCTCTCCATCTCAATTATCTTGTCGCCCACGGACTGTTTTCTCCCCCGTCTCCCTGTCTCCCTGCTACATGCGTGTCTGCTTTCCACGTAGGAAAAAAACTTACAGAAACATCCACTGAAAAAGCTAAAACGTGTCATACGTAAGACTTTATTGGACCGGTTGGCCAGGAATTGCCAGCAAATCCGGGGCGGTTTCGACTCTAGGCTGAGAGAATTTTGGCGCTCCAGTGCAGGCATGCCCCTTGCTGATGTCAAGAAACGTATGGAGGTGAACAAAAATGGAACAGCTTCACGAGCTAAATGAAGAGGCGGTTTTGCAGCTTCAACAAATGCTCAACACGCCCATAGAAGATCAAGCAGCTTCTTATGAATTGAACTTACTTAGCAGCGTTTTGGAAAGTGGCGTTCAACTGTTGGGCAACTCGGAAAACGACCAAGAAACTTGCGAAATACTTCGCCAAATTATCAAAAGTGCATTCGTCATCGGACGCAGGCATATCAACCAACTCGTGTGAAATGAGAAAGAGCCGGTTCAGCGCCGTGGTTAGGTATCATTTTCCGGGGCTCGATCGACGCGAACCGGCTTGGATCTTTTCTCCCCGCCCCGACTCCTTGTCCGTCTTCCACAATCATGAACAAGAAGCCGATTGCCAAGTTAACTGCCCTTAAATGCGTCCAACGTTTCCGGTTGAGAGCATCACTACGAACGGTAGATTTCTCAACCGGACAGTGAGTATTCCTTCAGTCCTTGTCTCCTTTTCTCCTTGTCGGCGCATCTCCGGCTGTTTGTCGTCGACCGGGGCGTTTGTCGATTCTACGTGTTTTCCGCTGACGGCGGCCACTCCTCAGGCTTCCCGGTTCATGTCTCCTATTATCTCTTGATCCGTTAAGTCATCCACTAGTAGAATTACTCATACTGCCAAATGGAGAGCACGTCATGAGTAAAATCAAAGGTTTCATCGATGCTGACGGACACATCGTCGAAGGCGATCGGGAACTTCTCCAGTTTTTGCCCGCACCGTTCAAAGACCGGGAAGACTTATTGTCGTTTCCTTTTTTTCCCACTCTGGATGGTTTCCATCGGCAGGCGCGAAGAGTGGCCGACGGAAAGGGTCGTTATATAGCCAAAGGAAGCCTGAACGAGTGGCAAGAGTTTCTCGACGAGGATCAAATCGCTTGGTCGGTATTGTATCCGACCGCGGGGCTGACGTTCGGCCTGGTGCGAGACAAGGATTGGGCTTGCGCGGTTGCCGCCGGTTACAACAATTTCTTATACGAAACTTTCACGAAACCCGAGAGAAGGCTCAAAGGGATGGCCTTGATCCCGCTGCAATCCATTCCCGACGCGGTTAAGGAATTGAGACGCGCCGTTACGGAGCTCGGGTTTGTCGGCGCCGTTCTTCCGGCGGTCGGGCTGCGCCAGCCTCTTGGCGATGAACGATACTTTCCGGTCTATGAAGCCGCCCAGGAACTCGGCGTGCTGCTCGCCGTTCATGCCGCGCCTACACAAGGCATCGGAGTTGATTCTTTCGATCGGCTGATCGAGGTTCGCGCTTTGAGTCACGGCTTCGGCCAAATGATTCAGATGACCAGCATGATTTACAATGGAGTGTACGATAAGTTTCCACGATTGAACGTCGCTTACGCGGAGGCGGGCTGTGGTTGGGTTCCCTATCTGATGGAACGGTTGGATATGGAGTACGAACACCGCAACACTCAGGTCCCAGAGTGCAAAAAGTTGCCTTCGGAGCATTTGAAGAGCGGCCGGATCTTTATTCACTGCGAGTTGGAAGAACGCGGCATTCACCAGCTCGCCGAGTTGCTACGCGACGATATTTTATTTTGCGCCACCGATTTCCCCCATGAGCCCCGTGCAGAATTTCGAGAAAATATCGAACGGTTCATGGTGCGCGAGGATATCTCCAATGAGACTAAGCAGAAGATCTGTTTCGAGAATCCAAAACGCATGTATCCTTTAGCCTATCAGGCTGCGACCTTGCCGTAGAAACCTTCTCCACGAAAGCCGCGACGGATCGAGCAAGGTCCATGGTGAGTTTGCGTCCTGCAATGCGAATCACCTGCTAATCTGACAACCCTGATTGTCACATTCGATGGCCCTGTCATTGTTTCTCCCTGAGTATTGCGCTTTTGAATAACCTGTTTGCCCTGTGTCGAACGCGAGCTTCGTGATAAGTCTCCTATCGCTGCAAGACCCGGTTTATTAGGATGCGCATCATTGTGCACGTTGATATGGACGCATTTTACGCCGCGGTTGAAGAACGTCTCGATCCCGCGTTGCGCGATGTACCGGTCGCAGTCGGCGCCGATCCGAAGGAAGGCAAAGGCAGAGGCGTTGTCACAACGGCCAACTACAAGGCCCGGAAGTTCGGCATCCGCTCAGCCTTGCCGATCTCGCAAGCCTGGCGATTTGCCGAGGCAGCCCGCAAGCGCGGCGAGCCGGCAACAATTTTCATTCAGCCCAACATGGCCTTGTATCGGGAGGTCTCCAGCCGCATCATGCAAATTCTGGAGGGGTACGCCGACACGTTCGAAGAGGCGAGCATTGACGAAGCGTACCTCGACGTCTCTTCGCGGGAGAACTTCGCCGCCGCCACTGAGCAGATGATCCGGCTCAAGGCCGAGATCCGCGAGCGCGAGGGACTCGGCTGCTCAATCGGCATCGGCCCCAACAAGCTCATCGCCAAGATCGCCTCCGGGCATCAAAAGCCGGATGGTTTAACCATTATTCCCTTAGAGAATGTTGCAAGCTTCCTCGATCCACTTCCTATTCGGGTCATTCCGGGGATCGGTCCCAAGAGCGAACATTTTCTTCACGAACGGAAGCTTCGCACCGTCGCAGACCTGCGCCAGGTTCCGGAGGAAAATCTGACTGAATGGTTCGGCAAGTGGGGGCAGCGACTGTTCGAAAAGGCCAGCGGCATCGATGATTCCCCTGTGTCCAACGAGTGGACGCGGAAATCCCTCGGCGAACAGGAAACATTCGACGAGGATACTAGGAGCCGGCCCATCGTAATGGAACGCCTCGATCTCATGGCCGAACGAATAATCACCAAGCTGCGAGGGAAGGATTTCAAGGGCTTTCGTACCGTGACCGTCACCGTTCGCTTCGCGGACTTTCAAACCAGCAACCGCTCGCGCACGATCAAGGATAGCATCCGCATCGACGACGATGATGCCCTGCGCCGGCTCAAAGAAGAATCCTTGTCATTGATTGTTCCTTTCTTCGACGCCCGCGAAAATCCGCGCGGAAAAGCCTTTCGCCTTATCGGCCTGCGCGTCGAGAAGCTCTTGTGAGGCTGAAAAGACAAAAAGTTTCCATCGCCATCCACTAACCTTTATCCTTCACCCCTTATCCATTATCCTTTAATTATGGCCCTTCTAAAGATCGCCACCTGGAACGTGAACGGCATACGAGCGCGGGAGGCTCAGGTTCTCGAGTGGGTCGAGCGCGAGCGGCCGGACGTGATCTGCTTGCAGGAGCTGAAATCCACGGTTGCACAGGTGCCTGCTGCGCTCTGCGAGTTGCAGGGCTATCGCTGTTACTGGCACGGCGCCCGCGCATATTCCGGCGTGGGCCTCCATATCCGGCGCGACGCGTTCGCGAATGAGCCGCTCTTTAACCATCCGGCATTTGATTTCGAAACCCGCATCGTGACCGCGCAGATCGGCGATCTCATCTTCATCTCCGTTTATGTGCCCAACGGCGGCAAAGACTTCCCCGCGAAGATGGAATTCCTGCGCCAGATGGAGTCATTCATCGGCGAAGCTCACGCCGGCGGCATGCGGGTCGTGCTCTGCGGCGACATCAATATCGCGCGCACCGAACGCGACGTCCACCCGAAAGAGCGCAATCCCGCCCTGGTCGGTCAGCGGCCGGACGAAAGAGAAATCCTGGAGCGCATCCTGGCACGCGGGCTCGTCGACGTCGGCCGCGCGCTCGACCCGGACAACGATAACCTTTTCACCTGGTGGGCGCCCTGGCGCAAGATGCGCGAGCGCAATATCGGTTGGCGGCTCGATTACGTCCTCGCGAGCGAAGCTCTGGCATCCAAAGCAGCGCAATGCGCGGCCTACCGCGAGGTGGGCACCAGCGATCACGCGCCGGTGGTTGCCGTGTTCGATCTCGGCGCGGAGCCAGTGAAATAGAAGAAAGGCGGTAACCTGCGCATCCGCCTTCACCGAAAACGTTGTTGAACTTTTGAACCTTGAACGGTTGAGCGGACTTGGGCCTAGATGACTCGAACGCAGCAGATGAAAAGGTCAACGAGTAAACCCTCATCGCAAGCGCCCGACTTGAGCGCATACGGCAGGCTCGCGGAGTACAATCGCAAGCGCCGCTTCGAGGTCACGCCGGAACCCGCCGGGAAGCTCGCACGGCCGCCAAAAACAACGCGAGAATTTGTCGTGCAAAAGCATCGCGCCAGCCGCTTACATTATGATTTTCGCCTCGAGCACGACGGCGTGATGCTTTCCTGGGCGGTTCCTAAAGGCCCGTCGTTGGATCCGGCTAACAAACGCTTCGCCATGCAGACCGAAGACCATCCGATCGAATACAATCAGTTCGAAGGCGTCATCCCGGAAGGCGAATACGGCGGCGGCACCGTGATGATCTGGGATCGCGGCACCTGGGAGCCGGAGGTGGACGATATTGATGCGGCATTCGCCAAGGGCGATCTTAAGTTCAAACTGCGCGGCAGGAAGCTGCGCGGCTCATGGGTGCTCGTCAGGATGCGCTCGCGGCAATGGTTGTTGATTAAACACCGCGATAGATCGGCTTCGACGGAGGACATCGCGGCCGCCAAGGCGCGCTCGGCGGTGTCGCGACGAACACTGGCGGGAATTGCGCGCCGCGCCGGCGCAACTCCGAAGCAGCTCGCCCAGGCCGAGGAAGCCGATGGGTGAAATTTGACGCCCCCGTGCGTCGAGGTTTCGTCATTGAACTTTTGAACCCTTCGACCAGACTCAGGGAAGACTCTTGAACGTTGAATCGCCGTCAGGACCAAACGACTTGAACGGAGCGCAGCGGTTGAACGATTGAAACGTTTGGAACGCATTTTGTTACAAATCGCGATGCTTCTCAATCCCGCCAGAGATATCAAGATCGGCACGTCGGGGTATTCCTATGCGGGGCCGCCGCCCAAAGGATGGTATGGCGCTTTCTATCCGGATAAGAAGAAAAAAGGATTCGACGAGCTCAATTACTACGCGCAAATTCTCAATACTTGCGAGATCAACACTACTTTCTACCGGCCACCCTCTCCGGGCATCACCAAATCATGGGCGGACAAAACACCCGGCGACTTTTCTTTTGCCGTGAAGCTTTGGCAAAAGTTCACCCACCCGATGAAAATTTCTCGAAACAAATCCGATGACAAGTGGGAGCCTGCGAATCAAAGCGACTTCGATGAATTTCGCGCCGGCATCCTGCCATTGGCCGACACCGGCAAGCTCGGCGCGCTTCTGCTGCAGTACCCCGCCGGATTTCATTTCTCGTCGGAGAACTTGGAGAAAATCGAGAGCACCCTGAGATGGTTCTACGATTATCCGAAGGTCGTCGAGCTGCGTCATAAGAGCTGGAGTGAGAAACACTCCGAAATCAAATCTATGTTGTTGGAGAACCGAGCAAGTGGCGTGCTGATCGACGAGCCCAAGTTCGCCACTTCGATGCGCCAACCCCTCGAGACGATCGGAGAGATATTTTATTTTCGCGCTCACGGACGCAACGCCAAAGCTTGGTGGAATCCCAAACAATCCTGGGAGCGCTACGATTATTTGTATTCTCGCGAAGAGATCGAAAAACACTCAGAGCGCATCAAAACCGCCGCGAGCACGCCAGGCGTTAGGAAGGCGTTTGCGTTCTATAACAACCACGCGCGCGCAAACGCGCCGGCAAACGCCATCATGCTGTCTCAGGAATTGGGAGTCCGGCTCAAAGCCATGCCGCCGGAGTCCATGGTCGCAAAATTTCCCGACCTCGTGCAAGTCACTGGCTAGGGCGCTTGTATTCTTCTACTTTTCGCTCTTCGAATAGAATCTTTCGCCTCACGAGCCAAAAAGCCTTGAACTTTTGAACCTTGAACGAATAGTCCCAATGCTTTGAACGGAGCGCAGCGATTGAACAATTTGAACGGCTTAAACGTTTTGAACGCCAAAGTTCGGTTAATATCACGGCAGCGGACATGACGGGGTCATCCTTTTGATTTGCGGAATGACTTCGGCGCCGAATCGCTCGATGGTTTCAAGCGTGAAGCGCGGGTCCATCCCCGGCCAATCAACCATGAACCACATGACCTCGGCGCCGAATTCTTCGTGGTAAGACATCACTTGCTCGACCACTTCGGCCGGGCTCCCGAGGATGAGGCGATCGCGCTTTAACTCATCGAAAGCCAAGTCGTAGCGTTCACCCGGCTGGCCCCACTGCTGATAGCGGCGATAGCGCCTCTCGTAACCGTCGCGGATACGCTCTTCCGCTTCACGCGTGCTATCGGCGATGCAAAGATCGCGAAAGATGAACAGCCCTTTGTACGGCCTTCCCTGGCGTTCCAGCGCCGCTTTATACTCAGGCAAGACTTCGCGCAAGAACGTCTTGGTGTGGCGCCGGCTCGCGATCCAATGGTCCGCGACCTGCGGCACTTTGGCAACGGTCTTGGCCATATCGGCGCCCAGCAAAATCGGCGGCCCGCCCGGCTGCCGCGGCTTGGGACCGCAGGTCACCTTGTCCAGGTGAAAAAACTTGCCATGAAACGTAACCGCCTCCCCCGTCCAGAGTTTTCTTATGACCTCGATAGCCTCGACCAGTCGCCCACGGCGCTCCCGTTTGTCGATGCCGAAGGAATTGAACTCGCTGTCTCTATACCCTTGGCCGACGCCGAAGAGCACTTTGCCGCCGGAAAGATTATCCAGAGTCGAGATATATTCCGCCACCATCACCGGATGATGCAGCGGCAGAAGGAAGATGGATGTGCCGAGATACATTCCCGGCACCTGCCCGGCAAGATAGGCCAATAACGGAATCGACTGTAATATCGACGCATCCGGCCCGGTGAGAAAATGCTGGGCGACGAACAACCCTTCGAAATTATTCTTGTAGGCGACATGCGCTCGCTGCGAAGTCTGCCGGCATACCTCAGCGGGATCCAAATCCGCCGGATAGCTCCCGAACTCAATACCGAAACGCATCGTATTTTTCTCCTCTGCGTTGATGGAAAAACGTCAGCTACCTTACGCTAGCAGATGCAATAAAGACATACGACCTTACGAGCAGAAGCGTTAGTCCGTGTAGTAGCTTCCCCGTCCGAGTCTTTCCTTGAACTTTTGAACCTTGAACACTCGAACCGCCGGTAGGCCCGCCTTTTCTATTTTCCTCCTTCATTCCCTAAGGCCTCCGGTGTATAGAAAGAAAAGCAACGTGGAGGAATGTATGAACCGAACTCATTTCGACGACCCGATGATACCGGTGCCGATCCCCGAGCAGGTTGCGGCCAATGAGGGAATGGCCGATCTTTCCGGCACTCGTCTTGGGTATTGGGACACCGGCGGCGGCGGAGAGCCGATCGTGCTGCTCCACCCGGCGTCGGGCAGCGCCCTCGTCTGGTTGTACCAGCAGCCGGTGTTCGCCAAGGCCGGCTATCGCGTCATCGCCTATTCGCGGCGAAATTATTACAACTCCGATCTCGCTCCCGAAAACGACCCGGGAGCGGCGTCGGCGGATCTACAGCATCTGGTCGAATTCTTACGATTGGATAAATTTCATCTCGTGGGCTCAGCAGCCGGCGGCAGCGTCGCGGCGGATTATGCCTTGTCGCATCCGGAGCGGCTGCTGAGCCTGACCGTGTCGAGCAACAACCTCGCGGCTGCCAACGGCTACATCGCCGACACTGCCGCAAAGATCCGAACCAAGGAATGGGACGATCTGCCGCGTTGGTTTCGCGAGCTCGGGCCGTCGTATCGCGGCGCCAACCCTGCGGGCGTTGCAAAATGGACCGAGCTCAACCACATCTCCGAGACCGGAAAGGGCGCCCGGCAAAAATTGGTCAACGTCGTTACTCCGGAGAAGCTGGAGACGTTGAAGGCGCGCACCTTGCTGATGACCGGCGCAGCCGACATGTTCACACCGCCGTCTATCACGCGCATGATTGCCCGGCACATCCTCGACAACGAGGTCGTGATCGTGCCGGAGTGCGGCCACTCGCCGTACTGGGAGCAGCCCGAGTTCTTCAACCGCACCGTGCTCGGATTCATCGGTAAGCGAATCGCAGGGAAAGAGTAATGAGTACTTCGCGCATAGACTCAGAAGTCGTTATTCAAGGACTGGATTCACTGCAGAGACACAGAATTCACGGAGTAATTTGAGATGGTTGTGCAGCGACGCCGTACGAACAGCCGGGCATACGGGCCGGTGATCAATTACTCGAGTCCGGCGAGCAAAGTTCGGGCGGTCCATTTTTTAGCGAGTGGGAAATCGACACCTGCCTGCGCAACCTGCGCAATTCCTTTCTGACCCGGATTCAGCGCCAAAAAAACCGCCACCGCGATCAACAGAAAACCAAAGACCAGGGTCGACCTTGTCGCGGCTTATGGCGTTGGTTGTGAGCGCGCCGAGAACCGCTCCAGGCATCGTCGCAACAGCAAAGATCGCTCCCAATTGAAATCGATTCGTTTGGACCGCGCATAAGGTTCCAGAAAGAGCGTTGCAGAAAACCACGGCCAGCGAAATGCTCGTGATCGTTTCCGGAGCTTCGCTGGGGTAAACCAGCAGCAACGCAGGAGCGAGAACAAAGCCGCCGCCGGCGCCGATGAGAGTACCGTATCCCCCGGCAAAAAAACCGCGCGGTATAAGCCAGAGCAATTGCAGATAGGAATCCATCGGAGATTTTTATATCAAGGTAGATGAGCGTTCAATTGACTTCAGTTGAACAACGGCCATGAAACGCCGCGAATCCGACAGCGGATAGTCCTACGATCCCGCTGGAGGCGGACGCGGTACTTACATCCGTAGAGGAAACCGATCACCGCTTTCCTGGATTTCATCGGCCACCTGCCTCAGCGGCACCCATTGTTGTCTATCTCAAGCGGTGGCCGGTCCTCCTCCGATTGAAGAAAGAGAAACCTGGCCCTCCGAGATGAACTAGGAAGCGGCAGTGAGCCGTGCAAAGGGCGAGCCGGTGCGCGTGTTGGCGTTTTCAGAAGAGAGGAAAAGGGACGAGTAAAGCAATCTACTGATCTCGTTGGATGCGGATGCTTGCTTCAATCGATGGCACGAGATCGGGATAAACTCGCGCAGCAAATTCGCGGAGACCTTTTGCCTTTTCCAGATCGCAGCGAAGCTCGACTGCCACTGGCTTTTCGCCAGCACCGTGGGTAATCAGTCCATTTTTCAACATCTGGTATTCTGGACTGGCGATTTCGCACTTGCCTAGAAAAGGATCGTAGTGCTCGATGGGTATGACGACTATGATCTTCATATCGGTACCCTCATCTTTTCTAGCCGCTAAGACGGAAGCATATTACGCACAGTTGGTGGCATCGGGCAAGAACTCATAGACTGTTTCCGCGCCGGAGACGGCGCGTCAACTTATTGACGAGATTAAAACGTCTTCCAATCAAACGGTTGTATAGGCGTTCGTGCAAGAACGTCATGACGTCTCTGATTTGCCTAACAGCACCTCCGCAGTCTACTAAGAGAAATGGGCTAAGTACGCATGCCATCGTCAAAGCATGGCTGCTAAGAGACACTCCGGCCATGGGCCGGTTTATTTAAAGTCGAAAGCTATCCGGGGACTATTAAGGAGATGAAAATTGGGTAGGGTTATAAGGCGTGCGACAGGTCCAAATCCCCGATATCCGTAATTGCGTGACTCACGTGAAGGCGCAGAAGATTGGAAATTTGCGCGCAGAATGGGTGGTCTTCAAAAAACAATGTGCCGACGTAAGTCTCGCCCTCATAGTCCATGACCAAATAGCATCGACTGGATAATCTGGCGTTCGAATGCACATAGCTAAGAACACCGATCTCCCCCGTGACGCCGATCCAGCATTCCCGCGTCGGCTCTTGCCGGACGCCGCCCTCTATTTATGTGCGGGCATCGGCGCAGCGCCATCCCTGCTACTCCGGCAGCGTATAGCGCCCTTCGATGAAGCTCCGCATGAGCTCCCGGGTTTCCGCCGGTCGCAGATCCTGCCTTTGCTCAATCCGCTCCGCGTGGTCGGCAAGATACGAGTCCTTCACCGCTTCGCGAAACCACCGTGAGTAGTCGCCTCTGTGCAAGTGAAATAGCCAGGTTTCTTCATCGATGCCCTCGGCAATCTGCGAGAAAATTACCAGATTCTGGGCTCTGAGGTTGTGCCGGCCGGCCGGTCCGCGAAAGTAGAAGCTGCGATCTCGCATGTTGCCTTCGGCATACTTGCGAAGATGGCGGATGCGCTCAACGCGACCGGACATGATGCGCATAGCGAACGGCGCTTTTCCGCTGCGCGGGAACCACACGACTGCATGACCGCTTTGGTGTGACAAGCCCTCGGGCCATGTAAATGTCCGTCCAGTCGCGTCAGCGAACGCTTTCAATGTCTTCTTTGGCGCGTGTCCAACCGCAATGACCACATCGACCAGCGACAAGGTCAAGGGTGCGATATGTTCGGGATGCACCGTTACCAGCACCGTCTCTCCAAGTCTTTGCGGTAGTGCTTTACCGACGTGTCCCCAATCGGCCGGCAACATGTGATGCGCCTCATCAAGGACGATCCAGTGCGGACGGCCGGTTCGGGTCCTCATAGCCTGCAGGCTTGGAAACAGATGCCCGAAGTATTCCGGCCGATCGGCGAGCGATATTCCCAGCAAGTTCATATTCAGATTCATCTTGGGATCTTCGAGAACGGCCAGCGCCTGGTTCACAGTTACGGCATGACGTGGGCTTCCCAGAGTGAGGACCTCCGGCAAAGTCCCATAATCACCCTCAGGATCGACGATGCAGACTTGATAAGCCGCCTCGATGAGCCTCTCGACGATACCGGCGGTCACCGTCGACTTGCCACTCGCCGAAGGTCCGCCGATCAGGATATTCAGACCGTACGGAGGGATGGTGACCAGCCTCCCGTCCGGACCTACGCCGATGGCCACGAGGTTTTTTTCTAGCCGGCCGTGCATCCTGGACAAGTCATCGGCGATCAATTCTTCGATCAGTTCCGCAACTCCCTGCCCGGCCTCGCTCTTGGTTGTAAATGCGGCGAGTTTATGAATTGATGGCACGGCATTGGCAACTGCGACCGCGCATTCGCAGCGTTCGAGGAACGAGTGATCATTCTCGGCATCGCCGATTCCGACCGCTTCGTGCGGCGAGAAGCCGAGCTTGCGCAGCGCATAATCCATGCCGCTCGCCTTGTTGA
>Ga0209486_10000835_pt1 | contig 13636 bp, 14 predicted proteins | sample NCCompost_FD_187518 | JGI IMG/M metagenome (GOLD analysis project Ga0209486, IMG submission 187518) | Agricultural soil microbial communities from Utah to study Nitrogen management - NC Compost (SPAdes) (version 2) | ecosystem: Environmental > Terrestrial > Soil > Agricultural land | place...
GCGCAGGCGTCGAATCGCCCGGCTGTTCTCTTCGACGATCAGCACTTCGGCCAGCGGACCGATCATGCCCGCGCCAATCGTGCGGCAGATGCGGTTGTAGGAGTCGACCTCGTGATCGTCGATTTTCCGCAGATGCACCGCTATCTGGCGCGCGAGCGACACGCTCGCCAGCGCCTGAGCCGCGGATTCGGCCGCCGATCGGACCGACTCCCGACCACCGGTACCGATCTCGCGGACGACGGCGAAGGCCAGCTTCTGGGCCGCTTCGGGATCGCCGGCCTGGACCCGCTTCTCGATTTCCGACACCACAACGCGCGCGGTGTCACGCCACGAAGACGGCTCGTCTTCCACCTTCAGCAGGTCGAGCAGCAGCTGGAAATCGAGCGCTTTAATCGCGTCGCCCTCGACGGTCCCGCGCCAGGCCTTGACCCGCGCCGGCGGGTCATCGGAGATGCGCTCGACGTCCAGCGCCTGCGCCTGCGCGCCCGAGAGCTCGCGCGCGTAATCGGCCGACACGAAGTTCTCGTCCGAGTACGACGCCAGCATGTTGGCGGCCGACTCCCATAGCTCGGCGAACCCCGCTTGTTGTCCAAGCGGGCCCTGCTCGGCTTCGTGCCTCGCCAGATCGATCAGGCGGTCCTTACGTTCACCATCCGGAACCAGGAGCTGCAGCGCCTGCGCCAGCCGCTCGGTCGCCCCGTTTTCACTGGCGACGTTCCGCGCCACGAACGATGCTGCGGTGTTGTCGCCAATGCGGTCGATGACCGCCGCCGCAACCTCAGATTGCGCGTCCTGCGGCGTCCTCGCCTGCTCGATGATCGCGATCAGCATGTCGGGGGTCAGGCGCGCGGACGAGTCGGCGACTGCTTGCAGCACCCCCTCCTTACTGCTCTCGCCGGACAGTTCGGCTGACGCTGCGAGCATCTGCTTGACCAGCTCGATCAGGGCCGCTGCGCGCGCGCTCACCGTTGCGTCGCCGCTCGCTTTGCTTTGCAGCCGCTCGATCAGCTCGCCGAATCGTGCCGAGTCGCCCAAGGCTTCGAGCAGTGCCGACATCGCCGCGGGGTCGAGTCCACTTTCGCCATACAGGCAGAGGTGAATGATCTGATCCCACTCGGCGCCGGCCTCACCGGTGCGCTCCTTGAGCACCTCGGCGTAGTCGATTTGGAAGACTTCGAAGTGGTTACGACCGGTGGCGGTCCACACCCGGGCGATCCCGCCAGCTTCCGACAGGTCATCGATTGGCCGCACCAGCAGCAGGAGCATGGCGTGCCAGTCGTGGATGTCGGCACCCGATTCGAGCCTGAGCGCGCCGACCAGCCGGTCCTTCATCATTCCGGAGAGTTCTTCGAGCGCTTGGTCTGGCCGCTGCGGCGCCTTGCCGTCGATCGCCAGGGTGCCCGGCTGGACCGCGAGGGTGACCGTTCCAGACGGCGCCAGCCGCGCGGCCGCGCCGATCACCCGCTGCAGCGAGGCCTGGATGGAGGGATGCGTCGCCGGATAGAGAGACACCGAGCGGGCTGCCGTGCGGCAGGCTCTCGCGAATTCGACAAGGACCGCCGCCTGTTCGACGGACATCGGGGTGGACCCCGGCGTCGGAGACATGTCTGGAATCTTGATTATACTGGGCGATCTTCCATGGGGTTTATCGACGTCATCGCGAAAAAGCGCGATGGGATGGCGCTTTCGCGCGGCGACATCGACGAGTTCGTGCGCGGCGTCAGCACGGACGCCCTGCCTGACTACCAGGCATCAGCCCTGCTCATGGCCATCGTCCTGCGCGGCATGTCCGACGAGGAAACCGCGTGGCTGACCGACGCCATGCGGCGGTCGGGCGACCAGGTCGATCTCTCCAGCCTGCCCGGCACCAAGGTCGGCAAGCATAGTACGGGCGGCGTTGGCGACAAGGTCTCCATCATCCTGGCGCCGATCGTCGCGGCCTGCGGCGTCATCCTGCCGAAGATGTCGGGCCGCGGCCTCGGGCACACCGGCGGCACGCTCGACAAGCTCGAGTCGATCCCCGGCTTCCGCGTCAATCTCTCGATTGAAGAATTCATCCGCATGCTGGCCGGCGTCGGCACCAGCATCGTTGGTCAATCCGCGACACTGGCGCCCGCTGACAAGAAACTATATGCCCTTCGCGATGTCACCGCGACGGTATCGAGCATTCCGCTGATCGCCGCTTCGGTGATGAGCAAGAAGCTGGCGGAGGGCTGCAACGCGCTGGTGCTGGACGTCAAGTGCGGACACGGCGCGTTCATGCAGTCGGAAGCGGACGCGCGCGAGCTGGCGCGGCTGATGGTGTCGATCGGCACGCAGGCCGGGCTGCGCACCGAGGCGGTGATCACCGACATGGACGCTCCGCTCGGTCACGCCGTCGGCAACGCCGTCGAAATCATCGAGTGCGCCGAGACGCTCAAGGGCAATGGTCCATCTGACATCACCGCCCTGGTCGTGGAGCTGGCGATCCGACTGCTGGTCGTCTCGGGGCAGTACTCGGAGAAGGATGCCGGAAAGGCCGTTCGTGACGCGATTTCGTCGGGGCGCGCGCTGGAAAAGATGCGCGCCATGATTGCCGGGCAGGGAGGCGATCCACGCGTGCTGGACGACTACACCCGATTGCCCGCCGCGCGGGGGCGCCGTGCCATCAAGGCACCGCACGATGGATACGTGAAGTCAATGAAGGCCGAGCTCATCGGCCGGGCATGCAAAGCCCTCGGCGCCGGTCGCCAGCGGATGGACGATCGCATCGACTACGGCGCCGGCGTGCTGGCGGTGAAGAAGCCCGGTGAGAAAGTCGCCGCCGGCGAGATCGTTCTCGAACTGCTCTACAACGAGGAGCGCGGCGTGGACGAAGCCGTCAGCCTGGCGCAGTCCGCTGTCAGTGTCTCCGATACCCGGCCGGCCTCCAGGCCGCTGATACTCGGGGTGGTGCGGTGACCGGAGAGGCTATGGACGTCGCCGTTCACACCCCCCCGCCTGTCCGTCAGCCATGGACCTCGCGGGATCTGATCGTCCTGGGCGGCCTCGCCCTGGTGGCCGCCGCGGCGATCGGGGTGGGTACCGCCGGCGCGGCGCGGGTTCAGCCGGTGGCAGGGCTCGCGCTGGTGCTGGCGCTCGCCTATTGCCTGTCGTCGGCACGCTCGGCGATCGACTATCGGACGATCGCGTGGGGCTTGACGCTGCAGTTTTTGTTCGCCGTCATCGTGTTGAAGACCGGCGCGGGCCGCCAGGCGTTTCAGGTCGCCGGCGCGGCGATTACCACGATTCTCAACTTCGCCTTCGTCGGTTCATCTTTCGTGTTTGGCCCGCTCGGCAACCCCGAGGCGTGGCCGAGAATCATGACCGCGGTGCTCGGCGAAGAAGGCGCGCAGTATGGCGTCATCTTCGCGTTCCAGGTTCTGCCCACCATCATCTTCATCGCCGCGTTGTTTGCGATGCTGTACTACTTCGGCGTGATGCAGGTGATCGTGCGCATCTTCGCCGTCGGGATGCGCCGGTTCATGCGCGCCAGCGGCGCCGAGACGCTGAACGTCGCCGCCAGCATCTTCATGGGTCAGACCGAGGCGCCGCTGACGATCCGCCCGTTCCTGCCGCGCATGACCGAATCGGAGCTGATGACGGTGATGACCGCCGGCATGGCCCACATCTCCGGCGGGATCATGGCCGCGTACATCCTGTTCGGGATCGAAGCCCAGCATCTGCTGACGGCCGTCATCATGACCGCCCCGGGCACGCTGATGATGGCGAAGCTGTTCGTCCCGGAAACGCGTCAGCCCGAGACGATGGGGACCGTGCGGTTGAAGGTGGAACGGACCGACGTCAACGTGATTGACGCCATCGGCCGCGGCACGGGCGAGGGATTGCACCTGGCGCTGAATGTCGGCGCGATGCTGATTTCGTTCCTCGCGCTGATCGCGCTGGTGAACGCCGGCCTCGGCCTGCTCGGCAACGCGATGGGGGTGGAGTTGAGCATGCAGCGCATCTTCGGCGCCGTGCTCGCCCCGGTTGCCTGGAGTCTCGGCGTCCCCTGGCGCGACGCGCCGGTCGTCGGCAACCTGCTCGGCACGCGAATGGTGCTGAACGAATTCGTCGCCTATTCCCAACTCGGTCCGCTGAAGGAAACACTCGATCCGCGTTCGTTCACCATCGCCACGTTCGCGCTGTGCGGGTTCGCCAACTTCAGTTCGATCGGCATCCAGATCGGGGGCATTGGCGCGCTGGCCCCGGAACGGCGGCACGACCTGGCGCGGCTCGGGCTGCGCGCGATGCTCGCCGGCACCTTCGCCAATTTCCTCAGCGCAACGATCGCGGGGATGCTCCTCTGAATCCGCCCGCCCCGGTGTTTGATCGGGTCGAGGCCGCCGCCGAGGCCGTACGGCGCCGCTGTGGTCCGCTGCCGCAGACCGCGCTGATCCTCGGCTCGGGGCTGGGCGACTTCGCCGACACGCTCGCAGATGCGGTGACGATCCCGTACGGCGAGCTGCCGAACTGGCCGGCATCCACGGTGATCGGTCATGCAGGCAAGCTCGTGGTGGGGACGGCCAAAGGACGGCGCGTGGCGGCACTGGCCGGCCGCGTCCATGCCTACGAAGGGCATCCGCTCACGACGGTGGTGTTCGCCACGCGTGTGATGGGACGCCTGGGCGTCAAGGAACTGGTAGTGACGAACGCCGCCGGCGGGGTCAACACCGGTTTCGGCCGCGGCGCGCTGATGGTGATCGATGATCACATCAACCTGCTGGGCGCGAACCCGCTGATGGGCGAGAACGATGAACGCTTCGGCGCGCGATTCCCCGACATGACCGAGGTGTATTCGAAGCGCCTGCGCCGGATTGCCGATGAGGCCGCCGCTGCGCACCGGCTGTCGATTACCCATGGCGTCTACGCGGCGCTTGGCGGCCCGAGCTACGAGACGCCGGCCGAGATCCGCTATCTGCGAACCATCGGCGCAGACGCGGTAGGCATGTCGACGGTTCCCGAAGCGATCGCCGCCCGGCACATGGGACTCGAGGTGCTCGGGTTGTCCTGCATCACCAACATGGCGGCGGGCGTGCTGCCCGAGCCGCTGAACCACGAGGAAGTGCTGGAGACGACGCGGCAGGTGCGAGGCAGCTTCATCACGCTGCTCGAGGGCATCATTGAGCGACTCTGATCTGATTGCCGCGGCGCGCAAGGCCCGCGAGTTCGCGCACGCGGAATATTCGCATTTCAAGGTCGGGGCCGCGCTTGAAACCGCCGACGGCATCGTCATCACCGGCTGCAATATCGAGAACGCGACCTACGGCCTCACCGTCTGCGCCGAGCGGGTGGCGATGTTCAAGGCGCTTTCCGAAGGGCACCGTCAATTCCGCCGCATCGCGATCGTCGCCGACACCGCGAACCCGACCCCGCCATGCGGCGCGTGCCGCCAGATTCTCTGGGAGTTCGCCGGTGACCTCGACGTCATCCTCGCCAACCTGACGCAGGAAGCCGGGCGCCATCGCCTGCGCGACCTGCTGCCTCTGCCTTTCGACAACCGGTTGCTGAAATAGTGCGGTCCGCCTGAAGGCGGACGCTACGGTCCGTAGTGTCCGGCTTTAGCCGGACCGTGTTGATATCATCGACGTCACATGCACCCCACCATCGAGTGGAAAGAAGAGGGCGTCGTGATGATCGACCAGCGGAAGCTGCCTTCCGCCGAGGTTTACGTCACCTGCAAGACCGCACCGGAGGTCGCCAGAGCGATCAAGACCATGGTGATTCGCGGCGCGCCGGCGATCGGCGTGGCCGCGGCGATGGGCATCGCCCTCGGCATGCGGCGCAGCAAGGCGACCGGCACCAAGCAGTTCGCCACCGAGTTCCAGAAAACCTGCGACCTGCTGGCCGGTACGCGTCCGACCGCCGTCAACCTGTTCTGGGCGATCGATCGCATGAAACGCGCGTTTGCCGCCGCGGCTCAGGCCGGCTGTTCGGTCGACGAGATCCGGCGTCGGCTCGATGAGGAAGCTCGCGCCATCCATGACGAAGACGTGGCCAGCTGCCGGTCGATGGGCGCGTACGGCGCCAGCCTGGTGCCGCAGACCGCCAACATCCTCACCCACTGCAACGCCGGCGCGCTGGCGACGGCCGGATACGGCACCGCCCTCGGTGTGATTCGCGCCGCGGTCGCGCAGGGCAAGCAGGTCGCGGTGCTGGCCGACGAAACCCGCCCGTTTCTGCAGGGCGCGCGCCTGACCGCCTGGGAGCTGGTCAAGGACGGGATCGATACGACCGTCATCACCGACAACATGGCGGGGTCGATGATGCAGCTCGGACACGTCGACCTGGTCGTCGTCGGCGCAGACCGCATTGCCGCGAATGGCGACGTGGCCAACAAGGTGGGCACCTACGGCGTCGCCGTGCTGGCGAAGGAGCACGGCATCCCCTTTTATGTCGCCGCGCCCATTTCCACCGTCGACCTCGACACGCCGGACGGGAGCCGCATACCCATCGAGGAGCGCAACGTGAAAGAGGTAACCCACGTCGGCGCCGCGCGGTTGACGCCTGGCGGCGCGCGCATCCGCAACCCGGCATTCGACGTCACGCCGGCGAAGTACGTGACCGCGATTGTCACCGAACGAGGCATTGCCTCGGCGCCGTACGCGGATTCCCTCCGGGCTCTCGTCGAACAACGATGATCGTGCTCGGGATCGAGACGTCGTGTGACGAGACCGCGGCGGCGGTGATCGAGGAGACCGGCGATGCGCAGCGGCCGTGGCGCGTCCGGTCGAATATCGTGGCGTCGCAGGCCGACATTCACCGCGAGTGGGGCGGCGTCGTCCCGGAACTGTCGGCGCGGCAGCACATCCGGGATATCTGCGGCGTGGTCGAACAGGCACTGGGTGCGGCCGGCGTGGACCGATTCGACGCCATTGCCGCGACGCAGGGACCCGGACTGGTCGGTTCGCTCCTGGTAGGCCTGTCGTTTGCCAAGGCGCTCGCCTGGGCCCGAGCGGTGCCGTTGATACCCGTGCACCACCTGGCGGGCCACATCGAGTCATTGGTGCTCGAAGGCGGCGAAATGCCGCTGCCCGCCGTCGTCCTGGTCGTGTCGGGCGGCCATACCAGCCTCTACCGGATCGAGCAGCGCGGGGCGTACGAGCTGCTCGGCCGCACACGGGATGACGCGGCGGGGGAGGCGTTCGACAAGGTTGCGAAGCTGCTGGGCCTCGGCTATCCGGGCGGACCAGTGATCGATCGCGTCTCGATGCAGGGCAACGACCGGGCGGTGCCGCTGCCGAAAACGAAGATGACCCACGCCGATCGCAATGCGCCGCACCTGCCCGGCCGGCGCGACTTCAGCTTCAGCGGGCTCAAGACGTCGGTGCTGCGCCAGGTGGCGGCGCGCAGGGAGGAGCTCGCTCTAGCCGCGGACGCGCCGCTGCCGGCACAGCACGTGGCCGACACGGCGGCCAGTTTCCAGCGCGTCGTCGTCGAAACCCTGATCGACCGGCTGTTCGAGGCGGCGCGATGGTACGGTGCGGCGAGTGTCGGCATCGCCGGCGGCGTGTCGGCGAACAGCCGGCTCCGCGAGGACGCGCTCGCGCGCGGCGCGGCGCGCGGCATTCCCGTGTTCATCCCCAGCCTCGCGCTTTCAACCGACAACGCGGCGATGATTGCCGCGGCCGGGCTGCGGCGGCATCGCGTCGGCGGTGAAGCGTCGCTGGATGTGAACGCCGACGCGTCTTTGACTCTTGTTTGACAAACCACGACGCCACGACGAGCACGACATACGATGGTTCGTGAACGTCGTGGCTGTCGTGGTTCAACTATGAAGACACTGACTGACTATCTTTGGTTTGAAACCAAGCGGCGCCAGGAGTTCATCCGCATCACTGACCAGGTCGCCGCAATCGTTGATCGCAGCGGAGTGGCGGAGGGGATGGTCCTCGTATCCGCCATGCACATCACCGCGGCCGTCTACGTCAACGACTGGGAAGACGGCCTGATTCACGACTTCCAGATCTGGCTGGAGAAGCTTGCGCCGTCCGGCCTCGACTACCGCCACCATCAGACCGGCGAAGACAACGCCGATGCTCACCTGAAGCGCACCTTGATGGGTCACCAGGTGCTGCTGCCGATTACCAAGGGGAAGCTCGACCTCGGCCCCTGGGAACAGGTCTTCTATGCCGAGTTCGACGGCCAGCGCCGCAAGCGCGTGGTTGTGAAGGTGATGGGCGAATGACGGACGCGCCGCGCGCCGACAGGCGCCAGTATCCGGAGCGCCCGATCGTCGGCGTGGGGGCGGTGATCGTCAACGCGGGCAAGGTGCTGCTCGTCAAGCGACGTTACGAACCGCTGGCGGGGCACTGGAGCATTCCTGGCGGGACGCTCGAACTTGGCGAGACGCTGGAAGCGGGTCTCGTCCGCGAGATGCGCGAGGAAACAGGCCTTGAAATCCAGGTCGGCCCGGTCATCGAAGTGTTCGATCGCATCATCCTCGACCCGGAACGCCGCGTCCGCTATCACTTCGTGCTGGTCGATTATTTGTGCTGGCCGATTGGCGGCGTCCTCCAGGCCGGATCGGACGTCGATGCGGCGGTGCTCGTGAATCCGGCGGAGCTCGACGTCTACGACCTGACGGAGAAAGCGCGCGCGGTCATTGCGAGAGCGCTGGAATTAAATGGGGTCGAAAAATGACCTCCGACCCCATTTCTCGCGACGCGGCATGGGCGCTCCTCACCGAGTGGACGAAGAGCGAGAGCCTGCGGAAACACGCGCTCGCGGTTGACGCGGCGGTTCGCGGATACGCGCGCAAGTTCGGCGAGGACGAGAACGGCTGGGGAATCGTCGCCCTGCTTCACGATTTCGACTACGAGCGGTATCCCTCTCTCTCGGATCATCCGTTTCGAGGCTGTGAAGAACTGCAGCGCCGCGGGTACCCGGAGTGGGTGACGCGCGCCATCCTGTCGCACGCCGACTACAGCGGCGTCCCGCGCGACGGCCTGCTCGAAAAGACGCTGTTTGCCTGCGACGAGATGGCTGGGTTCGTGACCGCCGCCGCCCTGGTCCGCCCCAGCAAGAGCATCCTCGACCTGGAGGCGTCCTCCGTCATCAAGCGGATGAAGGACAAAGCGTTCGCGCGCGCCGTGTCGCGCGACGACCTGCGCAACGGTGCCGCCGGCCTCGGCATTCCGCTCGAGGAGCACGCCGCAAACGTCATCGCCTTCATGCGCGAGCAGGCCGACCACCTCGGCCTGCGCGGGACGTTGTGACGCCGGCGGCAACGGTTACCGGCGTCACGGTTCACTACGGGTCACGGCCGGCGCTGGACAACGTTACCGCGGTGCTGCCGGCCGGCGCGGTGGGGCTGCTTGGTCCGAACGGCGCGGGAAAAACGACGCTGATCAAGTCACTGCTCGGGTTGATCGTCCCCGATCGCGGCGATATGCGCGTTCTGGGATTGGATGTGCGCACGGCGCCGCTCGAGATTCGCCGGCGCGTCGGCTATATGCCGGAAAGCGACGGACATATCCCGGGCATGAATGCCGTGGCGTTTGTCGCGTACTGCGGTGAGCTGGCGGGGCTGCCGCGGAACGACGCCATGCAGCGTGCCCACGAGGTGCTGCATTACGTCGGCCTCGGCGAGGCGCGCTACCGGAACGTCGAGACCTACTCCACCGGCATGAAGCAGCGAATCAAGCTGGCACAGGCACTCGTCCACGACCCGGATCTCCTGCTGCTCGACGAGCCGACCAACGGCATGGATCCAAAGGGGCGGGACGAGATGGTGGCGCTGATCCACGACATCGCTCACGATCGAGGCCTGAACGTGATTGTGTCGTCGCACCTGCTGCCCGACGTCGACGAAACCTGCGATCACGTGCTGGTGCTGTCACGCGGCCGGGTGGCCACCCAGGGCCCGATCGCGTCGCTCAAGGGCCACGGGCGGCGCGTGTTCGAAGTGCGGATCAAGGGCGACACGAGCCGTTTCGCCGCGGCACTGCAGCAGGCCGGGCTGGAGTGTCACGGCTCGGATGAGGACGTCATCCGTGTGCTGGTGCCGGAAGGACGAGACTCGCGCGAACTGTTCCAGGTCGCGGTGGAACAGGGAGCCCAGCTCAGGCACCTCCGCGCCAGCATGCCGACGCTGGAGGACATCTTCGTGGATGCCGTAGGGAGACGATGAAAACTACCAAGTCCCAAGACGCCAACTCTCAAGGTGCTTTGGGAGTTGGTAGTGGGGCGTTTGGGAGTTAGGGTCGTGCCGATTCACGATCAGGGTTACCGGCGGTACGCCGGCCGGCGGGTGCCACCGGGCCGCGGGTGGTGGGTGATCGCGCGCGCCGGCGTGTTCGAGCGGCTGCGCGAACGGCGGTTCCTGGCCCTGCTCCTCCTCGCCTGGAGCCCGTTCATGGTGCGCGCGCTCCAGATTTACGCCTCGACCAGCTTCGCGCAGCTCTCCTTCCTCGCGCCTGGCCCAGAAACGTTCCGCGAGTTTCTCGATCAACAGAGCGTCTTCCTGTTTTTCATCACCGTGTACGCGGGCTCCGGGCTGATCGCCGGCGATCGCCACGCCAATGCGCTGCAGCTGTACTTCTCCAGGCCGCTGACGCGGATCCAGTACATCGCCGGCAAGTTTGCCGTGCTGGCCATCTTTCTGCTGGCCGGAAGCTGGCTTCCGGCGATCACCCTGCTCGGCCTGCAGACGATTTTCGCGGGCAGTCCCGGCTTCCTTGCCGACAACCCGTGGCTGATCCCGGCGATTACGGTCTTCTGTGCGGTCGAGGTGACCGCCACGTCGCTGCTGATGCTGGCGCTGTCATCACTGTCGAAGAGCCGCCGGTTCGTGGCCGTCACCTACGCCGGCGCCATGTTCTTCGGCGCGGCGCTGTACCGGGTGCTGCGGGGAATCACGGGCGGATCGGCATGGGCGTGGGTTTCGCCGGAAGACATTTTCGATGCGCTGTCGATCGTGATATTTCGATCCCCCGAGTATCCGGCGCTGCCGGCCGCCGGGGGCATCGTCGCGCTCGGCGTGATTGTCGCGGCGTCAATTTTCGTCCTCGACCGCCGCGTGCGGGCGGTGGACGTGGTCACGTGACCGGACCGATCGGCCAGCCATCGATCGCCGAGCAGCCCGTTCTCGCGGCCGAGCATCTCTCGAAGTGGTACGGCGACGTTTCGGGGTTGAACGATGTCACAGTCGCCATCCCGGCCGGGGTCACCGGCCTGCTCGGTCCGAATGGTGCGGGCAAGTCCACTTTCATGAAACTGGCCACCGGCCAGCTCGCGCCGAGCGCGGGCTCGATCCGCGTGCTCGGGCAGCCGATCTGGAACAACCCCGCGCTCTACGCCCGCATCGGGTACTGCCCCGACCAGGATGCCTTTTACGAACACATGACCGGCCGCCGCTGGCTCGAGGGGCTGGTACGGCTGAATGGCCTGTCGGCACCGGACGCTCGCGCGGCGGCGGCGCGGGCGCTCGAGGTTGTAGAACTGGCCGACGCGGCTGATCGCAGGATTGGCGGCTACAGCAAGGGGATGCGCCAGCGCGTGAAACTGGCGCAAGCCATTGTTCACGACCCCGAGTTCCTGATCCTCGACGAGCCGTTGAGCGGCATGGACCCGCTGATGCGGCGCACGACCATCCGTCTGATCAAAGCGTGGGGAAAGGCCGGGAAGAGCGTGCTCGTCTCGAGCCACATCCTCCATGAAGTCGAGTCGATGACCGCGAACATCCTGCTGGTCAACAACGGACGGATTGTCGCTGAAGGCAACGTCCACCAGATCCGGGAACTCATCGATGAGCATCCCCATACCGTGTTCGTGCGCGCGGCCGATCCCCGGAGGCTGGCGCAGCGCCTGATGTCGCAGGACGAGGTGCTCAGCGTGACGTTCGAGGAAGGCGCGGTCGTCATTCAGACGGCCAGGCCCGATGTGTTTTACACCCGGCTGACGGCGTTAGCCGCCTCGGGGGATGCCGGCGCGATCGACGAAATCACCTCGCCTGATGACAACCTGCAGGCGGTGTTCAAGTACCTGGTGAAGTCGTGACCCGCATTGGCGCGGCTTCGGCGAGGCAGGCTGGATTCTGGATCGGTGTCAGGCGGGTGTTCCCGCTGGGGCTGGGCCAGATGATCTGGTCGAAACGAACGATGTTCATCGCGCTCATTGTCGGGGTACCGGTGCTGCTTGCGGTCTTCGCGCGCGCCGGCGGGAACGCCAGCATCAACGTGACGATTAACGGCGGGCGGATCGGCGCCGCAGAGATGTTCGACACGATCGTGTGGCTGCTGTTCCTGCGGTTTGCCGTCCCGGTGCTCGGTGTGTGGTACGGCACCTCGCTGATCGCCGACGAAGTCGACGAGAAAACGATTACTTATCTCTTCGTCCGGCCGGTCCGCCGCGGGGCCGTTGTGATGGGCAAGTATCTCGCCTACCTCGCCTGTACCTCGTGCCTCGTCTTCGGGGCGGTCGTTCTGGTCTACGTCAGCGTCATGGGCGGTACGCCATTCGCCCCGGACGCACACGTGTGGGCAGTCCCGGTCGCCCTCGTGCTTGGCCTTGCGGCATACGGAGCGCTGTTCACACTCATGGGAGCCTCCCTGAAGCGCCCGCTGGTTCTCGGGTTGATCTTCGCCTTTGGCTGGGAACAGATCGCGCTGCTCGTCCCAGGCTACCTTCGGCGGTTCACGCTGGCGTACCACCTGGAGACGGTGTTCCGGGAGGGCCCGTCGGCGCTAACCAGCCTCGGTTGGCTCCTGGCGATTACAGCCGGCTGTCTCCTGCTCGCGACACGCGCCGTGGAGCGGCGGGAGTACGTGCTCGACCAGTAAACGCCGCCCTTTCGCCGGGCGTAAGTCCTTCGTAAGTGACGGACCTGGTGTTTTTCTACGGAACGCTGATGACGCCCTTCAACAGGGCGGGGCGGCTGCGCGTCGACCAGCACCTGGTTTACACGGGGCGCGGGACAATTGCGGGCGCCCTGTTCGACCTCGGCATTTACCCGGCCGCGGTGCCTGCCCCCGACGCGTGTGTCTGGGGGGAGGTCTACCGCATGACCCACCCGGCCATCGTTCTGCAGGCGCTCGACGACCTGGAGGGCTGCCGGGCCGAAGAGCCTGAGAGCAACCTATACAACCGGGACATCACGCCCGTCACCCTGGCCGACGGCCGCATCGTCGATGCGTGGGCCTACTTCTACAACGCCCCGCTTGGCCGCGCCGAGCGTATCCATTCAGGGGATTACCTCGAACACCTCAACAAAAGGTAGCTGGGTGGCTAGGTAGCTGAGACCTAGCTACTTCTGGTTGTGACGTATTCCCGGATCGCGTCCAGCATCCCACCCGACTCTCCCACGAATTCCAATCCAGACCGGTAAGCGACGGCGTCCTGATCAACGCCGCTGATCTGGGAATCGGTAACGCGTCCCTTTACGACGACGTTCTGGTTCGCGAGCGACAGGCGGAGGACGTGGACGGAATCCAAGTGAAGGGGAAACCGGGTCTCGATCGTGACACCGGTGTTGCTGATCTCGCGGATCAGTATCGGCTGGAACACCAGAATTTCGCCTAGAAGGTCGCCGGGAATCGGAACGCGCTCGGCGTCGCGCCTGTCCGCGTCGGTCATGCGGCGCGGACTATAGCACGCAGCCCGGACTAGTTCATGCGCA
>Ga0209486_10000838_pt1 | contig 13609 bp, 12 predicted proteins | sample NCCompost_FD_187518 | JGI IMG/M metagenome (GOLD analysis project Ga0209486, IMG submission 187518) | Agricultural soil microbial communities from Utah to study Nitrogen management - NC Compost (SPAdes) (version 2) | ecosystem: Environmental > Terrestrial > Soil > Agricultural land | place...
CAACGGTGATCCGCGGCCCTACGGCGTGCTGACGGACTTCATTCCGGTCACCGAGCAGTCCACCGGTGCCGGCGTGCCGAATGCGAACTTCATCTACCGCGGCTTCAACCCGGCCCCCTCGAGCAACCAGAAGCACGCAACGTGGAAGGCCGCGATGTCGTACATCACCGGCAGCCACAACATGAAGTGGGGCTACATGGCCGGCTACATGGGGAATCGGAACACGACCTACGTCGGCCGCCAGATCAGCTACCGCTTCAACAACGGCGTGCCGAATCAGCTGTCGCAGCGCGTGGGCACGAACGGGACCAGCAACAGCCTGCTCTACAACTCGGTGTTCGTGCAGGATCAGTGGACGCGTTCGCGGCTGAGCATTCAGGCCGCCCTGCGTTACGAGACGGCCTCGAGCTGGGCGCCGGCGGGAGAGAACGGCATCCTCGACGACAACGAGTTCGGAGGGCCGTTCATGCTGCCGCGCACCGAAGGCGTGAAGGGCTACCACGACATCTCGCCGCGCTTCGGTGCCGCGTACGACGTCTTCGGCAACGGCAAGACGGCGCTCAAGGTGAACGTGGGTCAGTATCTCCAGGGCGCGTGGACCGGCGACGCCTACACGATCAGCAATGCCGGGTCGACGCTCGTGACCTCGATCAACCGCTCGTGGTCCGACAATCTCGCCGCGCCGGCGGGCACCCCGGGCCGGGGCGACTACGTGGCGCAGTGTGACTTTCTGAACCCGGTGGCCAACGGCGAGTGCGGCGCGTGGTCGGCCCTGAACTGGGGTTCGTTCAATCAGACCACCACCGTCAACCCGGCGGTCCTCGAGGGGTGGGGGACGCGCAATCGCGACTGGCAGATCGGCGTTGGCGTGCAGCAGGAAATCTTGCCGCAGATTGCCGTGGAGGTGACCTACAACCGCCGCATCTGGAGCAACTTCTTCGTGACGCACAACCGCGCGCTCACCGCGGCCGACTACGACGAAGTGACGCTCACCGCGCCCCGGGATGAGAGGCTGCCGAACGGCGGCGGGTATCCCGTCACGTTCCTGACGCGCAACTCGCTCAAGCCCCTTGGCGCCACCGACTCGTACTACACGACCACCGACGACTTCGGCGGCGAGACGCACTACTGGCACGGCGTGGACCTCTCGGTCAACGCGCGCCTGAGGAACGGCCTCAGCTTGCAGGGCGGCACGAGCACGGGGCGCGGCGTCGCCGATACCTGCGACATGTTGACCGCGCGGTTCGGAAGACCGATGGCGCCGACCCTCGGCAGTGCAGCGGTCCCCGTCATCGCCGTGGGCACCGTGGACGGCGTGCGGGCGTGCGACTACGCCGAGCCGTTCCTGACCAGCGTGCGCGGGCTCGCCTCCTACACCGTGCCCAAGGTGGACGTGCTGGTCAGCGGCATCTTCCGCTCGCAGGCCAATGCGCAGCCGGGCGCCGACCCGGGCACGAACGGCGCGTCGCGGACGGCGACCTACCGCATGAACGCCGCGCAGTTCCTGGCCGCAACAGGACGGCCGCTGGCCACCGGTCTGGCGCAGCAGGACGTGAACCTCGTGCTGCCGGGTACGGTGTACGGCGATCGCGTCAACAACGTGGACATGCGCTTTGCCAAGGTGCTGCGGTTCGGGAAGTACAGAACGAACGTCGGGCTGGACGTCTACAACCTGCTGAACAGCAACACGCCGACGACGTACGAAAACGTGTACGACCCGAATCCGGCCGTACAGAAGTGGCTGCAGCCCACGGCGGTGCTGCTGCCGAGGTTCATGCGGTTCAACGTGCAGGTCGACTTCTGATGTAGAGGGCGGGCTTCAGCCCGCCCTAATCCGCGGCGAAGCAGTACACGAGGCCGTCACCCAGGGACGCGCGCAACGCGGCCTGGGAGCAGCCACGTGAAAGGTGGGCGGAATTCCAGGAATCGCCCTGGCCGCCGCCGCTGCGGTTGTGATGGCCGAGCATCGCCCGGCCATCGCCATGGCTCGTCCAGCCGCGGCATGTCGCGTCGCCTCTTGTGACCAGCGTGCCATCGGGGTTGCTGCCGGTGAGGATGTCGTGCCGCGTCGATGCGACCTGCGCGCCAGCTTCGGTCAGCGCCGTATCCCTGGTGAGGTTGACGTGCTCGCTGTGGAGCTCCTCGACGCTGGCCGCGATCCGAACCCCCAGCGCGTTGATCCACGGACCCCGGCCGATCCGGTCGCGCGCGTGGACCGCTGGCGCACCGGCTGATGGTGGTGCGCTGAGATACGCGCGCCACAGTCGATCGCCGCGTCCGACGGCCGCGGCGTGCTCGCGGCACAGCGCGTCCGCGCCGGCGAGGCCGCCCAGGTTGCCGCCGAAGCCGCGGCCCCTGCTCGTGATGAAGAACGACATCTCGGGCGCGACCGCCGGCACGTCCTGCGCCGGCGCCGGTGCCGCGGCGGCCAGGGCGGTGACGATCAGAGACTGGCAGACGCGCACGACGCGCGGGCTCATTGGAACGGCGGTATCGTATGCCATGCGAATGGGAAACATGGCAGCGAAAGCGTTCGGGTTTGCGATGGCCGCCCTGCTCGTGGGCCGGCTGGCGGCCGCACAGGCCCCGGCGCCGCAGGGGAGCGCGCCGCCGGACATCAAGGTGGTTGCGACGAGCCTTGGCGGCAACGTCTACGGGATCGATGGACAGGGCGGTCGAATGGCCGCGCTCGTCGGCCCCGAGGGCGTGTTCCTCGTCGATGCGCAGTTCCCGCAGGTGACGGAAAAGATTGTCGCCGCGCTGAAGGGGCTCTCGCCCGCGCCGCTCCGGTTTCTCGTGAACACGCACGTGCACGGCGACCATACGGGCGGCAACGAGAATTTCGCCAGGCTTGGGGTCACGATCCTCGGCCGGCCGAATCTGCGTGGTCAGCTGCTGAAGCCGAGGCCGGCGCCGGGGAACGGGCAAGTGCCGCCAGTGGCGTCCGCTGCGGCGTTGCCGATTGTGTTGTTCGACACCGCGACGACCGTCTACCTCGACGGCGAAACCGTGAGGCTCATTCCGTTGCCGCCCGCGCACACGGACGGCGACACGGCCGTGAAGTTCGAGCAGGCCGATGTACTCATGACCGGTGATGTGTTCCGCTCGGCGGGATTTCCCGCCGCGGCGGTCACGAACGGCGGGAGCGTGCTGGGGACGATCGAGGCGCTGACGCAGCTCGTCGCCTTGACGGGACCGGGCACGAAGGTCGTGCCGGGTCATGGGCCGGTCGTTGACCGGGCGGCGCTCATCGCGCATCGCGACATCGCCGTGACCGTGCGCGACCGCGTCGCCAAGGCGCTGCGCGAAGGCAAGTCCGCGGCCGACATCCGGGCGTCGAAGCCAACTGCCGAATTCGAGGCGAAAGTCGGGGGGCCGCCGAACTTCATCACTCAATTTGTCGACGGGCTCATCACCGAACTCAGTACCACGCGGTAAACGCGCACGCGAACGCGGCACATCTGAGGAGTGACGATGAAGAACCGGACGATCGCCGGACTGCTGCTGGTCTGGTGCGCGTGGGGTGCCGGCGCGAGCTCGGCGCAGCCTGCTCCCGCCACCTGTGACCGCGAATGCCTGCGCGGCAAGGTGACGCAGCTGCTGCATGCGCTCGTGAAGCACGACGTGAGCGGCCTGCCCGTGGCCGACACGCTGCGCGTGACCGAGGATGCCGTCGAGAAGCCGCTTGCGAAGGTGGGCCTCGCCGGCACGCTGACGCGCCTGCGCGGCTTCCGGCAGGACGTCATCGACGAGCGCGCTGGCGTGGCGGGCGCCCATGTCATGGTGGAGGAGACCGGGGCGCCCGTGATGCTGGTGGTGCGGGTGAAGGTCGTCGCCGACAAGCTCACCGAAATCGAGCTGGTGGCCACCCGCAGCCGATCCGAAGGGCTCATCTTCAACATCGACGGGCTGAGCGCTCCGAGTGCGGTGATGAACTTCGCGCCCCGTCCGGCGCAGCTCGCCACCCGCGACGACGCGATCAAGGCGGCGATGCACTACCCGCAAGGGCTGAACGCCGCGAAGAACTTCGCCGCCGTGAACGCACCCTTCGCGCCCAACGCCTATCGCCACGAGAACGGTCAGGTGATGGCCGGGCCGGACTGCAAGTTCGCTCCCGGATGCCAGAACATCTCCACCCAGTCGCTCGCGATCTTCGAGCGCCTCGGCGACGTACAGACGCGTGTCATCGCCGCCGACGAGCGCATGGGCATCGTCTGGCTGCGCATGGCCTGGGGCGTTCGCGAGCGCGGCGGCGATCAGCTGACGGTGTGGGAGATGTTCAAGGTCTACGACGGCCAGATCCACGCCGTGGAAGCGTTCATGCGGATCCTGCCGGTGGAGAAGCGCAACGGCGGGTGGCAATAACCTAAGGGCTGACCTCGAGGCCGAAGTCGCGCCAGATCTGCTGAAGCACTCTGGGATCGACGACCCGCGTGTCTGCCTTCCCGGGCTCCTTCTCCGAATGCAGCACGAACGACACCGTTCCACACTCGGGTCCAAGGGCTGCCGGATCGAACACGTAGAGACCTTCGTAGATCGCGTCCGTCTCGGAGACCCGCAGTTCCAGCTTGAACGGGTGGATTGGCCGCACCTCGGTGCTGCCGCAGAAGGCGTGCAGCCGCTCGAAGCCTGACTTCAGGTGCTTGATCGCCGGCAAGGCCATCCCCTGTGTCATCGCGGCGCCGCGCGCCGCCTTCGCCCAGAAGCTTTCCACCATCTTCGGCGTCACGCGGACGAACAGCACCGGCGGGATGTCCGCCATGTATTCGGACCAGTTGCTGAAATTCTGATTCGATTGCGACTGCGCGGCGTAGTTGATGATCGGCGTGATGAACCCGACGTCGAAATCGGCCGCGGCCATCTGATAGGGCTTGAGGCTGCCGGCGCGACGACGGACGGCCTCCTTGAACGTGGCGACGGGAGCAGGCTTCGTGGGCTCCACGGGAAGATGCGCCGCACTCGGAACAGGAGCGTCGTTGACCTTCTTCGCGGCCGCCGCCATCACATCGCACACACGCGCGATGCGGACGACGCGCGTCGCGCCGCGCCTCGGCTCGTCGCGCTCGTCGGCAGGAGACGTGACTCCCACGAGGACGCCTGAAGCGGCGAACGCCGGCCCGCCGGCGCCGCCCCCCGCCAGCGAGAGGTCGGAGGCGATGGCATTCGCGTCGATGCGGCTCACGGCTCCCAACGTCCAGCTCTTCTCCTGCCGGAGCGGGGCGGCAATCGCATAGATCTCCTGCCCGCGCGGGATCGACGGTGCGCTGCTCGGGCATTCAAGCGGCACCGGCTTGATCGACGCCATGGCGGCCGGGTCGATCCGGACCACGGCGATGTCGCGCTGGCGATCGGCTTCGACGACGGTCCCCGCGACTTTGACCGAGCGCGAGATCTGCACTTCGACCAGCGTCGCGTCGCCGATGATCTTCTGGTTCGTCACGACGAGTCCGGCCGCGTCAACCAGGAATCCCGATCCGTGCGCCGTCGGAGTCCACACCTCCACGACGCTGTCGAGCCACTGTCGCAGCACGAGCGACGTGTTGGTTGCGAGCGGCGTGGTGGCATCCGACGTCCCCGGCGCGATCGCCTCGGCCACCGAATTCGCGAGAGTCAGTTCGAGGGTCGAGTCGCGGCCGGCGGCGACGTCCAGGGTCAGCCTCCACCGATACGCCTTTCCCTGAAGCGCCACCGGTTCGTCTGATTCCACGGTGTAGTTGCCCGGGCGCAGCCTGACGGTGGCGGTGCCGTCCACGCTCGTCACGATTCGGCGCGGCTCTCTGGTCGGCGGGTTCTCGCTGATGAGCAGCGCGTGGCGCGCCACCGGCGTGGCCTGTCCGGTGGCATCGGTCAGGACCGCTCGAATGTGAAGCACGACGAGCGTCTGCCCGGAGATCGAGGGCGAGGCGACCAAGACCAGCATCGCGAGCGCAAGCGCGCGGCCCATGTCTCTCATCCTACGCGTAAACGTCTTACCGCGGGCGTAAGGCGTTTACGCCACCATGCCGCTTTTGCATGTGTTCTTCCGACGCACGTCGCTGGCCGCCACCTTGCACTTCAGCCTCGCAGGCGGGGGCTTGCGAGGATGAGACAATGCGACTCCATCGATGGGCTCTCGCGTCGCTGGCAGGCCTGGCCTGCCTGAGTTGTGGAGGGTCCGGCAGTTCGACCCCGACCGCCCCCACCGGCGGCGGCAGCCCCACCACCATCGCCATCAACGGGCAGAGCGGCACTCAGGCGTTTTCACCGAACCCCGCGGCCTTCGGCGGCCAGCCGGTGGTGTTCAGGAACAACGACTCGGTCTCGCATCGTGTGGTGCTCAACGACGGCTCGATCGATACCGGCGACATCGCGCCGGGTGCCACCAGCCGAACCGTGGTCATGCCCGCCTCCGGCACCAACTACCACTGTTCGATCCACCCCGGCATGATCGGAGCCGTGTCCGGCACGACGGGGCAGGCACCCCAGTGCACCGGGTTGTACTGCGATCCCTACTGAGGGGCGTCGAAAAGCACTAAAATCGGCGTTGCGGTGAGGTTTGCCACGCTCCTCGTCATCGCCGCGATCGCCAGCGCGGACACGGTCGCTGCCAACGCACAGACGCCGATCGACGTATCCGAGCTGGCCGACTACCGGCTGACGGCCCCTGCCTTCGATCGGTTCGTGTTTGCGACTCGCCGTGTCATGGCGATCGTCGGAGACGACCCTTCGTTTACGCACGCCCCCCTCTTCACCAAGGAGGTGGCGCTCTCCGGCGATGCGGTTGCCGGGGCCTCGGCGCTGGTGGCGCGGCTCGAGAACCATCCGGGGCTGGCCGCCGCGCTCGCGGCGTCGAAGTTCACTCCGCGCGAGTACTCCAAGCTCGCGATCACGCTGATCGCCGCGCACGTGGCGCATGGCTTCGTGAAGGCGGGCGTGATACGGGCTGTTCCGTCCGGGGCGCCGAGCGTCAACGTCGAGTTCGTGAAGGCTCACGAATCGGACGTCGCGGCGACCCTGGCCTCACTCGGCATCCTCGAGTGAGTCCTCGTGACAAGCGTCGCTGGAGGCCCAGATGAACCGCATGCACATCGCGGGCGGCGTGGCCGCCGCCCTTCTGTTCGCGCAGGCCGATACGTCGACCCAGGGCAGGCGGCCGCCAGAGATCGCCACCGACATCCCGGCGGCCGAGGTGCAGGCGGTGCTCGACGCGCCGTCGGCGATCGCCGATCGCCTGATCACGGCGGTGGACATGGGCACCTACAACGTCGGCGTTGGCGTCCTGCGCCGCACGCCGACCAAGCCCGGCGCACCGGTGGGCGCCATCAATCACGAGCACATCACCGAGGTCTACTACATCATCCGGGGCACCGGCACGCTGCTCACCGGCGGGACTGTCACCAACGCCAGGCCGGCGCCGAAAGACAGCGAGATCGTCACCACCGTTGTCGGCCCGAGCATGCAGGGCACGTTCGACAAGCCCGCGCAGCGGCGCAAGGTGAACCCGGGCGACGTGGTGATCATTCCGCCCGGCGTCTATCACGGCTTCGACGAGGTGCCTGCGGGCGGCATCGATTACCTGGCCGTCCGCCCCGACCCGAACAAGGTGCTGCCGGCCGGCTACGTGCACCCCGCCATCAAGGCGCTGAAGAAATAGGTTGAAGAAATAGGCTGGTTGCGAGCCCACGCCCGTCAGGGGCGGAGGCTCGCGCAATGCAGCGGGCGGTCTCGAGACCGCCCGACATGCTAGGGCCGTGGCGCGCTGGCCGGCGGTGTCACGCCGTTGAGGCGCACGTACACCACCATCTGACCGTAGGTGTCCTGCGTGTGGCCGATCAGGAAGAACATCGGGCGCGCCCGGGTCGAGGGGCCCATGAACGCGGCCTGAACCGTCTCCTGGATCGTGGTGTTGTTGAACTCGGCGATTACCTTCGAGCCGTAGTCGAACGAGTCCGACATCGCCTTGATCATGTCGGCCTTCGTCGTCGCCTTCATGTTGATCGCCGGCTCCGGCGTCTTGCCGCCCAGGAACTTGGTCAGCATCATGTTCACCTGGGCGATGTGCAGGACGTGCTCTCCGAAGGTCCGCTGCGCGGGCGTCGGCTTGAACCCGTATTTGTCCTCGGGCATCGCATTCGCCAGGCCGACGAGCAGCGCCTTCTGCCCGGCCCAGTCTTTCGTCAGATCGCCGTGGATGGTGGCTTGCGCGAACGCCGGGGAACCGGCCGCGATGACCATGACCGCCAGCAGACAGAGACGCGTGACAACCTTCATGGGTTCGTATCCTCCTGTGACTACTTGAATCCGCCGAGCCCGTCGGCCTCGGCGGGCCGCTTCATGCCTTTCTCGAAATGCTCCTCCCAGATGCGCGCCCAGGGGCGGTCGTAGAGGTCCCGCACCTTGTACTGGATGGTCGTGCCGGGCGGCACCTGCGTGCCCCTGCCGTCGTCGCCGACGAAGATCGTCTGGTTGCAGTGTTCGAGGTGGAACGGCGGCGCCTGCTTGAGGTCGCTCCGCCGCGAGAAGAAGCGGATGTCGCGCACCGGCTCGACGAACGCCTCGGGGTCGTAGAACACCGTCTCGTGCTCGAGACCGGCGAACCGCCCGTCGGCGAAGCGTCGCGGCGTCCAGATCTCGACGAGCTGCATCTTGTTGCTGTATTCCCAGCTGCTGTGCGTGAACCACCCCTGGATGTTGGAGGTCCACGTGATCAACGTCTCGCCATCCCAGAACCCGACGGTCTCGCCCAGCCAGCTGGGGACTTCGGCTCCCAGGTGGGGCACGGCGCCCTTGAGCGTGAACGTGCGATCGATCTGCACGTGACGCAGCGCGTTGTCCGTGCCGCCGAGGAACTGCACGCGTCCAGGCACCGCCATCACGTCGAGCTGACTCGGCCCCCCGGGTCCCGACCACCAGCGCAGCAGGCCTTCCGGACGACAGAACATCAGCGAGAACTGCGCCGCGTTGCTGTTGGTCTTGTGATACATCTGCTGCACGAACCGCTTCTGGTACTCGGGTGTGAGCAGCGAGAGGATGGTCGGCATCTGGTTCGCCCACCCCACGACCCACTGCGGCGGCTCGGTGAATTCCTGCGGCAGCGGGTCGCCGGCCCCTCCGCGACGCCCCCGGCCGAACACGAGGTTCAGGTTCCTGGTATAGCGGCCGTTCCAGTCAGGCAGCGTGGCGGTCGTGTGTGCCGTCGGTCCTCCACGCGCCTTGGTCTCGGCCAGCAAGGCCTCGTAATGCGCCTGCGCGGTCTTGAACGGATACGGGCTGACGATCGCGGCGCGCGGGTAGTCGCGATCGCAATGACCCCAGGCCGCCGTCGCCGGGTTGCTGTCTTCGATCGCCCGCGGGCCGCTCGAGTAGTCGCCCCAGATGGAGTCCAGCGAGATCGGGCTGTTGCAGCGGTAGTACCGCTTGTCCATCCACAGGTCTTTGTCGGAGTAGAAGTCCTTCGACGTGAAGATGTCGCGCGCCAGCGGCTGCACGCCGGCGGGGACCTTTCCTCCGGTAGCCGCGGCGTTGGTCACGTAGTACCAGGGCGTCACGGCGCCGACGAAGTAGTCCTCCGGGAAACCGTCGAACCGGTTGAGCGGTACGGGCACCGGCCAGCCGCGCCCCACGCTCTTCTGCGCGGGCGGCGGGGCCTGCGTGTACGACGGCGTCGTGCCAGCGGCGACGAACACGACAGCGAACACGAGGGCGGCCGCGGCGGCCCGGCGGACGAAGTTGGCACTCGTCATGTCCAATCAGCTCTCTATGGCTTCCAGGTGGCGGTTGCCACCGCGAGCTTGCCCTCGCCGTGCGGCGTGGCCCCGTCAACCGAGTCGCAGTGCTTGCCGGCGGCCGGCGGCTTGCCCTTGGGACACTGAAACAGCCCATCGACCCTCGCGCCGCCCCGCTGCCCGTTGCGCAGCGGCGTGAGCCCGACGCTGAAGACGGTACCACGCTCGAAGCTGCCCACCGTGATCCCCTCGCGCGCCATCGCCGCCGAGCCGCCCATCTCGACCAGCCAGGTCGCCGGCTTGCCCTCGGCGTCGCGTACGAGCGCGTCGCGTTTCTCGTTGAGCGGCACGAACGCGATCTGCATGTGGGCGCCGTCGGGATTGAGCCGCTCCACGACGCCGGTGAAGACGTACGTGATCGACTGGTCGTACATCGCGAATGAGTGGTGCGCCGCCAGCGTCGCCGACGCCAGGACCGCGATCGCCGCCACCGCCAACCCTCTGGGTGTCATCGTGGCTATATTCTTCATCATCCGCGTTCCATCCCGTAGTCTTCCACGACTTTCCCGATCGCCTCGGCCACGATCCGCGCCAGCTCGTCGCGCCACGCGTCGCCCTTCTGCCCGTAGAGAATCACGCGCCGCGTCGCCAGGTCGATCGGAATGTCGGCCGCGTCTCTGGACAGGATGAGCACCGGCTTGGCGAGCGCGTGCGCGATCCCCAGTTCATACAGCACGTTCGGGTTGCGGCCGGTGATGTCGGCAATCACGAAGCCGGCGGCGTTGATGCTTTGCCAGATGTCCTCGAGGATGTCCGTCGGGGTGAAGAGGTCGTCCCCTCGTACCGGCCGCACGCCGGCCGCCTCGCATGCGCGCGCCAGGATGCGGTGCACGTCCGCCGACCACTCCTGACCAAAGGGCATGACGATGAAGCACGAGGCCTGGCGGGGGCTGGTGTGTTCCTTCGGCGGACCGTACAGCCGTTCCGGTCCCAGAAAGAGCACGTCCCGCCGCAGCCCGGCCGCCGAGTGGCGAAACTCGTCCAGGAACACGTCGAGGCCCGTCGAGCGCAGAGCCGTCCCGAGGGCGGGCCCGGCACTCCGCCAATCCTCGGACACCAGATGCGACTGGTGGACGCGCCGCACGTAGCCGCGCAGGAACGCCACCGTTTCGTCGAAGCGATCGGTGAGCCACACGAGGATCGTGACGAGCGCCAGGATGAAGAGCACGGAGAAGAAGGACTTCCACACTGCCGCCACCGGCAGGAACCAGACGACGGGGGCCAGCAGGGCCGCGACCAGCGAGAGGAGGATCAGGATTCCGGAGAGCGAGGAGCGCCCGGTGTTCCCGGCGGCGTGTGCCGCCGGCATTCGCAGCGTGGCCGACAGCACCGAGAGCTGTCCGAGCATCCAGACCGCCTCGATGCTCCGTGGCACCGCGTCGACGCTGTAGGCCATGTCGCCGGCCATCAGCACCGACGTGCCGGCGAGCATCCACACCACGGCGGGCGGTTCCTTGAGCAGCATGCAGAGCAGGCCCGTGGCCAGCACTCCGAACTCGAAAGCGGCGGTGACGGCGTCGAACCTCCCGAGCAGGGTGTCGAGGAGGTGGCCGTATTGCTGGACGTAAAAGCTCGCGAAGATCGCGGCCAGGCCGGCCGTCGACGCCGCGCACACGATTGCCGTGAGGCGCGACAGCGGCCGGCTGTGCCACCGCTCGAGCGCCAGATAGCCCCAGGCGCACAGCAGGGCGAAGACGAACGCCGCGTAGAACGCATCGGAGGCGAGATCGGAGAGCTCGCCCGCGCCCTGCGCCGGGATCGACAGATCGGCTGACGACCCGCTCGAGACCTGGTAGGTGACCCACGAGCCCGCCAGCAGCAGGAAAGCCAGCCCCTGGATCACGAGAAAGACGCGATAGGGGCGGGACGTGCGCCGGGAGGTGTAAAAGGCGAGACAGCCGCCGGCGGCGGCCGCCAGCGCCTGGTCCCAGTGATAGCGGCCGGGGCTGTACGGCTCATCGCCGATGATCAGCCATACGGCGAGCCACAGCAGGTAGAGCGCCGCGAGCGCGCCACCTGCCAGGTGACTCGACTGCGTCATCGAGGGAGCTATATCGCCGAACCGGCGGGGGCGTCAAATCTATAATCGCGCAGGAGGCGGCCATGATCTCGCGACGCGATGCGTTCAAAGCCACCGCGGCCCTCGCCGCGCCGTTCGTCCTGCGCGAGGCACTCGGGGCACAGCGCGGCCCGGTCACGGAAGACGCCGGCACGTTGGAGCGTGCGTGGCGGGACCCTCCCGCGACGCGCCAGCCGATCCTGCTCAGGGGCGGGACGATCGTCAGCATGGACCCGAAGGTGGGCGACTTCGCCAGGGGCGACGTGCTCATCGACGGGCGGAAGATCGTCGCAGTGGGCCAGGTCAAGGCACCGGCGCAGGTGCAGGTGATCGACGCCACCAATACCGTCGTCATTCCCGGGTTCGTCGACGCGCACCGACACTCGTGGGAGGGGCAGCTTCGCCGCATCATTCCCGACGGCGCCATCGCCGAATACATGGCGACGACCCACAACGGTTTCGCGCGGCACTATCGGCCGCACGACATCTACGTCGGCAATCTCATCACCGCGCTCGGCTGCATCGACGCCGGCATCACGTGCGTGATCGACAACTCGCACAACTCGCGGTCCGCCGCCCACTCGGATGCGGCAGTGCAGGCGCTCATCGATTCGGGCATTCGCGGCGTCCACGCGTCGGGCGCGCCGGCGGCGGGCGAATGGGATCGTCAGTGGCCGCAGGATCTCGAACGGCTGCAGAAGAAGTTCTTCAGCTCCACCGATCAGCTCGTGACGCTTCGCCTGTTCTCGGGGATGAGCCGTGAGAACTGGGCGTTCGCGCGCCGGCTCGGGATCCGGATCACGACCGAGTCGAATGCGGCCGGCCCCGAGTTCGACGCCTTCTGGAAGGAGAAACTGATCCGTCCCGACAACACCTTCAATCACGCCCAGGGATGGCCCGATCAGGTCTGGCAGCGCGTCAAGGACGCGGGCGCCACGGTGAACGTGTGTCCGCGGTCGGACGCGCAGTACGGGCTGGGCGAGGGTGTGTCCGCATTTCAGAAGGCGCTCGACCACGGCCTGCGGCCCGGCCTCTCGATCGACAACGAAGTGTCGTACGGCACCGACATGTTCAGCGAGATGCGCGTGGTGTTCAACGTGCAACGCGCGATGGCCACCTACCGCCGGGCGAACGGCGACGCGAAGGCTCCCGCGCCGGTCAGCGTACGCACGGTGCTCGACTGCGCCACCGCGGGCGGTGCCGACTGCGCCGGCCTGCTGGACAAGTGCGGCACGCTGACGCCGGGCAAAGAGGCCGACATCGTCCTGATTCGGACCGACGACATCAACCTGTATCCCTCCAATCACGCGATCGGGACGGTCGTCCTGGCGGCGGACACCCGCAACGTCGACACGGTGATCATCGGCGGCCGCGTGCGGAAGCTCCGGGGGCGGATGACCGGCGTCAACATGGAGAAGTTCCGCCAGATGGCGGACGAGTCGCGCAACTACCTGTTCGCGAGAGCCGGCTACAAACTCGACATCTTCTCGAAGGGCTGAACCAGGCGTTACGGTGTGAACCGCTGGTTGTCGCAGACGAATTCGATCAGTGCGTCGTCGAGCATCAGTTCCTGGTACACGCGCACGGTGAACGGCCGCGTGTACGCTTTCGGGTCGTCCACGGTGATGTCGATCTCCATGCGCGCAAACGTGGGCCGGCGAAACCGTTCGGTGATCGTGCCGGCATCGGTGAGCGGACTGCCGATGAGATCGAGCCAGCCACCGTCACGGAAGCGCATGGTGGTGACCACGAGGTCGTCGCCCTCCCAGCGTCCCACCGAGTAGCC
>Ga0209486_10000840_pt1 | contig 13595 bp, 9 predicted proteins | sample NCCompost_FD_187518 | JGI IMG/M metagenome (GOLD analysis project Ga0209486, IMG submission 187518) | Agricultural soil microbial communities from Utah to study Nitrogen management - NC Compost (SPAdes) (version 2) | ecosystem: Environmental > Terrestrial > Soil > Agricultural land | place: USA...
TGTGTTTTTTATAATGGTAGTTGCCGCAGCTGAAGTTAGCGTCGGGTTGGCGATCATTGTAATGATGTATCGGAATATTCATTCGGTGGATATAAACTTTTTGAACAGGTTGAAACATTGATGAGCAAATGAAGAATGTTTTAGAATTATCTTATTTGATCCCTCTTTTTCCGTTGATCGGATTTTTGATCATCGGATTGGGCAGGAAATATTTATCCAAAGCACTCACCGGAATAATTGGAAGTGGCGTTATTCTCTTTTCATTTTTGTTAAGCGTTTGGATATTTTTCCAGGTAAAGGAAGGTAATTCTGGTGTTGTTGAGTATTTCAATTTTATCTCAGCCGGCAGTTTAAAAATTCCATTTTCATTCCAGATCGACGCATTGTCATGTTTATTTCTTTTAATAATTACCGGTGTTGGCTTTTTGATCCATGTTTATTCCGCATCCTACATGAATCATGAAAGCAAAGAACATTTTGCCCGCTACTTTTCTTACCTGAATCTTTTTGTATTCTCCATGCTGCTACTTGTAATGGGTGGCAACTTCGTTATACTTTTTATTGGTTGGGAAGGTGTTGGTCTTTGTTCTTACCTGCTTATTGGATACTGGTTTAAAAACACTGAATATAATTATGCAGCCCGCAAGGCTTTTGTGATGAACCGCATTGGCGATCTTGCTTTTCTCATCGCCATTTTCATGATCATTGCAAAAGTTGGGTCAGTAAATTTTGGTGATGTGTTTTCTACGGAAGGATTGGAAAAGCTTGCACCATCTGCAACGATCATTACTCTTTTACTTTTTGTAGGCGCTACAGGTAAAAGTGCACAAATACCTTTATTTACATGGTTGCCGGATGCCATGGCTGGTCCAACACCTGTGTCAGCATTGATCCATGCTGCAACGATGGTAACTGCTGGTATTTACATGATCGCAAGAAGTAACCTGTTGTATTCGTTAAGTGAGGTAACACAAAACGTCGTTGCATATATAGGCTTAGCTACAGCATTACTTGCGGCAACAATTGCATTAAAACAAAATGATATTAAAAAAGTGTTGGCTTACTCAACGGTAAGCCAGTTGGGTTATATGTTTTTGGCTTTGGGTGTAGGCGCATATACGGCTGCTGTATTTCATGTAATGACACATGCATTCTTTAAAGCATTGTTGTTCCTTGGCAGTGGTAGTGTTATCCATGCAATGAGCGGTGAGCAGGATATACGTAACATGGGTGGGTTAAGTAAAAAATTAAAAGTTACATTCTTCACATTTTTGATAGGTTGTCTTGCGATAACCGGTATTCCACCATTCAGTGGTTTCTTTTCAAAGGATGCAATATTATTAGCAGCATTTGAACATGATGAAAGAGGAAAAATTCTGATCCTTTATTCTATCTCATTATTTACAGCACTGCTTACAACCTACTATATGTTCCGTTTGTTGTTTATTACTTTCACCGGAAAATTCAGAGGCACAAAGGAACAGGAACATCATCTCCATGAAAGTCCTGCATTGATGACAATTCCTTTGATAGTTCTTGCAGTATTAGCAGCTATCGGTGGGTTTGTAGGAATTCCTGAAGTGTTTGTAAAAGGTGGAGATAAATTGACTCCATTTCTCTCTTCTGTTATTGCAACAAATCATCATCCGGTAAGTCGTTCAACCGAATTCTTCTTAATGGGTTTGTCAGGCGGTTTGGTAGTAGCAACGATAATCTTTACTTGGTTCCGATTTAAAAATTATCAGCCTAAGGAAGAAAAAGGATTTGGAAAAGTATTGGAGAATAAATGGTATGTGGATGAATTGTATGATAAAATAATTGCAAATCCATTGAATAAGCTTGCAAGATTTCTAAATAATTTTTTCGAAAGATTTATAATCGATGGTATTGTAAATGGTGTGGGAAGAGCAGTGAACTACGGGGGCCGTCAATTAAGATTATTACAAAGCGGGCAAGTCGGCAGTTATGTGTTGTTAATGGTGTTGTCAATACTGCTTTTATTGTTATATCAATTTTTTATTAAAAAGTAAACCCCCAAACCCCCTAAAGGGGGCTTTTGGTAGATTCAATATGATCTCATTACTTCTGATATTAATTCCATTATTAAGCGGCATTGCAGCATTTTTCTTTAAGAAAGAAAATGCGGCAAAAGGCTGGGCTTTGCTTTCATCATTTGCTACTGTAGCAGTTTCTATACTTGGATTGACAATCTTAAATAAAACAGAATTACTTCAATTCAAATGTGACTGGTTGCCGGGATTAGGCAGCAGTTTTTCAATTCGTCTTGATGGCATGGGTCAATTGCTTTGCTTACTTACTGCCATTTCATTTCCATTAATATTTATTGCAACATGGAATCTTACTTATAAAAATGCTCACAACTTTTTTGCGTTGATGCTTCTTTCCCAGGCAGGATTGATGGGAGTATTTCTTGCAATGGATGCATTGTTGTTTTATTTCTTCTGGGAGCTTGCATTAATCCCGGTTTATTTTCTTTGTTCGATGTGGGGCGGAGAAAGAAGAATTGCAGCAACATTCAAATTCTTTATTTACACATTTGTTGGTTCTTTATTAATGCTTATCGGGTTGATCTATTTGCAGTCACTTACACCTGACAGATCATTTGATATTAGATCTTTTTATGCAGCTGCTATTGACAGTAAAGCGCAGCACTGGATATTCTGGTTAATGTTTGTTGCATTTGCAATTAAGATCCCTGTGTTTCCATTTCATAGCTGGCAGCCTGATACCTATGAACAATCACCTACAGCGGTTACAATGGTGCTGAGTGGTATCATGGTGAAGATGGGATTGTTTGCAGTCATTCGCTGGTTGCTTCCTGTTTTACCATCCGCCTCTTTTGCTTATGGTGAAAAGATGATCGCAATGTGGGCAATTGCCGGAATGATCTATGCATCTTTACTCGCATGGCGACAGGATGATATAAAACGACTGATAGCTTATTCATCTATTGCACACTTGGGATTAATGGTGGTTGCCATTTTTGCTGAATCGGAAATAGGCATGCAGGGAGTGATGATACAAATGTTCAATCATGGTATCAACATTATCGGGCTGTGGATCATTGTTGAGATACTTGAAAGAAAATATGGAACAAGAAAACTTTCTGAATTAGGAGGTCTTGCGCAAAAGGCACCTGCTATGGCAATATTTTTTGTAGTTATTGCATTAGCGAATATTGCTTTACCATTAACGAATGCATTCGTCGGCGAGTTTATGATGTTTACAGGAATATTTACTTCGCAGTATTCGGAATATGAAATGATAACTGTACCCTTAGCAGGCATCACCATCATACTTGGCGCTATTTATACATTAAGAATGGTGCAAAAAGTGATCTATGGAAATACAAACGCATTAACTGAAACCGGAACTGATATTGGCTATAATGAAAAATTGGTACTGGGAATAATTGTGATATTAATAATCGCAGGCGGTATTTATCCGCAGGCATTTCTTAGCCTGACTGAAGAGACAACAAAGTTTATTTTGAATGAAGCAAACATATTTCCTTCATCAGCTAAATAAAAAATTAGTGAAAAGAGCATGAACGCATTAATTATATCGGCAATAATGGGAGTGGTGATGATGTTCAGCGGAATTTTGCTGAAGCAGAGATCATCTGTTCGTGCCATTGCACTGACCGGGCTTTTTGCTGCGATGGTTTTGAACGTGATGGAAATGTATGGGTTTCATTTATTCAAGATCGATGCAACTGGCATGATGAAGTTTGACAGATTCGCACTTTTCTTTAATACGATAGCAATGAGCTGCACATTCATTTTCTTCTTGTTATCAGCAAAGGAAATGGAGAAAGTAGGACTGAATTACGCTGATTATTTTGCTTTGATTTTCTTTATTCTTTGTGGCATTATACTTTCATCAACTTTCAGTTCATTGCTAATACTTTTCCTCGGCATTGAGATCATATCAATACCATTGTATATTTTAACGGGCAGTGATAAAAAGAATTTGAAGAGTAATGAAGCGTCATTAAAATATTTTCTGCTCGGGTCCTTTTCTACAGGTTTAATGCTGATGGGTATCACACTCATTTATGGCAATTCAGGTTCATTTTCGATGGACGTTATTGCTGAAAGTATTTCAAAACCAGACGTAAAACCCGGTGTATTGCTAATAGCTGGTTTATTATTGCTAATGTTCTCAATGGCTTTTAAAGTATCTGCTGCGCCATTTCATTTCTGGACACCGGATGTTTATGATGGTGCACCAACTGTGTTCACTTCTTTTATGGCAACGATTGTCAAGGCCGCAGTATTTATTGCATTCCTTCGTTTGTTCTATTATGCATTTGGTGAGATTCATGAAACCTGGAAGCTGATAATTGCTATAATAACAGCTCTTACTTTATTTATTGGTAATATCACAGCCGTTTTCCAGCAAAGTGTAAAAAGAATGCTGGCTTACTCAAGTATTGCTCAAGCTGGTTTTATGTTAATGGCTATTCTTGCAGTAAATAGTTTTGCAACTGAAGGAATATTACTTTACAGCACTGCATATTGTCTTTCTACTATCGGTCTTTTTGCCATTTTAGTGAAAATGAAAGATTACACATTTGAAGGATTCAATGGTTTTGCAAAACATCAACCTTTATTGGCAGCTGTTGCTGTTATTTTTCTTTTATCATTAGCTGGCATTCCATTAACTGCTGGCTTTCTTGCAAAATTTTATATGCTAAATGCGGTAATTGCGAAAGGTGGTTTTCTATGGCTTGTAGTTTTTGCAGTGCTGATGGCAGCCATCAGTGTTTATTATTATTTCCGTGTCATACAGGCAATGTATTTTAAAGAAGGAGAAGCACAAGCTATCGAAGTCAGTTCATCATTCAAATGGATCATTGGTCTTGTTGCAGCAGTGGTTATTCTGCTGGGAGTTTATCCTCAACTTTTATTCAACTGGTTTTATTTTTAGTAAGAAATTATTGCAAAAAATCAATTCCTTACAAAAAATTCTGCCATTCCTGTAATAGACTTGGTCAGGAACTTTTCACTCATAACTTTGTTTTCCCGATAACCAACGGGATCAAAAAAACTTCATCATGAGTAAAACTACACGCCGTATCTTTTTCGGCTTCACGATGCTTTGCCTTAGTTTGTTTTCAATTGCGCAAGTAAGGCCTACAACTAGTGACACAACGAGACCGACAGGACCAGGGGGCCCAGGAGGAAGACCTGCGGCTGGTGTCAGGCCTTACAAAGAGATCATTACAGATAAAGCAGTTACAAAAAATGGCTTTTTCAAAGTTCATAAAGTTGATGACAAGTACTATTTTGAAATTCCTAACGATATGTTTTGGCGTGATATACTTGTTGTAAATCGTCTTTCTCAAACCCAAGCTGGTACAGGATATGGCGGCGACCAGGTAGGACAGAATGTTGTTCGCTTTGACAAAGGACCAAACAATCGAATATTTCTTAGGACAATATCTTATGCTGTTTATGCAAAAGATTCTACGTCACCAATGTTTTCATCAGTAAAAAATTCAAATCTTCAGGCAATCGCTGCTTCATTTGATATAAAAGCTTTCGGTAAAGATTCTGCAACATCGGTTATAGAAATTACGGATTTTGTAAATGGTGATAATGATGTACTTTTCTTTAGTAGCGCTGCAAAATCTTCAAGACGCCTTGGTTCATTACAAAATGATAAATCTTATATAGTAAGTGTAAAGCCTTACCCGATCAATATTGAGATCAAAGCAGTAAAAACTTATGGAAGAACTCCTGCGCCTCCAGGCGGTGGCGGTGGTTTTGGAGCTGCTCAACCAGGCGGCAACCTTACCGTAGAAATGAATAGTTCATTAGTATTACTTCCAAAAACTCCAATGCAGGCAAGACATTTTGATGCAAGGGTTGGCTACTTCACGGTAGGTTACACAGATTTTGATGCAAACCCACAAGGTGTAAGAGATATTACAATTGCAAAACGCTGGAGACTGGAACCAAAGCCGGAGGATATTGAGAAATACAAAAGAGGTGAGCTGGTAGAACCTCAAAAACCAATCATATTTTATATCGATCCGACAACTCCAAAAAAATGGATCCCATATTTAATTCAAGGTGTAAATGATTGGCAAGTGGCATTTGAAAAGGCTGGGTTTAAAAATGCGATTTTCGGAAAAATGGCTCCAACAAAAGAGGAAGACAGTACATGGAGCTTAGAAGATGCCCGCAACTCTGCAATAGTGTATAAACCTTCAGATATCCCGAATGCAAGCGGTCCCAGTATTTCCGATCCGCGTAGCGGGGAAATAATGGAAAGCCATATCAACTGGTATCATAATGTTATGGAGCTTATCCGTAACTGGTATATGATCCAGGCAGGCCCAAGTGATACCCGTGCAAGACAAATGGTATTTCCTGATGAATTGATGGGTCGTTTGGTGCAATTTGTTTCGTCACACGAGGTTGGACACACACTTGGTCTTCGTCACAATTTTGGTTCAAGTTCATCAGTACCTGTTGAAAATTTAAGAAATAAAGAATGGGTTGCTAAAAACGGACATACACCATCGATCATGGATTATGCCCGTTTCAATTATGTTGCACAACCTGAAGATGGATTAAACGGAGAAGAATTACAAGGACGCATTGGCGATTATGATAAGTGGGCTATTGAATGGGGCTACAGGCGTTTTTATGAATTCAATTCCCCCGAGGCTGAAAAAGGAAAATTGAATCAATGGGCGAGAGAAAAATTAAAAGACCGTCGTTTATGGTGGGGTGATGGTGAAACCAACCAGGATGACCCACGTTCGCAAACAGAAGACTTAAGTGATAACTCGGTAAAGGCAAGTGAGTATGGAATTAAAAACCTAAAGCGAATTGTTCCGGAATTAATGAAATGGACAAAACAGGACAATGAAGATTTTTCAAATCTTACAGATATATATAACCAGATAACGGGGCAGTTCGGCCGTTATATGGGTCATGTTTCAAGAAATGTTGGGGGTATTTATAAAACACCAAGAGTGGTTGAAGAATCAGAACCTGTCTATGAATTCACTCCAAAAGCAAAACAGGCCGAAGCGGTTGCCTTTATTAGTCAGCAATTGTTTACTACACCAACCTGGCTTATCAGCAATGATATTTATGGAAAGACCGGGGCCAGTCCATTAACAGTTATTGGAAATATCCAGGACAATGCCCTGAGCCGTTTCTTTAGTGCAAACACTTTGAATAAGTTAATAAATGCAGAGACTGCACTAGGCAACAATGCGTACAGGATGACGGATCTTTTCAGCGATGTGAAAAAAGGAGTGTGGTCAGAATTAAGCAGCAAAAAAACCATTGATGTTTACCGCAGGAATCTTCAAAAATCGTATGTAAATATTTTAAATAGTTTATTGAACCCGGCAGATGTAGTAATAAACCTTGGCGGCGGAGGTTTCAATTTAGGGCCTTCAGTAAATACTAATAAATCTGATATTAAAAGTTTGGTTCGGGCACATCTTACTTCTTTGAAAGCTGAAGTAACTGCAGCTGCGGCTGCAATAGCAGATCCAATGAGCAGGTATCATTTGCAGGATATTGCAAAAAGAATTGACGAAGCATTGAATCCTAACAAATAATTTAGCCGGTATTCGAAAAGGGTGGTTTTATAGCCGCCCTTTTTTATTTAATTTAACCAGTTGTCAAATTTTATAACTTTGGATTGACCGACTTCCTTACTTTGCATTAGACAAATGAGATCCAGCGACATTTTATCAATTGCATTCCGATCTGTTCGAAGTAATATGCTTCGCACAGTGCTTACTGTTATGATCATTGCATTAGGTATTACTGCATTGGTTGTCGTGAACACTGCTATTAAAGCAATTAATCAAAAATTTACTGAAAGTTTTTCTACCATGGGAGCCAGCGGATTTACGATTCGGTATAAAGACCGCAATATTCGTTTTGGCGGCGGCGGTGGATCTGACATAAAAAAAGAAAAAAAAGGAAGTAAGAAAGAAAAGAAGTCCAACCTGGGTAAAATAATTAGAAAAGAAGAAGCGGAAATGTTTGTGCAGAATTTCAAATTTCCTTCTTCAAAAGGGGTTTCCATATTTGCAACAAGAAATGCGATCGCTTCTTTCGAAACAAAAAAAACAAGTCCCAATGTTTTATTATTCGGCGGTGATGAGAATTATATGATCCTGAATGGATACAAACTAAGAGCAGGAAGAAATCTTAACAAGGCTGACGTACAATCTGCAAGAAATGTTTGTATTATAGGATATGATGTAGCAAAAAAATTATTCAGCCAGAATCCCGACAGGGCTGTCAATAATATTATCCGGGTACAAAATATTCCTTATCGGGTGATAGGGGTATTGGATAGCCGTGGTTCTTCATTTGGGATGAGCTTAGACAATAGGGTATTTACAAGTTATACAAATGTTCACCGTCAATTCAGTTCAGGAATAAGTTATGTAATAGCTATTATGACTGATGATATAAAGAAAGTACAGGTTGCAATGGGTGAGGCTGAGGGTGTTTTTCGATCAGTGAGAAAACTGGCAACCACGGAAGAAAACAATTTTGTACTCGATAGAAATGATAGTGTTGCTGAAAAAGCAATGAACAGCCTTGGTATGATCTCTTTGTCTGCCCTTGTGATTGGTTTTATTACTTTGATAGGTGCGGCTATCGGGTTAATGAATATTATGCTTGTCGCAGTTACGGAAAGAACCAAGGAGGTGGGACTGGTAAAAGCGATCGGCGGTAAAAGCAAAACTGTAAGAGCTCAATTTCTAATGGAGTCAATTATTATCAGTGTACTAGGAGCCATGTTAGGGATCATATTTGGTATTTTAATTGGGAATCTTATATCTATTGCCATTAATACAGGGTTTGTTATTCCCTGGAACTGGGTCATATTAGCTATCGTCATTTGTTCGATCACAGGCTTATTGGCTGGTCTGTATCCCGCATTAAAAGCAGGCAAGTTGAACCCCATCGAAGCACTTCGGTATGAATGATCTCACAAATTAATCAAGCAGCAGTTCGATGATATTGGTAGTCTGATACTAACTCTTGTTTGGGCAAGGGTAAAAATATAACAGCTTCTTGTTCCGGAACAAAAAATCCTTAACTTGTAACGCTCTGATTAAAAATTTTTGAGGGGCATTTGGAGCAATTAGTTTTTTTTTCCTTAGAATTGTGTCCTTGAAAAAAATCAAATCTTTTTTTAAAATTTTAAACACTAAAAATTAAGATCATGGCTGAAACAAAACCGACTGCAACAGCAAGTGTGAAAGCAACTTCAGTACAAGCGAAAAAAAGCAGTAATGCCATCTCATGGCTTGCCCCTGTTATTTGTCTTATTGCAGGTTATCTAATCTGGCGTTTTATTTTTGGGAATCCGGATGGATTTAAAACGCCTGATAAAGCCGGTGGCTTCTGGCCCAAGCATGATCATCCTAAGGAAGGTGATGCAATGGCAGGTATTTATATGGGAGGAATTATCATCCCGATCCTTATCGGTATGTTTTTAATGGTAGTTACCTTTTCTATTGAAAGATTGCTTACGATAAGCAAAGCCTTAGGTAGCGGTTCAATTGCTGATTTTATCCGCAAAGTCCAATATCATCTTGCAAACAGAAATGTTGATGCTGCTATGGCGGAATGTGACAAACAACGTGGCTCAGTTGCCAATGTAATGCGTGCCGGGTTACGTCGCTATAAAGAAATGACGACTAACAATGAACTTAACACAGACCAGAAAGTTATCGCTATCCAAAAAGAAGTAGAAGAAGCGACTGCCCTGGAACTGCCAATGCTTCAAAAAAATCTTGTATTCCTTTCTACAATTACATCTGTGGGTACCTTAGTTGCCCTGCTTGGTACGGTAATGGGAATGATTCGTTCATTCTCTGCATTAGGATCTGGCGAAGGTGGAGGTGGTGCTGCAGCTAGTGCCCTTGCGGTTGGTATATCTGAGGCCCTTTATAATACTGCTTTAGGTATTGGTACATCTGCTTTTGCACTTATAATGTATAATATATTTACAACTAAGATCGATTCTATTACTTACGGTATTGATGAATCAGGTTTCACTCTTACACAAAGCTTTGCATCTCTTTACAAATAAGAGACAATTGCTTGTATGGAAATTATGAAACATTGAATCTCAATACTAAATTAATGTAAACATGCCCAGTGTTAAAATACCAAAGAAGAGCACATTTGTTGATATGACTCCTTTTGTGGATGTTGCTTTTCTGATCCTCACATTTTTCATTATGGCTACGAAGTTCAAACCTGAGGAGCCTGTAGAGATAAAAACACCAAATTCGGTTTCAACCCGGGAATTGCCTGAAAGTGACGCGATACAAGTCACCTTTGACAGTACAGGCCGGGTCTTTTTTGGTGTTTTGTCACAAAAAGACAGCGAAAAATATGATGTAATAAAGCATATTAATGAAACAAGGAGCTTAGGTTTATCTGAGGCCGAGATGAAGAATTTTGTGAGGACACCTTCAATAGGTGTTCCTTTTAGCGGTCTAAAGCAGTTGCTTGCAGTTCCCCAGGAAGATCAGAAGAATTTCAAACAACCCGGAATTCCTTTAGATACTCTTGGTGGAGAATTACTATACTGGATCAGGGATGCAGTTGGAACATTTACTGGAAAAAAATTGCAATACCTGATAAAAGGAGACAATAATGCAAAATATCCGGCTTTTAAGCAGGTACTTACTGCATTTAAGAAAAATGAGATTTTTAAATTTCAGATGATCACTATGCTCGAAGATGCGCCTGCTGGCTCGGAACTTGGGATTATGAGGAATAGAGAAAAAGCGGCCGGTCATTAAATAATTTTATTAACTCTTAAAAATTTAAAACATGGCAAGTATTGATGATAGCGGCGGTGGTGGAGGTCATAAAAAAGGACCGGGAGTTAAGAAAGCAAAAAAACTTTCAACAGCGGTTGACATGACCCCTATGGTTGACTTAGGTTTCCTGCTTATAACATTTTTCATTTTTACTACAACTATGAGCAGTCCAACAACTATGCAGTTGTTTATGCCTAAGGACACAAAGGATGAAGATCTAAATAAAGCAAAAGAATCAGGGGCTCTTACTGTTCTGCTTGGAAAAGATAATGTTGTTTATGTTTACAGGGGTCAATTACTGCCTGATGCTTCTAATTTTTATACGACAACATTTAAAGGAGTCCGTGATACTATCATTCAAATGAAAAAGGATGTAATAAATGCCCATGTGCATGATGCTGGCTGTACAAAGATCCAGGAAGAAGCAAAAGTGGGCAATCCTAATGTTAAACCTCCAATTCTTCCCGATCCTAATTGGCAGAAGGCTTGTCTTGATAAAGACCTGGTTATTGTGATAAAACCTGATGAAGATGCGACTTATAAAAATACGATCGATATCTTAGACGAGATGGCTATAAGCGCTATAAAACGTTATGCAATGGTTGATCTTTTTCCCGTTGAAAAAGATTTAATTAAGAAAACAAGTGGCGGAAATTAATTAACGGATTAATGTGGAATTTCATTCATTCCGCATCTAATTATTAAAGAAACTGCAAATGGAAATAAATAAAATCTTGTCAAGTGATATTCTGGATCTTGTTTTTGAAGACAGGAATAAAGCTTATGGCGCATATGAGCTACGCAAAACGTATAAAAAAAGGCTCACTATAGCTTTGCTTTGTACGGCTGCTGTTGCTTTACTTGCTTTGGGAGGGTCTTTCCTCGCCAGCTCATTAAAAAAGAATGAGGGCAAAGTGCAGGTAAGAGAATTGACTCTGACTGAACTTAAACAGGAGGAAGAAAAAAAACCGGAACCTCCGCCACCACCGCCACCAAAGCAGGAACCTCCGAAAGTGGAGATGACAAAATTCACTCCTCCTAAAATTGTAAAAGATGAGGAGGTGAAGAAAGAGGAAATTCCACCAGAAGTAAAGGAATTAGAAGATACAAAGATCGATGTCGTTAGCCAGGAAGGTATAAAAGATGAAGGTCTTGCACCTGCGGTTGTTGATGAAGGCAAGCAGGTAGTAGAAGAAAAGAAAGATGAAGATGAAAACAAAGTTTTTGAGAAAGTGGAAGTGGAAGCACAATTTAAAGGTGGCGAAAGAGAATGGCGCAAGTATCTTGAAAGAAATCTTGATCCCAATGTGCCTGTTGAAAACGGTGCAAGTGAAGGAACTTACACTGTGGTAGTACAATTCATCGTGGATAAGGAAGGTAAGATAAGTGATGTAAAAGCCGTATCAAATCATGGTCATGGTATGGAAGAAGAAGCGATCAAAGTAATAAAAAAAGGTCCTAACTGGGTGCCTGCTATTCAAAATGGTCGCCAGGTAAAAGCTTATCGTAAACAGCCCATTACTTTTGTGGTAGCATCAGAATAAATTTTTGTAAACTATAATTAAATCCCCCTCAATGCAGGGGGATTTTTATTTTTGAGGAATGCAGGGAAAATTAACAGGATGGGATGATACGATAGTAGCATTGGCAACACCGCCGGGAATAGGAGCTATTGGTATTATTCGTCTTAGCGGCGCTAAAGCGATCGATATAGTAAATGACCTGTTTCCATCAAAAGATCTGAGCAAGCAGGCATCGCATACTATTCATGTTGGCATTATAAAAGATAAGGAAGCAATACTTGATGAAGTTGTTATTTCAATGTATAAAAACCCACGATCATACACCGGTGAAGATGTGGTGGAAATAAGCGGGCATGGTTCGCCGTTTGTTTTGCAACAAATAATTAATGCATGTATACAAGGTGGCGCAAGATTAGCAAAGCCCGGAGAGTTTACACAAAGAGCATTTTTAAAGGGTAAGCTTGATCTTGCCCAGGCAGAAGCCGTTGCTGACCTGATAGCATCAAATACACAAGCTTCGCAAAAAACAGCTTTGCATAATATTCGTGGAGGTTTTTCTAATAAACTAAAAGAGCTAAGAGATCAATTACTAAAGTTTTCTGCTTTAATAGAATTGGAACTTGATTTCAGCCAGGAGGATGTTGAGTTTGCAGACAGGAAACAATTTTATGAATTGATAAATGAATTAAGCAAATTAACAGATCAACTGATCAATTCTTTTCGCCTTGGAAATGTAATTAAGAACGGGGTCAGTGTGGCAATTGTTGGTAAACCAAATGCTGGTAAATCAACATTACTAAATGCTTTGTTGCAGGAAGACAGGGCCATTGTAAGTGAGATTCCGGGTACTACAAGAGATACGATCGAGGAAATTATCAATATTGATGGCATTCTTTTTCGCCTGATCGATACTGCTGGCATACGTCATCATACAAGTGATATAATTGAAAGCATGGGTGTAGAGAAAAGTTTAGACAAAATAAAAACTGCCGATCTTGTATTGTACTTGTTTGATGTAGATGAAGGAGTAAATGAGATCAGCAGTCAAAACGCTGAATTTAAAAAAAGAGAACTGAATTTTTTGCTTATTGCAAACAAAGCTGATAAATATGACGACGCTAACATAAGGGAAAAGTTTTCTTCAGTAGAAAATATTGTTTTTATTTCAGCAAAAGATCACAAGCATTTGGAAGTTTTAAAAGAAAGAATGGTGG
>Ga0209486_10000841_pt1 | contig 13580 bp, 15 predicted proteins | sample NCCompost_FD_187518 | JGI IMG/M metagenome (GOLD analysis project Ga0209486, IMG submission 187518) | Agricultural soil microbial communities from Utah to study Nitrogen management - NC Compost (SPAdes) (version 2) | ecosystem: Environmental > Terrestrial > Soil > Agricultural land | place...
TCTGGCGCAAGTACATTTTCTCCCTCGATCACAAAGTGATCGGCAAGCAGTACCTCTTCTACGCCCTCTTCATGCTCGTCGTGGGCGGTCTGCTCGCGACGCTCGTGCGCTGGCAGCTCGCGTGGCCGGGGAAGCCGATCGGCTTCATGGGCAAGCTCATGCCCGAGGGGATGCCGGGAGGCGTGATGCTCCCGGAGTTTTACAACTCGATGTTCACGATGCACGCGACGATCATGATCTTTTTCGCGATCATGCCTCTGCTCATCGGCGCGTTCGGAAACTTCGTCGTGCCCCTGCAGATCGGCGCGCGCGACATGGCCTTTCCGACGCTGAACATGCTCTCGTTCTGGACGGCGGTGCCGGCCGCGGTCGTGATCATCTGGTCTTTCTTCGTGACCGGCGGCGCGGCGGGCGGGGGCTGGACGTCCTATGCTCCGCTCTCCGCGATCGCGCCGAAAGGCCAGACGCTCTGGTTGATCGCGCTGCTCCTGCTCGGGCTCTCTTCGCTCCTGACGGCGGTGAACTTCATCACCACCGTCATCAACCTCCGGGCGCCCGGGCTGACTTTCTTCCGGCTCCCGCTCACGGTGTGGGCGCTCTTCGTGACGGCGGTCCTGCTCCTCCTCGCGCTGCCCGTCCTGTCCGGCGCGATGATCATGCTGCTCTTCGACCGCGTGCTCGGGACGACGTTCTTCCTGCCCGCGGGGCTCGTCATATCGGGCCAGCCCCTGACGAACGCCGGCGGGGGACAGGCGCTCCTGTGGCAGCACCTGTTCTGGTTCTTCGGGCACCCCGAGGTCTACATAATGATCCTGCCGGCGATGGGGATCACCTCCGAGATCCTCCCCGTCTTCGCGCGCAAGCCGATCTTCGGTTACCGCGCGATGGCCTACTCGATGCTCGGAATCGCGGGGCTCGGCTGGATCGTGTGGGGACACCACATGTTCATGAGCGGCATGAACCCGATCCTCGGCACGACGTTCATGATCTCGACGATGGTGATCGCCGTTCCCTCCGCGATAAAGACGTTCAACTGGCTCGGGACGCTGTGGGGAGGCTCCATCCGGTTCACGACGCCGATGCTGAACGCGCTCGCGTTCGTCTCGATGTTCGTCATCGGCGGTCTCTCCGGGATCTTCATGGCCTCCACGCCGGTCGACATCTTCATCCACGACACGTACTTCATCGTGGGGCACATCCACTACGTGCTCTTCGGGGGATCGCTCTTCGGCGCGTTCGCCGGGCTGTACTTCTGGTTCCCGAAGATGTTCGGCCGGATGATGAACGAGAGGTGGGGGAAGATTCACTTCTTCCTCACCTTCATCGCGTACAACTGCGTCTTCTTCCCGATGCACTTCCTCGGGATGCGGGGCATGCAGCGGCGCATCTACGACTACACCGAGTACGCGCATCTCAAGGGCCTCCAGCCGATGAACCAGTTCATGACGATCTCGCTCTTCGTGCTCGGCGCGGCACAGGTCATCCTCGTGCTGAACTTCTTCCTGTCGATGCGCCGGGGGCCGAAGGCGGGGCCGAACCCCTGGCTCGCGAACACTCTCGAGTGGCAGACGTCGTCGCCGCCGCCGCACGAGAACTTCCACGACATTCCGACCGTTCACCGCGGCCCGTACGAGTTCAGCGCTCCGGAGAGGGCCGACGACTACTGGCCGCAAAACGAGGCGCCGTCCGGCCGGTCCGTGACCGCCCATGGGTGAAGTGGCGGCGGAGTGCCCCGGCCCGAGACCGGAGGCGAGGAGCCGCGCGCTCCACCGCTTCGCCGTCCTGACCGCGGCCTCGACGCTGGTCTTGATCGTCGCCGGGGGGCTCGTCACTTCGACGGAGTCGGGCCTCTCGGTTCCGGACTGGCCGCTCTCGTACGGAAGGCTCATGCCCCCGATGGTGGGCGGCGTGTTCTACGAGCACGGCCACCGCATGGTGGCGACGGCCGTCGGAATCCTGACCGTGATGCTCGCGATCGGGCTCGCGCGTTCGGAGCCCCGCCGATGGGTCCGAAGGCTCGGTTGGCTCGCCGTCGCGGCCGTCATCGCGCAGGGCGTCCTCGGAGGACTGACCGTACTCTTCCTGCTCCCGACGCCGGTCTCTGTGGCGCACGCGTGCGTCGCACAGGCGTTCTTCTGTCTCGTGGTCGCGATCGCCGTCGTGACGTCACCGCGCTGGCAACCGGCCGCCCGGAGGCTCTACGGGCCCTCGCGGCTCGCCGCCTGGACGGCGGGGGCGGTGTTCGTCCAGCTCGTGCTCGGCGCGGTGATGCGCCACACGAAGGCGGGCCTCGCGATCCCCGACTTCCCGCTCTCGCTCGGCCGCGTCGTGCCGCCGCTCGAGTCGTTCCCGGTGGCGATCGCGTTCGCGCACCGCGCGTGGGCGCTCGTCGTGGCGGTCCTCGCTGTCGCCTCCGCCGCCTCCGCCGCGCGGGCGGGCTTGAAGCGCACCGGCTTTTTCCTCGGGTCGCTCGTTCTTCTTCAGATCGCCCTCGGAGCGGCGACCGTTCTCTCGGGAAAGGCCGTCGCGATCACCACCGCTCACGTCGCGACCGGCGCGCTCCTCCTGGGCACCGCGATCGCCCTCACCCTCGGCGCGATGGCGGGTCCGCGAACGCTCTCGGAACGGCGGCCGGAAGAGTTGAAACGGGGGCTTCCGATTCTGCTTTCCGAGCCATGACGTGCAGATAGCCGACGCCGCTCTCGCCGCCGCGCCTGCTCGCGCGTCCGACTTCGTCCTGCTGACGAAGCCCCGGATCACGTTCCTCGTGCTCGTCACGACGGCGGTCGGCTATGCCCTCGGGGTCGGGCCGGCTTTCCAACCCGCCGTTTTCTTCGCCCTTCTCGTCGGCACCGCCCTCGTCTCCGGAGGCGCGTCCGCACTCAACCAGTGGGCGGAGCGCGACGCGGACGCCCGGATGTCGCGGACCCGATCGAGGCCGCTCCCCGCCGGCCGCCTCGCGCCCGCGGACGCGTTCGCGTTCGGGATCGCAATCTCCGCCGTGGGCCTCGTCCTCCTGGCCTCCGCGGTGAACCCGCTCACGGCGCTCCTCGCGGCGGTCTCGCTCTCGAGCTACGTGCTCGCGTACACGCCTTTGAAGCGCGTCACCCCGCTCTGCACCCTCGTCGGCGCGGTGCCGGGCGCGATCCCGCCGATGATGGGATGGACCGCGGCGACCGGCTCGCTCGGGCGCGAGGCCTGGGCGCTCTTCGCCGTGCTCTTTCTCTGGCAGCTGCCGCACTTCCTCGCGATCGCCTGGATCTACCGGGACGACTACGCGCGCGGCGGATTCCCGATGCTGCCGGTCACGGATCCGAGCGGGGAATCGACCGCGCGGCAGTCCGTCGCGTACGCGGCGGCGCTCGTCCCGGTCACCCTCCTCGCCGGGGCGTTCGCCGGGGCGGGCCCGGTCTACCTCTGGAGCGCCGTCGGGCTGGGAGCGCTCTTCGTCGGGTGCGCGTGCGCTTTCGCCGTCCGCCGCTCGCCGAAGTCGGCGCGCTGGCTCTTTCTCGTGTCCGTGTTCTACCTGCCCGCCGTGCTCGGGCTCATGGTGATCGACCGATGAGCGCGGTGCCGCGCCCGGAGGCCAACCGGCGGGTGTTGCTCATCATCGTGCTCGTCGCGGCCGTCCTTTTCTTCGGATCGGTCCTTTTCATCATGTCGCGCGCGGGAGCCTGACGGGGGAGGACGATGACGGAACACAAGCACCCCAACTACATGGCGATCTTCTGGATCCTTCTCGCGGTGACCGTGCTCGAAGTCGGGTACTCCTTCCTGCCGGTGCCCCGCAGCGTGCTGATCATCGGCCTCGTCGCCCTCGCGGGGTTCAAAGCGCTCCTCGTGGCCCTCTACTTCATGCATCTGAAGTTCGAACGAAAGAGCCTCGGCATCATCGTGGCGTCGACTCTCATCCTCGGGGCCATCCTGGTCTCGGTCGGGATCGGGGAGCACGTCCTGCCCAAACCGTGAGGAGACGATGACGCAGCACGCGACCGCGCACGATCACGCCCTCGAGCCGCCTTCGGCGACGGGGATCCCCCACGACAAGATGGGGATGTGGGTCTTCCTCTGCTCCGAGGTGATGTTCTTTACCGGCCTGATCGGGGCGTACATCGTGCTGCGTTTCGCGAGCCCCACCTGGCCGGCGCCCGGCGAGACGCTCAACATCTGGCTCACGGCCGTCAACACGTTCATCCTGATCTGCTCCTCGGTGACGATGGTAAAAGCGCTCCAGTCGGTGCGCGAAGGGGACCAGCGGAAGCTGAAGCTCTTCCTTTCGATGACCCTCCTCTTCGGCGCGATCTTCCTGGGGATTCAGTTCTACGAGTACACGCACCTGCTGCACGCCGGTTTCAACCCGCACGTGTCCCTCTTCGGGTCCGTCTTCTACACGACGACCGGCTTCCACGGTTTCCACGTCTTCTGCGGCGTCGTGTGCATGGCCTTCGTGACGGGGAAGGCCCTCCTCGGAAAGTACACGACCGAGAGCCACCAGGGCGTCGAGACCATCGGCCTCTACTGGCACTTCGTCGACCTCGTCTGGATCATTCTCTTCACGATCATCTATCTCTTCTGAACCCTCTCCTCCACCCCACCGTGAACGCGGCGCTGAACGCGACGTGCGCGGTGCTGCTCGTCGTCGCTTACCGCGCCATCCGACGGCTGGACGTCGCAAGCCACCGCCGCTGGATGCTCGCGGCGGCCTCGGTCTCCGCGCTGTTTCTCGCCTCGTATCTCGCCTACCACGCGCGCGTCGGCTCGGTCCGCTTCCTCGGGACGGGCGCGGCGCGCACCGTGTACTTCACCGTCCTCCTCTCCCACACGCTTCTCGCGGTGGCGGTCCTCCCTCTCGTGCTCCGCACGCTCTACCTCGGGTTGAAGAGGAGAGACGAGCCGCACCGGAGGATCGCGAAATGGACGTTTCCGATCTGGCTCTACGTCTCCCTGACGGGGGTCGTCGTCTACGTAATGCTCTACCACCTTTACCCGCACGGGCCGATTCGCTAGCATCGGCCGATGGCGCTCCTCCCGCGGGCCGCGGTTCTCCTCGTCGTCCTCGCCCTCCTCCTGCCGGCCGTTCTTTCCGCGTGTCCCCTCTGCAAGGACGCGACGTCCGACGCCGAGACCCCCGGAGGGTCGGCCTCGCTCAAGCGCGGCTTCTTCTACTCGATCCTGCTCATGATCGCGACGCCCTGGCTCGCCGTCGGGACCGTCGCGTTCCTGATCTTCCGGCGACGCCGCCGGGAGCGGGCAGCGCTCGCGCCGATTGTCTCGTTGCCGTCGCCCGGAGCGCGGTCCTGACGCGGGCCGGCCTCCTCCTTCTCCTCTCGCTCTTTCTTCCGCTCGGGGCTCGCGCCGCCGGTCCGCCGGCGCCGCTCGAGCGCTCGACGGAGCTCGAGGCGATGCTCGCCCGGACCGCCGCCGACGTCGTCACGGAGTTCGCGGCCTCCGGTCTCACCCCGGAGGGGATTTCGATCGCGGTGGTCGACCTCCGGGCCGGCGGACCGTCGGGGACTCTCGCCGCCGGGGCGCACCGGGGGGACTTCGCGTACTACCCGGCTTCCGTCGTGAAGGCCTTCTATCTCGCCTTCTACGAGGCTCGAAAGGAAGCCGGCCGGCTCGCCGACACGCCCGAGCTCGTCCGGGCGGTCCGCGACATGATTGTCGTCTCCTCCAACGACGCGACCGGCTTCGTCGTGGACGCGATCACCGACACGACGTCGGGGCCGGAGATCACGAGCGCGCGGCAGTGGGAGAAGTGGAAGAAGAAGCGCAACGCCGTGAACCGCTTCTTCCTCGAGCGCGGGTACGCGAACCTGAACGCGAACCAGAAGACGTTCTGCGAGGACGCCTACGGCCGCGAGCAGGTCTTCCGGGACGGCGGCCGGAACCGTAACCGCGTCACCGCGAACGCCGCGGCCCGCCTTTTCAAGGAGATCGCCCGCGGCGAGATCGTCGGCCCCTCGGGCACGCAGGAGATGCTCGCTCTCCTCTCGCGCGACGTCGCCGCCGAGAAGCCCTTCGACGACGGAGAGCTCGAGGTCGCGCGCCTCGCGGGTGGGAAGCTTCCCGCCGGCGCGCGTTTCTGGTCGAAGTCGGGGGACGCGTACGACGTGCAGCACCTCGTGGCCCGGGCGGCGCTCCCGAACGGCGCCGACTTCGTCGTCGCCGCTTTCACGAAGGGCGCGCGCGGGGTGACGGCCGTCCTTCCGCGGATCTTCGAGAAGGTCGGCGCGCACTTCGCCGCGAGCCCGCCGCGACACGCGTCGTCCCCCTAGACCCTTGGGGGCGCAGCTCCTCTCCCGCGCGGCGGGAGCGGCCCTCTCGCTCCACCGGGCGACGCTCAAGACCCGGCGCGTCCACTTCGACCGCTACCTCGCGCTGAAGGCGCGGGGCGTTCCGATCCTGTTCGCGCTCTGGCACGGACGGATGTTCCTCTCGATCCAGGCGCACCGGCGGGAGGGGATCGTCACCATGGCATCCCGGTCGAAGGACGGCGAGATCATCGCCGGGTGGCTCGAGCGAAACGGGTACGGAGTGGTGCGGGGCTCCTCGACGCGCGGGGGATCGGAGGCCCTCCGGCAGATGGTTCGCCGCGTGCGCGCGGGGGCGGCGGCGGCGCTCACCGTCGACGGCCCGACCGGTCCTCCCCGCGTCGTCCAGCCAGGGATCGTCCACGTCGCGCGGCTCACGGGCGGATGGATTCTTCCCATCACCTTCTCGAGCGACCGTCCGCGCTTTCTCGCGTCCTGGGACAGGTACCTCGTGCCCCTGCCCTTTTCGGAGAACGTCGTGCTCTACGGCGAGCCCTTCCCGGTCCCGAAGGAAGCGGGGGAGGCGGAGGCGCTGGAGCGCGTCGCGCGGGCCCTCGACGGCGCGACGGAGGAGGCGGACGGCCTCATGGGGGTCACCCCGCCCGAGGTCTGGACGCGCCCCGGGAATCGACCGGGGCTTGACTCCGGTTCTCCCTGAAGGCATCCTTCCCCCACTCGGAAAAATTCATCGGAACCGCTCGGCGCGGGAGCGCTCGGGCTTTCTCTGTCAAGGAGATCGACAATGTCCCTTTTCCGGCTGAAAAGGCTCGTCGGCGCCGTCGCGGGTGCCTTTGCCGTGGCCCTTCTCGTTCCTGCGGCCCTCTCGGCACAGGAAGGGGAAGGTCCCGGCCGCTTCATGGTCAAGTTTCGCGAACGCGGCCATCACGGCGACGTCGTCCGCGCGGCCGGAGGCTCGCCCGTGCACGAGTTCCCCGAGCTCGGCGTGGTAGCGGCATGGCTGCCGGAGCCCGCTCTGCGCGGCCTCGCCCACAACCCGAACGTGATCCTGATCGAGGTCGACCCGCTCCGCTATGCCCTCGCTCAGTCGACCCCCTACGGGATTCCGATGGTCCAGGCGGACCAGGTGTCCGAAGGGGCGGGGGTCGGCAACGTCAAGGTTTGCGTGATCGATTCGGGTTACTACCTCGACCACGAAGACCTCCAGGACTCCAACGTGGCCGGCACCAACAACGTCGGGACCGGGAACTGGTTCGAGGACTCCTGCGGCCACGGGTCTCACGTTGCGGGCACGATCTCGGCGCTCTCGAATACCGTCGGGGTCGTCGGCGTGCTGCGGTCCGGGAGCGTTCCGCTCCACATCATCAAGGTCTTCAACGGCTCGAGCTGCGCCTGGACGTACTCGTCGGACCTGATCAACGCGCTGAACCTGTGCCGCGCCGCGGGAGCGAAGGTGGTCAGCATGAGCCTCGGCGGTGACGGCGCAAGCGTGAACGAGGAGACCGCCTTCAACAGCGCATGGAGCGCCGGCGTGCTTTCGGTCGCGGCCGCCGGCAACGGGGGAAGTTCCGCGCCGCACTACCCGGCGTCTTACGGCTCCGTTCTTTCGGTGGCCGCCGTCGACTCCGCCAGGAACGTCGCGGGCTTCTCGCAGAAGAACGCCCAGGTCGACGTCGCCGCCCCGGGCGTGGGAGTTCTCTCGACGATTCCGCTCGCGGAGACGAACTCCGTCACGACGGGCGGCGTCACCTACACGGGTTCGTGGATCGAGAACGCGGCTCGGACCACCGGAGTCACCGCGGCGCTCGCCGACGGGGGAACCTGCCTCGCCACGGGTCCCTGGTCGGGCAAGGTCGTGTTGTGCGAGCGGGGGGGAGGGACGTTCCTCTTCAAAGTCCAGAACGTGCAGGCGAGCGGCGGGGTGGCGGCGGTCATCTACAACAACGTGGCGGGAGGCTTTTCCGGCACGCTGGGCGCCGGCAGCTCGAGCGCGATCCCGGCGATCGGGATCACGCAGGCCAACGGGCAGTTCCTCGTGGCGAACCGGATCGGCACCCTGGCGACCGTCGTGAGCCGGACCCAGGCGGGATCGACCTACGCGTCCTGGAGCGGCACGTCGATGGCGACCCCGCACGTGTCCGGCGTCGCCGCGCTCGTCTGGGGCCACAACCCCTTCTGGACGAACGCGCAGATCCGGAGCGCGCTCGAAACGACCGCGGAGGACCGCGGAGTGGCCGGGTGGGACACCTCCTACGGCTGGGGAATCGTCCGGGCGAAAGCCGCGCTCGACTCGCTGAACGGCGGACCCTCCGCGACCCCGACGGCGACGCCGAACGTGACCGCGACTCCGACCCGCACGCCGACGCCGGCTTCGACTCCGACGCGGACTGCGACGCCTCCGCCTCCGACGCCCACCCCGACGTGGACGCCGCCGCCGGCCTCGACCCCGACGCCGACGCGGACGGCGACGCCTCCGCCTCCGACGCCCACGCCGACGAGAACCCCGACGCGGACTCCGACGCCGGCGCCGTGCACGGACGCCGACGGCGACGGTTACTGCGCCGGCGTTGGACCGGCGTTCGACTGCAACGACAACAACAACAAGGTGAACCCGGGCGCGAACGACACCCGGGGCAAGCAGGGCCGCGACGGGGTGGACAACGACTGCGACGGGATCATCGACGGGTAAGCCGTAGTCCCGAAATCCCCGTGTCGAACGGAAAGGGGTCCCGGGAAGCCGGGACCCTTTTTTTAGCGGGGATCGGCCTCGCTACGGCTCGGGCAGCGTCTCGACGGAATCGAAGTGCCGATCGAGCGCGAACCAATACATCGGCACGACGGCGCGCTCGCGCCGGCCGGGGCCCGTCCCCTCCCAGGCGCGCGGGGCGGCGACCCTCGGATCCCACTCGATCGCGAGCCGCTCGCCCCCGATCGTCACCTCGAGCGATCTTCGCTTGCGGATTTCCTCCGACTCGAACGCAACCGTCTCGCGGCCGGCGGCGACCGAAAGGAACTCTCGTTTCGGCGGGTGCAGCGTGTTCCGGGTCTTCTCCCCGGAGACGCCCTGCCACGGCGAGGCGCCGTAGACGCGCATCAGGAACGGAACCGAGCTCGAAAGCCCGAGGTCGGGGTAGCGCGAGGACGCGTGCGCGCGGCGCCACGCCTCCACGGTCGTGAGCACGGCCGGGAGAGGCGCGAGCTCCCGTCCCGCGAGGGGGCCGGACAGCCCCACCCCGGTCGCCGCGGACCAGTAAGTCCCGGTCTCGAGGTCCCGGAGCACGAGGGTATCGCGCCAGAGCGCACCCGAGTTCTCGAAGGTGAGCACCCGGTCGTCCACCGTGCGGCCGTAGACGGCGGCGACGTGAGTGAGCGCGCACCGCGCCACGACCCATGCGCCCGCGTCGTCCCGGTCGTTGACGACCTCCACCCGGTCGAGGAGTCCGATGGGATACGCGATCGCCTGCGTGCCGCGCTCGAGACCGATGACGCGAGCGCTTCCGCGCGGAAGGTCCGGGTGATCGGAGGCGCTCACCTTTCGCGGGTCGGTCACGGAGCGCATCGTTCCCGGAGGCATCATCTGGACGATCGGATCGGCGTCGACGACCGCGATCCGAGGCTTGGTCCGGTAGCCCGACGTCGCGCAACCGCCCGCAAGGACGCCGAGGAGAAGGACGGCCGCGAAGAGCGGTTTCAAGCGGGAACGGAAGCGGTCTCGCGCCGATCCGGAGCCGCCGGCGTCCCCGCGGCGTCCCGGACGACGCGCCGGTATTCCGCGTCGCGCTCGAAGGGCTCCCGGCCCGACTCCCGGATCATCCGCTCGAACTCGGTGCGGGTGAGCCCCGAGGCCGTCGTCGCGCCCGCGGCGTGCGTGATCGTTTCGTCGACGACGGTGCCCACGAGGTCGTCCGCCCCGAAGAAGAGCGCCACCTGGGCGAGGCGCGTTCCGATCTGGATCCAGTAGGCCTTCACGTGCGGAAAGTTGTCGAGAATGAGCCGCGAGGCGGCGATCACGCGGAGGTCGAGCTGCCCCGACGTCGCCGGCAGGTGGGCGAGCGGCGTGTTCTCGGGGTGAAAGGCGAGGGGGATCAACCCGGTGAACCCGCCCGTCTCGTCCTGGAGGGCGCGGAGCCTCATCAGGTGATCGACCCGGTCTTCGGCGGTCTCGACGTGGCCGTAGAGGATCGTCGCGTTCGTTCGCACGCCTTCCCGGTGGCACTCGCGCGCGATCTCGAGCCACCGCTCGCCCGAGATCTTGTTGCGGCAGATGACGTCCCGGACCTTCCTTTCGAAGATCTCCGCCCCTCCCCCCGGACAGGAATCCATCCCCGCCGCGCGAAGGTCACGGATCGTCTCGACGATCGAGCGGTTCCCCACCCGCGCGATCCAGTCGATCTCGACCATCGTGAACGCCTTCAAATGCACGCCGGGAAACCGCTCCTTGAGCGCGGCGAGGAGTCCCGTGTAGTACTCGTAGGGCCACGTCGGGTGGAGGCCGCCGACGATGTGGAACTCGGTGACCGCTTCGCTGTAACCGCGCCCCGCCTCTTCCACGCACTCGTCGATCGCGAGCTCGTAGCCGCCCGGCTCGTTCACCTTCTTCGCCCACGCGCAGAGGGCGCAGTCGACCCAGCAGAGGTTCGTCGGGTTCAGGTAGCGGTTGACGTTGTAGTGCGCGGCGTTGCCGTGGCGCTCCTCGCGGACGTAGTTGGCGAGGCGTCCGAGGCCGAGGAAGTCGCGGGTCGAGAAGAGCCGGACGCCGTCGTCGAAGGAGAGCCGCTCGCCGGAGAGGACCTTTCCGGCGATCGGCGCCAGGTCCGACCCCCGGAACTTGGACGCGAGACGGGCCGCCGCGTCGGTCAAGGGATGGCCGGCTTCGTGACCGGCTGGTACGGAGAGTCCGTGCCGAGGTCCTCGATGAAGGGCTGGAGGTAGTTGTAGCAGTCCCAGCAGTACTTCTGCTCCGGCCGGAAGCGGAAGTCGACGACCGTCCCGACCGCGGGGAAGTCGACGATCTCGCGCCCGCACCGGTGGCAGACGTCTTTTTCGCCGCGGATCAGCCTCCAGACGGGACCCATCGCCTCAAATCGTATCAGCGCCTTCGGGAGCGCAGATTGGGGTCAGTCCTGAAACTCTGACTTTGGGGTCAGTCCTAAGATTCTGACTTTGCGACGGATTCGATTCGCGGCCTGACTCGAAAATCAGAGAATCAGGACTGACCCCTTCGGGCGAAGCCCGTCGCTGCCCACAGCGCGCCGGTCGCGGCGAGCGCGATGCCGGCGCCCGTCAGGAAAGCGGCCGGCGCTCCGAACCGCTTCCAGATGATCCCGAAGAGGACCGACGCCGGAAGGGCGGCGACGCCGATCGCGGCGTGGAAGTAGCCATACGCGCGGCCGCGGAGAGGTTCGGGCACGAGGTCGGCGACGAAGGCACGTTCGGAGCCTTCCGTCAGGCCGAAGAAGAGGGCGTAGAGCGCGAAGAGGGCCCAGACGGCGGCCGGCCCCGAAACGAAGGCGAAGCCGGCATAGGCCGCCGCGTAGACGAGCCATCCCGCCGCAATCGCGGGGACGCGGCCGGCGCGGTCCGCGAACGCTCCGCCCGGGACTCCCGTGACCGCCTTCACGCCGTGGAAGAAGGACCAGAGGAGCGGAAGCTGCCAGAGCGGAACGCCCGACTCCTCCGCCCGCACGAGGAGAAAGGCGTCCGTCGAGTTGCCGAGCGTGAAGAGGGCGAAGACGGCGATCACCCTCCAGAACGAGCGGGGGAGCGGCTCCTTCGGGCCGGGCACGGCCGGGCGCGGCTCGATCGTCCGGGGCGCGTCGGGCACCGCGAGGAGGAGGACGACGACGGCCGCGAGACCGGGCACCGCGGCGAGTAGGAAAACGGTGCGCTCCTCGAGCGCGAGCTTCAGGAAGAGCGCCGCGACGAGGGGGCCGACGAGCGCGCCGGCGTTGTCCATCGCGCGCTGGAGCCCGAACGCCCGGCCGCGTCTTTCGCGGGGAACGAGGTCCGCGAGGAGCGCGTCGCGCGGGGACGTCCGGATGCCCTTCCCGACGCGGTCGGCGAACCGGATGGCGAGAACCTGGCTCCACACGCGCGCGAAGGCGACGAGGGGCCGCGCGAGGGCCGCCAGCAGGTAACCGGCGACGACGAGCGGCTTCCGTCGGCGGACGCGGTCCGACCAGATCCCGGACCCGACCTTCGTCAGCGAGGCAGTCGTCTCCGCGACCCCTTCGATCAGGCCCAAGGCCGCGGGCCCGGCCCCGAGCGTCTTCGTCAGGAACGTCGGGAGCAGGGGATAGATCATCTCGGCGGACACGTCCGTGAGGAAGGAGACCCACCCGAGCGCCACGACCGCGCGGCGGGACGGGTCGGGTGGCATCAATCGTTCGGCCACTAAGCCAAAACTCCTTTTTTTATTCGGCAGGGGTCGGGCGCTTCCGCCCATCATAATCGTCCCATGGGTCTCGCGACGGCGGAAGCTTTCATCCTGGGGACCCACCCCCTGAAGGAGCGGGACCGCATCGTGTCGTTCCTGACGCGCCATTCCGGCAAGCGACGCGGCGTCGCGAAGCGCGCCCGTGGCGGGCGCAGCCACTTCTCGGGGATGCTCGAGCCCATGACGGAGGCCCGGGTCGTCTTCTTCGAACGGGAGGGCCGCGAGCTCGTCTCGATCGACTCGGTCGACTCCGTCCGCTCGTCGTTCTCGCTGTCGAAGGACCTGGAACGCGCGCTCCTCGTCTGCGCGCTCGCGGAGAGCTTCGAGACGTTCGTGTCGGACTCCGAGCCGGCGGAGCCCTTCTACCGCCTCGCGCGCCACTCGATGGACGCGCTCTTCGCCGGCGCCCCGGCGAAGGCCGTCGCCGCGTACTTCGACGTCTGGATCCTGAAGCTGTCGGGCCTCTTCCCTTCGCCGTCGGAGTGCGCGGGATGCGCCCGTCCGCTCGGCCCCGAGGAGCCGCTCGTCTTCGACGAGTCGCGCCCGGGCTTCATCGGGGAAGAGTGCCGGCGCGGGGAGACCCTGCGTCTCTCCGGCGAGGCCGCGGCGACGCTGCGCGGCATCCTGACGCGCCCGCTCGATCCGAAGGGCACGCCCCGCGGAGTCGCCGAGATCATCACGGTCTCCCGGCGCTCGCGCCGGAGTTTCCTCGGCCACGAGCTCAAGTCCCAGCGCGTCCTCGCAGAAGTGCTCGGGAGTTGACTTCTCCGACTCTGCGGCTCGCCGTCCGTGCCGGGCGGTTCGCCGTCGTCCGGCTGCCCGCGCGCTCTCCGCTCCCGCGTTGGGCGCTCGCCGGACCTTTTCACTCGATC
>Ga0209486_10000843_pt1 | contig 13540 bp, 13 predicted proteins | sample NCCompost_FD_187518 | JGI IMG/M metagenome (GOLD analysis project Ga0209486, IMG submission 187518) | Agricultural soil microbial communities from Utah to study Nitrogen management - NC Compost (SPAdes) (version 2) | ecosystem: Environmental > Terrestrial > Soil > Agricultural land | place...
ATGATAGGAAAAATGGGATGTTTCATCAAATTTTGGCAATGCCATTTAATAAAATACAGTACGTAATCGCAAATCTAGTAACACTCATAGTTATAGGACTGACAAGCGCAACAGCTATAATCTTAATTGGTTTGCCAACCATTTTTCAAGATATGAATATAACCGTATGGGGAATATCATACACAATATTTGCGATTGTAGCAGGATCCATATTTTTTGGCTCGTTCACGATAATTCTTTCAACAAAGATGAAAAGTAGCGAAACGTATAATGTATTTAGTAACGGACTGTTCATATTTTTTATATTCGTTAGCTCAGTGTTCTATCCTGCAGAAGGTTTACCTCAGCCTTTATCGGCAGCGTTCTATTTCAATCCACTAACATATATAGCTGATATTACAAGAGCAGGCATATTCTCGCAAGTAGATGCATTTACAAATCTAGAAGTACTTGCTTTAACATTGTTTTCTGCTAGTGCATTTGTTATTGCTACCAGAGCAATGGTAAAGTTGCAGATCTAAAATAAATGACTAAAATTTATTTTATTTAGGTCTAAAGTAGAGCCGACCTTGAAATGTAATAAATATCTGTCAATCAAGTCTCTTGTTAGATAACATCTGTTTCCTCATAAGTTATGATTTAATTGGGTGGAGAGATTTTTAACATGATTATACTCCGAGATTTAGTCTTATTAGTACGTCAGCGAGAAGTACTACGGATCCAACTGCAACAGTTACTATCATGAAAGGAAATCCAACTCTGATAAATTGATTAAACGTAATCCTGTGACCATTTACTTCAGCTAATCCTGTGGCCACTATCCCAGCACTTGACCCTATCACTGTACCATTCCCTCCAAATCCGACTCCAAGTGATAGTGCCCACCATAACGGATTGATGGCAAAGCCTCCAAACACTGCAGCTATCGATTCGGTATTGTATATGGCATATATGAGAGGTATCATCGTTGCAGCAAAGGGAATGTTATCTATAAACGCGCTTGCTATTGCAGAAATCCAAATGATCATAAAGAACAATACCCAAGGATTACCACCACTAATCTGGAGTATAGTATTGGAAAGAAGATCGATTGCGCCTGCTTTTTCTGCTCCACTAATAATTATGAATAAACCGGCAAAAAAGATCAAGGTAGACCAATCAACCTGTTTTAATATGTGCTCAGGTCTAGACTTTGCCAGAATCATAAGTATTCCTGCACCGCTAAGTGCTATAATCGACGGTTCTATATTGAGAGTACCATGAATTACAAAAAGGAAGATAACTCCACCCAATACTGCTAGTGATTTTCTTAAGACTGATCTATCCTTGATGAGGATCCTTTCATCCTGAGATAATAAATCTTCGATATTATGAGGTTTTTCTGCAAGAGATTTTCTAAATAGAAATTTTAGAATAAATAGAGATGCAAATAAGGAGATACCAATAGTAGGACCCATATTAATGATAAATGAGGCAAAATCTATGTTTGCGGCAGATCCGATTAGTATGTTGGGCGGGTCTCCAATCAGTGTTGCTGTTCCACCTACATTTGATGCTAGTACCTGAGCAATTATGAATGGAATTGGAGATAACTTTAGGGTTTTGAATACAGAAATAGTAATTGGAACTATAAGCAATATTGTAGTAACATTATCTATAAACATAGAAATTGTAGCTGTAAATACACAAAACATTACCATCAATTTCCACATATTCCCTTTGGAGGCCTTACTCATCCTTACCCCAAGATATTCAAATACTCCAGTATCTCCCAATATCGCTACAATTATCATCATTCCTAATAGAAGACCGATTGTATTGAAATCTATCGAACTGGTTACAAACTCAAAACTCGCAGATGCCTCGAAGAGTCCTGTAAGGATGCCTACAATGATGACAAAGGCCGCTCCGACCATCGCCATAGTAGTCCTATGAATTATTTCAAAAGAAAGTAAAACGTATACTGCTAAAAGTCCTAGAGACGTAAGTCTAAGAGATAGTGAAATCTCAAAGCCAACCAGATCCGGAATGACTAAAAAAAGTACAACTACTGTAGCAAGAACTGCAAGTCCTACTAACCTTTTGTTTTTTGCTAAAAGTAGTGTCTGTGATTTCATACTCTAATTCAAGATGGATAGTTTTTTCTTCTGAAGGTAGTACGGTCAGTTTTAGTTTTAACTGACTCAGAAAAGCACATTAGACTGTATCCAGTAGGATTTAGAGGATATAACCAGCGATGAAACTACAGCGGAGTCATCGTGTCGATTAGTCTTGCATTTGTTATCTGGCCGTCTTTTTCGTTAATCAAAAAGTCTACAGTGTATTGTAAACCTCCAAGTAAGAAAGTTACCTGAGCGTCCCAGGCTTCTCTATTCTGTTCATTTGGAAATGGAAGAAGAGTTCTAATTCTAAAAGCCTCAATATCGCCTCCATACAGCGCTTCGGTTGCTTTTCTTGCTACTGATTCAACTTCTTTTTCGGTGTGGACCGGATTCATAAACCAAAGTGTATTTGCAAAATATATAAGGATTATTATTTTCAAAGATAAGATAATTTGAAAACTAAAATAGATTGTAGAGTCGTGAAAGTGATAACTTTTGCGCGGCTTGCGTAGTCGCCACCTTTCCATCAACTTTTACAACATATGTCTCTGGATCGATTTCTATTTTAGGTATCAAATTATTATATACCATATCTTTCTTGGATATATTGCGGCAGTTTTTCACCGGTAAGAGTTTTTTCTTTAAACCTAATTTCTTTTTAATACCGTTTCTTATGGCATTCTTCGAAGTAAATGTTACCGATGTAGAGTAGTTAGCTTTTCCCATAGCTCCAAACATTGGCCTATAATATACGGGTTCTGGCGTCGGAATGGAAGCATTAGGATCGCCCATTAGAGAATATGCGATAAATCCTCCTTTAATAATGAGTTTGGGTTTTATACCAAAGAATTGTGGTGTCCAAATCACAATATCGGCTAATTTTCCTTTTTGAAGCGAACCTACATAATCTGAAATTCCATGTGTAATTGCTGGATTAATAGTAAGCTTTGCTAAATATCTCTTGACACGCAGGTTATCATTGTCACCTTTTTCTTGCTTTAGTCTTCCTGACATCTTTTTCATTTTGTCTGCAGTTTGCCATGCCCTTGTTGTTACCTCACCAACCCTACCCATAGCTTGGCTATCAGATGAATACATGCTGATTGCTCCAATATCATGCAAAACATCTTCAGCAGCTATTGTTTCAGCTCTTATTCTCGATTCAGCAAACGCTACGTCTTCTGAAATTGAAGGATTTAGGTGATGACACACCATCATCATATCAAGATGTTCTTCAAGAGTGTTAACAGTAAATGGTCTTGTTGGATTTGTTGACGAAGGTAATATATTGAGTTCACCTGCGATTTTTAGTATATCTGGTGCATGTCCTCCACCTGCCCCTTCTGTATGATACGTGTGTATCGTCCTGCCAGAAATTGCTTTTATTGTATCATCTACATATCCACATTCATTCAGAGTATCGGTATGTATCGCTACCTGTGTGTCTGTTTTATCTGCAACCTTTAGAGCAGCATCTATGGTAGCTGGAGTGGATCCCCAATCTTCATGAAGCTTTAGACCACAAGCCCCCTCATTAATCTGCTCTAGGAGAGAGGGTTCTAATGAGTCATTTCCTTTCCCCAACAACCCAAAATTGACCGGAAATTCATCAAGGGATTCTAACATTCTATGAATATTCCATGGACCAGGAGTGCATGTTGTAGCTTTAGTTCCTTCAGAAGGACCAGTTCCTCCACCAATCATTGTGGTGGTACCGCTACAAATTGCCTCTGCTATTTGCTGAGGTGAGATAAAATGTATATGAGTATCAATGGTTCCTGCAGTGCATATCGTGTGTTCGCCTGAAATAACTTCAGTATTTGAGGAGACTATCATGTTTTCAGATACTCCGTCCATAACATTTGGATTACCCGCCTTGCCGATACCCAAAATTAAGCCATCTTTGATGCCTATATCTGTCTTGATGATGCCCAGCATTGGATCCATCAGGATGGCATTAGTAATCACAAGATCTAGAGAATTTTTGCTTTTTACCCCACTGGCCTGTCCCATGCCATCTCGGATACTCTTGCCTCCTCCAAAAACAAGTTCGTCACCGTATGTAATAAGATCTTTTTCTATCTCTATTATAAGGTCTGTATCTCCTAATCTGATTCTGTCTCCCTTTGTCGGCCCGTATAACTCCGCATATTGTTTCCTAGGAATTTTTAGAACCATGACTATTTATCTACCATGAATCCAGTTTTCTTTAACTTCGAAACAGATAGCTCCTTTTGTTTTCTTGTAAGTTTACCATTAACAAGACTATTAAAACCAAAGACAATTTTTTTTCCACCATATTCAGTTAGCTCTACAAACCTAGAATCCCCTGGTTCAAATCGAAGAGATGTTCCTGACGGTATATTTAGGTGATAACCAAAGGTTTTATTCCTCTGAAACATGAGAGCCCTGTTTGTTTCGAAAAAATGCGTGTGAGAACCTACTTGAATTGGTCTATCACCTGTATTTTTTACATTAATCTTGATCGTTTTTTTTCCTACATTTGCAATTATTGGATTCTTAGATAAGAAATATTCGCCGGGGATCATGATTTTATCCTCATTGTTCAAACAATAGGGTCATGAACGGTCACTAATTTGGTACCATCATCGAAGGTTGCTTCTACTTGTACACTTTCTACCAGTTCTGGTACTCCAGGCATAACATCTTCTTTGTGCAAGACATGTCTTCCTGAGTTCATAAGTTCAGATACGGATTTGCCATCCCGTGCACCTTCAAGAATATGATCAGCTATTAGCGCTACTGATTCGGGGTAGTTAAGTTTTAAACCTCTTGTTTTTCTTTTTCGGGCGACCTCTGCACTCATGAAAATATACAATTTATCAATATCTCGTGGGGACAAAAACATTCTAAGTTCAAAAATAATTATAAAGTCATATATTTATAATTGATCTCAAATCATCAATTAAAGAAAAGTTTTCCATGGATCACAAAAATATGCAGTTATTTGGTAATGGTGTTAAAAGAACATATGGTACTGAAGCTCGGAGATACAATCTTCTTGCGGCAAGATTGATAGCTGACCTTGTTAAAGGTTTTTTGGGTCCAAGAGGACTTGAAAAAATGTTTATCGATATTCTTGGTGAAATGACCGTTACTAAGGACGGGGCAACTTTCCTAAGAAAGATTGATGTTGAACATCCAGCTGCAAAGGTAATAATTGAAGCTTCCAATGCTGTGGATAATGCTGTCGGAGATGGTACTACTTCAGTGGTTGTACTTGCTGGTGCATTAGTTGAGAAAGCAGAAGATTTATTAGAAATGGGTATTCCTCCACATAAAATTTCGGATGGTTATTACAATGCAATGCAGATGGCAATTGAAATTATCCGGGATGTTGCTATAGAATCTGCAAATCATGACAAAAATATAATGAAATACCTCGCTGATACTTGCTTGAAATCAAAAGCAGTCAATCAATTTACCCAAGAGATGACGATTTCAAATTTGGTTGTCGACGGAATCTGTAGGATCGCCGATTTTTCAAAAGGGTATATTGAAGTAGATGATATCAAAATTGAAGAAAAGATAGGAAGTAGTTCTGAAACTGAGCTTATTCACGGAGTTGTAGTAGACAAAACAATAGACGAACCATCAATGCCTAAACTTATTGAAAATGCAAGGATTTTGCTTCTTGATAATGACATTCAAGATGAACGAACCAAGACGGATGCTGAGATCAGGATTTCAGATCCCAGAGAAATTAAACAATTCCTTAGTAGCAAGACTAGTAACTTGCTTCAAAAGATTCAATATGTAATCGAATCTGGCGCTAACGTTGTATTTTCGCGTGGCGGCATTGATCCTCTCGCATTAAATCATTTTTCCAAAAATAGGATCTTGACAGTTAAAAGGATCAAAGAAAATGATTTGCTATGGTTATCCAAGGCAACAGGAGCCAGAGTTGTTAGAGATCTTGATGGGATAAACAAAGATGATATAGGTTATGCTGCAAAGGTTTACGAAAGAAAGATCGATGATGACAAGATGGTTTTTGTTGACGGATGTACAAATCCAAAGTCAATTACTATTCTTTTACGTGCTACCTCAAAGAAGATACTTGATGAATTTCATCGTACGGTCCTTGATTCCATTTATGTATTGAGAGATTTTATCATGGAACCAAAAATCGTTCCTGGAGGAGGTGCGGTTGAGGCCTTCGTTGCTATGGTTATAAAAGAAAGATCTTACCAATTTCCCGGTAAGGAACAGATTGTAATTCAAAAATATGCAGAAGCTCTTGAAGAAATTCCCCTAACAATTGCCAGAAATGCCGGGATGGATACTATAGACATAGGAACGCATTTGAGAGGAAAGATTTATTCTCAATCTTCATCAAACGGTAAGAAAAAAAGGAAGGGAAATGGTCTTTACAACAATCGTTACTGGTATGGCATCAATGCCATTGATAGAAAAATAGATGACATGATGAATTTGCATGTCGTAGAACCACTTAGGGTAAAAGAACAGGTTCTTGTAACAGCAACCGAATCAATTGTATTGCTTATGAGAGTCGATGATGTAGTCATGAAAAAGCCAGTTGAAACTCATGGACATTCTCACACTCATTTGGATGGAACAACACATTCTCATAAGGGAGGAAGTAAACCGCATGATCATTTCGATAGATTAGGAAAAGTACAGAGACCTATGCACCATTATTACTGAGATAAACACAAGTATTCTGTTAGGCTCTTTTGGGCCATAACTATTACCGATTAGATAACATTCCTGAAAAAAGATTGTTTATCATACAACGCTATTTTCAAGATCAGGGAGATAAAATATAACTTGTTGTTGAAATAGGTTCCGTTATTGTTATGTTTAGTTTTTGTTTTTTCTCAGCAATTATTTTGAAGTTAATTTTTCTGAGACTTTCTGGAACGCCAATCATGACTTGATCCGGTGATAATAGCTTTGAAAGATTTGATGTTATTTCATTACTTTTCTTAGGTAACTGTAATTGATTGATTATGTAATTGAGGTAAATATTCAAAGTCTCATTGATATTTATCCTCATTTTTTTTGATAATTTATTTTTTATAGTCTTGATTGAATTTTCCAGAATAACATAGTCTGTGTTGTTGTGAAAATGAAAGATTCTGGCTATTGGTACGGTATCAGGTTCTCCTTGTATTGTAATTCTAATTTCTATCAGAATAGCTAAACCGATCCATAAATTATTTTTTGGTGTCTTTTCCGTAGTCTAGGGGAGGTCTCTTTGGAACCTTAGCTTTAGGTCCGTTACCAAAGTCATAAGTATTACCAAGACCTTTGTAGAAGTTTGGTCTCACTGGGTCCCCCTCAGTCAAACCTTTCTTTGTCAGTGACAAGCCTGCCAATAGTTCTACAATCAGTCTGTTTGCTAAACCGGATGTGATACCACCATTATACGAATTGCCATCGCTTACATCGTAATTGGGAGCTACTTCAACCAAATCAAATGCAAATCTGTCTGGATCAAATGAGGTAGAAAGAAGCCGCATCAATCGCATACCCTCTCTAGATGTCAATCCATTTGGTTCAGGTTCTCCTGTACCAGGAGCAAATGCAGGATCGAATGTATCTATATCCCAGCTGATGTAGACTGCGTCAACGTTGTCATTTGCCCTGTCGGCAGCCTCCTTTGCAATCTTGTCAATACCTAACTCTTCAACATCTAGCATTGTGAACCACTGGAAATCCTGATCAGCCATCCATTTATACAAGTCGGGTCCAGGCCAGTATCCACGTGGTCCTATCAGAGTATAGTTCTTTCCTTTGAGACATCCAAGCTCCATTATTCTTCTAATATGTGCACCATGATCATACTTGAACCCAGTCAATCCTTGTGGGGCACAATCGGCATGTGTATCAATATGAATCATTCCAATATTCTTATACTTCTTGGCAAACGCACGAACGTTTGCAAAAGTTATCGAATGATCCCCTCCCAGCATAACGGGTATGCCATCCAAATCTAAAACTTCTTTAACTTTATCTGTCATTCTCCTATGTGATTCAACGACATCGCCAGGAGATATATTTACGTCACCATAGTCAACGGTTCTAAAGACTCCAAATGGATCGACTCCTGTTTCTATGTTAAAATGCTCGTATGGTGGAGATGGAACTGTAGATGCCGCCCTTATAGCGCGGGGGCCGTATCTTGCTCCAGGACGAATAGTAGTACCAAAGTCAAAAGGTTCTCCAATAATTGCTACATCGGGTCTAACACTTTTTAGCTCTTCGTGACTTCTTATCCAAGGCAGCTTGAGAAATGTTGGAATTCCCACAAAAATTGGCTCATCGTTACCTTTGTAAGAATTACCGTAAAATTCCATACCCATGCTTAATCCATTCAACTGAGTTGATGTATTTTTTAAATATTTCTACACTAATCTAATTTCATGCTATTAATCCAGAGATCTATCTATGTTATATATTCTAGAAATAACTTTTGAATTAAATTTAATAATTCTAAATCTTTGTGTAATAATTTTAGTTTTTTTACTAAATCTTTAAATACACATTAAATTAACAAGTTTGAATGGTTTCACTTGACTGGTATGGAGTCGGTGTTATTGCATTTTTAGCCGCGTCTTTAATTGTTGGAACATTAACCTCAAAACTAGTAAAGAAAAGTAGTAGAAGATACATGGTTGCTGGCAAAAGTCTCCCGCTTTTTTTTGTAGGTACTATGCTGGCTGCCCAGGCAATAGATGGTAATTCTTCTCTTGGTAATGCTTCTCTGGTATATCAATTTGGTATTTGGGCTGGAGCTGCAATTCCTATCGGACTTGGAGTATGCTTGATGCTTACAGGAGCATTTTATGGTAAAAAATTGAACAAGATGTCAATGCTTACTCTTCCTGACTTTTATTACAGAAGGTTCGGAGCGGGAGCAGAAGGTATATCAGGAGTACTTATGATGGTTAGTTTTATAGTTCTTGTTGCTGGTAACTTTGCTGCTAGTGGATACATCCTTACTGCCGTATTCCACATTGACTTCTTTTGGGCAGTACTTATAGCGGCGCTAGTTGTATTGGTTTACACCTTTGCTGGAGGTCTCTTTTCTTCGGCGTACACAGACATATTCCAAATATATCTAGCAATAGGTGCATTTTGGGCTGCTTTCATATTTTTTGCGGGAGGATTTTCCGGAGTCGACTTTGGTACTATCTTAGGTAATGCACCGCCCTCGTATATTGATCTCTCCGGATTAACTGATATGGGAAATGGGGCACTTATTAATTGGGCAGGAATTATGGCTTTGGCGTTGGGTGACATAGTAGCGCTTGATTTTATGGAAAGAGTTTTTGCAGCCAAAGATGGTAAGACTGCGCGAAGAGGAGCATTTATGGGAGGAGGATTGACATTGTTTACAATCATACCAACAACTATGATGGGTATAGTAGCGCTATATTTCCTTCCGAATTTAGTTGATCCATTTACAGCATATCCTGATTTGGCCCTAAATCACGTACCATTTGCAATAGGAGTTGCATTATTGATGGGAGTTTTAGGAGCATCGATGTCAACAGCTAATGGAGGTTTGCTTGCTATATCAAGTGTCATGTCAAGGAACATTATACAACGAGACATATTGAAAAAATGGTTCAAGAGACCAGGTATGGATGACAGGAAGCTATTGAGAACGACAAGGATTTTCACCATTCCGATGATGGCCGCAGCATTTATCCTTGGGTATTTATTGCCTCAACCTGGTGTCTACCTCATTTTGGCCTTTGATATTGTGTTCGCAGGTGCCTGGGCTCCTCTTACACTTGGTCTGTTTTGGAGAAAGGCGAATTTGCCAGCTGCGATCACATCGTTAGTTTTAGGAACTGGCCTTAGATTGTTATTCTTTGTTATGCCCATAGTGCTTCCCGGTCTTGATACAATGATACCACCAGTAGTATCATTTGTGGCATTTGTCATTGTAGCGCTAGCAACTCAGAAGAAGTATCCTGGAACAGAAAGACATGGTGTCATAGAATATGTTCCACCGGAAGAAGATGTAGTTAACGGTGAAGACCTTAAAGGCTATACGAGTCCAAGTGGTTTGAAATTTTCTTGACCTCAAAGTCGCCCAAGGCTGGAATATATTTATCGATACCTCATTTACCTTGGGAGATTTGAAGGCAGGAATTCATGATTAGTCAATACTGAATAGGTCTTTAATTTGCTATTTCCTAAAAAGCCAGAGATAAAGAATATTGAAGATGTCAAAGAGCAAATTATCCAGATGATTTTAAATCAACAAAAACAGATCAAGTCAAACTTAGAAACATCTGTTCCGGTGGTTCAAAATCTTGTTTCCGAAATTACAGAATTCAATGATAGTTGGACGAAAGTACCTAATATCTATAGAATTGCATGGCTAAGCAGCACTGATGGTGATACTGTTAAAAATATCAAATTTAGAGATAATATTGAACTACCCAATGTGGATCATGATTTGGAACTTGTCATGAAAATGCTAAATCACATGAGAGAGGAAAAAAAACTAAAAGTATCCAACATGCCACTGTTCATTCATCCTGATGAAATTTCTATCGCACAAAAGGAAGGCAGATTGCCCCATGGAAACATTAGCATTATTTCCCAAATTGCAGTAGTGTTTCAGAAGGCAAGAGTAAAATATGTCGGAATAGTCATTGATAGGAACTACCTGTTACTTCAAGATAGACTAATAAACATATTCTAGTTACTTGTCAAGAGTGAATGAAGACAGCATTTTAATGAAATGTTCTTATTATCAATACCTAATTGAACACAAAATAGTATCCGATTCCAATCTTGTCATAATTAAGAGAATCTCCTTTTGATGACATTTTTAGGTTGATCCCATTGTCAAGCTATAGCAAAAATAATCAACGACCTGAATTTTTATCTAGATATTTGAACTTCTATAGTTGAAACATTTCGCTCCCTACCATCCTCAGATTGAATTGTTTGTGAACCTATTTTTACGGATCCAATCTTGTATCCCATATTGTCCATGCGTTTGACAATAATTTGTGCCACATCTGCGGCCCGTGCAATACTTTTTCCTCTGGCTTTTACAATGACAGTCGGTTCGCTTGCTAATTGAACCAAGGTTGCTGTAACATAGGTCATCAAAGGTTTCTTACCTATCAAAATTACATTACCAGCTCTCCTTGGTTCAGCACCCGAAGACATGTATAAATGCAGAACACAAAATCCTAAATAAAGTTTATACAAATAGTTTATACAAATTCTTGAAATTTTTTAATTTAACTTAATTCAATTATGATATTTAAAGTGAGTAAACTAAGGTAAGCCAAGTTATTATATTCAGTTTCAATAGTATATTTACTTCCTAAAACAATTTGAGACAAATGCTGGTGGGATTATTTGTTTCAACTCCATAATCCCACCGGTAAGTTGTTTGTAAGTATTTGTGCATTTTCTTTTTTAGTAACTGAATACGTACTTCAAAAATTTTCGATATCATTCTTTAGAATGTTTTAGCAGTATGTCCTCTAAATTATCTGGATTGTCGACTATCTCTTGAACTACTTTAGCATCACCTACTTCGTAACAATGTGTAAGATTTTCTTCATCTTTATAAAAAATAAAGACTTTGTTATCGTAAATGCAATAATACATTTTATCAACAATCATATCTTCAGGTTTGATCTTTATGCCATCTTTTTCAACAATAACAGGGTACTCCACGCTTATACCATCTATTTGATAAAATAAATTCTATGCGAAATTATGGAAGGTAAGTTGCATTTTCATCAATGATTAATTTGATTCTCATTTCGAGCATCTTTATAGGCCTGTGTTTCCCAGTACTATGAGATCTGATATCCATTGAATTGATTCAGTTATATCCAACTCACTTATTTTGATGAACCTAGCCTTGATTGGACCATCTTTTAGGTCATAAATTTCTGAAGGTGAGTTAGTCCCAGTTGATGAGTAATATTCAGCCGGGGTATAATTTTCTCCGTCATTAGAGAATTCAAGCGTAAAGAATTTTATCTCATTGTCTACGTTAGCGAAGCTGACTTTAAGCCCGCATATGTTTTGTTCCTGTCCTAAGTCCAATGCGGTCCACCTTGGTTTATGTGATTCGGTGGAATTACCGTTGGTATTGTTAACATTGTTGGTATCAGTTTGTACATCCATTATGGGAATTTCATTATATTCACATGTGTTAGTCGATTGATGCTCGCTATTAGAGAAATCTAATTCTTTCTGTTGAAGTCCATTTGTTGTATCCACTAAATTATCATACTGAGTTACTACATGTTCCTCTGTTGGAGATACTTGTCCAAAACCAGATGAATCAGGATCGTCTGATTCAAAACTTTGATATGAATTATCATCATTATTGTTACTATTTAGCATATCTGTACTCTTAATATTATTGTCATCAGTACTCATAATATTGATATTATCATCAGTACTCATGGTACTAATATTACTTGAATCCAAGGCTACTTCTTTTACTTCGGGCTTTTCAACTTCTATCAAGCAAGTATAAGTAACATATTTTCCGTCAGGATATATTACTCTGAGTTCTAAAGTATTTGGACCATAAATATCTGCAAAACTAAATTGAGTTTCTCCAACTCTGTGAAGCGGAGTCATCTCTGTTGTATCTGCGTCGTAATCAACATAGAACGCATTAATTTCGCGAGGTTTTGTTATAAAACTAAATGAAATAGAATCTTCCTGTGAAATCGTGACTTCAGGTTCAAAATCATCTGGTAAATGCGGGAAATTAATTCTTTCCAAGTTTTCATTTTCCATAACTACGAATGGGGACATTTCATAGGACTTGTTTTGATAGACCATTTTGGCAACTGGAACATTAATCTCCATCTTATTACTATCAGCATCTGTATTGCTATCAGCATCTGTATTGCTATCAGCATCTGTATTGCTATCAGCATCTGTATTGCTATCAGCATCTGTTTTTTTGGTATCTGCTGATTTTTCGCTTTTTTCGTCAGATTGTGCGGTAGCAGTTAACAGTATAGAGCTTTGAAGAGAAGTAATGAGCATCATGATTAGAATTGACGAGAGTAAAACGTATTTCTTATTCCGGTTTAACGATTGTATCAAGACTTGATTCAAAATTTATTGGTATTCTTTTATATTTACGGAATGTCGAAAAAATTACTGAAATCAACAACAGGAAAATGACTTCATTGACTATAAGAAAATACCATAATATGTATAAAGCAATTGGCTGCCATTGAAATATTTACTTGATGTTTTCATAAAATTTAAGAAGCTTGGAATAATTTTTTATTCTTCCAAGAATCAATTTATCAAGTACTATTGAGTGAGAATATTTCCTTAAGTGAGATAGAAAAGAGAATAATATTTCATATTGATTTTGACTATTTCTATGCACAATGTGAAGAAATAAGAAAGCCAGAATTAAGAAATAT
>Ga0209486_10000844_pt1 | contig 13538 bp, 13 predicted proteins | sample NCCompost_FD_187518 | JGI IMG/M metagenome (GOLD analysis project Ga0209486, IMG submission 187518) | Agricultural soil microbial communities from Utah to study Nitrogen management - NC Compost (SPAdes) (version 2) | ecosystem: Environmental > Terrestrial > Soil > Agricultural land | place...
CCGCTCATCGTGTCCTGCGCCTTGCTGTCGGCGGCCTCTTCGATCTCCTGCGCGCGCGCCTCGGCCTGGCGCAGGATCGACTGGTCCTGCAGCAGCAGGGCCGCCTGCTCCTGCGCGGCGCCGATGATCTGCTCGGCCTCCTCGCGCGCGCGCGTGAGCACGCGCTCCTGCTCCTGGTTCGTCTTGCGCGCCTGCCGGACCTCTTCGGGGATCGCGATGCGCAGCTGATCGATGACGTCGAGGATCGCGGCCTGCTCGAGGAGGACCTGGTTGGTCATCGGCATCTTCCGCGCGCTGACGACCATCGCCTCGAGGCGTTCGACAAGGAATTGGATGTCCATCTAGGCGCGAATGTACTCCGGATGGACGACTCGCCGTATCCTCACGCCGTCACAGCCGGGGAGGATGTGCGATGCAGAAAAAGCTCACACGTGCGCCGGCCAAGCGAAGGAAGAAAGCGGCGCCTCGACCGAGTGGCGCTACCGTCGACGAGTACCTTGCGAGCGTGCCGCCCGCGTTCCGCGCGCAGCTCGAGGACGTGCGTCGCACGATCCGGAAGCTCGTCCCAGAGGCGACGGAGTCGATCTCGTACGGCATCCCTACGTACAAGTACGACGGGCGTCCGCTCATCTACTTCGGCGCGGCGAAGGAGCACGTCGCCGTCCATGCGCTCAGCGATGAGGTCGTCGCGGACGCTGAGGCACGTGGGTTCGGCGTTGGACGTGGTTCGATCCGGTTCACCCCCGATCGTCCGATCCCGAAGACGCTCCTGACCCGCGCGATCCGGCACAGGCTCGCCGAGATCGAACGCGGCGCGGGTGGATACAGGCCGCGCGAACGAGGGCGGTGAGCGTCCCCCGCTAGCGGATGTCCGCCGCCGCGTCAGCGCGGGATGACGTGTACTCCAACAACAGGAGCGACTCTTCGCCGACCCGATGATCGCGAACAACACGCATGCGTTCCGGCAACGCGGGCGGGTGCTTCCGTAGGACACGCGCAACGATCAACCCGTCGGGCGCGGCGTCGCGAAGACCATCGTGGGCGAGGACCCGCCCAAGGAGCTCGACGTCCGCGAACGGCGGGTCACAGAAGACGAGGTCGTAGCGACCGATGTGACCACCGAGGAACGCGATGACGTCCGACTTCGCGACCTCGGCGCGGTCCTCGAACTTCGTGGTCAGCAGATTCCGGCGCAGCGCGGCGACCGCCTCGGGCGTCCGCTCGACGAACGTCGCGCGCGCCGCGCCGCGGGACAGCGCCTCGATGCCGAGAGTGCCCGCGCCCGCGAAGAGGTCGAGCACCCGGGCGTCCTCGAGCCGGCCCGCGAGGATGGCGAAGAGCGTCTCGCGGATGCGGTCGGTCGCGGAGCGCGTGCCGCCGCCCCTGACCGCGACCAGCGTGCGACCTTTGGCCTCGCCCGCGATGACCCTCACAGGCTAGCGAGGACGAGACCGAAGGCCGCAGCCTTCGGGTGCGGACGAGCGACGCCTGTTGCGAAGCACTACGCGAGCGCCGTGCGCCGCCAGAGCTTCTCGACCTCGACGGCGAGTCCTCTGTGCTCGGGCGCCCGCAGCTCGGCGTCCGCGAGCAGGATCCGGTCGGCCTCCTGCGCCGTTTCGTGGAGGAGGAGCGGGTCGACGTCCGACAGGTCGACGACGCGGAGCTCGGGTAGCCCGTGCTGCCGCTGGCCGAGGAATTCACCGGGGCCGCGGATCGCGAGATCGCGCCGCGCGAGCTCGAAGCCGTCGAGCGGCTTGCCCTCCTTCTGCTCGGTCATCGCGGCGAGGCGCTCGGACTCTCCCGCGGCCTCGCTGACGAGCACCGCGAAGGACCTCTTCTCGCCGCGACCGACGCGGCCGCGCAGCTGATGCAGCTGCGCGAGCCCGAACCGCTCCGCGCCGAGCACGATCATGACCGTCGCGTTCGCCACATCGATCCCGACCTCCACGACGGTCGTCGCGACGAGCACGTCGATCTCGCCCCGCGCGAAGCGGCCCATCGTCTCGTCGCGCTCCTTCGCCGGCATGCGCCCGTGCAGCAGGGCGAGCCGCAGTCCTTTCAACGGCCCCTCACGCAGCTCGGATTCGACCGCGACGGCGCTCGGCACGTCGACGCCTTCGCCGTCGTCCTTCGCATCGATGCGCGGACACACGACGAAGACCTGCTCCCCCGCCGCGACCCGCTCACGCACCCACTCCCAGATCTTCGGCAGCGCCGAGCTCGTGCGGACCTCGGTGCGGATCGCCTGCCGCCCCGAGGGCAGCTCGTCGATGGTCGAGATGTCGAGGTCCCGGTACACCGTCTGCCAGAGCGTCTGCGGGATCGGCGTCGCGGTCGTCAGCAGGAGATGCGGGTCGATGCCCTTCTCGCGGAAGGCCGCACGCTGCGCGACGCCGAAGCGATGCTGCTCGTCGACGATCGCGAGGGCGAGCGCGCGGAACTGCACGTTCTCTTCGACGAGCGCGTGCGTGCCGACCGCGATGTCGATGGTCCCGGACGCGAGTCCCTCGAGGACGCGGCGTCGCTCCGCCGCGTGGACGCTCGAGGTGAGGAGCGCGCGCGTCGGCCCGCCCCCCTCGAACAACCGGTCGAGCGTCCGGAAGTGCTGCTCGGCCAGGAGCTCCGTCGGCGCCATGAGCGCCGTCTGCGCCCTGGAGCCGGCCGCGATGCGCGCCGCGAGCGCCGCGACCACCGTCTTGCCGGAACCGACGTCGCCCTGCAGCAGCCGGGACATGGGGATGCCGAGGTCAAGGTCGGCGCGGATCTCGCCGAGCGAACGGAGCTGCGACTCGGTGAGCGTGAACGGCAGCTCGGCGATCCAGGCGTCGAGGTCGTCGCCGGTCGCGCGCAGCGGTCTCGCGTGCGCATCCTTCGTCCAGCGCGCGCGCCGCTGGCCGAGCGCCAGCTGCAGGATCAGGAGCTCGTCGAACGCCAAGCGGCGCCGGGCGGCGAAGAGCTCGGGGTCGCCGCTCGGGAAGTGGACCTCGCGGATCGCGTCCGGGAGCGCGAGCAGCGTGCGCCGCTCGCGGATCTCGGCAGGCAGCGGGTCGGCGACCTCCTGTATCAACGCGGTGCGGCGCGGGCCACCTTCGACGATCGTGTGCAGCCACCGACGGAGGTTCCCCTCCTTCAGCCCCTCGGTGAGCCGGTAGACCGGGACCATCCGGCCGGTGTGGACGGCCTCGGCATCCGCGGGCTCGACCTTCGGCTGCCGGAACTGCAGCGAGCGGCCGAAGAACCCGACCTTGCCGGAGACGCGCACGCGCTGGCCTTCACGCATGCGCTCCTTGATGAATTGCCGTCCGAACCAGGCCGCCGTGACGCGGGTCGGCTGCCCTTCCTCGTCGAGCAGCTGGACCTCGGTGAGCATCTGGCCGCGCGCGGTCCGCCGCTGCGAGATCGAGCCCACGATCGCGATCGCGCTCTGCTCCTCGTCGGGGACGAGCGACCGCAGCGGGCGGAACGTCGAGTAGTCGAGGTAGCGCGTCGGAAGGTGCCAGAGCAGCTCGCCCAGCGTCCGGATCCCGAGCCGCTCGAGCAGCTTCACGGACTCGGCCCCGACGGTCGGGAGCCTCCCGACGTCGACGTCGAGCGGGCTACTCGGCGGCGACGAGGAACGGGTAGTGGGGCTGGCCGCCATCGACGACCTCCACCTCGGCGCCCGCGCAGGCGCGCCGCAGCGCGTCGCGTGCGCGGTCCACGCGCTCGGCACCCACCGACGAGCCGAAGTACAGCGTCAGGAGGCTCGGATCCTCGAGGCTGCCCGCCGCCTCCCCAAGGACGTCGGCTTCATCGGCGCCGTGCGCCACCAGCTTGCCGTCGAGAAGCGCGATGGCGTCGCCGGCGCGCACCTTCCGTCCGTCGACCGTGCTGTCGCGGACCGCGTGCGTCAGCTCGATCCCGTGCGCATCCCGCGCCGCGCGCTGCACCGCAGCGATCACATCGGGCACGGCATGCGTCGCGTCGAAGGCGACCAGCGCGGACATGCCCTGCGGGACCGTCCGCGTCTCGACCACCGTCACATCGCGATCCGCGAGCGTCGCGGCCTGGCGCGCCGCGGGGATGACGTTCTTGTCGTTCGGCAGCACGAGCACGTGGTCGGCGTTCGTCGCCCGGATCGCGTCGAGCAGCTCCTGGGTCGACGGGTTCATCGTCGCCCCACCGCGGAGCGGCGTCGCGCCCATCGAGCGCGCGACCTCGACGAAGCCGTCGCCGGGCAGGACGGCCACCACGCCGATCGCCCCGCGCGGGGTCGGGACCACGATGCCTGTCGTGCGCTCGTGCTCCGCGGCCATCGCCTCGAGGTCCTCGACAACGACGTCGCTGATCCGGCCGACGCTCATGCCGATCGCGATGATCTTGTCCGGCTGCAGGGTGTGGACGTGCACCTTCAGCGCCGTCTCGTCGCCGACGACGAGCACGCAGTCGGCGCCGAACTCCATCATCTTCTCCTTCACGACCTCAGGCGGGCGCGAGGGGAACGGCACGAGGAACTGCACGTCGTATGCGCCCTTCCACGAGGCGACGTCGGCACCTTCGTGGCCGGCGGCGGCCGGGACCGCAGCGGCCGGGACGGCGGCGGCCGCCGGCTTCGCGACCGGGACCGGCGCGCTCGCGCGGGGCGCGCGCCCCTCGAGCTTCGCGAGAGCGCCGTCGAGCAGGAGCCAGAGCCCGCGCGCTCCGGCGTCGACGACGCCGGCCGCCTTGTTCATCGGGTTCGCGTCCTGCGTGCGCTCGACCGCGCCGACGCCGGCGTCGACGGCGATCTTCAACACCTCGCCCGGATCCTCGCGTCCGTGACCGACCGCGTCCGCGATGTCGGCGAGCGCGGAGAGCATCGTGCCCGGCGCAGGCTGCGTGACCGCCTTGTACGCATGCTCGCGCGCGGACGCGTACGCGACGCAGATATCGGGACCCGTGATCTCGGTCTTCTCCGCGAGGGCATCCTTCAGCCCGCGGATGATCTGCGACAGGATGACGCCGCTGTTGCCGCGCGCGCCCATGAGCGCGCCCTGCGCCGCGGCTGCGGAGACGGCGGCGACAGTCGGCTCCGCGTTCCGCGCGTACGCGAGCGCGGAGCGGATCGTGTGGAGCATGTTCGTGCCGGTGTCGCCGTCGGGGACGGGATAGACGTTCAGCGCGTTCACTTCATCGACCGAGCGAGCGAGGTTCTCGGCCGCGGCCTCGAGGTGCGCGAGCAGTGTCGCGCCGTCACAGCGTGTTACGATGTGCGCGACTTTACGCCATTCCCCTCGGAGGTCTGCCCTTCATGCCACGCGCCTGCGCGAAGTGCGGCAAGTCCGCCGGCTTCGGCTCCAACGTCAGTCACTCGAAGGTGCACACGCGCCGCCGGTTCGACGTGAACCTGCATTCGGCGCTCATCGGCGGGAAAAAGCTGCTCGTCTGCACGCGCTGCCGCCGCACCGAAACGAAGGGCGCCCGCATGGCGAAGAAGGCCGCGAAGGCCCGCTAACCCGGCTCCGCGGACCTCGGCGGCCGCGGGACCCAGCGCGGCACCGCGCGACGATAGGACTCGTAGGGATCCCCGAAGCGGCGTATCAGGTCGGGCTCTTCGTACAGGACGACGAACGCGTGGACGACGAGCCACATGACGACCGCGTACACCACGAGGATCAGCGAGCCATACGCGATCGCCTGGCCGAGGATGATCAGAAGCACGCCGATGTACATCGGATTGCGGACCCAGCGGTAGAGCCCGACGGCGACCACGGTCTTCGGCGGATCCAGTGGCGCCGGCGTTCCACGACCGGTCTGGGCGAAGTTCCACGCCGTCCACGCGTAGATGGCTGCGCCGACGACGCTGACGACGAGCCCCTGCGCGGCGACCGGCCGGGCGCCATCGAGCAGGATCCCGCGCACGACGATCGAGACGACGAACGGCGCGACCAGGGTGAACAGGATCACGCGCAGCGCGAGAGACAGGTTCATACGACCGGCGCCGCCTTACCCTCGGGCACCTTCAGCTGACCGCAGGCGGCCGCGATGTCCTGCCCCTTGCTGATGCGGACCGTCGCGGCGATGCCCGCGGCGTCGAGGATCTGCGCGAACCGCTCCATGACCTCGACCGACGGGCGGCGGTACCCGCCCGGTCCGGGGTTGTACGGGATGAGGTTCACGTGCGCAGCGCCCGGACGCAGGTGCTCGGTGATGCGTTTCGCCAGGAGCGCCGCGGCCTCCGCGGAGTCGTTCACGCCCCCGAGGAGGATGTACTCGAAGGTGACGCGCCGCTTCGTGCGCTTCACGTAGCGCGCCGCGGAGGCAAGGACCTCGTCGATGTTCCAGCGCTTGTTGATCGGCATGATCGCGGTGCGGATCGAGTCGACCGGCGCGTGGAGCGAGATCGCGAGGTTGATCGGCAGTCCTTCCTCGGCGAGGGCGTCGATCTTCGGCACGACCCCGCACGTCGAGATCGTGATGCGCCGCGGGCTGATGCCGAACGCCTCCGGATCCATGAGCGTGCGCGCGGAGGCGAGCGTCGCGTCGTAGTTGTTGAACGGCTCACCCATCCCCATGTAGACGACATGCGACACGCGATCGCCCTCGGCGGCGAGCGTGCGCTGCCAGTGCCGGACCTGATCGACGATCTCGCCGGCCGTGAGATTGCGGATGAGCCCCATCTCGCCCGTCGCGCAGAAGGAGCAGGCCATCGGGCAGCCGGCCTGGGTCGAGATGCAGACCGAGTTCCGCGCGCCGTGGTGCGGCATGAGCACCGTCTCGATGCGGTGCCCATCCTTCAGCGAAAGCAGCGCCTTGCGCGTCTCGCCATCGGCGCTCGCCTGCTCTGCAACGGCCTCGACCGAGCTCCAGCGGAACGAGCGCGCGAGCTCGTCGCGCAGCCTGAGCGGCAGGTCTGTGAGGTCGGCCCAGCCCGCCGCGTCCGTCCGTGCCGCATGCCGGCGGATCTGACGAGCGCGGTACGCGGGCTCCCCGCGCTCCAGCAGCCATGCAGCGAGCGCGGCCTCGCTCAGCTCGCTGATAGCGACGCGTTCGTCCACCGGTCTACGGTATCGCGCGACCGGCGCAAGGGAGGACTCCATGTCGCAGACGAACGCGATCATCCTGCGCATCAAAAAAGGAGCGGACGAAGGAATTCGAAGAAGCGTTGCGTCGGTCTGGGGAGGGACGACCGTCTTCGAGATCGGGCAGCTCGCGGACTAGTCCTCAGGAAGGGAGGCGCACCTCGCCGAGCGCGCGCAGCCCGTTCGCCCAGTCGTCGCCGCTCATCGCGCGCTTGCCCGCGGGCTTCACCTCATCGAGGCGCAGCCATCCGGCGCCGCACGCGACATGTGGCGCACGTGACTGGCCCCAGTACGCCTCGTACGCCCGATCGGTCCGCCCGAGCAGCAGCGTGCCGTGCTCGCGCGGCGGCCCGCCGAGCACGGTGGCAGCGAGGACGCCGATGCGCTGTCCTTTGAGCGTCGTCCACGCGCCGGGCGACGGCGTCATCGCGCGGATGCGCCGCGCGACGCTCTCCGCGGGCTGCGACCAGTCGAGCGCGCCGTCCTGCGTCGTGAGCTTCGGCGCCCAGGTCACGGCCGCGGGATCCTGCGCGCGGCCCTGCGTTGCGCCCGCGATGTAGCGCGGCAGCTCGCGCCGCAGCACCTTGCCGCCGACGCGCGCGAGCCGTTCGGTGAGCTCGCCGGCGGACTCGGTCGGATCCACGTGCACGCGTTCCTGCACGAGGATCGGGCCCGCGTCCATCTCCGCGGTCCCCTCCATGAGCGTGATCCCGGTCTCGTCGTCCCCGGCGAGGATGGCGTTCGCGATCGGCGCGGCGCCACGCCAGCGCGGCAGGAGCGACGCGTGCACGTTCACCGCTCGGCCCTTGGCCGCGTCGAGCACCGCGCGCGGGATGAGATTCCCGTACGCCGCCCACACGAGCAGCTCCGGCTCGAGCGCGAGGACGGCGTTGAGCCCGACATCGCGCAACGCGTCGGGCTGCATGACGAGGAGGCCGAGCTCGAGCGCGCGCGCTTTCACCGGCGGTACGGCGACGCGCCCCCGGTCTCCGGGCCGGTCCGGCTGCGTCACCGCCGCGACGAGCGAGAGAATGCCCTGGCCATGGAGCTCGTCGACGGCGTCGAGCGACGGCACCGCGAATTCCGGCGTGCCGAAGAAGACGGTCCGCGGCGCTATGCCGAAGGCTCGAGCTCCTCGCGGCGGTGCCCGGAGACCGAGCGCGGCTCCTCGCCGGGCCGGGTGGGCTCGACGGGGAAGAGGTCGTGCACGCGCGAGCGGAGCAGGTCGACGTAGAGCCGTCCCTCGAGGTGATCGGTCTCGTGGAGCATGCACTGGGCGCCGACCTCGATCCCCTCGAGCGTGAACTTCTTGCCGGCGGGGTCGGTCGCGGTGAGGCGCGCGGCGACCGGGCGCTCGATCATCCCGTACAGGCCGCGCACCGACAGGCAGCCCTCGCTCGTCTCGTCCTTCTCCTCGCTGACCCACTCGATCTCGGGCTCGATGGCGACGATCCCGAGCTCGTCGACGTCGATGATGCAGATGCGCAGCGGCACGCCGATCTGCGGCGCGGCGATGCCGATCCCGCGGGCCGCGACCATCGACGCGTACATCCTTTGGAGGAGCGCCTCGAGCTCGCCTTTCGAGAGCTTCGGCTTGCGCGCCGGCGCGTGCAGGACGGGGTCGCCGATCTGCCGCACGTCGACCGCGTGCTGCTGCACGTATCCCTCGCTGGACCACTTCTCGCGCCGCCCGCCCGTGATCGTCCACGGCGAACCCTTGACGATCTCGAGCCGGGGCTCGTGCGGCTCGTCGGCCTCGACCGCCTCCGCATCGTCGCGCATGTCCTCACCCACCGCGCGGACGCTAACCGAGGAGCGAGACCGGGTCCACGTCGACCGCCCACTCGCCGCCGATCTTCACGCGGTCCAGGACGTCCGTCGGCCGCGGGCCGCGAAGGACGAGCTGCACCCGGTAGCTCCCGGCGCGCTTCGCCGCGAACGCGGGCGCGGGGCCGAGCACCTCGGCGTCCTCGCCGGCGGCGGCCTCGAGATCCTGCGCCAGGCGCCTCGCGCGCGCCTCGGCGGTCTCCTCGCGCTTCGCCGCCGTCTGCAGGAGCACGAGCCGCCCGAACGGCGGATTCCCGAAGCGCCGGCGGTCGAGGAGCTCCCGGTCGGCGAACCCGGTGTAGTCGTGAGCAGCGGCGCTGCGCACGGCGTGATGGTCGGGCAGGTACGTCTGCAGGATCCCGCGCCCGCCGACGTCGCCGCGGCCCGATCGGCCGAGCACCTGGGTGAGGAGCTGGAACGTGCGCTCGGCGGCCGAGAGATCGGGGAGGTTGAGGAGGGTGTCCGCGTTCACGATGCCGACGAGAGACACGCCCGGCAGGTCGAAGCCCTTCGCGATCATCTGCGTCCCGACGATCACCTGTGCCTCGCCGGAGCGCATGCGCTCGTATGCCACAGCGTGCGCGCCTTTGCGCGCGACCGCGTCCCGGTCGAGCCGCGAGACCCGCGCCCGCGGCAGAAGGTCGCGCACGTCCTGCTCGACGCGTTGCGTCCCGACGCCGAGCTGGCGGATCCGCTCGCTCGCGCACTGCGGGCAGACCGTCGGCGCGGCTCGCTGCCACTTGCCGCAGCGGTGGCAGACGAGGCGGCCGTCGGCATGCAGAGCGAACGGGATCTCGCAGGCCGGGCACGGGACGACGTAGCCGCAGTCCCGGCAGAGCACGACGGTCGCGAGCCCGCGCCGGTTCAGGTAGAGGATCGCCTGCTCGCCGCGGTCGACCGTCCTCACGAGCGCGGTGCGCAGCGCCCGGGAGAGCGTGCTGCGATTGCCGGCCTTCAGCTCGAGGCGCAGGTCCACGATCGTCGTCGGTGGCAACGGGAGATCCGCGATGCGGTCGGGCAGCGTGAGCAGCGTGAGCCGGCCCTCCGACGCGGCGTGATAGGTCACGACCCGCGGCGTCGCGGAGCCGAGCACGACCGTTGCGCCGGCGATGCGGCCGAGCGCGAGCGCAGTGTCCACCGCGTGGTAGCGCGGCGCGCTCTCCTGCTTGTACGACGGCTCCTGCTCCTCGTCGACGACGATGAGTCCGGGCTTCCCGATGGGCGCGAACAGCGCGGAGCGCGAGCCCACGACGACATCGCAGGCGCCGTCGACGACCCGGCGCCACTCGTCGTAGCGCTCCCCCGCGGAGAGCGCGCTGTGCAGCACGGCGACCCGATCGCCGAAGCGCGCGAGGAACCGTCCGACCACCTGCGCCGTAAGCGCGATCTCAGGCACCAGCACGATGACGCCGAGACCGCGCGCGAGCGCCGCAGCCGTCGCCCGCAGATAGACCTCGGTCTTCCCGCTCGCGGTGACGCCGTGGAGGAGGAAGGGCGATCCGGTGCCGAGAGAGCCCGTGATCGCCTCGAGCGCGGGTCCCTGGCCTCGCGTGAGCGGGAGATCGCGCACCGTGTCGTCCTCATGAAGCCCGAGCTCCGCGGGGATCCGCCGGACCGCGCGCCGGCCAGCATTCGCGAGCCCGCGTGCGGCCAGCCGGACCGCGGCGTCGCCCGAGCCACCGGCCTCGGCGAGCTCGGCGGCCGTGACCGCGCCCGCCGCGAGAGCGCGGAGCGTCGCGAGCTGCCGCGCGCCGAGCTTCGTCGAGACGTCGAGCGCACCCCGCCCCGCGGCCGTGATGCCGTAGATCGCTTCGCTCCTCCCGCCCCGTGCCGGTGTGAGCGCGGCACCGCGGGCGCGCGCGGCGAGCGCGGGCGGCAGCATCGCGCGGACCGCGTCCGCGAGCCCGCAGCGGTACTCGACGGCGATCCACCGCGCGAGCGCGAGCTGGTGCGTCGAGAGGAGCGGCAACGGGTGGACGAGCCCGCCGATCGGCCGGAGCGACTGCGCGGGTGCTGGGACATCCACCGCGACGACGACGCCACGCGTCGCCTGCGCGCCGAGGCCGACGTGCACGAGATGGCCGGGCGTGACGTCGAGGCCCTCGGGGATCGAGTACGTGAAGGTCATCGCGGGGCCGCGCAGGCCGGAGAACGCGGCGACCTCCGCGGTGCGGATCACACGCCAGAGGCTAGAGGTCGTATTCGCAGGGCTCACGACCTCAGAGCGTGCTCCGCACGCTTCAGAGGTCGTAATGGCGCGGGCGCTTGGCCTCCTTGCGGATGATGCTCGCGATCTCGGCCACGGTCGCGTCGAGCTTGCCGTCATCGTTCACGACGACGTAGTCATACTCGGGCGCGGCGGCCATCTCGATCGCCGCATTGCGCAGACGGACCTCGAGCTGCTCCGGCGTCTCGGTCGCGCGCTGCACGAGCCGGCGGCGGAGCGACTCGACCGACGGCGGCATGATGAAGATCGTCAGCGCCTCCGGCAGGACGGCCTTCAGCTTGCGCATTCCCTGCGGCTCCGGCTTCACGATCACGATCTTGTGGTCCCGCAGCGTGTCCGCGAGCGCGTCACGCCGCACGCCCTTGAAGTCGCCGTGGACCATCGACCACTCGAGGAAGTTCCCGGCCTCGATCTCCTCGCGGAACTTCTCGGGCGAGTAGAAGTAGTAGTCCTGCGCGTGGATCTCGCCGGGCCGGGGCTTGCGGCTCGTCGCCGTGATGTAGACGACCGCGTCGTCGAGCGCCTTCACGAGCCGGTTGATGGCCGAGTCCTTGCCCGCGCCGGACGGCGCGGAGATGATGACGAGGAGGCCTCGTCCGTCGATGCCGGTCAGGCCACGGCCTCCGCGTACGCGGGCGCGACGTCGCCAGGGGGGCCAAGGGCCGCGAGCACCTCACGAAGATCCGGCGGAAGCGGCGCCACGAAGGTGCGCTCGCCCGCGTGCGGGAGTCGCACCGTGAGCCTCCAGGCGTGCAGCCACTGGCGCTCGAGAGGGCTCGGGTCGTGCGTGCGTCCGTACACCGGGTCGCCAACGATAGGGAGTCGCGCGTACGCGAGGTGGACACGGATCTGGTGGGTCCGGCCGGTCTCGGGCTTCACGTGGAGAAGAGCCGCCCGCGCTTCGCCCCCACCGAACGTCGCGAGTCGCTCGAAGCGCGTCGTCGCCTCGCGACCGGTCTGGCGGATCGCCATCCGACGCCGGTCCGACGCATCCCGCTCGATCGGCGCCTCGATGACGACCGGCCGGGCTCCGGGGTCCCCCCACACGAGGGCGAGGTATTCCTTGCCGAACTTCTTCGCCTGCAGCTGCCGCGAGAGCGCGACGTGGGCCTGGTCGTTCTTCGCCACGATCATCACGCCGCTGGTGTCCTTGTCGAGCCGGTGCACGATCCCCGGCCGCCCGGCCTCGCGGCCCGTCTCGGCGCCGACGCGGCCGGCGACCGCGTTCACGAGCGTGCCACTGTGATGGCCGTACGCCGGATGGACGACGAGCCCGGCCGGCTTGTTCACGACGATGACGTCCGCGTCCTCGTAGAGGACGTCGATCGGGATGTCCTCCGCCTCGAGCGACAGCGCCTCCTCCGGCGGCGGAACGTGGACGACGAGGTTCTCGCCGGCGCGCACCTTGTGCGACGGGTCGACGGGTGCTCCGTTCGCCGTGACCTGCCCGTCGCGCGCGAGGCGCTGGATCGCGCTGCGCGACAGCTGCGTCCGCTCCGCGAGGAAGCGGTCGACGCGGATGCCGTCGGCGTCGACGGTGAGCTCGATCCGCTCCGTCAAGCCGGGGCTGGCCGCTGCCGCTCCGACAGCCAGAGGAGGAACGTGACCAGGAAGATGCCGACCACGATCGAGGAGTCGGCGACGTTGAACGACCAGAAGCGCGGGCCGTTCGGGATCCCGACGTCGATGAAGTCGACGACGTAGCCCTGCGTCACGCGATCCACGAGGTTCCCGAACGCGCCTCCGAGCTGCATGCCGAGCGTCCCGGCGATCCAGGGGGAGCTCATCGCGATCGTCCGGTAGTAGTAGAGGATCGCGAGGACGGCGAAGATCGAGAGGACGGAGAGCAGCGCCGCGCGATCCTGCGCGAGCCCGAAGGCGGCGCCGGAGTTCGGGACGTGCGAGATCCGGAGGTACGGGCCGACCACCTCGCGCGTCTCGTACATCGGGATCGTCGCGACGACGGCGGCCTTCGTCACGCGGTCGAGCACGAAGACCGCGACGGCGACGCCCGCGATGAGCCCTATGCGCTTCGCATTCACGAGGTCATGCTAGGGAAGAGACAGGCGCGTCAGAGCGCGAAGCGCCTCTTCCAGCCGGGTGGAACTGCGAGGCCGAGGCCGAGGACGTAGCGCAGCAGCTGCCCCAAGTGTTGGTTCTCGTGCTCGAGGAGCCCCAGCTTGAAGTCGGTCCGCGCGCCGTCGCCCGTGCCGGCAGCGGCGGCGGCGCGGTACGCCGCCGCGCTGGTCGCGAGCGCTCGCGCGACGATGGCGCGCGTGCGCGTCTCGTCGACGCCCGCGATCGAGCAGCGGAACGGTCCCCAGGTCCCCGTCTCGAGCGCGCGCGCCCACGTCTCGCGCGCGCCCACGACGCACCAGAGCTGCAGTCCGATCGGATTGGATGGCACGGGGAGGCTCCGCCGGAGATCGGCTTCGTCGAGCGCG
>Ga0209486_10000845_pt1 | contig 13514 bp, 9 predicted proteins | sample NCCompost_FD_187518 | JGI IMG/M metagenome (GOLD analysis project Ga0209486, IMG submission 187518) | Agricultural soil microbial communities from Utah to study Nitrogen management - NC Compost (SPAdes) (version 2) | ecosystem: Environmental > Terrestrial > Soil > Agricultural land | place: USA...
GGACCGTTATTCTGCAACCTAAAAAACGATCCACGAATTAAATAACACAACGCGTCCTGCTTTTGGCGACGGTTTTCCTCGTCGCTAGACTCACGCAAGCGCCACTCGTATCCTGTTTCCATGCAGGGCATCACCACCGCAGCGCGGAGTAACCAGGGTCATAATGCGCATCAATCCGCTCCGAGTAAGCTAATAAAGGAACAAGCGCAACTGCTTGGTTTCGAGAAGGTCGGCATTGTTCCCGCCAGCCCGCTCGTCGAAGAAGGGTCGCGCTTACGAAAATGGCTGGAGAGCAATTATCACGGCAACATGACGTGGATGGCGCGCCATCCGGAAATGCGCACCGATCCTCGCGTGCTGTTCCCCGGCGCGCGCTCTGTAGTTGTCGTGGCGCTCAATTACTACACTGACGCGGAACACGCTTCTTCACCGCAGACCGGCAAGATCTCGCGCTACGCCTGGGGCGACGATTATCACGACGTCCTTTCATCCAAACTGAAATCGTTGTTGTCCTGGATTCAGGAAAAGTTTCCGGAAGCGCAGGGAAAAGTCTGTGTTGATATTCAGCCGATAATGGACAAAGCCTGGGCCCAGCGCGCCGGTCTCGGTTGGATTGGCAAACATACAAACCTCATTACACCTGAATACGGATCATGGGTATTCATCGGCGAGTTGATTCTCAACATCGAGCTCGAGTTTGATAATGAGCAAGTCGAGGATCACTGCGGAACGTGCACGCTGTGTATAGATGCTTGTCCCACCCAGGCTATTACCGAACCCTACGTCGTGGACTCAAACAAATGCATCTCCTACGCAACCATTGAACTTCGCGAACCAACTATCCCGGATGAAATCAGAGGAAGTCTGGACGGTTGGTTGTATGGTTGTGACATTTGCCAGGACGTCTGCCCCTGGAACCGTTTTCACCAAGTCACGAGCGAGAGCCGCTTTCAACCACGCGAAGGAAACGTAAACGCTCGTCTCCCTGAATTATTGGATCTAACTCAGGATGAGCATGCGGAACGTTTCCGTGGCAGCGCGATGAAAAGAGCAAAGCTTTCGGGCCTGCAACGCAACGCCCGAGCGCTGTTGAGTAACGAGCCATCGCTAACCTAACCACGATCCACGAAAATAGCATTCGGATTGTTCGTAAATTTCGTGTATTTCGTGGATCGTTCTAAATAGGTCATATCCAACGACATCAAATGAAAAATTCAACCCTGAGACTTCTCACGCTTTCTCTGATTGTTTGGGGGTCGGCGTTCATACCGTTGAGAACGGTCGTCGCCCAGGAACCCAGGACACCCGCAGACCTGCACCAACTTGCTCGCGATTATTACAACTGGCGCAACCAAAATTATCCCGTTGCTTCAAGTGATGCAGGGCTGCATACCTGGGACGACAAACTGACGAACTATTCACTTTCAGCGATTCTGGCGCGACGTCTGGAGGTCAAAGAGATTCTTGGAAAAGTCCGTGCAATGCAGACCGCGACCTGGAACAAAAACGATCGTGTCGATTGGTTGCTGTTCAAAGCACAACTTGAGCAGATCGAGTTCTTCAATCGCGTGATGGATTTCGAGGCCACCGATCCTCAGTTGTACGTGAACGAATGTAGCAACGGAATTTTTTCGTTGCTCAAAAAGGAGTACGACACTCCGCGTAAACGCGCCCTCGCAGCCACGGCGCGTTTGCGGCAGATGCCTTTCGTGATGGAAGAAGGCAAGGGCGCGCTAAGCAAGCCGGTGCGGATTTATGCACAACTCGCGATCGAGTCGGCACGCTCGATTGATAGTTTGTTCAACGATAGCCTGATGACTCTCGCTAAAGACCTTTCTCCCAACGAGCGAAACGATCTGGTACATGCACGCGATGCAGCACTGAAGTCGATCCGCGGCTTTGCAGATTGGCTTGAGGTGCGTCTTCCGGGAATGCTGCCCTTTAAACCGATGGGCGAGGAGAACTACAACTACCTGCTGAAGAACATTTATTACCTGCCGTTGGACGCGAAGCAGGTGGAAATGCTGGGCCAGGCGGAGTTGGGACGTTACCGCGCACTCGAGGCGTTGTTAGCCGATCCTTTACTCGCCGATCCGGATCCTTCGCGCAGCAAAAACATCCCCGCAGATCAGAATGCTTTCCTGAAGGCTTATGAAAGCCGTCAGGCCGAAATGATTAGTTTCCTTAAGAACAACCGGCTGATCACTGTGCCGGCGCATGTTGGACCTTTCTCTATTCGGCAACTTCCGGAAGCGTTCAAACCAACCAGTCCCGGGGGCTTCATGAATCCCCCCGGAGTTTACGATAAAGACAACAGCGGTTTTTATTTCATCCCGACCTACAACCCGAAGTCGAAAAATTTCTACATTCGCGCTGCCATCGAAGATCCGCGACCGATCCTGGGCCATGAAGGAATCCCCGGTCATTTTCTGCAGCTCTCGATCGCCAACCAGCTTCCCAATGAGATCCGGCGTCAACATTTTGACGGCATCCTGATCGAAGGATGGGCACTGTATGGCGAAGAAATGATGATGCGGACCGGGTTATATCCCAGCAACTCGGCCGCGGAGGGCCAGGTACTCCGTTTGTCTCGCTATCGCGCCGCTCGAATAGGAGTTGACGTAAACCTGCATACTGGTAAATGGACTTTCGACCAGGCAGTCAACTACTTCATGGAGGCGGGCGGATTAGATCGAGAATCAGCGACGGGTGAAGCAGCAGGCGCGGCCGCGAGTCCGACGCAGAAGATCACTTACATGGTGGGCAAGTGGCAGATCATGCGATTGCTGGGCAAGTACCGCGATAAGCAGGGTGCGAACTTTCGACTGGGCCAGTTCCACGATGACTTACTCAAAAATGGTAGTTTACCGCTTTCAATAAGCGAATGGATTTTGCTGGACGATCGTTCAGCACTGGACCAGGCACTGCGATGAGTTATTGATCAATTACGGGCACGGAATCGAGTTCTTGAGGAAGTCTTTAATTAATTCGATAGTTGGTAGTGGAGTCTCTTCCTGAGGAATGTGACCGGTGTTCGGGATAGTTGTCAGTTTTGAACACGGAATCGCCGCATCAAGCATCTCGCCAATTGCCACCGGAATGACGGTATCGAATTCACCCCAGATGATCAGGGTGGGCACCGATATAGTCGGGTACTTGGCAATCCATCCTTCGAAACCTTCCGGGATCGCCTGTTTCGCCGCTTTGAGCAGTGCGTACTTTCCGTTCGTCATACCGAGCGGCTCTGCATAAGCTTCGACGTCGGCAGCCGTGATTAAGCTATCGTTGTAATACGCTTCCTTCAGGACTGTTCTGGCCAACATCTTGGTTGGCGCCAAGTACACCATCAACCAACCCAAAATCGGCATTCTCAACAGCTTCACAAACCACGGAAGCAGTTTGTCGTAGCCGGCGCTATCAATCAGAATCAACTTGCTCAGTCGGTTCGGAGTTTCCTCACAAAGTCTGATTGCAAGCAGAAGCGAAACGGCCCCGCCGTAAGAGTTTCCCACTACCGTAAGATTTTTCAGATCGTTCTCCAGAATCAAATCATAGACGAGGTCTACCTGATCCAGGATCGAATAGCGATCGTCACGCGGTTTGGGCGACTTGCCGAAGCCCTTGAGATCAATGAGAAACAATTTATTGTCGGCTGCCAGCGGGTCCTTCACCTTTCGCCATGTAAAAATGCTGGCGCCGAGGCCATGAAGAAAGACAATCGGGTTCCCGCTGCCATAGGTTTCATAATAAAGATTGATCACGCTTCACCTCCTCGCTTCCAGATTTCTCTACTAATCGATAAGGGGAACTATTGGTTTTTAACCGGACACTCTTTGAACGGGTTCTTTGGAGGAACCCGGGGCTTGCAACGCCCTGACGGGTCCGGCGGACGCGGCACTTGAACCGGGCACGGAATGTTGGATCCAAGAAACAGATTTATCTGACAAATAGTTGCTGCCGGCTGTTCTTCCTGTGGGACATGACCGGCGTATTTTATGACTACCAGCTTCGACGGCTTAATATCACAATCGAGTCGACAAGCTGTTCTAGCGCGAAGGATGCGGTCGTCTTCACCCCACAATATTAGTGTTGCAGCCTTAATCGTGGGGTACCTCTTCGTAATTTCGTTAACGTCCTTGGGAACCGCTTGTTTCGCCGTTTGTACGAGCGCATAACGGCCTGCAGACGAGCCTATCGGTTCGGCGTATGCGTCTACTTGTTCGTCAGTTATTCCACATTTGTCGTAATAGGAATCTCGGAGGACCTTCTTAATCCCTGTCCTTAGCGCTAAAAACGTCAGTAACCGTCCTATAATCGGCGTTCGAAGAATTTTAAGATGACTTGGCTGGTCTTCCTTATAGGCCCCGCTGCCGATCAAGATCAGTTTCGAAAGGCGATCGCTGTCTCCTGTTTCGCCCAGTCTGAGGGCGACGAGGAGCGCCACTGCTCCGCCGTATGAGTTTCCCATCAGAGTTAGATTCTTGAGATTCTTCTCCCGGATGTATTGGTAAATCAGCTCGGCCTGCTCCTCACTCGAATAGTGTTTGTCGCGGGGCTTAGGAGATTTCCCTGCGCCGCGGAAATCGATAAGTATTAATTGATGGTTTGGAACCTTTCCGACCAGCTCTCGCCAACTGTAAAGACTTGCTCCCAATCCATGTAAGGCAATAATCGGATCGCCACTGCCGGACAACTCGCAGTAGAGACCTGCGCACTTTTCAACCGTTACTTTCTGGGTTTTGGGCTGAGCCGACGCAGGGATCAGCATCAGCAGACTAGCCGCGACGACGAACCCCGCGCGGCGCACTACACTTGAAGTGAGGAGCCTCATTTGCGCGGCATCATAAAGGAAATTCGTGTGCGCGTCATTAAATCCGCAGCCCGGTGGATGCTTCACCTAATTGCGCCAGCGGGGCGAAACACGCGCAAGGGATTGATGCTTGCGCTACGAGCTGATCCGAGTTAAAAGATTTCCTCACACAAGCCGCCCAGGCTAAATCCCCACCCGCATCGGCCACAAATTGCCTCTGTGCGCGACGCGAAGTGACGCTCCAAGTGAGTGCGAAAAGGAGGACTCTCATCATGAAGGGCCAGAGAATCACCGTCTCGTTTCGCCGGTTAGCGTTAGCCATTTCCATCCTCGCGATCTCATTCATAGGCGCCAGGGCCCAGTCGACTGTTTTCAATATTCCTTCGAGCGACGTGCAGTCGCCGGGCAAGGTTTACCTCGAGGCGGATTTCATGATCCATTTTGGCTCGCTGCGTGAGGGCGGTTACCAGGAATACGGATCGCGACTAGTGGTTGGTCTGCCGGGAAACATGGAGGTCGGGATCAATGGCTTTCATACACACGCGGAGTCACCGGAGCCCATCGAACTTCAGCCCAACTTCAAATGGCAGTTCTATTCAAACGAAAAACATGGTCTCGCCTTCGCTACCGGAGTATTAATTAGCACTCCGGTCACACGCCGTTCCCAGTTAGCTACTTCGGCGCAGCTATACGTAGTGGGCAGCAAAAGTTTTCAGGGATCCTATGGACCACGGGTGACGTTTGGCGGGTACCGGCTAATCGGTTCTCTGGAAGATGACATCGACAAGAACGGAATCATGCTCGGCGTGGAACAACCGCTCACCAAGCGAATCTCTATTGTGACGGACTGGTCCAGCGGCAACAACGATTACGGTTATCTGGTCGTGGGCACCGGCATTACGCTTTCGCCAAGGAGTCTTCTTTATACCGGCTACAACTTCGGCAATCAGGGGCGTGGTAATAACTACCTCGGAGTCTTCTACGGATATACGTTCTGATATCCAGCGTAGGGAATCTTACGGGACCGGGTTTTCTTCGTTTAATTCGTGCAATTCGTGTTTTTCGTGGATCGCTTTAACTCATCGAAATAATCCGGAACTCCGACCCCGTCCAGACGTGCAACAACCACAATTAGGTGCGTTTCTACATCCGTCCTGCGTTACTTAAATAAGGAGCCGAATCATGCCGAAAAAAATGTGGGTCTTGTCGCTGCTGACCATTGCTCTGGTCACGTTTTTCGCAAGTCTGAATCTTTCCGCCCAAAACCTCGTGACGGGCGAATGGACGGCCTCGCTGAACAAAGATAAATCGAAGCTTAGCCTCGAACTCGTTCGCAGCGGGAAAAAGGGGCGTATCGACCAATCCTTTGAACTGTCGGAACTCGGTCTAACCCGCGAACAGATTGAGGCCGGCGGCCCGGTGCGATTCAGCCTGATGCGTGAAGCCGGAACCATTGACGCCGAGGGTAGCTTTCAGAATGGTAAAGGCTCCGGCACATTTCGGTTTGCAGGCAGCTCCACTTTTGTCTCTGCCATGAAAAGTCGCGGGTTCGATTTTGAAAAGGACCCGGCTCGCGAAGAGCATGGCAATCTGGAAGAGAGACTATTGACGGCTACCATCTTAAACGTCACCACAGCCCGCGCGGATGACCTTGCATCAGCCGGCTTCGGAAACCTGACCGTTGGCGATCTGTTCAAGGCCACGATTTTCAAAATCGATTCGGCGTTCCTGCGTGAAATGAAGAACACCGGCTTCCCGAACCTGGGAATGGAAGAGCTGGTGAAGGCACGTATCTTCAAGATTGACGCGAAGTTTATTCGTGAGGCAGCAGAGATGGGGTTTGAAAAACACCAGTTCGAAGACCTCGTCAAGATGAGCATCTTCAAGATTACGCCGGCGTTTGTTACCGAGATTCGCAACGAAGGTTTGACTAACCTTTCGATGGAAGAGGTCGTGAAACTGAGGATCTTCAAGATCGATGCGGAGTTCATTCGCCAGGCCAAAGCGGAGGGCGTGCCGCTCAACGTCGAACGGTTGGTACAACGACGGATTGGCGTTGATCGAGTCCGGACCCGCGCGATCGTCGAGTAACACGGTAGCGAGTTTTATGCTAGCGGCTGTGCCGCGGTCGGTGCGGTAACGCTCTGCCTTACCGCTGAGTGTCCGGATATGAGAAGTGGCGAGGCTAAGCCTCGCCGCTTTGTCGTTGGGAGTGCCGTCGGAAAGGCATAGCCTTTCCGCACCGGGCGCGGCAGAGCCGCCTCCATGAAATCGCCAGGTCCTCGTGCGTTCGATATTTTCCCCATCCGTCGCTATCATTAAGGCGTGAACGCAGCAATTCTCCGAGATTCCTTTAATCGAGAAATACGCGATCTCCGCGTGTCTTTAACGGACCGCTGCAATTTTCGGTGTTTCTACTGCCTGCCGCACGGTGAACCGCCTATTGCTCCGAAAGAGCAGATGCTTTCATACGAAGAGATCGAATACGTTTGCGACATCTTTGTATCGCTCGGCATCGAGAAGATCCGTCTTACTGGCGGTGAGCCGATGATGCGTCGAGACATTGAAACCATCATAGAAAAACTCGCGCGACTCAAGGACAAGGGACTTCGTGATTTGGCTCTGACGACCAACGGCTACTTTCTTCCGGATCGCGCACAGGGCCTGAAAGCAGCCGGCCTGGATCGCATCACGATTAGCGTCGATAGTCTCAAGCGCGATGTGTTCAAACAGATGACCGGCGTTGACGTCCTTGATCGTGTGCTCGCTGGAATTGAGGCTGCCAGGCAAGCTGAGCTTTCTCCGATCAAAATCAACGCTGTGATTGTGCGCGGCCACAACGAGGAGGAAGTGCCCGACTTCGCACAGTTTGCTCGGGATTACGACGTGAAGATGCGTTTTATTGAATTCATGCCGCTTGATTCCGGACACGACTGGTCGCGGGAAGACGTGGTATCGGGTCGCGAGATTCGCAAGCGGATTGAGGAACGCTTCCCATTGGTTCCGCTGGACGTTTCGCGCGGGTCGGAAACTTCTTCTCGTTATCGCTTCGCGGATGGCGCTCCGGGCGAGATTGGAATTATTGCCCCGGTAACTGAACCATTCTGCGGGGCCTGCTCGCGAATACGATTGACGGCAGATGGCCAGATACGGACCTGCCTGTTCTCTACAGTCGAACACTCGCTTCGCAACCGGGTCCGAGACAACGCTTCGCGCGCTGAAATCATCAATTTCATTGAATCGGTGGTCCTGAAGAAGGAACCTCGGCACTACATCAACGAGCCCCAATTTGAAGCTCCTTCACGGAGCATGAGCTTCATCGGCGGTTGATCAACCAACAAGGGAAATGCAATGTTCTTGATTGTCTGTTCAAAATACTTTATAGCAGCTTAGTTTTTGCCTGACTTCTTCGACCCAAGTGCAGAGTTTACGATCGTTTACCTCTGCCGGTCGGCCCAGCAAACACAAAATAAACTACCGTCCTCTGGAGTTTTCTTATGTCGAAAGCCTTTTTTCTCACTACGTCCCTATTGGTCGTTTTTTTCGCCGTTTCTCTTCCCGCGGTTAGTCAACCTTGTCAGCCTCCCACAATCACCGCGAATTCGAAGGTCTACAACATCTTTAAGCCGGATCAGGAAATGGTACTGGGAGAGCTCACGTATCAACGGATGACCAGAGACCTGCGTTTAATCCGGGATCCGGAACTGAATGCTTACCTGAACCGCATCGGTCAAAAGTTAATCAACCACTTGCCGCCCGTCGGTATCCAATACCAGTTCCACATTATCGACCTGCCTGAAGCGAACGCCTTCAACATTCCTGGTGGTTATGTTTTCGTGTCCAGAAAGTTAATCGGCTTTTCACGGACTGAGGATGAGTTGGCCGGGGTCATAGCTCACGAACTGGGCCATGCCGTCGTACGCCATGGAGCCATCGACTTTTCTGAACTACTCAAGACGGTTCTAAATGTTACCGAACTGGGCGATCGGAAAGACATCGTCGAAAAGTACAATCTGGTCCTCGAAAGGTATCGCACTAAAAAAATCTCTCGCAACATGGGCCATGAAAACGATCAACAGCTGGAAGCGGATCGGATTGGACTGTTTGCCATGGTCGCGGCCGGATACGATCCCACGGCATTCGCAGATTTTTTTGCACGGCTGGTTGAAACTAAAGGCAAGACTGGCAACTGGTTTAGCGATGTATTTGGAAAAGCAAAACCGGAGGAGAAGCGCGTTCGCGAGATGGTCAAGCTCAGCGATCAACTTCCGGCTCAGTGTCGCGACAATCGCGCGCCGGGAGATGCGTCGCAGGAGTTTCTAAACTGGCAGGCAAACGTAGTCTCTTACAGGGAAACGAATCGCGTGGAAGAGCTGCCGGCTTTAATGTGGAAGAAAGAACTTAAACCAAAACTTCGCAGCGATCTCTCACACCTGGCCTTCTCACCCGACGGAAAGTATTTCCTCGCGCAGGATGATTTTTCTATCACTGTAATTCAGCGAGACCCAATCGAGGTTGTGTTCCAGGCGCCGGCATCTGACGCGCGCGAAGCTTCATTCACCCCCGATGGTCAATTCGTGGTTTTTGGCACCGAAAACCTGCGTTTCGAAAAGTGGAGCATCGCTGAACGTAAGCCTGTCGCAGTCCGTGAACTGGTGTTGCGTCGTGACTGCTGGGAATCCGAGTTATCTCCGGACGGAAATTTTCTCGCCTGTGTTGACTACTCCATGAATTTGAATGTTTTGGAAACGCAGACGGGCAAGAAGGTCTTTGAGAAGAAGGACTTCTACAGGCTGACTTTCTGGGAATACCTCGCCTGGATTACGCGCGATGACGAAGGCATGGGCCAGCGGCTCTTCAACATTGAGTTTTCTCCGGACTCAAAAGTGGTAGTAATAGCACGTTCAAACAAATCGCGCTTTTCTTTCAGAATCGACGTGATGCAGGTAGAGGGTACCGAGGACACCGCGATCGCGCTAGATCTGACTTCCCTCAAAACCATCGGCATGGGTGGCGACGTAAAGAAGGTCGCCAAACGGCCTTTTGTGTTCATCGATAACAACCGCATCCTCGGCACGCCAAATTCAAACTCGGAAGACAGCGGCATCTTCTCTTTTCCCGGTGGCAAGCGTTTGGACAAATTCCAACTAGGCGGATGGGAGATTAAACGCACCGCTAATCCGAATTTCGTAATTATCAAGCCGCTTACCAACGCCTTGATGGGTGTATTCGATATTGAGCGCAAGAAAATTGTAGCCGGTCTAAATAAATTAGACGCGGAAGTTTGGAAAGACGTAATCGTCTACGAGAGCGTGTCCGGCAAAGTTGTGGTTTCAAACTTCCAATACAATGAGGAAAAGAAGCTCCTGGACCGTAAAGACACTAAGGAGATCGACATCCCCGTAGGTTCAGTGGGGCGCCTTTACGCAGGCCACGTTTCCGACAATTTCAACTGGCTCGCAATTTCCTCCAAGACGCGAGGAGCGATGTGGGAAATTAATTCAGGCGAGCAAAAAATGTTCGTGCGCGGATTCCGTGGTGCATTGGTGGTAAACGACGGGGGCGCCATCGCAGACTTTCCGAAACAAGACCCGGCGAATCACAGCCTGGTGCTGCTTAATACGCAAACCAGGGAAGCCCAACCGATTCGCGAGATTCCCCAAAAGGGAGCCCGCCAGTATGGCGCAGTCGTTCTAATCCGGCAGAGCCTTCGCGCGCCCCGTAAGGAGGAAAACAAGAAAGAGGAAAAGAACGTACTCCCGGAGGCACTGGCAGAAGAACTTAATAATGATGAATCTCTGGACCGGGAGGTTCGGTTTGAACTGAGAAGTGTGGTTGACGACAAGATCATCTGGACTCGGGAGTTTCGCAAGGAGGCTCCGGCGTACTCGTTCGATGAGTTTTCGGGAAGACTGATTCTCTACTGGACACTAGGAAGCGATGTCGGGAAAGCCAGACTAAAAGAAGACGTTGCACTCGCGACCCGCTCGAAGGCGATGGGGAACAAAGATGACGACTACCTGCTCGAGATCGTCGACGCTTATGCGGGCAAAACGATGGGGACAGTCTTAATTGAAACCGGAAAAGGATCCTTTCATATCGAGGAAGGCTTTTCCGAGGGCGACTCGTTGGTGATCCGAGATTCGGACAATCGCGTTCTGGTCTACTCGCTCAGTAGTGGAGAACTTCGACACCGGTTCTTTGGCGCCGAAGTGGCGATAAATCCCAGCCGACCGCAGATCGTCGTTGAAAACTATCCCGGCGAATTAACTATCTACGACCTGTCCACAGGCAACTCTCTGGGACGACTGGTCTTTAATCGCGACACGGTGCTGACCAGATTCAGTTTGGATGGCAAACGTCTATTTGTGCTGACCTCGGACCAAATCGCCTACGCGTTTGACGTAGACAAAATGACCGCGACCGGGCGGCTCGAAACCAGACTTCACTAACCTCATCCCGGGGTCGGACTTGGCGAGGGTGAAGGAGCGGGCGGTATCGTTTGATTGTTAAACCGCGGCAGCATCTCATCGCGCATCGCCACTTCGTAAACCGTGGTCGCCATAATCACGGCCGCGCGTTTCACATCGTCTTCCAGAATGCGTTCGTAAGTGTCGAGATTGGTGTGCCAGGTGTGGGAGCCGTACTCGATCGGATCCTGGGACATGTTTATCCCCGGTAGGCCAGCCTGGTTGAATGAGGTGCTGTCTGTGCCTCCCGTCCGTCGACTCCGAGTAGCGGTTGCTCCCGCGACGCCATCCTCTTTAAACGGTTCCAGAATTCTCTGCAAAACGGTCGCGATTTCGGGTGGTCCAAACGCCAGGGCGCCGCGGATCCGACCGGTGCCGGAGTCAATGTTGAAGTAGCCGTTGAACTTTTCGTAGGCGGGTTTTGGGTTTTCAAAACTTCCAAAGTGTTGCTTAACGTATTCACGCGAGCCGAGTAGTCCCTGTTCTTCTCCGCTCCAGAGCGCCACGCGAATTGTGCGACGCGGTTGAAGTCCAAGCTTTTTCAGGATGCGCGCAGCCTCCATCATGATGGCGCACCCGATTGCGTTGTCAGTCGCACCCGTAGCCGCATGCCACGAGTCGAGGTGGCCGCCGAGCATCACGACTTCGCCCGCTTTGTCTGTCCCCGGAATTTCCGCAATAGCGTTGTACGTAGTTCTACCTTCCGGGTAGAGGCGGTTGACGATGTTGAATTCGAGCACTACCCGATGGCCATTTCCCATCAGCCGCCAAATGCGTCCGTAGTCTTCATTACGCATCTCCACTGTCGGAACAGCTTTGTTAATGTCGAAAGTTCGATTGTTGAAAGCGCGGATCTGACCGTGTTCGCGGCCTGCGTCGTTGACGCGCAGTCTGGCGCCGTTCCTTTTTAGAAACAGATCCAGCTGCTCATTGATCTGACGAGTGTTTAGGATCTTCGGATCCGCCGCCGGAGTTGGCGATGGTGATGGTGAAGGCGTGGCATTTGGATCAAAGCGCCGAGCGATGTCAGGATCAGGCACACGCTTTGGCGGCGGGTTTAGATTGACGGGGACTACTCGCGGATTGCCCACCAAAACAATCCGGCCACGAACTCGCGGTTTTTCTATCTCAAAAAAGCTATTTAAAACATCCTGAGTCGGTCGCTGGGGCAGAAGCAGCTGATAAGTGCGCGCCCGTACAATGCCAAGGGTGCTGGGCGTCCATGCCAGCGCTTCAGTAACCAGCGCGTCTTTGACTGGGGAAATAATATGAGCGCTCAAGCGTTCATTTACCCAACCCGGATGTTTGAAATCCCAGGGCTCGAGGTGGCCGTTGGTAAGTCCCCACGCCTGCATCTGCTTGATGGTCCACTCAGCCGCGCGCTTGTGGTTTGGCGACCCGGTGAGTCGTGGTCCATACACATCAGACAGCATGTGCATGGTCTTCATGATCTGAGAATTCTCCATTCCCTCCTTGCGAATCCGCGCGCGAATGTCTTCCGCAGAAGCAGGGGCTTGCGCCAGAGATGTTAGTGACAATAGAGATAGAATTAGCGAGAGAGCTACGGCGCGACGTCGCAACATCGATTTCTTCTCCGAATTGTTCAGGAATGGTTGACTGCGAGGGGATTATACTGAGCGCGCCTTACCAATGCATCCGCAGATTGCGCAGATTACACAGATTAGAAGCGAGACAGCTAACAAGCTCAACTTGTTAACTCTATAGTTCCAAGCTGGCTGAAGTTAATCGTAATCCTGTGTAATCTGCGCAGTCTGCGGACACACCGGTTTGCATGGGCGATCGAGTGGGCCTACAATTAAACACGTTGACAAGCAGAGAGTTTTCGGGGGAGCCGAAAGGCTGAGAGTCCGCCGATTGCGGATTGCTGATTTCGGATTGCGGATTGGAACTATGCCTCGCTGGCAAATCCGCAATCCGCAATCTGAAATCCGCAATCGAAGGAGACCCCTTGAACCTGATACGGTTAGCACCGTCGAAGGGAGAAACAGCCATCATGACCGTTCCATCTCTCGTGTAGGTGTGGACGGTCTTCGCTTTTTAACGGGCCCTTTTCGTGTGCTTCGTGTATTCGTGTATTTCGTGGATCGCTTTTAGCTAAGGAGTCGTGCAATGAGTGCCGCAATCAAACCAGAACCGGTTGAACAAACCCAACTGCCAAATTCAAAACGAATCTACGTTGAAGGACAGCAGCCGGGCGTGCGCGTTCCCTTCCG